>Ga0181517_10005390_pt1 | contig 11326 bp, 13 predicted proteins | sample PEATcosm2014_Bin_31_FD_119748 | JGI IMG/M metagenome (GOLD analysis project Ga0181517, IMG submission 119748) | Peatland microbial communities from MTU Mesocosm Facility, Houghton, MI, USA - PEATcosm2014_Bin01_30_metaG | ecosystem: Environmental > Terrestrial > Soil > Wetlands > Peat | place... | reverse complement strand
GGCAACTGCTCGCAGGCGTCGCGAATGGCGTCCTCCACCTGCCGGCGCTCGGCGTTTTGATCGTGAAGCTGTTGCGCCAGCGCGCGCGCGCGCGCCGGATCGGCCGTCAAGAACAGCTCGATGACACCTTCCGCGGTATCCATGCGGCCGGCTGCGTTGATGCGCGGCGCAATTTGAAAGGCTGCCTGGCGCGCGCTGGGCGCCTTGCCGCGGCAGAAACCGGCCACCTCCAGCAGCGCCTGTAGGCCGTGGTTGCGCACCTCACCCAGGCCGTCGAGCCCGTGTTTCACCATTACTCGGTTCTCGCCCAAGAGCGGCACCACATCGGCCACGGTAGCAATCGCGACCATCTTCAACAGCGATTCGGAGATGCGCGCCAGTCTTTCCGCAGGCCAGCCGGAGCGGGCCAGCAAAGCCTGCGCGAGCTTGAAGGCTACGCCGGCGCCGCAGAGGTCTTTATTCGGATACGAGCAGTCCCGGCGGTTGGGGTTGATTACCGCCAGCGCCGGCGGCAGTTCGGCTTCCGGCAAATGGTGGTCGGTGACGATCACCGCGATGCCCAGCTCGGCGGCCCGCACCACCACTTCCGCTGCGCGAATGCCCGTATCCACGCTCACAATCAGCTTCACGCCGCGTGTGGCCGCAACCTCCACCACTTCGGAGCGCATGCCATAACCATCTTTCAGGCGGTGCGGCACATGATAGACCGCGCTGCCGCCGGCCAGGCGGATCGCGGTCACTAGCAGTACCACGGCGGTGATGCCATCCACGTCGTAATCGCCGTAGATGAGGATCCGTTCGCCGGCCGCGATGGCGGCGCGCAAGCGCTCAACCGCGGGCTCCATGTCGCGCAACCCGAACGGGTCATGCAGGTCGCCGAGCGAAGGATGGAGAAAGCGGCGGGCCGCTTCCGTATCGGTATACCCGCGCGCCGAAAGCACCTTGGCGGCCAGCGAGCCGACGCCCAGCGCTGCGCTCAAGGTTGCCACGCAGTCGGATTCGGGGCCGGGGAACAGCCAGCGGGCAGGGGCGCCAGGGGCCCTCGCAGGCGTCACCATGGCTTCCAAACCACAGCGTGACGGGTAGGGCGGACCATCGCCTTTTGTGGTCTGTCACGCCCCGCGATAGCACGACACCCTGACAGACGACGAAAGCCGATCGTTTGTCCTATCTCTGGCTTGCATTGAGATGCCATCGACAACTCTAGGCCGTCAGTTCTTCGAAAAGTAGCCGGGCAGCGAATCGGGTTCGTCGTCTTCGGGCGTCCGCGACAGAATTTCGTCTTCGATGCCGCCGAATTCGTCGTACCAGTCCGGCTGCAATTCGTACACGTAGAGGCGCGAGTCGTGATCGAACGCCAGCTCCAGCGAGCAGGTCAGGCCGGTAAAGACGCGCAGTTCGCGCAAGCGCGATTCGTACTCGCGGCGCTCCTCGCGGCTGAGCTCGCAATCGTCGAGCTGGGCTTCCAGCTCATCGATATCCGAAGCCTCGAATTCGGCGGAGGCGAAAAGGATCAGCTTGGCGCCGCACTTCTGCGCGACGTCGAGAAACGCCTGGAAGTCGGGATGCTTTTCGGTGTCCCACAGAACCAGTCCCAGCCCTTCCAGACCGCCCGGCCGGTTGTGAAAAACGGCAAAGCCGGCCGAGTCGAGGTACTCCAGAATTTCGCGCTTGAGCGTATCGAGATTTAAATCCACTTGGGGCTAGCCTCAGGCCTGAACCAACACCAGAATATCAGAGGGACTGGCCAGGTCGCGGGCGGAGGGCGTGACAATCGTCCTCGGACCGACAAAAATCTTGCGTTTTTCCTTGATGGCATCGCGCACGTCGGCTTCGCACACGAAATCCGTCGGCGTGGGCGCGGTCTGTGGTGGCGCCGGCGGTGGCGCGTGCTCCGGCGCGGGCGCTGTCAGTCATGGGTAGCCGCCGCTCGAATCGCCACCGCGGCGCGTCAAGAAACGGTCCACCACGCTGGCCGCCACGTTCGGCACCACCGAGGAAGTTACCTTGGGCGCCGGCAGAGCGCACGACGCGTTACAGGACGGTCCGCCCGGAGCCGCAACTGCCGCGCCCCGCGAGGCCAGGTAGCGCTCCACCGCCGCCACCACGGCGTTGCGGTCGATTCCGATTGCCGGGCCGGCGGCGGACACGCCGGCCGGCGCCTGGTTAATATCCATCGGCATCTCGAAGGCCTCTTCCGGCTTGCGAACTACGTACGCCAGGCGCTTGACGTTGATCAGGTGCAGCGGACCCACGTTGTCGGATGTGATGTTGCCCGCGATGGCTCCGCAGCCGAGCGTCATGCCGGGCAACAGGTTGGTGGTGATGCCGGTCGAACCCTGCGGCGCGGGCGTATTCACCAGCACCCGCATCGCCGGCATGCGCGAGCCGTACTCGCGGGTGCGCGCATCGTCGCGCGAGTAAATCACCGCCGTGTGGCCCAGTCCGCCGAACTTCAGCAGCGCGTGGCACGTATCGAGCGCTGCCGCAAAATCGGCAACCCAGATCAGCGCCAGCACCGGCGACAGCTTTTCCATCGAGAGCGGGTGCTGTTTGCCCACCCCTGCCACCTCGGCGCAAATGATGGAAGTGTTCGGCGGCACTTCGAAACCCGCCATGCGCGCCAGTTTGGTTGGCGCCTGACCCACGCACTGCGGGTTGATGCTCCAGTTGGGCATCACCAGCAGCTTGCCCAGCGCTTCCTTCTGGGCGTCGTTGGCGATGTATGCCCTGCTCGCCTTGAGCAACGCCAGAATGCGGTCGCGCAGCGAGCTTTCCGCCACTACAGCCTGCTCGCTCGAGCACACCGTGCCATAGTCGAAACTCTTGCCGGCGACGATCTTGGGGATGGCATCTTCCAGGTCGGCCGATGAGTCCACCAGCACCGGCACGTTGCCCGGCCCTCCGCCGAATGCAGGCTTGCCGCTCGAATAGGCGGCCTTGACCATGCCCGGTCCGCCGGTGGCCAGGATGACGCCGGTGCGCTCATGCCGCATCAGCGCGGTGGTGCCTTCGAGAGTGGCCGTGTCGATGCACTGAATGATGTCTTCGGGCGCGCCCGCCGCCACCGCCGCCTGATACAGGATGCCGGCCGCGGCGCAAGTGCATTTGTGGGCGCGCGGGTGCGGGCTGATCACGATCGCGTTGCCCGCCTTGAGTGAAATCAGAATTTTGTAAAACGCCGTCGAAGTGGGATTGGTGGTGGGCAGAATCGCCGCGACTACGCCCACCGGAACGCCGAACTCGACGATCTTCTCTTCCGGCAGTTCGCGCAGCAGGCCCATCGTTTTCACGCCCCGCATGCGGCGCGGCAGCCAGTCGCAGTTCAGCAGGTTCTTGATGTACTTGTCTTGGGCGTTGCCATAGCCGGTTTCTTCAACCGCCATTTCGGCCAGCCGGCGGGCGTTCGCGCGCGCCGCCGCAGCGGCAGCTTCGACAATCACATCCACCTGTTGCTGGGTATAGCTCCGGTATTTGAGCGATGCCTGATAGGCCTTGTCGACCTTGGAACGGACCTCCTGAATGGACAGAAGATCTTTATCGGCAAGCATGGACCGCTACTTCTTCAGGCCGCCGTGGGGCAGGGCCTTTTCCACTTCCTCGTGCGGGTTGGGAATGACGTGAACGCTGACCAGTTCGCCGACGCGCCGTGCCGCTGCGGCGCCCGCATCGGTGGCCGCTTTGACCGCGCCCACGTCGCCGCGCACGGTTACCATCACCAGACCGGCGCCGACGAATTCCTTGCCGGTCAGAACCACATTGGCGGTCTTGACCATGGCATCGGCGGCTTCAATGGCGGGGACCAGCCCCTTCGTCTCGATCATGCCGAGGGCTTCCATTACATCCTCCAAACGAGTGTGAACTCACTAACCTAACACACTTTCGGACCAACAGGCTCAATGGTGGAGCGTTCGGGTGCGGGACATGAAAGTTGGCCTATGCTGGTTTTCTCTTTTTGCGGGATAGAGCCTAGCGTATATGATACGCCAGGTGGAGGCGCCTCGTTCATGCCCGATTCTTTGCCTGCACTGGAAGCCCAAAGGCAAGCCTTGCTCGATCAGATTTCCCGTTTGGGTGACTTCCGCCCAGGCTCCATCACCCCCACCCATGGCCACTGCGGGAATCCCCATTGTCACTGTCATCTGCCCAACCACCCCGGCCATGAGCCGAATGACCGGCTCACGTACAAACGCAAAGGCAAAACCGTTACCGAGACCTTTCCCACTGCCGTTGCGCAGCGCAAGGCCCAACGCGAAATCGCCGAATTCCGCAGGTTTCAACAGTTGAGCCGCACCCTTTTGGAGGTCAATGAGAAGATCTGCCATCTGCGGCCAGTTCCGGAAACCGCTGTGGAAGGTCAGGGGAAAAAACGGCCGGGGCTGTCCAGCAAGAAGTTGCCTCGGAAATAAAGACTCTGTTGAAGATCGTCTGCGAGTCTACGCAAGGTTGGCAGCGTGGATCTGGAGGCAGTCGAGGGAGCCACGCGCTCCGCCGTCCATCGCGCCGGTGCGGCTCTGCTGGCGCACTTCCGCAGCCGCAACCTCTTTGTGGGTTCCGGAGTGATCGAGGCAGCTTGCAGGACCGTGATCGCTAAATGCCTCAAACAATCGGCAATGTTCTGGACCGTTCGCGGAGCCAACGCCATCATCGCTCTCCGCTGCACCCGCCTCAGCCGAGAATTTGAGGACTACTTGGCGTCGCGTTCAAAAGCCGCTTGATCAACTTCTATGTCCCGCACCCGGGCGCGATCAGCTTCGCAACTCCACCACCTTAGGTCCCTCCGCTACCCGGCAGTCGGCCGGTTGGGGGCCGCAGCGAGCTACCGTCCGAGCGCAGGCAGAGCGGCCATGATCAAGGGCTGCGAGACAGGGTGCGAGCCGCCGGCTTCGTTTTCAAGCGTCACGGCGACGGCCGCCGTAACGGCTACGTCCACCGGGCCCGGCTCGATGTGAATGGCCGTGTCGTCGTTGCGCGACTGGAACAGGCCGGCAGGGCGGGGGACTCCGCCCTTGGGGATGATCCACATTTCGTAGATCCTGCCCGCCGGCGCGGGCGGCAGATGCGAAGCGATCAGCATCACGCCGCGGCTCGGGTTGACGATAACGCGCCCGGTGGGCTGCGCGGGCCGGTCCTGACCAAATGAAACCTCGGTGGCGCCGGGCGTACTTAAGATCACCAAGGATTCCTGCAAGCGGCGTATCTCGGTGGTCTGATCGCCCAACTTTCGGCGCAGGCGCAGACTCTCTTCGGCGTACTGGCGCTCGCGCCCGCTGAAATACACGGCGGCGGAAAGGCAAAGCAGTGCGGCCGCGGCCCAGGCAAGGGGCCACCCGTAATGCCGCTCGGAAACTCCTACCGAAGCCAGCAGGCGGCGGCGTAGCCGGAGAGGCGGAGTGGCGGCCGGAGCCGAGGCACACAGCGCCGCGACCAGACCCAATGCTTGCTGAACGCCGCCGGCGCACGCCGCGCAGCGCCGATCCAGGTGAGCGCGGATATCGCTCCGTTCGGGCTCTTCGGCCAAACCCAGCGCATAGAGTTCGTAATGGTCGCGCAACTCCTCGCAGCTCATTGGGCCACTCCGACTTCCATCGCCTTGCGCAGTCCGGCCAGCGCGCTGCGGACCCAGATCTTCACTGTGGCAGGCTGCTGTCCCAATTTGGCCGCCATCTCGTCTTGCGAAAGCCCGTCAAAACAGGCAAGCTCGATCACCTGCCGCTGGTTCTCCGGCAACTGGGCCAGTGTCTGCTTGGCCCGCCTCACCTGCTCCGAAAACGAGACGCCGGTTTCCAGGCCGGCACACTGCCGCAGGTCCTCGTTCTCTTCGGAAGCCGCCAGCTTGCCGCTGCGTCCCTTCTGGGATCTCACGTAGTCGATCGCCCGCTGGCGCGCCCCAGCAAGCAGCCAGGGCCCCACCGCAACTTTGTGCTCGTCGAAGCTTTGAGCCCGGTTCCAGAGGCGGAGGAACGTTTCCAGGACCAGCCCCTCTGTCACTGCCTGATTCCGCACGATGCGCAAGACCGTCGCGTAAACCGGGCGTCCGTAACGATCATAGAGCTGCGCCAGGGTACGAGGGCCCCGCCGTTCCGTCCGCTGCAGAATATCTCCGCCAGCATGAGTAGCTTCTGTCGCCATAATCAGCGTCGCAGGAAACACCAGGAATCTTTCTGGCGTGCCCTCTGTAGTATACGAACAAAGCCCCGTGGACGGATGGCCGCGGACCTGGCAGTCAGTAAATCGGGTCTGCTATGGTACTATTTTGAATGCAGGCCCTCGTATCGCGCCGGAGAGGTGGCTGAGTGGTCGAAAGCAGCGGTTTGCTAAACCGTCGTAGGGTCATAAGCTCTACCGGGGGTTCGAATCCCCCCCTCTCCGCCATTTTATTTTCTTATACTTAGAGACAAGCGTTGTTTTCGTCGGGCAATATCGGACAGGCTGGCGTAAAATGGCGGCATGTCGCTCTCGCTCTATAGACGCCACCGCCGCGATTGCAAGGCCGCTCATCTGGAGGAGTCGCGCAGCAGCGAATACGACGAACGCAAGAAGGGTTGGAAGCGCTGCGAATGCCCAATCTTCACCTCGGGCACACTACAGGGAACATTCAAGCGGCAGAACACCGGACGTTGGGAATGGGACGCGGCGAAGGCCGCGGCTATCAGCTACGAAACTGCCGGCAACTGGACCGGTGTCAGGCCTGAGCCGCCTCCACCCGCAGTAGAGGTTGCGACCGCCGCATCCCAACGCACTGCCATCGATAAGGCGATCAGGGCTTTCTCCGCCGAGTTTCAGGAACACGCCGCGTTCGCTACTCAGAAGAAATACCGCTTGATGCTCAACAAGCTCAAGGCGTTTTCCGACGAGCGCGGCTACCTCATGATCGATCAATGGGGCCCTGCGGATGTCCGCGAATTCCGTTCCTCCTGGAACGTCAGCCCCAGAACCTCGCCGAGGCGGATGAGTATGCTCCGGAGTTTCTTTGAGTATTGCCACTCGAATGAGTGGATCGACCGCAATCCAGCAAGGATGGTTAAGAACCCCAAATCCAGGGATTCAAGCGATGGCCGAAACGAACAGAAGCTTCCGTTCAGCGACGAAGAACTCAAGAAGATGTACGATACTTGTCCAAAATACGGAACAGGGTACCGATACAAATGGACCGGCGAAGACCTGGCCGACTTCATTTCCCTCTCCATCTATACGGGTCTTCGAATCTCTGATGTCGCCCTGTTTCAAGCTGACCGCATGCAGCCCTCCGGCGAGATTCTGATCCGCACAACCAAGGCGGGCACGCACGTTTACACGTGGGTTCCCGAATGGCTTCAGGACCGGATCACAGCACGCGTCAAGAAGCACGGCCAGTGCATTTTCGGAGATCACAAGCCCACGACGCTCGACATCATCACCGAAACTTGGCGCAGGCGCCTCAACACACTCTGGGAACTTTGCGGTCCCTGGAGGATTAGGCCTACGCCGCATCGGTTTCGGCACACTTTCGCCCGTATCGTTCTGCAGCGTGGCGTGTCGGTCCGTGACGTGGCAGATCTCTTAGGGAATTCAGAACCTATGGTCCGAAAACATTATGCTGCGTGGATTCCAGAGAGGCAGGCCAGGTTAACCGCGATATTGAAGGACGCCTTTGCCAACAAGCCAAGGCCGAAGCTGGTTGAGATGCCCAAACTTGGATAGATCACCCTGCTTCAGTTACACGGGACGGCGGAGACGCAACTACGCCGCGTTCAGCAAGCGGGTGTGAATCCGCCGTACGGCGGACTCCGGGATGCTGTAGATCGTGTGCGCCTTTCTCCGCCCCATCCGGATCTTGACTACGCCGGGATCGTCCTTGACGAGTTTGCGCACCGTCTCGCGTCCCAACCCCCACAGGCGTGCAAGATCGCCGATTCGGTAATGCCTCTCGAAAGCTGTGTTCTCGGCAAGCTCATTCGCGGCGAGAGATGGCCGGCGTTTGCCCCGGTAGTCGGAGCGCCCGTCCCATCCGAATTCTGACTGCGTCGCCGACATGCTTCACCAATTTCTGAGTGTTGAGTCTCGCCTAATCTGCGGTTGCCTGTCGAGGGCGCTGTCCCGCACCTTAGTGCAGCAGTCTTTCATACAACGCCCCAAGGCCGAAGAACCCAGCGGCGGTGGAGAGGCCCATCACAAACCACTGAATCATCAGCGGGCGGCGGTTCGCTGCGTTGACCTGTTCCTCGATTTCGCGCGCTCTCGTGCCGGCGGCGGAGATGTCGCTCTCCATGCCTCGCCGAATCTGCTCTGCTGCTTTGCGGACATCCTCGGCGAGTGTTCTTCCAGCCATGGACTCGCAGCGATCAAACGCGCTGAGGTATTCCGCGGTGCGTTTCTGAACGAGATCGGCTACGCGCTGCAACGCCTCTTCAAGCACCAGTTTATTGATTGTCACTAGGGCGAACACGGGATCGTCCGCCTCCACGCGGATGCCGTTCTGCGCGGCCACTTCGGCGATGATTCGTTTGACGTCCATGGCGTCCCCTACCACAGCGACAACTGGTCCAGTTGCTCGAACAGATCCCGTTGCACTGTTTTGAGCCGTTGCTTGGTCATCACCGACGCGGTGCCGCTCCGAATCGCCTCTTCCAGCGTCAGCTTGCGGGCAATCACGGCTTCGACGTCGCGGCCAAACGTGTCCTGGTTCCGCTTCGCAATGCGGACCACGCCGAGCACTTTCGATTCGCTTTCTCGGTACGCCAACATGTCGGTGAACGTCTTGCCATCGCGCTCGATGGGGCCGAAGTACTCGTTCAGCCAGACGATGATGTTGCCCTCGACGGTGCTGTCGGCGAGGCTCTTGAAGCCCTTGAGGGTGTCGCCGAGCGCTTGGCCACCAGTCACCACCGTGTGCACGCAGACGCGCCGGCGGGCGGCGTGCAGCATGTCGAGAACGTCGTTCTCCACGATGTAGCTCCAGAGCGGGATGAACGTGGACGCGCCGTTGTCGACAATGAATATTCCGTCTTCGGTGAGCAATCGCTCCATGAGGGTGTCGAACCCGCGCGAGTCCACCTTGCCGTCGGACATCAACTGCAGGTGCTCGGCGCACAGCGCCTCGTACTGCGAGAAGGTCTGATTCACCGGGTCGGTGTCAAGGCAGCGGATGTTGGCACCGCGATGTAGGAAGTATTGGGCGAGTATGCTGGCCACCAAGCTCTTGCCGACGCCGCCCTTGCCTTGCAGCGTGAAGTGAATCGTGGGTGCGCTGGCACTGGCGGCCGGTCCAGTCAGGGCGAGGGCCGCGTCGTGACCATTAGCGTTCGTCGTGTTTTTGGGCATTGTCGTTTGCCCCTCCACAAGGGAGGGCGCGACAACGGCAGTTTGAGACAGCTGCGGAGAACAGTTTTTGAGCGGTGACTCAGATCAGTTTGCTTTCGTCCGGCGGGCCGGGGGGATACCTGAATCCGCGAGGTTTCTCTGCCGTGCGAAGTGATGGTCTAACTTCGCTGGATGTGCTCTGCGATACGGGCGGCGCGGGCGGGACCATTGCGGCAGGTTGCTTGGCTTCCTTTCGGCGGATGCGGGTCAGGTAGGAGCCCAGGCTCTGGACGGTGACCACGACATCGCCTTCTTCTTCGAGCCACTGGCGGATGCTCTTTAAGCTCTGTCCATCGGCGAGAGCAGCGCGAATCTCCGGCCAAAGGGCGCGAATTTGCCCCGCCTTCGTCTCCGGCTTTTTCCCACGCCGTTGGGCGAGGCGGCGGCGCGTCTCATCGATCCATTGTTGTTCAGCCCTCGTGTGTTTCCCGCCTTCGGCCATTTGTTCAACAGCTTACGACCTGCTTCGACATTTTTCAACCGATTCCGGCGAAATCTTCGTGTTTCAACAATCGTCGACGCTTTTCGACGTTCGATGACGCTCCGAACTCATTTATGATGTATCATCCGCCCAAAAACATCGGGTAGTGGAACATAAAGGGCGGCGCCTACGCGCCTATGCCAGCTTCGCTGGTAACTGCTGGCACCAGGGGTCTTTGAGCTGTATTCGCTGGACGGTTTGCCGTAATACGTGCCGAATACAGGCGTTCCGCTGTCTCAAAATGGCGTCACCGTGGCCTTCCATTTAGGGAGACCACGACGATGAATCCACGCACCATTCGCTGCGGCAAGGATCTGGACGAGAGGATCGCAAAGACCGCTCGCGACCGCGGCTTTTGTTCGGCCAGCGCCTTCATCCGCACAGCGATTGAAAACGAAATCCGCCATCGAGGAGGCGCAAGCCAGCAGGCCGAGGACCGTGCGGCGGCTGGCTTGGAACGAGTCGTCACCGACGTTCGGCGGGTTGAGACCGGCGTTCAAGCTCTATTTGCCTTGGTGGACACGCTCGCCAAGACCATACTGACCTGCGTGCCGGAGCCCACCGGCGACGCTTACCAGCAGGCGGTTGCGCGCGCCAAGGCTCGCTACGACCGTTTCCTCAAGAGCGCTGGTAGCAGCATGAGCGGGGAGTCTGGCAAGGCATTTCTGGAGCTTACCGACCGTGTCGAACGATGAGCAGGAGTTCCGGCTTCGACCGCAGGCTCCCAAGGTCAAGAAACAGGCGAAGCCGGCGCTCGCGTGGTCAGCGGCATTCAAGACCGTGATGCACTATGCGCGAGCGTCACGTCGATTGGGCGCTGGTGGCGGCACGGGCAGCGGGACGCCCGGAAGGCCTTTCCGCCAGAGATGTGCGGTTCGCGTGACATATTCCCCGAATCGCATCTCCGGCCAATGGCGAGCGCACGGCAAGTACATCGGTCGTGAGGGTGCGACACAGAAACAGGAGGCCGCCGCTGGTTTCAACCAGACGGCCGACGCGGTCGACGTTGCCGCTACGCTTCATAGATGGCAGGCAGCCGGGGACCAACGCATCTTCAAAGTGATCCTGTCTCCCGAGTTCGGCGAGCGCGTCGACTTGGTTCGGCTGACGCGCGAGTTGACCACGCAGATGGAAATCGATCTATCGAAGAAGTTGGACTGGTGCGCCGTGGCGCACTTCAATACTGAGCATCCCCACGTCCACGTGGCGGTGCGGGGTATCAGCGGCGGCGAGTCGTTACGGTTCAAACCGTCGTACATCAAGTCCGGCATTCGCCAGGCGGCTGAAAACCTGTGCACCGTCCAGCTTGGGCCACGTACTCAACTCGACGCCGTCGAGGCTGAACGGCGAGAAGTGACCCAGCAGCGGCTCACTTCGCTGGATCGAATCATCGGCCGCGCCAGCCAGGCGCCGGAATCGGCGCTCTCCGTCGGGTCCAGCTTCGCGTTTGCTCCAAGCGCGCCTGGTCCGGAGGCGCCCGAGTTTGTGCGCACCCGGCAACGC
>Ga0181517_10005389_pt1 | contig 11326 bp, 7 predicted proteins | sample PEATcosm2014_Bin_31_FD_119748 | JGI IMG/M metagenome (GOLD analysis project Ga0181517, IMG submission 119748) | Peatland microbial communities from MTU Mesocosm Facility, Houghton, MI, USA - PEATcosm2014_Bin01_30_metaG | ecosystem: Environmental > Terrestrial > Soil > Wetlands > Peat | place... | reverse complement strand
TCGGCACGCCGGTGTTCGTCTATTCCAAGGCGACGCTCCTGCATCATTACCGGCAGCTTGCATCGGCGTTTGCGCCGGTGAAGGCGACGATCTGTTACAGCATCAAGAGCTGCGGCAATCTGCACATCTGCCGGCTGCTGGCCAATGAGGGGTGCGGGTTTGACGTGACCAGCGGCGGCGAGTTGTTCCGGGCGCTGCGGGCGGGCGGCGAGCCGGGAAAGATCATCTACGCGGGCGTGGGTAAGAGCGACCAGGAGATCGCCAGGGCACTGGAGGTGGGGATTGCGGCGTTCAATATCGAATCCGAGGCCGAGCTAGTGAACATCGATCGCATCGCCGGCGAAATGGGTAAATCCGCGATCGGGGCGCTGCGCGTCAATCCCGATGTGGATGCGCATACGCACAAGTACACAACCACCGGCAAGAAGGAGACGAAGTTCGGCGTCGATATCGACCGGGCCGAGGAGGTGTTCAACCGCAATCGCACGCTGGCGCACGTTCGGCTGGGCGGGCTGCACATCCACATCGGCTCGCCGGTCTACAAGATCGAGCCGTACGTGCTGGCGGTGACGAAGGTGCTGGAGCTTGCCGCGCGGCTGACGGCCGGAGGACATCACATCGAATGGCTGGACCTTGGCGGCGGATTCGGGGTGAATTACGAGAATCCGCAGCAGGCGATGGCGGTGACCGAGCACGCCAGGGCGATCGTGCCGCTGCTGGAGGGCAAGCCGTATCGGATCGCGCTGGAGCCGGGGCGTTACATCGCGGGGAATGCGGGCGTGTTGCTGACGCGCGTCGTGTATCGCAAATCAAGCGGAACGCGGAAGTTTGTCATCGTCGATGCCGGGATGAACGATCTGATCCGGCCGGTGCTGTACGGCAGCTACCATTTCATCTGGCCGGTGAAGCCCGACGCGGCGAACATTCCGGAGGGGCGTGACCGCGCTCGGCAGCCGGTGAATGGCGAGACGGTGGACGTGGTCGGGCCGATCTGCGAAAGCGGGGATTTTCTGGCCCAGGACCGGCCGCTGCCGACGACGCAGCGAGGCGATCTGCTGTGCGTGTTCACGGCCGGGGCGTATGGGTTCTCGATGAGCAGCAACTACAACAACCGCCCGCGAGCGGCGGAGGTGCTGGTGGATGGAGATCGATTCACGATCATCCGGCGGCGGGAGACGTATGAGGATCTGATCGCGGCGGAGTTGGTGTAAAAAGCCATTGCGACTTGGGCGGCAGTTCTGCGTAGGGTCCGCACTGCGGACCAACATTTGTGGTCCGCAGTGCGGACCCTACGCGCTCTCCCAGAGTACAGGGAGAGGGGGAAAGAGGCAGCGGCTCGCCGCCGGTGCGTCAGAACGGGAGGGACTGGTCCATCCAGTCGTCGTTGCGGAGAACCTGTTTGCGGTTGAATCGGGCCATGTGTTCGGCGCGGGCCTGGGCGATGCGGACGAGCGTATTGGCGCCGATGGTGCGCCAGAGCCTGCGCAGGCGCGGCGCGTGGCGGACGAACAGATCGTCCTCGGCGCTGGCGAAAAGTTGGGCGACGCCGGGATCGCCCTGGCGCGCGGCACGGCCGAAAAGCTGGCGATCGACGCGGCTGGAGCCGTGCGGTTCGGTGGCGATGACGTGCAGGCCGCCGAGTTCAGCGACGCCGCGTGCGAGCTTGATGTCGGTGCCGCGGCCGGCCATGTTGGTGGCGACGGTGATGTGACCCTTCTGTCCGGCTTCGGCGATGATCGAGGCTTCCTGGGCGGTCTGGGTGGCGTTGAGGACGCGATGCGGGCGGCCCAGAGCGGTGAGGCGGCGGCTGACCTCTTCACTGGCCAGAACGCTGCGCGTGCCGACAAGAACCGGGGCGCCGGTGTCGTTGATGGCGCAGACGCGGTCGACAACGGCGATCCACTTGGCGTCCATGGTGTCGAACATGCGCAGGGGGAGATGACGGCGGATGCAGGGCTTGTTGGTGGGGATGCGGACGATGGCACGGCGGTAGATCTGCCACATCTCGCCGCGCGATTCCCAGGCCGTGCCGGTCATCCCGCTCATGATCTCATACTGGCGGAAGAACCGCTGAAAGCTCATGCGGGCGAGGTTTTCCTTGTCGGCGGTGCAGGGGACGGCTTCCTTGATCTCGATCGCCTGGTGCAGGCCGTGGCGCCAGGAGCGGTCGGCCATGATGCGGCCGGTGAATTCATCGATGATCTGGACCTTGGATTCTGAGGTGATGAGGTATTGCTCATCACGGATATAGCAATGTCGGGCGGTGAGAGCGAGGGTGACCAGTTCCTCGCGGCGGCGCCGGCCCTTCCAGAAACTCGATTCATCCGACGGCGCCAGCAGATCCAGGGCCCGGCTGCCGCGGTCATTGAGTTCGCACTGGCGGACGGCCCAGTCGATGGTGAAATCGCGGTTGAGTTCGAGTTCCTCGGCGAGCTTTCCGGCGGCGGAATAGAGAGCGGCGTTGGCTTCGGTGTCGGGGTTGTTGGAGATGATCAGCGGAGTGACGCCCTCGTCGATCAGCAGGCTGTCGGCCTCATCGACGATGACGCGCCAGATGCCGGGCACCAGCAGCCGGCCGGAGCGCGGTCCGGCCAGCAGCATGCCGACAGCGGTCTGCGTGCTGGTGCGGAGATGGCCCAGCATGATCTGATCGCGGAGGAAATCGGCGACCAGTTCCTTGCTGGTGACGTAAACGACATTGCGGCGGTAATGATCGAAGCGTTCGGAGGGAGTGGTATCGTGGATGACAAAGCCGGTCTTGAGGCCCAGCAGGTGATAGATCGGCCCCATTTCGTGGGCGTCGCGATCGACCAGGTAATCGTTGACGGTGATGATGTGAACCGGCTTGCCCAGCCACGCCCAGATGCTGGCGGCCATGGCGGCGGTGAGCGTCTTGCCCTCGCCGGTGGCCATCTCGGCGACCAGGCCCTGGATCATGGCGCTGGCGCCCATGATCTGACAGTGGAACGGCCGCAGGGCAATGGCGCGAAAGACCGCTTCGCGAGCCAGGGCCAGGGCGCGGTCCATGGTCTGTACGGTATCGCGGCCGAGACGGAAATGTTCGCGGACGGCGGCGACCTCGGCGGCGAAGGCGGCGGCGCCGAGGTTGTGGATTTCGGGTTCGAGTTTTTCGACGCGGTCGGCCTGGGGTCGCAGACGGGCGAGATGGCGGCGCTTGTTCTTGGCCCAGCCGACGAAGCCGCTGACGAATTGATCGACGCCGCGCAGTTCGGGGCTCTTGACGCGGCGAGCGTCAAAGACCTGCCAAAGTTCACTGGAAATGAGCGACATGGCGGATCAGATCCACTTGCCCGTGTCCTGGGTGTTGAGCAACTGCAGGAAGCGATTCTTCCACTGAATGATCAGGGGCTGGCGATCGATGGTGAAGCGGACGGTGGCGCGCTGGCCGCTCTGATAGAGGGGCACGCGGTGCCCGGCATCACTGGTGTTGGCGATGGTCAGCCGCACCTCGAAAAGTTTGCTGATCGTCCTGGTGCCGGTCTGGTCCTTGGGATCGACAGGCGCCGCGCCGCCGCCTTGCGTGGTGAGGACACGGTTGGCGGCCGTATCGGTCGACTCGGGAATGATGTCAATGGCCGACGGCACGATAGGCGCCTCGAAACTGGGGGCGCCGGCGACGAGAATCTCAGGGCGGAGCGAGTTTTGCCGCAAAGCCACGAACGGCAATTCGGCGTCGCGCTGATCGACGTCGACTTTCACCAGCAGGTTGGCGGTATCGGCGACGATGGCGACCTGTTGGCCGCGCTGGAGATAAACGCCGGCCAACTGGTCGATGTTGGGCGCGACCAGGACGCCGTCGATGGGGGCGCGAATGGTCAGGGCGCTGATTCGCGACTGGTCCTGTTCGACTTTCTTTTTGCGGGTTATCTCGTCGGCCTGATCCTGCTGCAACTTGATGGGATCGGTGGGCAGGTCGCGGCGTTCCCTGGCCAGGGTGTAATCGAGATTCGCCTGATCCTTTTTGAATTCGGTTTCCAGTTCATCATCCCTGAGCACGAGGATGGCATCGCCGGCGTGGATAGTCTGGCCATCGACGACGGGGATCTTCTCGACAAATCCGGGCTCGTTGGTCAGAAGGACGGCCTGGTTCCTGGGTTCCAGAACGCCCAGAGCCGTAAACCGCCGGGGCACGCGGATAATGCCGATACTGACGACCAGCAGCGCCGCGACGGCGGCGGCGAAAATGGCGGCCCGGCCGCGTTTGCGCTCCAGTTCCGGTTCGAGAAGGATGTACTTGGTGACCTTATACAGGGGCACGCCCAGCCAGGTGATCACGCCACCAAGGGCCATAAGCTGGCCGAGCACAGGAACCTTGTAGGTGACGATCACGATGATCATGACGCCGATGAAGATGCGGTAGATGCCGCTGCTGACGGCGTAGATAAAGAGCCAGAAGCGCTGGCCGACCGGCGGGAGGGGATTGGGGAGCTTGATGCGGAAGATGTGGCGTTTGATGAGGCCGAGCGAATATTCGACGCTCTTTTGGCGGAGGTTGGGGATTTCCAGGAAGTCGGAGAGGATGTAATAGCCGTCGTAACGCAGAAGCGGGTTGGCATTGAAGAGAATGGTGGAGACGCTGGCAATGAGCATGGCGTTGTAAGCCAGCTCGTGAATCAAGTCGGTTTGAAGTGTGTAGCACCAGACAAAGGCGCAGATCGAGGCGCAGAAGAGTTCGACGATCATGCCCGCGGCGCCCACGAAAATGCGATGCCAACGGCTGGGAAACGCCCAGGCCGTCGACGCGTCGACATAGGGGGTCGGCATGAACACGAGGAACATCAGGCCCAGTTCGTGGACCTCACCGCCGAATCGTCGGCAGGAGAAGGCGTGGCCCAGCTCGTGGATCAGTTTGATGAGGACGAACGTGAGATAGAGGAAGGCGAGATTACCCCAGTCGTACTTGAGATCCAGAACGTGGCTGGTCTGGTCCCGCAGGTCCCCCCACTTGGGCGCGATCGTGACGATGGCGAAAGTCACAACTGCCAGCCAGACCAGGGCGCCGAATTTACTGAACACCGCCTTGGCGACGGGGAGCCAGGTCTTGAGAAACCGGTCCGGATCCCACAGCGGAATGCGCGGGAACAGCACGTTCATCAGCCGGTTCTGCATCTTGCGCTTCTGCTGTTCCTTGTGTCGGCGCAAGAGGACGGCCGAGTCCGGCGTTACGTCGGTTTCCAGCAGATTGGCCGCGTAAAGCTGGGAGAGAATCTGAATGACTTCCGGCTGGGTGGGAGCATCGTCATCGAGCTGGCCGCCGACCAGATCCCAGGCTTCGGCGATGGTTCGCCGCCCGTCGAGCAGGCCGACGAAACAATAAGCGGCGTCGGAAAGTCGATGGAACTGGTTGCCGGCGGGATCGCGCATGACATACCAGCGTTCGCCGCGGTAATAGGTGCGGGAAATCTGGGCGCCGGCGCGAAGGCGCGGCTTGAGGCTGGCGACGCGATACCAGGATTCGGAAAATGTGGGGCGAAGTTGGAGCATGGAGAAACCGGATCAGAACCAGGACCAGAACTTCAGGCGCAGATATTCGACGAGTTTATGCGTCCAGACCCAGGCGATGGTCCGCTGGTCGATATCGACCTTGGCCTGCCCGGCGAGTCCCGGCTTCCACGAATCGGGAATCGTCACGCCGTCGGCGCTGGCGTAGACCCTGAACACATTGTCCCCCTCCTTGGCTTCGCCCAGGGGAACGATGCGGTCGATCTTGAACTTGTATTTGTCGGACGGAAGAGTGGCCGTCGCCAGCCAGACGGTCTGCCCAACCGCAAGCCGCTGAATGTCACGTTCGTTGACGTTGAGGACGGCGCGAAGATCGGAGGTGTCGCCAATCTCGAACAATTCATCGCCCTTCTTGACGGTGGCGTACTGTTTGTGTTCCCAATCGCCCTTGAGAATTGTCCCGCCGGCCGGAGCGTGGATCGAGGCCTGGCTGATCTGGTATTTGGCTTCGTCGGCATCGGCCTGGGCGGCCGCGGCCTGGTCCAGAGCGATGGCGGCATCGGCAGGCTTGGCGGGATCTTCTGCGAGATCCTTTTGAGCTTCCTTCTTATACTCGGCCACCTGGGCAATGGCGTTACTCAACTTGATTTGCAATTCGTCGGTCTTGAGGACCATGAGCTCCTGATCTTTGCTGACCTTCTGGCCGGGGATGACCCTGACGGCTTCGATCTGGCCGTCATAGGGGGCATCGAGCGTGGCCTTGTGGATTTCATCGAACTCGAAGGGGGAGCTGACGCGGTATTCGATGTGGACGGTGGTGAGAACGACGATGATGGCGATACTGGCCGCGATGATCAGCTTGGCCAGCATGTAGCGCGGCCCGATCGTCATCCTGGCCACATTCTGGATGCTCAGGCCCACCTTGGTGATGAGCCAGCGGTCGTTCTGAAAGCGGTCGTACAACTGCGGCGCCAGGAGATCGACGGCCACGGACAGCCCTGTCGCCGTTTGTTGGCTGAGTTTGTGCTTGGGCGGGAATTCCAGCGTCACCACGCCGACGGTTTCAGCCTGATGTCGCAGCGGCAGTGAAAGGACGATGTTGCCGCCTTCGGCGCGGGAGAGCACCTCGGCCGACCGGGTGACGTTCTGCGAACTGTTCCCCTCGTTGTCAAAAAGAACCGGCTCGTCCTGATCGACGCATTCCTCCATGACTTTTTCGAGGGTGAGAATCAGTTCCTGTTTCTTGTCGAATTCCTCGGTGTGCGAAATGGCGCGGACGCGGATGTTGTTGCGTTTGAGCCACCCGAGAGCGACGCGGCTGGCGCCGGTGCGGGTGGCCAGTTCATTGCACAGATTCACCGCCGCCTGCGCAAAACCCTGTGCGGTGGCGACGGCCGTGGCCAGTTGCAGGACATGCTGATGGCTCTGGGCGACGATCTGCGATTGTTCGCTGGTGCGCCGCAGACTGAACAGCTCAAAATAACCCGCCACAAGCTGCATCGAAACCAGCCGTTGCAGCGCGCGCTCGTGATTTCGGCAGCGGGTGATGACAGCGCTGGCGGCCACGATCTGGTCGTCGCTCCGCAGGGGCGTCACCAGGCAGAATTGCGGTTCGTTCTGCCCATCGGCCTGCTCGATCTGAATCGCCGCCTCCTTGCCCTGGACCAGGCACGGCCGCAACAGTTCCTGAAAGGCGGTTATGGCGGCGGCGCGGGTTTCGGCGTTGGAGTTGTCGGGGCGGATATGCGCGATGGCGCGCAGCGTCATCGTGCCGTCGCGAGTTTCGACGATGAACCCGGCGGCTTCGGTGCCGGCGACAACGACGGCCTGCGTCGTCACCAGATCGTTGACGAACTGAGGGAGATTGGCCGACGCCGCCAGCAATCGCTGCACGAGTTTCGACCGCGACGCGTTCTGCACTCCGACGCTTTCGCCGGATGTCGCGCCGGTCTTGCCCTGCTGCGACCCCTGCGAGTCCTGTGAGCTTGATTCCGCAATTCCGTTGGACACGGATCACCTGCGCCTTTCAGTCCACTCAATGGTTCGCGGCGAGCTTCGCCACGTCGCCCGGAAGACGGACGGTCATGTGCAACCCCGACGGCCGCTGGTCCGGATTGGCCAGTTCCAGTCTTACCACCTGCGTGTCGCTGGCCGCATCCACCACAGGATTGAAATAGATAATAGTCCCCTGCTGCCACGGATCGTTCTGAAGGTAACGCACGTCCAGTTTCTGCTGGAGCTTCAGCGCGGCCGCCTGGATGCTGGGCAGCCGCATTTCCACCCAGAGGGGATCGTTATTGACGATAACGCACGCGCCGTCCGGCTTGGAGGGATCGACGCCGCTGCCCAGATGCAGATTGAGCGTCTGCACGATGCCATCAATCGAACTGTGCAATTCCATCCTGGCGACCTTATCGGCCTGCTTCTGGGTCTCGAACCTGGCCTTCTGGTTTTCTTCCTTGGCCAGGTCGATGCGCACGGCCGTGGTCTTTTCCTGGGCTATGGCTTCCTCAAGCTCGGCCGGACTGGCAACGCCTTTGGCGGCGGCGGCCTCGAGGCGATCGCGCTCGACGAGCTTGGCCTCATGGTCGGCGATGGCGTATTCGACTGTCTTGGTGGATTCGCTCTCCACGCGCAGGGCCGCCAGTTCGTCTTTTTCCAGCGCCATGTCCTCGGTCATGAGCAGATCGCCCTTGTGAACGCGATCGCCCTCCTTGACGAGGATCGAGTCGATAATACCCGGCGCATAGAACGGCGGCTGGGACTTTTCCGAAGGATACGAGATCGCGGTGGCGAAGTTGGCCGTATCCTCAGCCCCCGCTCCAACCGCCGCCGACGCGGTCCGCAGGCGCGTTGCCGCCATAAGGCCGGCCGCCAGCAGCAATGCCGCTCCGATCGTCCGCACCACGAAATTGTTCAATACTCTCGATGACATAGCCATTCCCGACCGTCCGAACCCTCAAAAAAGGATTGACGATTATGCGATCCTCCCCAGCATGCCGACGATTACGCCTCCAGCCCCCACACCTATACCGGACGGCAAACGGCTAGGTCAAGGTCAAGCATAAGCATAACATGTGAGCGCCGCGTTAAAAAGCGTTTTCGGCCGGTTTCGGCCGGTGAGTGTGCCCGATTTTCCGGGCAAACATAAGTCGATGCGGGCCAAGCTCTTTCCCCCTCCGCTGGTATTCCGGGGGAAGGCCGGGATGGGGGCTGCCCGTGGCGACGTAGATCGGCCCCTTTTTCTGCCCACCCCTTCAGGGCGACGTGCTTTTCGCCCCGCCTTACGGCAGGCTCTGGCCAGGTTCCTCAGCGCATCGGCATGATCGGGCTTGAGTTGGCAGGCCGTCTGGAGGGCTGCGATGGCAAGGTCCATCCTCCCCTGCTTGACCAGCAGAATCCCCATGTTGTTGTGCGCCTCAGGGGACTTGGGATTCAGCCGGATCGATTCCCGATCCGCGGCCACCGCTTCATCGGTTTTCCCTTGTGCCCCAAGCACCAGCCCCAGGTTGCTATAGAACTCCGCGCGCGGCTCGATCTCGATCGCCCGCCGAATCCGTGCGGCCGCTTCATCGCGCTTTCCATCTTGCAAGGCCAAAACGCCGAGCATGTGTAGCGTCGGAGCATGATCGGGATGGTCGCCGAGGATGGCTTGATACAAAGCCAACGCACTTGCCCGCTGGCCCGATTTGTGCAGCCGCTGGGCGGTGGAGAATTTGTCGCGGATGGATTGCGGGCTCATGGAATCTGGACCGGGGTCAAGCGACGGCTCAAGGCTGTGTCGTTGGGCCGCTGGGCTGTGTTGCCGCTAATTCCTCCCACAGCCGGTCGGCCGGAGGCTTTTCTCGCGGCTCCGGCTTGGCGTCGCTCCACGGCCACTGGTCTGGGCCCGTGGGCCATCGCTTGCGCCCGATCTCACGAAGGGCCTCGCTGTCGTTTGTGGTGACATATATCCAGTCGTCGTCCTGCAATTCAGCCACGAGCGAGAGGTTCCTGCCATCAATGCTGAACGGGATAACGGCGCGGCCAAGGGTGTCGACCGTTCCAAAACCGAATTCCGCCGAACCTTCGAAGAGCATCCAATTAGAGTAGACGTCGTCGTCGGAATCGTCACCAGAGTTGAAGCCGATCACCATGCTCGCCTTGGGATCCGGACCGCCGCGTGAAGGGAATCCCAGGGAGTCGGTATTTACGATATAGGCCGCGATATCGAAGGGGTAATGCTCAAGTTCGGCAGGCGAGCGGCTGTTCTCAGCGATTTCTTGCACATCGATATAGTCAAAATCCCCTTCATCCAGAAATTCAATCGCCACGAAGCGTTTGTGCCCGGCGGGGCTGGTCATCGTTCCCAGGAAGACCGTTCCGTGGTGACGCGCCGAGGGATAGCCAAGCCGGCTGTGCAACTCGTCCCAAGCCGCGGGATATGGCGTCGGGACGGGCGTCGGAGGTTCTCCCGGCGAGGTTGCCGGACGATGCCAGCCGTGCCGGATATCCCAAACGACGTCGCTGGGGGAAGCCTGAAAAACGCGGCATTCATGCGCCAGATACACAAGCGTCGCCCAGCGGTATAGGCGCGGGCCGAAGAACACGATGCCAGCGAGCGATGCCGCGGCAGCGACCAGTCCGATGACTCGTCGCCGCGGTCGCGGAGGTAGGCCGTTCCCGGGCATCGCGGAGTTCGACATTAATTTCTGCCCGCCTTTCTTTGCAACGCTTACCGGCTTTCTCCCTAGGGCGCATCCTGTACGTACCACTCCTTCGGCCAGAGCTTATGGCCGATCTGCCGAAGAATCGCCGCGTCCGGCGTCACAAAATCCACGTCGTCATTGTCTTCCAATTCCGCGATGAGCGTCAGGTCTCTGCCGTCGATACGGAACGGGATCACCGCCTGGCCGGCGGCGCTGACTTTTCCAGGCTTGAATTCTGCTGACGATTCGAATAATCCCCAATTGTTGTCGATATCCGACTCGACGATCCACTGCGCGTAATGTCTTCCGATCGTGGTTCCACTCGATTCAGGGTCCAACACAAACGCATCTGCGGCCTCGAACGCACCTCTTGTTTCGGCGACTCCTTTATTCAGCGGGGCGTAATTGGAGCCGTCGAATTCAATCCCGACGAGGCGTATATGGCCGCCGGGGCTGGTCAACTCGCCCACGAAGAGTGTCCCACCCAATGTTCCGCCCCATGAACGCGGTGGCGGTTGGAAATATGGCTGAAGCCTCGCCCACGCCGGCGGGTAGGGCGCGGGTGCGGGAAGCAAGCCGCGGGCCGCGTCGGCGCCCCCATAGTGCCAGCCGTGCGCCAAATCCCACCAAATATCGCCCGTCGGCGGCTGGTACACGCGGCATTCATGCACATCGTATGTGAATTTGCACCATTGCCACGCCCGCGGGCAGTAGCGAACGGCCTGGGCGATCACTGCCACGGCGGCGATCGCCAGCGCGGCGCGAACCACGCGGCGATGCCGGGGGGAGTGCCTGCCGTAATCGAGTATCGGGATTTTTGACATAGCGATCGTCTGCCTCAACGCGCGCCGCTATAATGGCCCCGATTGTTGCCACTTCGGATCGGCATTTTGGTTAACCGTTAGCGGCGATGCGTCCACATACTCAGAACGAAATAAAGGTCCCGCGAACCGTTAGATGCCTTTCCCACTCGGACCAGTGCATTTGCGCCATCCGACCGGGCGGCCGCGGGGTCGGAGGGACTGCTCCAGGCCCAGGGCGCGAGCCGTCTGTTCGACCCACGCCTCGCGGCCCACCGGACGGTTGCGCTTGATCGCATCGCGGATCATTGTCTCCTCTTGCTCATCGGCCGGCAAGTTCACCGTCGCCAGCCAGCCCCTGGGTCGGGGCACCGG
>Ga0181517_10005387_pt1 | contig 11329 bp, 8 predicted proteins | sample PEATcosm2014_Bin_31_FD_119748 | JGI IMG/M metagenome (GOLD analysis project Ga0181517, IMG submission 119748) | Peatland microbial communities from MTU Mesocosm Facility, Houghton, MI, USA - PEATcosm2014_Bin01_30_metaG | ecosystem: Environmental > Terrestrial > Soil > Wetlands > Peat | place... | reverse complement strand
GGCCCAGGGCTTGCCCATCGAGCCCGACTGGTCGATCAGGAAGAGGAAGCACGTTGGATTCCTGCTGCCGATTTCCGCTTCGTAAACCATGACATGCGACTCCGCTGGAAGAGAACCTGGAACATCAGGCACCGTGATTTTGCAGCCAAATCGTGCCCATGTCAAGGCCCCAGGATGATTTGCACGGGCCAGCAGCAGCCAACAAGCTAGACGCACGGGCGGGATGTTCGGGCCGTTGTTGACCAACTGTTTCTGAACCGAAACGGCACGATGCGACCGCAGGAAGCGGTTCAACTCTTCCTCAGATTCCACATCGCCCTTGGCCGGGATCGAAAACAACTTGAACTGCATTTCGCAAACCGCCTAACTTAACTCGCCGTGGATCGAACTTCCCCAGGGCTCCGCCCTGGAACCCGGGAACACGATGACTTCCTGTTTGCTCCCTCCGCCCGTGCTTGCCCGGCTACGGCCCGGCTGCGCTTTGGGCCTACGCTCAGGTCGCGCACCGGCTTCTTTCGCTCACCTCACTTGTCCGCCGGAACTCGGGCGACCCGAAAGCCCAGGGTGCGGAGACGGTCCCCGGGCTCGCTGCAGTAGCGGTTGGCCGAGCGGCAGTACCCGGCGCCGTTGCCCCAGCCACCGCCGCGGCTCACGCGGTTCGAGCCCGTAGCAGGCCCCGCCGGATCGTCCATGGGTGACCTGGCGTAATAATTGCCATCATACCAATCCTGACACCACTCAAACACGTTTCCGTGCATGTCATACAGCCCCCAGGCGTTCGGCTTCTTCTCGCCTACCGGGTGCGTCTGGCTCCCCGAGTTCTTGTAGTACCAAGCGTAATCGCCCAGCCGAGCTTCGTCGTCGCCAAAGTAGTAATTCGTCGTGCTTCCCGCCCGGCACCCATATTCCCACTGCGCCTCAGTTGGCAAGGAGAACTTCCCGTCGCCCGCCTTCGCGTTCAACTTGTCCAAAAACTGCTGGCAACGGTCCCAACTGACCTGCTCCATCGGATTCCTCGGACCCTTGAAATTGCTGTGGTTGTCACCCATGACGACTAACCACTGTTCCTGCGTGACCAGATACCTGCCCAGGTAGAAGGGCTTCGTAATCCGAACGCCGTGCTGCTTCTCATCATCACTGTTGCCGGATGTCCCCATCAGGAACTCCCCGGCGGGAATCAGGACCATCTCCATTTTCACGCCGTTGCCGAGATCCACGGCCAGTTTCTTCGGCAATGTGACGGGGGCAAGGGTTCTCGTCGCTGCCGATGCCGCGACGGCAATACGAGATAAAATGTTTGGTGGAACCCTCGGCACGTCGGCAGCACGCGGCGCGGGCGAAGGACTTGTCGTCCACCAAGGCGCGGGAACTGTCGGTTCGGGCGGTTCCGGCGATGGTAGCGGCAGCGCCTCGGGCACTGGCGGCGGCTGCTGGACACGACGCGACAGCATCTTCTCGACTTCACTCTCTTGCGCGGGAGTCAGCGGCACGACCTTCGAGTCCGCTACCACCTCGTCGAGCAGCGGGACTTCGCTGAGCGGACCCTTGGCGGCGAGGATCAATCGCCCGACGAGCGCCTGCACCGCCGGGTCACCCAATCGCGCGACGTCCTGAAAGACCGGCGACCTATCGGGGCGTTCCAAGGCCCGCGGGCCGAAAAGCAGGTTGTCGCCGTCGTAGTGCCGCTCCCAGAGGTCCTGCCCGCCCGAAATCAGGCAGCGGAGCGAGCAGTAGATCAACAGGTGCGAGAAGCGGTCGATCTCTAGTCCGTAGCCGCCGTCGCGCAACCGCTCGGGATGCTGGTAGGCCGGGTGCCCCAGTTCGCCCGATGGCCGGTCGGCCAGCGTCGGAACACACATGCCGTCATAGTCGATCAGCTTCAGGCTGAAGGTCCTGCTCCGCGGCACGGGCACCAAGAGCACGTTGCCGTGCTGCAAGTCGCCGTGGGCCACCTCGGCTTTGCGGAGCCGCCGCGCAACCTTGATCCACATTTCGCAAAGCTGCCGGAGCGTGCTCTTGTACTCCCACCTGCCCCGGAAGCACTCGGCCACCAGTTCGTCCAACCGCAGCCCTTCGACCCAGTCCATTTTCAGGAACGAATACCAGTGCCCGCGGACCAGCACGCTTTCGGGCACATAGTCGAACCCCACCATGAACGGCAACGGCGACTTCTTCAGATGTTCGCTGACGTGGTGATACCGCTCTTGCAGCCCCGGAACCTCGCGGGTGAAGCACTTGACGGCCAATTTCCGCTGCTTCGCCGCCTGGACCTCGAAAACGGTGGCAAAATTGCCGGTCCAGAGCTTGGGCTCGCCGGTAGACTTTAGCGCAGCAGTGCCCGTGCGGATTTCCGGGTCCTTGAACGACGTCTGGAGATTCTGAATCGCCTCGACGTATTCTGCTGGCTGCGGCCAAGGCATAGGCTCATACTCCTTGTCTGTTTCTTCCTACAGGTCGATCTTGCAGAGGGTCACGTCGTCATTGCGAATCTGCCGCTCGTCGCGCAGGTGTTCGATCCAAGCGGCAAAAGCATCGGCGTCCTTGGTGGCCGAGATCAGCGGCTCCAATTCCTCCCACGGCCTCCCGCCCGCCTCGTCCTGACGGAGGAACCACTGGGCCAGGGCGTCGGTCATCAGCCATAACCGGTCGCCGGGGACATATTCCTCGCAGGCGAAGACCTGCCGGCCTTGCACAGCCTCAACCGAAATGCGCGACCCGACCAGCCTTGGCAAAGTGCCGAACTGGCCGGAGTTGGCGAGGGGAAACGCCCGTCGCAGCGTGCCGCCGCGGACATGGAACAGGCAGCTATCCCCTACGGCCATGGCACTCCAGACGGGCGGCCGTGATTCGTTCTTCTCCAGAACCACCCCTAGGAAAGTCGAAAATGCCCCGTGGGCCAGTTGTTCTTCGCCATACCAAGGCAGCTTTTGTCCGGCAAAGCGATCTGACCATTGCTGTTGCAGCGCGGGAAGCGACGAGAGCCAATCGGCGGGCCGACAATCAAGATTCTGCACGAAACTCGCCACGAGCATCCGCGCCCAGAGGCCGGAAGGATAGCCTTCCGTCGCCCCATCGGCGACCGCGAAACGAGCCGTGCCGGCATCCGCACCGGCGGCGTCCTGGTTTTCCTCGGGCGTGTCGCTTCGCTTGGGAAGCGAAAACACACGGCAGTCCATGGGCATGATCCTCTGCTTGACGCAGTCCTCCGTGTTCTTCTACGAGTATCCAAGAACTGGAAGGGCATCCCTCACACCGGCGATACCCGGCCACGGCTCTGTACCGGATTATAGCCCCGCCAGGCGCTGCATCGCAAGGGTCGCAAGACCAATTGGGTGACCGCCTGCCGGGCCATGCAGAAACGGTACGGTAATTGTATCTACGTCGAAGCCGGCGGGATACGGCTGCTGTTCGACGCCGGGCCGAGTGGCATACAGGCGGGGATCTTCTTTCCGAGTCCATCGGCTATGCAATGCCCAACGTGCCCGTTCCGCGAACAGTGTCGGTCGTGGAGCGGGTAGAGTCTGAAACCTGCAACGAATAGCAGAGGAGGAGTTATGACTGCGAGACAGAAGCTAAACAAACACCACATCGTGGGTGCCCTCGGCGTGGCCGGGTCATGGCTGGTTTTCGGCGCCGTCGCGGCGCTGATCGCCGGCAGCGTTTACAACAACGAGATTCGCCCTCGCAAAGACGGACGGCGGTAACGGTCCGACATGAATGACGCTTTGATCCTGCCCGTGCTCGGGGCTTCAATCCCTGGGCACGGGCGGGGTTTCTTCTTGCGGCGACATTTCTTGGCAGGGTCTTTTTCTTACCCATCAGGTCGCCTGATCTGGTCGACCCTCTGTCCTGACCGTCGCCAAGCGTAACCCAGCAAGTCGATGGTGCCCCCCCCCCTCGATCAAGCTGCCCGCCGTGCAGCGTGCGCCGAGCACGAGCACGAGGGGAAAGACAGGATGGCTGGGGCGTCTTGTTGGTCAAAGGCCACTGGCTTCGCAGTTCTCGTTGCCCTTCGCCACCGCAAGCCGTAGCCGGCAAGGCCAATGGCTCCGGCGGCGAGCAGGGCAAGCGTCGAGGGTTCAGGAACACTTGCAACACGGAAACCGAAACTGGCGTTCACGTCCGTCGGGGGCCAGTAGTAACGGTTCAACGAGGCCATGCCGATGGGGTTGATGCTAAACGCCCCGCCACGCATACCCCGAGTCGAACCGGAGAAATATATCCCGCCGGGAATGTCTGCCTCGTTCCATTGAAGGATATCGCCGCCCATATCATACGTGCCATAGGGGCCGGGAGAAAGAATAAAGGACCCCACCGGGGTCAGGTAGTTCATCGAATCGGTGTACGTGACATTGTAATTGTTGGCGTTGTTTGTCCCAGTCGGAGAAAGCACGTTGCTAGGCGTCGTGTTGCTCTTCGTCGGATAGATCCAGTAGCCACCAGCGCCACCATTCAACGTCGGATCGTAATAAGCCGCCTTGTACCATTCGTTCTCCGTGGGAATGAAATAGGTCGCACCCGCGTTGCGGGTCTCCAAAAGGACCGTTGTATCGCCATTGAGCGTGTAGGCGCCGGTCTCGGTGAGCGCGTATGCGCCGGCCACCGTCGTGGCCGTCCCCTGGCCGTTTTGAAGCCAGTTACAGAAACGCGCCGCATCGCCCCAGGTGACATCAAAAATCGGACAGTTGACGCCTTGACTGTAGCTGCCCGTGACCGAGTAGCTGTAGTTGCCCAGACTGCCGCTTTGCCCGATGCCGAAGGTCGGCATATCTGTAGCCATGCCAGTGTTGTACAATCCGTAAGGGTCGCCCGTCGTCGCCACGGCGTTGAGGAACTGGCAATACTGTCCAACCGTCACGTCATACTTGCCCATCTGGTAGACGTAGGGAACGGACCCATAGCCGGTCGTCCCGTCCGGTTCAATTACCGTGTCGGCCATGTTGCTGGGGTTGCCCACGGTCACGAATTGCAGGCTTGCAAGGCCATTCCACGTACCATCCGCGTTTTGCGTGCCGCCCAGGTTGAACACATCGGCCTCGGCGGTAACGGCGGAGGCCAGGAGGGCCGCAGCGAACAAGAGTCGCGTCATCGTCTTGGTGCACATGATCTGAATCCTCGTAAAGATAGGTTAGAACATTTTGTTTGCCCACGCCGCTAGCTCAAGCCGCCCTTCGTGCCGCGCTCACCGGCGACCGCGAAGGAAAGGACAGAATGGCCGGGGTGTCTTGTTGGTCGAAGGCCACTGGATTCGCAGTTCTTCTTGCTGCGCGTCGTCGCGACCAAACGTAGCTTGCAAGACCAACGATACCGGCGGCAGTGAGCAGCGCGAACGAGGAAGGTTCGGGAGTGACCGTAATCGTCCCGTTCGTGTTGACGTTGCTCGTGTTCCAGGTCAAGCCGTTATCCAACGTCGGCAGCGTAACTTCGTCGAACGCCCCCGACAGGCTGCCGTTGAACAACTGGAACGACTCGCCCGCCTGGGGCATGAAACCGTTGATCAACTCTATGTCGAGCGATCCGGCCAGCACCAACTGCCCCGTGCATGTGATCTGGTCAAATCCACTCCCAGCAGTGGTCCCGGCCAACTGCATGACGGTGTTGGTCGAGCTGCCAAAATACACGTTGCCGCCAAAGACCTCTTCCACCGGGTCGCTGGGGCGCAGGTTCCCTTCGATGAAGACGTCGCCGCCGCCGGTGAAACCGCCGCCGCCCGTGAAAGCCCCTAGAAAGACCGCACTGCTTTCGATATTGCCAACCTTGCTGACGACGAGCGTGCCGTTCTGGGCGACGTCGCCGTAGAAGGTCGTCGAGGCACCGCCCGTGACCGTGATATTGCCGCTGGGCGTGTTGGCGACCGTGCCGAAGACGTTGTTGACCCCATTGCTAAAGGCGATGGCCGCCTCGTTCGTCAGGCCGCTGTCTAGGGTGATCGTCGCGTTTTGTGCGGCGATCAGCGCGGTTCCGGCCGGAGCGTTCGTAAACGGGCCCGCCGACTCGAACGAGGCCTGGGCGGCCTGCGTGCCGATGACTGAGATTAACCCCGCGTTGCTCTGGGGCGAGGTACTTTGCAGAAAGAACGATTGGCCGGCGGTAAGCCGTACGCTGCCGGTCGGCTGGTTGACGAAGTTACCCAGCAGGCTGCCGCCGCCGGCAAAGATGCCGCCGTTGGTGAGGTTTCCGAATTGAAGCGAGGAGTTGTTTTGGATGCGGCCTCCAGGGGCAGTCGCAAGATCCCCGCTGAAGACCAAACTCGGCGTGAGGACCACTTGGCCCGCATTGCCCACGATGGTGGAATTGGAAACCGTGCCGGTCAGATTCAGCGTTCCCGGGCCGGCCTGAACAAGGCTGCCTGAGCCGCAGATCAACCCGCCCAGCGTAATTGCATCCGAGCGGTCGAAAGCCAAGACCGAGTTGTTCGTGACACCGGCAGGGAGAGTCCCCGCCGTGCCGCCATTGCCGACTTGTAGCGTGCCTCCCGAAATCAGGATTCCGCCGCTGCCCACGGCCGAGCCGCTTGAGTTTGCCACTACGAGCGTGCCCGCATTCACGGTCGTGCCGCCGCTATAGGTATTGGCCGCGCTGAGCACAACCACGCCTCCGCCGCTGGTGGTCAACCCGCCGCTGCCGCTCACCGGGCCGGAAACGGTCAGCGTATCGCCGGCATTATTCACTGCCACGTTCGTGTTACTGTTCAAAACCACCGGGGCGGCGATCACATGGCTACCGGCCGCGACAGTCACCGAAGCGGCAGATGCGCCATTGTCCATGTTCAGCGTGCCGCCACTGCCCGAAGTAAGCGTATAGCCGTCCGTGCTGCTGAACGTTAGGCTGCCCAGATGAGGGCTCGTGCCGTCAAGGGTGATGGTTACTGGGCCGTTGGGTCCGCTTCCCAGGGTGGCCGTGTCGCCCGAGACGCCCCAGATGCCTGGGACGGCCGAGATCGATGGCGTCACCTGGTCCTGCCAGTTGGCCGCGTTGCCCCAGGAACCGCTACTGCCGCCAGCCCAGCCTGACTGACCGGAGAAAACTTGGACGCTATAGTTCACAGGCACGCTGATCGGCGACTCGCTTGGAAGACCTTCACCGATGGTCGTAAGCGTTACCGTGCCGTTGAACACGCCGGAAGTGTTGGCCGTGCCGGAGATCGTGCGGTTGTCGGTGACCGAAGGGCCGTTGAATGTGGGGTTGCTGCCGCCGCTGACGGTGAGGAAGCCGTTGTTATCGGTGCCACCGTTGGTCACCATCACGCGGGTGTAATAGCTGTCGTCGCCGGTCGTAGAAAGCGTAATGCTCTGGCTGATCGCGGCGCCGACGTGGACGAGGCCGAAGCTGGCGGAGGTCGAGGTAACGACGCGATTATCGACCACCGCCCCAGTCATGTTGATGACGTTGCCAGCCGAGTTGAACGGATCGGCTGAATTGGTCGTATTGCTCAGCGTCACCGTGCCCGTCAGCGGGCCGGTGCTCGCGTAGCTGTTCCAACCCAAATTGAGGCTTTGCGTGCCGCTGACGGCCACGATGCCGCTGGCCGGGCTGATGGTGGCTGCGCCGCTCAGACTGCTGCTGAACCCGGGCGAGTTGAGGCCGCTTGTCTCGCTCAAGGTAACGCTCGTCATAGTCCCGCTGTTTCGCATGGCACGTAGCGTGACGGCATTGGTGCTTAACGAAAGCGTTCCAAGAACAGATTCCGGCGTATAGGTGATAATGATCTCGCCGTTGGCTCCTGATCCGCCAGGTCCATTGTAGCCACCGCCGCCACCACCACCGCCCGGAAAACTACCAGCGCCAGCGCCTCCGGTAAGGTAACCTCCTCCAACGCCACCAGGTCCGTAGCCGGTGCCTCCGGGAGCACCGTAGTAGCTCAAAGCCGGTGCCGATCCATCCCCACCCGCTCCGCTAGGACCAGCAGACCCTCCACCACCGCCGCCAGCGTCATAGCCATACGCACCGCCGCCGCCACCTTGAAAACCCGTTCCAGCTACGACCAAGCCTGGGCTTCCTGTGATGGGCATGTTCTGATAACCGCCGCCGCCGCCGCTAACATAAATATCTTGTGCGCCGCCGTAGTTCCAAATTGTACTTCCACCGCTGCTGCCGCTGCCGTCACTTCCTCCGCCACCACCAGCGCCGATGTAATAGTTGTATGAACCCGATAGGAGCGTTGGGTAGGTATTATAGGCGTAGGCACCGCCACCGCCGCCAGAGCCGCCCGGACCGGCACTCCCGCCTCCGCCACCACCACTCCAGCACTGGACGGTCACGTTGGTCCAATCGTAGCCGTTGGGAATCATCACGCTACCTGTCCCTGCACTTGTCAGGGATAGGACAAGCTGAGCCCTGGCCACAGAAGAAACCAGCAAGAACAACGCCAGAACAATAGTCGCCCCCAGAACCCTATGCATCGACCTTCTCATAGCACATCTCCTTCGAGGCGGCAGAGATTCTTAGGTGCGAAATCCGCACTTGCCGGGGCTGGGTCATGCCGTCATGTGGCCGCGGTCCCCACTATATCGGTGCCAGTATAGTTCAATGCCAGGCTGTCCGCAAATTGGCTTCCGCGGAGGCATGTACGGCTTTCTTGCGATTCCAGTCGGCCCGCCGGCGGGCTTGGCCAGTTCGGCCAAGGCTTCATGGTTCCGCGGTGGACGGCGGACAAGGCCGTGCGGAAAGAATCGGGCTCCAGCGTCACCGCCCGCTGGTCTATAGCCACGGCGAACACGTCGCCCAGCAGGATCGCCGGCATGATGGCCCCAGACGGGCCGAAAATAAGCCTGATTGAGGAACCGTCAGCGCAGGTTAAGCAAGGCATCTTGGACTCCAAAGCCTGGTTAACGACCCGAAAAGGAACCCTCAAGCCCACCCATGATGCAGCAGCCGGCGCCCTAAAACACTGCAAATGAAGTTCTGCTATTTCCGTGCTGGCGAGCTTGGGGGCTTGCTGGACGCCCTGCTGGACCGCTGTTTGGGCAACCACACCGGCGCCAACTTCAACGGTCCCCCTGGCGCCTAGTTATCGGTGCCGGCCATCGCCGGGCCCCAGATCCGGCCGTGGCCATTTACCTTGTTCAACACACCGTTGATGCGGTTGACGGGCACGCCCGCTTCGGTCGCCTGCAAGCCCGTGTCGTACTGCGGGGCAACTGGCTTCTCCTGCGCCGTGCCGTTAAGGGCGTGCATCGCCGGCTTACTAGCTTCGGCTTGGGGAACCAGGATCGGTGGCAAGGACGTACTCGACAGACCGCGGATCAAGAGCAACGATTTCTCGGCTTGCGCGTACAACCGATGCACCTGCTGCTGTCTCGCAAGCCAGAACTTGGCTCTGGCAAAGTCCTCGTGAGCCTGCTTACACATGCTTTCGACGAATTGGACTTGCAGCCAGCATCCAACAAGTCGTGTGATTGCAAGTTCTTCCAGCGGCGACTGGTTCGGCCGCGACAGACGCTCTCGTAATCGGGCTGCCTCGCGTTTGATTGCTTCGCCGGCCAGCCACTCGCCCTCGGTGATTACCTCAATGAGGCTCATCTCGGCATGGCGGGCCATGTTCCCGAATGTCGCCCAACGAGCCGGATCGGCATCCAGGTAATGGATCAACGCCGCCCGCGCTTGCTGATTTCCCCGATTGGCACGCCGACGAAGACGCTCGAACGACGCCTGGAAATCCGCGACGGTGGCAGGGGGAGGTGCCTGGGGCGCCTCCGCGGCAGGCTTCCCCTGCTGATTGGCTGTGGCCTCATTCGTCGAATCGCTGTTAGCGAGTGTCTTACGTCTTCTAGCCACCCAGTCGCCTCCATTCGCGATGATGTCGATACCAGCCTGCTGCTGCTGCGGCGGAGCATAAAATGTCGTCGCACGCCTTGCCCAATTCTACCAGCGAGGCGTTCGCGGCAAGCATCGCCTCTTGCAATTCAAGGTCGGCTTGGCGTTGCGTTAGCCGTTTGGTTCGCTCAGCAGCGATCCTCTGGGCAGCTTGTCCGTCCGCCGGACCGATATAGGTTTTTTGGATTCGGCCATCGCAGCGCCGAGCGATATAAAGGTAAAGCCGATCTCGCCGTCTCTCTAGCGACATAGCTGCTCCATTGTGCAACAGATTACGAAACTGCCCAAATCGCCCTTTCTGGCAATCCTGGGTAGCCTCGAATTGCCCTCGTGCCGACGATCCCAGGTTGCTGTGCCCGCTTCTTGGCGGCCCGAGGAGGAATCTTCGGCAGCGGTTTTCCCGCCATAATCGTGCGGACCAATGCGACAGTTTCCATGGCGACAGACTCGCGAGTCTGGGCTGCGGCATCGAGGGATTGGCTCATCTGACTTTCCAACAGCCGCAATCGAAACTCTGCAAGCCAGGCCTCGACGGCTGGCGAATGCGGCAGGACATGACCAGCCACGTACGCCTGTAATGCCAGGTCGACGGGGGCTCCCGCCTGGAAGTAAACGCCGAGGTTGTGCGGCTGGCCGGAGCGATATGCATTCTTATAGGCCGTGACCAAGGCATCCACGATATGCGGACCACCGGCCCCTGCCGCCCAGATCCACATCTCCCCGACGTCGCTATTGCCACGCCCGCCTTCCGCCTCGGAATCGAGGCCCCGAGCGGAAAGCTGTCCCCACGGATTGGCGGCACGGGCATCGAAAAAAAGACCCTCGAAATACTGGACCACATCGACGTCTAGGCCGCACTTCACGGCAATCGCGTCGGGGGCCTCATCGGCTACGATACGGGCCTCGATTTCCCACCGTTGCGGCCCATCGGCCTTGTGCAAATTCAACGCCTGGGTGATTTGAGCGACGAAGGGGTTTTCCGGGTGGTGTTGGCCTGGGCAGGGGTCGCTGGCCTCATGGGAGCCACGATATGCAACAGCATCCCGCATGATGCCCTCATGGCCGCAATCGCAACGCACTTCGCCGTAGGCGATTTCGCCGGCAAGGTCCCATCGCCACGAAAGGGATCGAAATGGATCGTACTGTCTGAGGCGGCACGCACACTTCGGCATGGCTTGGCTCCGTTTCTTCTTGATGCTCATAACAGCAGTTTACGGGATCAAGCCGCAGTGTGTCCAGACCGCTAGAACCGGATCATTTATTCAAAACCACTTTTGAACTCATGGGCGACACCAGACCAGTCGGTTTGTTCAAAAATGCCCGCCAAGCCCGCCGGGTCGCCTACGAAGGCCGCTGCGGGGCTTGCTGGCCGCCTAGCCTTTGGATGCCCTGGAACTGCCGAAGGCCGCCAGACGATCGCAGGGAAGCCCAGGAAGGGCATTGTAGGCTTGATGCAGAGATCAGGTCGACGAGGGGCGGTATCGTGGGCATGGACGGGCAGGTACTCGATTGC
>Ga0181517_10005386_pt1 | contig 11329 bp, 8 predicted proteins | sample PEATcosm2014_Bin_31_FD_119748 | JGI IMG/M metagenome (GOLD analysis project Ga0181517, IMG submission 119748) | Peatland microbial communities from MTU Mesocosm Facility, Houghton, MI, USA - PEATcosm2014_Bin01_30_metaG | ecosystem: Environmental > Terrestrial > Soil > Wetlands > Peat | place... | reverse complement strand
TTTTTTCTGGCACGATTTTTGTGAATAACTTGGGCGAGAATCTTTGAAGCCCTCAAGAAATCGGCCTTAATCTAGCGCCGCCTGATTTTACAGTGCTGTCAGAATTGTGAATGGATTTATTTGGGATATTTTGCCATCGTCTCTGTCTTCGCCTTCGACTAGCTGCAATGTCTTTGCTCGAACACGCACAGATTTTTTGGAAACATGAAAAACTTGGGCCAATTGATTTACAATTGTCTCGTAATCTCGACGACTGTATGGAGCGGGCGAAAGATAAATTCGTCCAATGTTCTTATTGATACCGATGGCCATTTGAGTTTTCTTTAGTGCTACTACGAACATTTCGCGAGGCATGACCAGAGAGGCGGCAAAAACATTTGCCTGAAATTCAAGCCAATCACTTTGTGTTCGGTCTTCCAGACGACATAGCGTGCCGTCGTCGTCTTGCAAGTCACCATTTGTTTCATTTTGCGATTGAAAACTCCAATTTTTGTAATTGTAGCGATGTAAAACCCAATGACCAATTTCGTGTGCGGCGGTAAATCTAAAAGCTGGGGCAATCTCGCTTTCTAGCGATACGTCCAAATATAGGGTCTTTTTGTCGAAATTTACTTTACCTAGCACTTTTGCAGTTCCCTTAAAGCCCAAATCTTCCATCGCAAACAAAAGTCCCGTCCGCTTGCCGAGTTGTTGAATTATCTCAATAACAGGTGTCATTGATGGTTTGCGCAGCACGTCGGGGCAATATTTTTGAAGCAATTCGTTTGCGACGGCTTCAATTTCCCGGGCGCTCCAAACGGGAACACCATCGGAATTGTATTTTATCTTCCTAGGATCAAATTCAGTTGGCGCGCTTCCGCCTTCGTTATAGACAGAATCAATCATGCACATAGAATCGCCGCTGTAAATTTTGCGGCAAGCGAAACTTGTTTTTCTTTCTTCACAAAGTTATTCGCGCGGTCAAAAACCAAACCTCGCCGCCAGCCGGATCGCCTTGGAGCTTGAAACCGGCGGCGGTCGGCGCGCAGGCTGCACGACGGCAGGTTAAGCGCCACCCAACCGACGGCTGCCCCCGGCGCTGGCTCGGCCAGCGTCTAGCACCGGTCATTCGTGGGCGACCACAGACTCCGCAGTGCCGCCCACAGGCTCTCCATGGACGCTCACAGGTTGTCCATGGGAGACCACAGGCTATCCGTGGATGCCCACAGGTTGTTCGTGGGCGACCACAGATTGTCCGTGGGTGCCCACTGGTCATCCGTGGGCGACCACAGATCATCCATGGTCGGTCACAGGTCTTCCATGGACGGCCATGGGACACCCGTGGTAGGCCATGGAGCACCTGTGGTCGGTCACGGATGACCTGTGGTCGCCCAAAAATCATCCAGAGCCGCCTTTCAATTCACCGTCCACCGCCACAGAAGCCCCGGATAACCCGCCAAGAAACAGCTAGTTATGCCGCATTCCTAGGGGGACGCCGATCATTTTCAACGATTTAACCGGATCTGGCCGCGTGATGCCGGATTTGACTCGCGGGTTTTCGCGGCTAGACTCCCCACGCTTATTTTGAACATGAACCGCAAGCCGTCCATCCTCGTCATCTTCCTGTCGGTCTTCATTGACCTGATCGGCTTCGGCATCGTGCTGCCGCTGCTGCCCGGCTATGCCGAGGACAATTTCCGTCCCGACTTCTCCGCCAAGGGTCTCGTCATCGGCGGCATCATCGCGTCGTTTTCCGCCATGCAGTTTTTCTTCGCGCCCATCTGGGGCCGCCTGTCCGACCGTATCGGCCGCCGTCCCGTGATGCTCGTCAGCAACCTCGGCGCGGCCGGCTCCTACGCGCTCTTTGCCTTTGCGTGCGGCATGAGCGGCACGGCCGGGCTGGTGTGGATTTTACTGTCGCGGATTTTCGCCGGCATCTGCGGCGCGAACCTGTCCGTGGCCTCCGCCTACATCGCGGACATTTCGCCGCCGGAAAAACGCTCCGCGCGCATGGGGCTGATCGGCATGGCGTTCGGGCTGGGGTTTATTTTCGGCCCGGCCATCGGCGCGTTCGCCATTGAGGTTTTTCACAGCAAGCAGGCGCCCGGCTGGGTGGCGGCGGGTTTCTGCGCCGGGAATTTCATCCTCGGCTGGTTCATCCTCGGCGAAAGCCGCCGGCCGGATTCCGCGCCCGTCGCGCCCCGCCCCAAAGTCAACCAGTGGGCGCACACGCTCGCCCAGCCCAAGCTCGGCCTGCTCATCACCGTGTTTTTCCTGGCGACGTTCTGCTTCACCTGTTTTGAATCCACGTTCCCGCTGCTGGCGAAGCACCAGTTCGGCTTTGGCGGGAAAAACCTCAACCACCGCATCGGCTATCTCTTCACCTATGCCGGCGTCATCGCCGCGCTCGTGCAGGGCGTCATCGGGAAGCTCGTGAAGAAATACGGCGAACCGAAGCTGATTTTCATCAGCCTGATTGTTTTCGCCGCCGGCCTGGCCGGCCTGCCGTTCGCCGCCGGGCTGCCGGAAATTCTGGTTGTCCTCGCCCTGCTCGCCATCGGTTCCGGGCTGAACCGTCCGCCCGTGTTCGGGATGATCTCGCTGAAATCTTCCGCGCACGAGCAGGGCGCGAACCTCGGGGTCGCCCAAAGTTTCGGCAGCCTCGCGCGCATCCTTGGCCCTATCTTTGCCGGCACGCTTTTCTTCGTGGACGTGAAGCTGCCGTATCTTATCTGCGGCGGCGTGGCGCTGCTGACCGGTCTGTTCGCGTGGAAATCCCTCTGCGGTGACAAATCGCCCGGCACCTTCGTCGTGGATAATAAAACAGCGACGGACTGACAGTTCACACCCGGAGTTTTCTGCCAGCCCGCCGCCTACCGTTCACACGAACGGAAGTTTTCAGTTGTCACCCGGCGGCGGACCGGACGGAGGCGTGTTGTTGTCGCCTTCACCGGGCGGCGGGCCGGACGGCGGCTGGTTGTTGTCGCCGCCTTGCGGGCCGTTGCCGCCGGGTCCCATGCCCCCGCGCTGCGGACCACCCATCCCGCCGCGCATCGGCGGACGGAAATTCTTCAACTGTGTCAACTGGTCGGCCGTCAGGATTTTTTCCAGCTTCGCCTTCGTGTCCGCCTCGAGCGCGGCGATCTGCGTCTTCTGGTCCTCCGTCAGCTTGAGCTGCTGCACGAGCGGCGGGGGCAGCAGGTGGAAGCCGCCACGGCCGGGAGGGCCGGCGTGCGTCGTTGTGGCTTGCGAGTCGGCCGGCGGCGGGCCGCCGGGCGACTGGTTGTTGTCCTGGGCGGTGGCCGCCAGCGCGAGCGCGCCGAGGGTGGCCGCCAGGGCGATGGTCATTTTAGTTTTCATAGTTTTGTCTTTCGTTTTGGGTGTGAATCTTTGTTGCGTCGCCAATCTAGCAGGTCGAACCTTAAGCGGACGTGAAGCCGCAAAAATCCCGAATCATTTTCCAACCGCAACAAACTGCGCGTCCGTCAGCGTCTTCAGAAAAGCCACCAGCGCCCGCTGGTCCGCGTCGCTTAACGGCACGCCGCCGTCGGGATGCTTGGCGAGATTGGGATCAAGCGTCGCGCTGCGGACCACGCCCGACGAGTAGTGCCGGATTACATCCTCCAGCGTGCGGAAACGCCCGTCGTGCATATACGGCGCGGTGAGTTCCACATTGCGCAACGACGGCACGGCAAACTTGCCGCGGTCCGAGGCCCTGCCGGTGACCTGCTCGCGCCCGATGTCCTTGAATGCGCCGTCCGAGCCGTTGTTGGCAAACGCCTGGCTCTGGAACAGCGGCCCGCCATGGCAATGAAAACAGTCCGCGCCGAACTGCCCGCGCCGGGGATCGTATTCCGTGGAAAACAGTTCAAACCCGCGTTGTTCCTCCGGGGTGAATTTCTCCCCGCCGCGCAGCACGCGGTCGAACTTGGCATTGAATGATGTGAGCGTGAGCAGGTAGTTTTCCAGCGCGAGCGAAAGCTTTTCCGCCGTGATTTGTGGCGAGCCGAAGGCGGCGGTGAACAAAGCTGCGTAATCAGCCTTGTCCGTCGTGCGCAGTTTGGTGCAAAGGTTCGTCAGCGACTCGTGCATCTCGATGGGATTCTGGATCGGCTGCAAGACCTGTTCGCGCAGGCTGGTGGCCCGACCATCCCAGAAGAACGTTTTCTTCCAAGCGAGATTGAACAGCGGCATGGCGTTGCGCGTGCCGAAGTCGCCTTCCGCGCCGCGTGCCGTGCGCCGGCCATCGGTGAACGCTTTGTCCGGCGCATGGCAGTCCGCGCACGACTGCGCGTTGTTGATGGAAAGCTGCCTGTCGAAGAACAACGTCTTGCCGAGCGCGACGCGCTCGACGGTCAGCGGATTATCGCGTGGCAGATCAGGAATCGGAAACGTCGCGCCCATCTGGAACGGATACGGCGTGAACTTCGCCGGCAGATACAGCGGCGGCGGATGTGCGGTGGCGATTTCCGCATCGGTCAGCGAAGTAATATTGTGGACGCGAAACGCGCCTTGCAAATTCACGACCAGCGCGGCGGCAACCGGGTCGCCATCGCGCGAGTGCGTGGAGGAACCGTCCTTGCTAAACGACACCGGGCGCGGCGCATTCAGTAATGTCGCTAGGTCGAAATCCAGTTCCAGCTTGGTCTCGTTCGTGATGACGAGCGGCGCGGCCAGCGTGATGCGCGTGGCGTTCGTGTCGCGCGCCAGGTGATAGGCCCAGCCGTCGAGTTCGCCGCTCGCGTTGCGCCACAGACCTTCGAGCGCGAGGAAAATGAATCCGCCCTGCCAGCTCCAATGCAGGCCGTTGAGGTTGGGATTGAGCGGGTGGTTGGCGGGGAACTTGGCGACGTCGGCGTGATTCAGGTTGGTGTTCAGCCCGACCAGGAAGCGCACGGAACAAAACTCGCCTGCCGGAAAGTTGTCGAGCCAGAGGGAATGGCGGTTCTGGTCGAAGTCCAGCCACGCGACGGAATTGGAAAGCTCCAGCCACGAGCCGTCGTTCCGTTGCAGCGCAAAATCGCTGACCAGATAGCTGACGCGCGTGACGGAAAAGGTTTCACCCGCCGCCGTCCGGTAGCGGAGCGATGCGGGCTGGAGATTCTCGCCGGAGACTTTGGGCGTGATGTCAATTTGCAGCGTGGCGGCCAGGGCGTTCGCCGCCCCCGCGCAGAGAACCACGGCTGTAAAAAGGGTTTTCATCCGGCGACTCACGGGGTGAGGTCCAGGGCGTTGCTGAAGGTGTAAGGCGGCGGGCCTGACGTGAAGGTGACCACCACCGTCTGTTCGCCGGTCGTGGCGTTGGCCGGAACCGTGAAGTTCGCCAGCACCGTGCCGGAAGTCGCGTCGGAGACGCTCGTGGCGGTCAGCGAGCCGAGCGTGACGCTGGTGATGGGCGCGTTGGCGGGCGGCGACGGCGGCGAGCCTGGGAGCGTGATGTTCAAGGTGATGTTCGTGCCACTGCCACGGCTGACAGTGCTGTTGCCCGGAACGGCATAGGTCGTCCCGCCGCCGCTGGTGCCGCCAGTAGTGCCGGCAGAATCATAGGTGGCCAAGGCCGTCCGTGCGACGCGGTAGAAACGATAGTTGTCCGTGGGATTGTTCGTGTAACTCGCCGCATCCAGCACGGCGGAAATGGTGGTGGAGTTGGTGGTCCAGGTTGAAAGGTTGGTTGTGGACTGCACCATGTAAGTGCCGCCTTCTGTCGCGCTCCATGTCAAAGTGACTGTGCCGCTGTTCACCGCCGGTGCGTTGAGCGACGGCACGGCCTCCGGGCCACCGAGGAAATTGGTGACCACCGTTTCGCTGATGGTCGTGACACTGTTGCCGGCCGGGCTGCCGTAGTAGCCGCGCCCAATGTTGTAGGGAAACACCGGCGTGCCGTTGGATGAGATAGCGACGAAGTAGGCGTAGGTGCCGTTCGGGAACTCCGGGGTGACGCACCAGCGGCCGTTGTATTCGTCGAGGTCGAAATCCACGCCCTGCGTGTAGCCGTGGTCGCCGAGGTAATCATTGTCCTCCATGTAGCGCCCCAGCGGATACGTCGTGCTGACGGCGGGGCCGGCAACGATGTTGGACGCGACATTGAACAGCCGCACCGCCCATTGCGGGATGGTCGTGCGCCCGTTGGCCGTGAGGTTGCTGGTGCCATAGCTTCCATTGCGGATGACGTAGCCGGAAACCATCCGCCGGATGCCGCTGCCGGCATTGGTTGCGTTGGCATAACCATAAGGCCCGTAAACCGGAAAGCCGTCCGCCACCCAGCCGAGGATGGGCGAGTGCTGCGTCGGCGCGTTGGTGGATTCGGAATAAGTCTTCGTCGCCGCGTTGAAGTTGACATTGTCGCCGAGCAGATAGCGCAGCCCGATCGGGTCGGCGTGATAATGATAGGTGCCGGTGTTCTGCTGGTGCGCGTAGGCGGGATCGAACGTCGCGCCTTCGTTCACATACGCGTCGCGGTTCCAGTAATAGGTGGTGTTGCCCGCGCTGACCTCCGCCGAGCCGTTCCACGCAAACGCGTCCCAGCTGTTGAACATCTCCACGCCGTCCACGAAGATGCCGATCTGCCCGCCGCCCGTGATGGACTTGCTGGCCGGCACGCCGTTCGTGCGCGGCACGCGATACAGCAGCTTCTGGTTCGCCGGCAGGTTGGGAAACGAGCCGTTCTGCCACGGCCCCATGTTGTAACTGGCCAGCCCGGTGCTGCGGACATAAACCGAGTTGGACGACGAGAAGACCTCCTGCACGCCGCAATACGCCGGTGACGACTGCGTCTGCGAGCCGTTGCTCCAGGTCGTCAACGTCGTGCCGGCGGTCTTCATCGCATTGTTGGTGTAGATGCGCGCATAGATGCCTGAACAAGCCGTGAACCACGAGTTCGTGCGCGGGTCGGCGGCCGGCGCCGTGTTCATGAGTAACGCGATAACCATTCCGGTCATCGCGATGGTGAGGCAGAGGTGGCGTTGGGTATGAATGGTAGCTTTCATGCCGCCACTCTACGCGAACCAACCTTAAGCAAACGTTAAGCCGACCATTAATTGCGCAACTGCGCAACGTTTGCCCTTCATCTTCCCTTAAGGTTGGTGCTGCCATGATTCCGGCACTGGCGGAACTGCGGCGTCCGTGCTAAAACTCCGTCAGCCAGCACATGCGCATCCTGATTGTCGAAGACGAACCTGACCTGCTCGCCAGCCTTGCCCAGGCCCTGCGCGAGGAGGGTTACGCCGTGGACACCGCCGCCAATGGCGACGACGGCCTCTTCAATGCCGAAGGCACCGACTACGACGCCATCGTCCTCGACGTGATGCTGCCCGGCCTGGACGGCTGGGAAATCCTCAAGCGCCTCCGCAAGACCAAGAAGACGCCCGTGCTCATGCTCACCGCGCGCGACCAGACCCGCGACCGCGTCAAGGGCCTCGACACCGGCGCGGACGATTACGTCGTCAAGCCCTTCGACCTCGAAGAAGTCTTTGCCCGCCTGCGCGCCATCATCCGCCGCAGCGCGAACAAGACCACGAACATCATTGAGCTGGGCGATGTGAAGATTGACACCGCCGCGCGCCATGTTTTGCTCAAGGACAAGCCCGTCGAGCTGACGGCGCGCGAGTATTCGCTGGTGGAGTTCATGGCGCTGCACCGGGGCGAGGTCGTCACGCGCACGCAGCTTTACGAGCATCTGTTCGACGAGAACGAAAGCTCCTTGTCCAACCTGCTCGACGTCCACGTCTCCAACGTCCGCAAGAAGCTGGGCGCGGACTTCATCGCCACCCGGCGCGGCCACGGCTACTGCATTGAATGAAGATACTCAAATCCATCAAGTGGCGGTTGCAGCTCTGGTATGGCCTCATCCTCGTGGTCGTGCTGGCCGGCTTCGGCCTCACCGCGTATCAACTGGAGCGCAACCGGCAGTTCCGCCAGGTTGATGAGCAGCTCCATTACCGGTTGAATCTGCTGGCGAAAGAACTGCACCATCCGCCCCGTGGCCAAGATGCCAACCGTCCGCCGCCGGGCCAGCCGCCGCGCGATCAGGGCTTTGAGGGCGCGCCCTTTGACCGTCCACCCCAAGACCGGTTCCCAGAAGATGGGCCGCCGCAAAGGGACCAGCACCGGCCCGACTTCCATCTGCCCGATGAAGACGCCCATCTCTTTGATGCCAGCGACCCGCACAGCTTCTACTTCATCATCCGCCGGGATGGTGGGGATGAAGTTGCGCGGTCTATCAACCAGCCGGCCCGAGCTGAGGTTATTTACGACCACTACTTCAATCAAGTGAACCATTACGACCTGCCGCAAAATCGTTCCCTGCCGCCGAAGGTCATGAACTTTGAGATTTATCGGGATGTGGTTGAGCTCATGCCCTCGGGCGAAACCATCCTCGTCGGCTGCTCCATCGCCCCAGAACTGAAGGAACTTCGCCTAACCGCCCTGAAGCTCACCAGCGTCGGCGGCATCATCCTGCTGCTCGGCCTGGCCGGCGGCGGCTGGCTCGTGTCCCGCGCCATCAAGCCGATTGAAGCCATCAGCGCCACCGCCGTGAAGATCTCCGCCGGTGACCTGTCGCAGCGCATCAACGTGGCCGAGGCGGAGAGCGAGCTGGGCCAGCTCGCCGCCGTCTTGAACTCCACCTTCGCCCGGCTGGAGACCGCCTTCGCGCAGCAGAAACAGTTCGCGTCCGATGCCGCCCACGAACTGCGCACGCCCGTGTCCGTCATCCTCACTCAGACCCAGACCGCGCTGCAACGCGAGCGCGACGCCGCCAGCTACCGGCAGACCGTCGAAGCCTGCCAGCGCGCGGCGCAGCGGATGCGCAAGCTCATCGAATCGCTGCTCGCCCTCGCGCGGTTCGATGCCGGGCAGGAAGTCCTGGACCGCCAGCCGTTTGATCTGGCCCGGACCATTGCCGACAGCGTGGAACTTGTGCAACCGCTCGCCGACGAGCGCGGGGTGAAGCTGACCGTCACCGCCGCGCCGCTGGAAATCACCGCCGATGCCGGCCGGCTCGCGCAGGTGGTGACGAACCTGCTGACCAACGCCATCCAATACAACCAGCCCGAGGGCGAAGTGCGCGTGACCCTGGCCGCCGAGGGCGGGCTGGCCGTGCTGACCATTGCGGACACGGGGCAGGGGATTGCGGCCGCCGATTTGCCGCGTGTGTTCGGGCGCTTCTACCGGGCGGACAGCTCGCGCACCGGCGCGGGCAATGCCGGTCTTGGCCTCGCCATAACCAAGGCCATTGTCGAGGCGCACGGCGGGACGATTGAAGTGGCGAGCGGTGAGAATGTGGGAACCACCTTCACCGTCCGGCTGCCGGCTAATGTAGAGAGCTGACCCGTTGCGTCTTGGATTGCGGCGTGGCGCTGCGCTTGCCGCTCAAGACGTTTAATGCGTCAAGTGATTAAATACCCAAAATAGGGTCAAAGAATAGCTCCGCCGCGTAGCGGGTTTCAAAAAGCGTCTGCCATGCTGCCCTTGTCCCCGGTCTGACGGTTTTGATGGTATGAAAGTTTTGGGCCCATGTTCGCAGTCACCAAATCCCCCCGCGCCAAAACCATCCCCGCCGCTGAGAAACTCTCTGGCGGTGGCCCGCGCCCCCGCCGGGGCCGCCCCCGCCAACACCGCCGCGCCCCAAATTGCCGCCGCCGCCGCCCGGTCGGGAGCCGCCCATGACCGTTCCGGAACGATTACTTCTCAAGAAACTGTCGTCCATTCTCAAGAAACTGTCGCTCATTCTCAAGAATCTGTCGTTCATTCTCAAGAATCTGTCGTTCATTCTCAAGAATCTGTCGTTCATTCTCGAGAATCTGTCGTTCATTCTCGAGAATCTGTCGTTCATTCTCAAGAAGCTGCCGCTCATTCTCAAGAAACTGTCGTTCATTCTCAAGAATCTGTCGTTCATTCTCAAGAACCTGCCGTTCATTCTCAAGAACCTGCCGCTCATTCTCAAGAAGCTGCCGTTGCTTCTCGGGTAGGAACCGTCGCTTTTCGCGTGTTTTTCGCTAAAAACCGCGTTTTTTCCTCAAAAACCCGATTTTCCGCCGTCCGCTACCGCCCCCGGTGTCTCATTTTTGGACACCAGACCGGCGGCGACCCGGGCGGAAGCCTTTTTTCGGGAATATGCTTGTTCCTCCCCTCCCTTAAAGGAAGGGCCGGGATTTGAGTTAAACGCCCCCCCCTCACCTAAATCCTCTCCCGAGGACTTCAGCCTTCACGCTCGCAGTGATTCGATTGACCGGTCTGCCTGATTTTAATCCGCCTTGAGCAGGACGCAGCCGTGCGGGGGGATTTCGGCGGTGAAGGTTTTGGACTTCGGCAAATTCTGCCGCAGCCACAGGTCGCGGACGACGGGCTGCGCGCGCAGGCCAAGGTCTTTCCAGGCCAGGTTCACCGGCAACGGCGTTTTGCCCCGGTTGAAGATGCCGATGGCGAGGGAATGGTGGGCGAGCTTCTTCGTCCAGATGTTCGCGCCGGCGGGGGCATTGGTCATCGGCTGCGCGGCCAGGCCGAGGGCGTCCTGATTGAGGGCGATGACTTCGGGATTGGTGAGGAGGGCGAGCGTCCACGGGTCGTTGTCCGGCAGATTCGCGCCGACCATCAGCGGCGACGGCAGCAGGCACCAGAGGGACAGGAGCGTGAGCTGCTCGTCGCGGGTGAACTGCGTGAGCCGGTCGTGGCCGACGGAGCGGTTGGCGACGGAAAGATGGCCGAGCGGCAGCATGTCGGCGTCAGGCCAGTGTCCGGGCGCGGCGAAATTATGCCAGCGGGCGGCGAGCGTGAACTCGTGGTCGAGCGACTTCCAGTTGTCCCAGAAATCGTCCGAGACGCGCCAGAGATTCGCGTGCGCCAGGATGTGCCGGGCGTGGGCCACGGGCGTCTCGCCGGGCGAGGTGCTGAACATGATGGCGCGGCCGCTTTTATCAATCGCGTTGCGCACCATCTCGACTTCGGCGGTGTGATAGGGCTTGGAAAGGTCGTCCACCTTGATGTAGTCCACGCCCCACGCGGCCCACAGCCGGGCGCAGGAGTCATACCACGCCTGGCCGGCGGCGTTGCTGCTCACACCGAACATGTCGGGACACCAGACGCATTTGTCATTGGTGTTCGCGGCGTCGGCGCAGGTGAACGCGGAGCCTTCGATGGGCGAATTGGCGGCGACGGCGTTGCGCGGGATGCCGCGCATGACGTGGATGCCGAACTTCAAGCCAAGCGCATGGACGGCGTCGGCGAGCGGCTTGAAACCGAGGTTGTTGGTGGCGGAGGGAAAGCGGTTGGGGGCGGGCAGCAGCCGGCCGAACTTGTCCATGGCGAGCGGGGCGTTGGCGCGGCCGTTGCGGTTGTTGTCATGCGCGCCGGG
>Ga0181517_10005385_pt1 | contig 11329 bp, 9 predicted proteins | sample PEATcosm2014_Bin_31_FD_119748 | JGI IMG/M metagenome (GOLD analysis project Ga0181517, IMG submission 119748) | Peatland microbial communities from MTU Mesocosm Facility, Houghton, MI, USA - PEATcosm2014_Bin01_30_metaG | ecosystem: Environmental > Terrestrial > Soil > Wetlands > Peat | place... | reverse complement strand
TGACGTGCGCGATGGATTGAAACCCTCGCAGCGCCGCATTCTTTACGCGATGCACGAGCTGTCGCTGTTCCCCGGACGCAAGCCTTACAAGTGCGCAAAGATCTGCGGCGACACGAGCGGCAATTACCATCCGCACGGCGAAGCGGTGATTTATCCGACACTCGTCCACATGGCGCAGCCGTGGGCAATGCGCGAGCGGCTCGTGGACGGCAAGGGCAATTTCGGCTCCATCGAAGACGATCCGCCCGCGGCGATGCGTTACACCGAGGCGCGGCTCACGCATCTCGGCGCGGCGTTGATGGAGGACATGGACCGGGACACGGTGGATTTTGTCCCGAACTACGACGAGCGCATGACGGAGCCAAAGGTGTTTCCGGCGGCGTTCCCCAATTTACTTGTCAACGGCGGCACCGGCATCGCGGTGGGCATGGCGACGAACATGGCGCCGCATAATCTGGGCGAAGTGGTGGACGGCATCTGTGCGCAGATTGACAAGCCGGCGATCACGGTGGCCGAGCTGATGAAATACATCAAGGGCCCGGACTTTCCGACCGGCGGCATCATCTGCGGCATCGAGGGCATCAAGAATTATTTTGAGACCGGCAAGGGCGGCGTGAAGCTGCGCGGCCGCGTGGGCGTCGAGGAATTAAAGGGCAACCGCCAGCAGATCGTTATCACGGAAATCCCGTTCAACGTGAACCGCGCGGCGCTGGAAGAAAAGATCGCCGAGCTGGTGAACGAGAAGATCATCACGGAAATCTCCGCGATGCGCAATGAGTCGGATGAGAACACGCGCCTCGTCATCGAGCTGAAGCGCGACGCCAATCCGAAGGTGGTCATCAATAATCTTTTCCAGCACACGCAGATGGAAGTGTCGTTCAGCGTGAACGCGCTGGCGATTGATCACGGCCGGCCGAAGACGCTCAATCTCAAGCAAATCATCCAGTGCTACATCGAGCATCGCCGCGAAGTCATTTTGCGCCGCACGCGCTTCGAGCTGCGCAAGGCCGAGGAGCGCGCCGAGCTGCTCGAAGGTTATCTCATCGCGCTGGCGAACCTCGACGAGTTTATCCACATCATCCGCTCCAGCAAGAATCGCGACGAGGCACGCATCAAGCTGCTGGCGTTTGAATGGAACCGGCATCAGGTGGAGCAGTGGGGGATTTTGATCCGCAGCGAAGGCCGCATTGAAAACGGCCGCTACGCGCTGACCGAGCGGCAGGTGGACGCGATTCTGGAATTGCGCTTGTATCAGCTGACTGGCTTGGAAATTGACAAGGTCGAGGCGGAATACAAGGCGCTGCTCGAAGTCATCAAGGATTTGCTTGACATTCTGGCGAAGGAATCGCGCGTGATGGCCATCATCAAGGCGGAACTGAAAGCCATCAAGGAAAAGCACGCCACGCCGCGCAAGACGGAGATTGTGCCGGACGAAGGCGAGATTGCCATCGAAGATTTGATTGCGAACGAGGGCGTCATCATCACGCTCACTCATGCCGGTCTCATCAAGCGCACGGCGGTCAGCTCGTATCGCGCGCAGCGGCGCGGCGGCAAAGGCGTCATCGGCATGACGACGCGCGAAGGCGAAACCACCGAGGACAATGATTTTGTGGAGCACCTGTTCACCGCGAGCACGCACGACTACCTGATGTTCTTTACGAGCACCGGCCGCGTGTATGTCGAGCGCGTGCATGAGATTCCCGACATGGGGCGCGCGGCGAAAGGCCGGAGCATCGCGAATCTTTTGGAACTGAAGGCGGACGAAAAGGTTGCCGCGCTCATCCGCATTTTGTCGAAGACCGACGCGGACAAGAATGACGTGACGTGGTCGCAGTCCGGCGAATTGTTTTTCGCGACGCAGCAGGGCACGGTGAAGAAGACTTCGCTGAATGAATTTTCCAATGTCCGCAAGGGCGGCATCATTGCCATTGGCATCGAGCCGGGCGACGCGTTGATCGAGGTGAAATTGACGCGCGGCAGCATTGTGGAAAACGACGACGTGAAAGATCCGGGTGACGACGTGGTGCTGATCACCAAGGACGGCATGAGCATCCGCTTCAGCGAAGCCGATGTGCGCTCGATGGGCCGTGCGGCCGGCGGTGTGCGCGGCATCAGCCTGGAAAAGGGCGACGCGCTGGTGGCGGCCACCATTGTCATTCCCGACGCCGCGCTGCTCGTGGCCGGCGAGAACGGCATCGGCAAGCGCACCGGCTTTGACGAATACCGCGTCCAATCGCGCGGCGGCAAGGGCATCATCACCATGAAGACCGGCGACAAGACCGGCGGCGTGATTGGTGCGCTGACTGTGCGCGACCAGGACGAAATCATGCTCATCACCATCGGCGGTCAGATGGTGCGCATTCCGGTTGCAGGTATTCGCGAGGCCGGCCGCAACACGCAGGGCGTCAAGCTCGTCAACCTCGACGCCGGCGACAAGCTGCAGGCCATCGCGCCGGTTATTGGCGAGGACAAGGAAGAATCCGCCATCGGAAACGGCTTGGAAAAATAGCCGTCAATCTTTGCCGCGACCGCGCGAAGGGTTTCCTTTGTGCGGCCATTTTATTTCGTGAAAATATATTTCGCAGCCTTAGTTCTGTTTGCGGGCGTCTTCCTGGCGTCGGCCCAGACCAGCACCAACCGGCTCTGGTGGGAAAACAGCGTGCACGAGGATTTTGCGTCCCTGCTGTTTGTCCCGGCCACGAACTCTGTGGCGCTGACCAACAAGCCCGCTTGGGAAAGCAGCCTCGCCATCGGCTTCACCGTCACGCGCGGCAACAGCGACACCCTGCTGGCCACGGCCAACATCCAGACGCACAAGAAAACCGCCTTCAACGAAATCACCCTCGGCGCGGACGCCGCCTATGGCGACAACAATTCCGTGCAAAGCGCCAACAACGCCCACGCTTTCGGCCAATACAACCATCTCTTCACCGGACGGTTCTTCGGCTACTTCCGCGCCGATGCGCTGCACGATGAGATTGCCGACCTGCAATACCGCGTCACCTTGAGCCCTGGTGTTGGCTATTATTTCCTCAAGCAGACGAACACGACCCTGGCGGGCGAATGCGGTCCGGCCATGGTCTTCCAGCGGCTGGGCCATGTGGATGACAATTATATGACGGTGCGGCTGGCCGAGCGCTTTGAACACAAGTTCACCGAAAACAATGCGCGCGTCTGGGAAAGCGTCGAATTCCTCCCGCAGATCAATGCCTTCAACAACTTCGTCGTCAACGCAGAGCTTGGCATCGAGGCCGGCATCTCAAAAAAAACCAGCCTGCAGGCCTGCCTGCAGGACAACTTCATCAACGAGCCGGCGCTCGACCGCCAGCAGAACGACCTCAGAATCGTCAGCGGTTTGAAATACAGATTCTGACTGCGGCAAAGAGGGCGGTGGCGGGACTTCGGCGGGCTTAAAATTCTTTACGGCGCGAGGCGCTCCAGCTTCCATGAATTGTCCGGCTGCCGCGCGTAGGAAAACCGGTCATGCAGCCGGCTGGGGCGTCCCTGCCAGAATTCAATCCGCTCCGGCCGCAAAATAAATCCGCCCCAGTTCGGCGGCAGCGGAATCTCATTTGGAAACTTATTTTCCAGCTCGCGCCACTTTGCCTCCAGCGTGGCGCGGTCGGGAACCGCCGCGCTTTGCTCGGAAGCCCACGCCGCGAGCCGGCTGCCGCGCGGACGGCTCTTGAAATACGCCTCCGACTCCGCCGCCGGCAATTTTGTCACGGTGCCCGCCACGCAGACCTGCCGCTCCAGTTCCGGCCAGAAGAAGGTCAGCGCCGCGTCGGGATTCTCCGCCAGCTCGCGGCCTTTGCGGCTGTCATAATTGGTGAAGAAGATGAAGCCACGTCCGTCCACGGATTTCAGCAGCACTGTGCGCGTCGAAGGTTTGCCGTCCTTGTCCGCCGTCGCCAGCGTCATCGCGTTGATGTCGGCGGGACGGTGGTTGCAGAGGGCGCTCCAGAGTTTGTAGAGCGCGATGCCGATTTTCCGCCAGCGGCTTTGCGCCTGTTCGCCCGCCGCGTCGCGGAACCACGCCTCAAACTGCGAAAGCGGATTTGCGTCCAGCGCCGCGCGGTCGAGCGCGCCGCGTCGGTAGTCTTCGCGGAAATCGCCCAGGTTCATTTTACATCCCCCGGAAGGCGGTCAGGCCGAGCAGCACGATGAACAGGGCAAAGGCCAGCCGCAATGCGCTGCCGACCCGGACGCGGGTTTCCGTGGCCGTTCCAAACTCCAGCAGGTCGCGCAGCTTCCACGGCGTGATCGTGAACCAGATGCCCGCGACGACCAAAACGTAGGCCCACGCCTGGATGACCAGCACGAACGGCGATTCGCCGATATGCGGCCGGCCCGTGTCCACCATCAGCTTGGCGAGCAGCAGCAGCACGACCGCCAGCCCGCGCACCGCCAGAAAATCGCGGACGAAGAAGCACGACAGCACGCCCACCGCCGAGAAGCCTGCGAGCATCGCCGGCTTGTAGGCCGAGAAATCCGCGATCGGCTCGTGGTTCACGATCCAGACGAACCAGCCCGTCGCCAGCAGCATCAGGACGATGCCGGCGGCGTAGTTGCGCGGAAATTTCCGGGCGCCGGCGGCGAAAGCCTTTGGCCGCGCCAGCCCGTAGATTTGCGGCACGCTCATGCCGGCGCCGAGCAAGATGGACAACAAGGACAGTTTCATTCCCGAAAATTAAACCATGAATCCGCGCGGATGGACACGAAGAAAATCAAACGGTTCATTGACCGCAAAGGAAAAGTGTCGAAGCCTGATCCGCGCGGCGCTTACGCAATGGGCAGACGTCGCACGCGGATTTGAAAATCATTCACGGAAATCATCGCGCCCGCCTGCAAGTCATCCGCGCACCGGCGCAGGACATTTTGGAGCAGCGCGCTGAATTCCTCCGCGCGCAGCCCTTCAATGCGGATGCGGATTACCGACGGCTTGAGTGCCTGGGTCAGGGCGAGATGGGCGTGGAAATCTGCATCCAGCGTCACGACAATGCGGTTTTCATCCGCCGCCCGCCGGATGATTTCGGCATCTTCCGCCTCGGCCAGGCCGGTTTCGCCCGTATGAACCGCGTCCAGACCGGCGCGGCGGAGCAGCGTTGCCGCCGAACGCGGGGCGCCCTGATCAAGCAGCAGTTTCATCCCGCCGTGGCCAGTTCAATCACCTTGTCGTCCAGGTTGGCCGCCGCGTAGGCGAGCGCCTCGCGGATGTCTTCCGCCTCCAGTTCGGGAAACTCCCGCTGCAAATCCCGGCGGTCGGGATAAGTGGCCACCGCCTCCACCACGCGGCGCACCGTCAGGCGCAACTGGCGCACGCACGGCTGGCCGTTCATCCGTTTCGGATCACAGGTGATGCGCTTGAAAGTCATGCTGGCAAGATACTACAAACCGGCGGAACGGACACGAAGAAAATCAACCCGTTCCTGCCGTCGCGGCCTTTCGCGCTGGACAGGCGCGGGCGGGAGAAATAAAGTCGCCCCATGAAGACAATGGATCGGCGGCAAAACCGCGCGGCGATTATCTGGTAGGACATCATTCTTATGTGGCAAAGATACATTTTGGGGATGCACTGGAAGCATGGCGGCAAGATGTATTATGATGAGTTGCCAGCCGACTCAAAAGAAGAGGCGGCGTTGTATTTTATAGACCACAAGCGCGATGATGTTTCCTTGGTTAAGGTCGAGCCGATAGGCCCAGATGATTGTGGCGTTCGAGAGTTTGCACATTCGCCACTTTCGCCTTTTGACCCATTGAAGGCATGTCGTAGGTTAGACAAAGACGAGGATGCCAGATGACTTTCGCCGCCTAATCCAAGTCCAGCCTGCGATTTTTTCCTGTAGCCATCTCTCTTTTCCCTCGCGGCGGTTGTTGGTTAAGGCTTTTCCAGCACCCTTTTTGGACGGCGGCGGTAAAACCGGTGGCCCCCAGCGCCGTAGGCGCGGCATCTTTGTAGATTCCCGCACCAATAATGTTTCCAGCTCCGTCAGGAGCGACATCGGAATATGCCGTTCCTGATGAAGCTAACAAATAGAGAGCCGGGGATTCTACAAAGATGTCGCGCCGACGGCGCTTTCGGCCTTCACCAGCGCCTTTTCCTCATCCACCCGGCCTAGATTCGTCGGCGGCAGCCGTTGATTCTCATCCCGCATATTCTGCGGAACGTCCCGCAGATTATCCGGGACATCCCGCAAATAATGCGGGATGTTCCGCATTATTTGCGGGATGGTCGTTTGAGCCGGGTATTGAGGCGGAAATGGGTTAAAACCGCTGATTTAGCCCGGTTCAGCCATTTTCCTGCCGAATTAGCTTGTTGCCGGGGGCTTTAGTCTCATGCTGGGTGACACACCCAAAAAACCATGGCCAAAAAAGATTTGATCCCCAAAACCGACCTCGCCTTCGCGGCGCAGATGCGGACGTTCCAGCGCAACATCGCCAAGCACGCCGCCGATCTCAACGTCACGCCCGAGCAGGTGGCGGGACAGTCGGCGGATTCGGATCATTATAATTACGTCGTCCTTGGCCAGCAACTGATGCTCAACACCAGCAAGGCGTGGACGGTCTGGCGCAAGACGGCCCGCAAGGGCGTTACGACGACGGACGGCACGATGGAGCAGGGCATCCCCACCGCCAACCTGCCGCCCGCGCCGCCGGCGGTGTTGCCGGGCGTGGAAAAGCGGTTCCGCCTGCTGCTGCGCCAGATCAAGGCCGGCCCGAATTACACCTACGGCATCGGCGTGGAGCTGGGCATCGAGGCGGCGAGCCTGACCGCGCCGGATCACGTCACGCTCCAGCCGAGGCTCATCGTGCAGGTCGTTGGCGGCCGGGTGCAGTTGGGCTGGGACTGGCAGGGCTACCGGACGTTTCTGGACCTGTGCGAGTTTCAGGTGGACCGGTGCGACGGCCTGGGTTTTGTGGCGCTGACGTATAGCGTCCACCCCGGGTGCTGGGACGAAACGCCTTTTCCCACCGTGCCGACGGTGTGGCAATACCGCGCCATCTACCACGCGGACGGCAAACGCATCGGTCTCTGGAGCCAGGTCGTGAGCGTCACCGTGGGGGTGTAAACGGCTGCGTCAGGGCCAATGCCGGCGGCGCACAAACGGCGCTGGACGGGGTGGGGTGGAGAGGTATAGAGTCGTGTTCGTGAAATGTGTAGAATCAGAATCTTAAAATAACAGTCTCATTGATCAAATATCACCGCTAAAAAACACTAAAATGAATATTAAAATTGCAACCAAGGTGGCCATCTGTGGAGTAGCTACTGGTCTAATTATGTCTGTGCTTTATCCTCCCTTCAACCAGTGGGTGAATCTGCATTACTTTCGGTCGGGAGAGACGGCGGAAACAGGCAGAATGTTGGCAAGTGGGTATACAGCGATTCGCTCAATGGCTGAAGATGGCGGGATGCTCATATTCTTGATAACCATTCTGCAAAGGCAGAAGGGGGAGTAAAATTACATGAAACAAGATATTGATGACCTGTTTGGCCTTAAGCCAGAGAAAACGGATTTGCCAACTCCGACTGAACAAAGTTTAACGCCTAGTCGTTCCACGAGAGAAGTTCCGCTCAAAGTTTCCCTGCTGACATTCTTTGGAATGTTTATTGTCGCGTTGGGAATGATTACACCTGATCCAAGAGGATTGGGAATGGTCTGGCTTTTCCCCCCGGGGTTGATGATGGGCGTTTTTTCCTTGATAGGGCCGCTACATCATCATGCAACGAATGGGTCTGGCGGGGAAGCCATTGGTAAAGCATTGTTTTGGGCATCGTATGGAATCTATATTGCACTTTTTATAGTTTTTTGCCGCATCCATAAATGGAAATGGTTTGGTCTGGCCTGCGTGATTTTATTTTGCCTGCTGCTGCTCAATGTTTCAGGCTGCCAGCAGATGCTGAAAGGATTAGGCAGCATTAACTGACATTGAACGCGGGCGAATTTCTTTGCGCGTTTTCCGCCGCTAACTTTTTCCCGCGATGATTGCATGCCTTGATCTGCTCCTGCCCGTCCCGGAAAATGCCCGCGCCCGCTTGACTTTGCCGGGGTTCTGGCGTGAAATTGCGCCATGATTCCTTTATTGGAGCGCATCACCGTCAATCCGAAGCAATGCGGCGGGCGTCCGTGCATCCGCGGAATGCGGATCCGCGTGAGCGATGTGCTGGACTTGTTCGCCGCCGGCCTGACCGCCGAAAAAATCCTCGACGAGCTGCCCGATCTCGAACCGGACGATGTGAAGGCGTGCATGGTCTATGCGCGCCGCCGCATTGACCATCCCGTGCTGGCGATATGACGCTGTGGCTGGACGCGCAGCTTTCGCCGCGAATCGCCCGCTGGGTTTCGGAAACTTTCGGCTTCCCGGCCGCCCCGGTGCGCGACATGGACTTGTGGGAAGCGGAGGACGAACGGATTTTCTTCGCCGCGCGCCAGGCCGGCGCCATCGTCATCACCAAGGACAGCGACTTTGTTGAGCTGTTGGAACGGCACGGCAGTCCGCCCAAAATCATCTGGCTCACCTGCGGCAACACTTCGGAAGCGGCGTTGAAACAAATCCTCGCGTCCACGCTGCCAGAAGCCATGCGGCTGCTCGACGCCGGCGACGACCTGATAGAAATCGGCGGTGTGTAAAATCTAAACAGCTTTTTCCGCCGCACGTTTCGCGCTTAACTTTTTTCCGCGATGATTGTATGCCTTGATCTGCCCCGGCACGTCCGCCGGCAAGCGCCCGCGTCCGGCAGTTTGGAAATTCGTTTCTAGGAAAGCAGCTTCCAAACGCGCAGCGCCTCGGTCACGCCCCAGGCCTGCGCGTCGCAGCCGCGTTGCGTGTGGGGTGCGTCGCCGTCGAGGATTTCGGGCAACTGTTCGAGACAGCCTTCGTTTAACAATTTCTCCGAGCTGCCCAGATACGCCTTGGCCGCCGCGACGGCTGCCGGTGAAAAATCCCACGCCCGCGCGAGCGCCTCGCAAAAAGCCGGGAACGTCCACGTCCACGCCGTGCCGTTGTGGTAGGCGGGTTTGCGGCGCGTGTCTTCGTCGCCCTCGTAGCGCGGGCAATACGGCTCGGCGGGATTGTTCAGCAGATGGCCGTCGCGCCAGATGGGCAGGGGAACGGCCACCGGCAGCGGCGCGAGCGAGCGCAGCGCGCCGGGCACGACGAGAAATTTCTGCGCCGCCGCGACGCAGCGCCGGGCGCGAGTGGCTGCGACGCCCCCGTCGCAGTCCGGCGACGAGGCGTCGCCACCACAGACTCCGAGGCTCACGGCGAACAGGCAGTTGCTCCGCAACGCGTCGCTGGCCGTGGCGTCGCGCGCGATGACGTTGGACTTGGCGATCAGCACGTCGGCAAACCAGCCTTGTTCTTCGAGCCAGAACAGTTTTTCAAACGACGCGGTGGCGTGATTGGCGAGGTCGCGCCATTTCTTTTGGTCGGGCTTGGCGGAAATCTTTTCCAACAGCCGCAGCAGCCGGATCCACAAAACCTGGATCTCGACGGGATAACCTTCGCGCGGCGTGCCGGCGGGATAATTGGTGTCCATCCAGGTGAAATGGCTGGGGCTCCAGATGAGCGCGGAGTCGGCGTCCATGCGGATGCCGTTGGGCGTGCCCTTGGAATAATTCTCGGCGATGCTCGCCAGCACGTCGCGGAGGGTGCGGCTGCCGTCAACAGGTGTGGAATAAAAATCTTTGTTGTAGGAGACGACGTGAGGAGTCTCTAATTTCTTTTTAGTTTGAGACTCGTCACCTCGTCTCCTACTGGATTTTGAGCTTTGAGTGGCGGAAAAGTCCTCGCACACGACGGCGAACCACAGCGGCGCATCGGAGGTGTCGCGGTTGGAAACGTCGTTGCCGTGAATGGTGTTGGGCAGCGTGCCGTCCTGCTCAAACTTGGCGAAGGTGAGCAGGAGCTGTTTCACCTCGTCTGTCATGCCGGCCGCCAGCAGCCCGCGCGCGCAGATGAGCGAGTCGCGGCCCCAGTCGAGAAACCACGGATAGCCGGCGATGACCGTCCTGCCGTCGTCGCGGCGCACGACGAACTGTTTTGCGGCGTGTTCGAGCTGCGCCTGGAAATTTCCGATTTCCGATTTCCGATTTCCGATTTCGGCGGCGGCGGCGGGATTGTTCAATTCTGCCGTGAGGACGAGCGTGGCGTCCGCGCCCTTGGCCAGCGGAATTTCAAACCAGCCGGGGCTGTAGGCGTCGCCGCTGCCGGTCTGGCCGCGCGTCTGCTCGACGGGATGTTGAATGTTCTCGCACCATTCGGGCTGCGGATGGTATTCGCCCGCGTCGGCGAAGACGCGCAACTGGCGGTCGGCGGCGGGCGTGAAGGCGAAGCCGGTCAATAATTCTGTAGCAGCCGAGGTGACGAGGCTCAAATTTGTTTCCGGTTTTTTAGAATGAGCCTCCTCACGTCGGCTGCTACCAATCGGATGGCAATTCGACGCGAAATGGAAATCGGCGCCGCCGTTGCGTTTGGTCTCGCCGTGAAAATTCCGGTCCTCGATGTCCACGCGCACGGTCAGGCGCACGTCGGCGGCGGCGGGCAGTTGTTTTCCGAGCGCGAGTTTTTGGGTCGGGCGATGGAACTGGAAGACGGTCGTGTTTTTGCCCTCGACCATTTTCGCGCGCAGCTCGATTTCCACCGTGCGGCCGTCGCCGGCGTTGGCGACAAAATTCCAGGTGGCGGGCGAACCGGGCTGGAACGACGCGAGGTTTTTGAAATTGAGCGGCGAAAGGAAGCCGTCGGCGTTCACCCAGGCGCGGATGCGCTTGACGAAAACGTGGCGGTCCACCGGCACGGCGGGATGCAGGTTCGCGCCGAGCGCGCAGTCGTATTTGGAACTGATGCGGCCGAGGTCCACGCCCAGCCGCGCCATGCCGCCAAGGCCGTTCGTGAGCAAAACCAGGTCGTCGGAGTGCGGAGTGCGGAGTGCGGAGTGCGGAGTGGCGGAAAGAAACCGGATGGCCGCCGAAACTTTTTGCGAGGTGGTGGCGTAGCGCTCCAAAAGCAGTTCCGCTTCCGCCGCCGAATCGCGCGGGGCAAAGCAGGCGATGTGGCGGTCGCCCACGGCGATGGACTGGACGTGAACCGCTCCCGGTTTTCCATTCTGCACTCCGCACTCCGCACTCCGCACTTCCAAGGTGGCCCGGAACGGCGCGCTGTCCTCCACCAGCAGCCAGTGGCCGGGCGGGACGGGCGTGATGCGGCGGGCGTCGAGCAGCGTCCATCCGACGACGCGCGGGAAAACTTTGCCGGCGGCAGCTTCGGCCACCAGATCGGCGAGCGGAATTTTCGCGTCGCACGCGGCGAACTCGCTGGCGGCGGCGAG
>Ga0181517_10005384_pt1 | contig 11331 bp, 10 predicted proteins | sample PEATcosm2014_Bin_31_FD_119748 | JGI IMG/M metagenome (GOLD analysis project Ga0181517, IMG submission 119748) | Peatland microbial communities from MTU Mesocosm Facility, Houghton, MI, USA - PEATcosm2014_Bin01_30_metaG | ecosystem: Environmental > Terrestrial > Soil > Wetlands > Peat | place... | reverse complement strand
TTCCCTCTGATCAAGATTGGGAACGGATTTTCGCTCTCCCGCAATTAGATCCTGCCGTTTATGGACCAGGATCTGGCCCTTCATTTCTTCGGGAGGCGCTTGAAGAGGTGCAAGAAAATAACTCCGGAAATGGAACTTATGTTCGCTACACTTTGGGCTATGTCTCCAAGATCAATAAGATTCTCGAAGAGGCCAACAGTGAGTTCCGTCTGTTTTCAACGACCAACGAACATTACGTCCTCAGGAGAATTCAATAAGTTCTCTGATGTTCTACAACGCTGAAGCCATCTCTATAAAGGGGATGGCTTCTTTTATCCTCAATATTTCTCGGCCATTAAATCCGGAATCGCAAATTTGCTGGCGTTTTCACCATAAAAGGTTCTGACGTCATTGACTAGCCCGTTCAGCCGTCAGCAGTACTAGCTCGTGGCGTAGTGATGAATAAAGAAAACCCCGCACCGAAGTGCGGGGATAGTTTTTATTAAAGCGTGACTGCTTGAGCTGCCTTGCACGCCATCTTTTCGGCGTCCGCGATGATCCGATGCACGGTCGTCTTGAGCGCGGCGGCAAACTTTTGCAGGGTTTGAAACATGGGAACCTGCTTGCCGGTCATGACGCGCCAAAAGTAGGCATGGGGAAGCGCTGTTCGACGCCTCAACTCACGATCGTCAAAGCCCAACTTTCTCTGCCGTACCCTGATGGCCTCCGATATCCTATCGCCCACGCTGCCGTGGATAACGCGAAAGTTCTCGGAGGGTTGTGCGTCCGGACGTTCGGCCAGACGAATGATCTCGGATACGTTTACCTCGGTTGCAGCGGCGATCTTCTCAAGAGTGGAAATCCTTGGGGTGCAATGGCCATTTTCGATCTTTGAAATGTATGTGCGTGGCCACTCCCCCGCTTTTTGCGCAAGCTGCGCCTGACTGAACCCTTTCCGCAGGCGGACTTGCTTGATCGCCGCTTTGAGTCGCTTGGTAAGATCGAGCCTCTTTCTCACAAGAGCTACACGCGGCACAACTGGCTGAAGTACGGCAACAGCTTTTACCTCAGGAGGAGAAAGAGATTTATGGCATCTTACGCACAAGCCGTTGCGATGCCGATACTGCACGCAAGAACAAGACGCATTCCCACATGTAACGACCTCTCGACGCTCTGCCGACAACAATACTTGTCCCATTACCGAATTCCTCTCTCGAGACACAGATAGTTATCTGCGCCGCATAATTACTGGCCTTAGCTTATCATTAGTCGATGAAAATTACCATGCAAATGTGCCTAAAAGGCGAACGACATCTCCTTCAATACCGCCGTCGTGATATCCGCCTCGTTAGTGCCATAAAAAAACCGGGCATATATCACGCCCGGTAAATGGTTGGCAGTTGTCAGACGGCGGCGGTCCGCGTGAATTCTTCCTGCGCTTTCTTTAGCGCGACTTCTTCAAGAAATTTTTTTTGTTCTTCCGTAAGGCGACTATACTCCCGCGCCCAGATCGCGGCTACCCCTTTTGAAAGCTGATGGTCGCTGAAGCTTGGGGAATAACACTCAACGCATCCCGTCCAACAAAAATCATTAAGATACACGTCGAGCTCTCGACATACCGGAGATGGTCCATCCCATTCAAAGAAAATACTCTGAAGCACCGACGGCGTCTCGGGGGTGAGAGAAAATTTGAGCTGGTAGAAGAGCGCGTGCCAACGAGCACGCTCGCGGAAGCAGAGATCGATATTCCCTCTGTCCAGAAGAAGGATCAGAAATCTTACTATTTGGCCCAAGCTCATGTTGGCTGACCTCAAAGAATATCAAAAGAACAACTATTTAAAGTTAACCACAAAAGAAAGAAAGATGAAATCGGACCTCCATGGGCTCTGACATCATCAACTAGCCCGCTCCACGGCTGATGTCAATGCGTACGATGATCTCTGATGTGGGCCGGCGGAAAATAAAATGGCGGGGCAATAGACATTGCTCCGCCATGGTTTTTATCGGCTTGATCACTAGAACTCAATTTCGGATGAAAAACTTTTCTTTACCCACGGATGCAGCATCCGTAGCCGGAATGCCGCGAATGGATCTTTGCCTTCTTCGCCACGGGCTTCTCGCCTTTCTCTGCGATCCTCCCGCCGCTGGGTTATTGCCTCCATCACCCCTGGAGGAAACGGCCTTCGCAAATTGTCAAAGCGACGATTATGCTCGCGCACCCACGGATGCTCCGCGCAACGCCAAAAGCAGGACTTCAACGCCTTGCCATGCACGAGCAGCATGAATTTTTCGCAACGATCCGGTCGATAGAAAGTACGCCATCGAGCTATACGGCCGTGCTCCAAAAGAGTTTCAAAGAAATCCGGGCTGGTGCGAATGAACGGTCCAGTGGAGTAAACCTTTTTTCCTGTTCCATCCACAATGATCACCCACCCAGAGTCCTTAGTAACGAAGCCCTCCTCCCTTTTTGTCGTGCAGATGATCGTTTTGTAATCATTCCCTTTTCGCTTTTGATCATCCGGAGGCTCATATACATAGCAGATCTCTCCGGGCTCCTGGTAGCTCCGCGACTTCGGCCTCTCAAGATAATATCCCCGCACACGCACTAACGTTTCGCGGAAACTTTGAGGGAAGAAATCGAATCGGGGAGCGACCTGCTCGAAAACTTGGTACGTCTCTTCAAGATACGCGAAATTCAGCACCTCTTACCTCCTTCCGCTCTTATGATGAACTATTGAGAGCTGCCTATCTTATACAAAAATCAGGCAAAAAATGCAATGTTTGCCATATAAAAAAAGCGAAAGCCCAACCAGAGGTTAAGCATAGCTTAAGTAATGGTTGGGCTGGGGTGTGCGGATGAAATCACGCACGATACAACATTGTTCAACTCGAAGTTGACAGGGGCGACCGTTTTTGGCGGTTTATATAATAATCTTTTAACTTTTCAATAGGGGTCGCTTCAATAACTATATCAAAATCCCTTCATGCCGCAACCCGCCCTGTGGATAACTATATAACAACCTTAAAAAAGCGCTTTTTGCCTACCTTAATGACCTCCCCGCCCTTGAGCACAAGCGGCACCTGCGGATCGCGGTGCGGGCGGTTATCCACATCAAATCCCCCCTGCTCCACGAGGCGGCGCGCTTCACTTTTGCTCGCAAACACGCCGGACGCGACGATGATGTCCACCGGCAGGATCGTACCGTTATTTATTTTTAACGTTGGGATCGCATCGGGAAGTTCGCGCCGCGAGAACGTTTTGGTAAAGTTTTCTGCCGCCGCGCTCGCTTTTTTCTCTCCGTGATAGCGCTTGACCACCTCAAACGCCAGGATCTCCTTTACTTTTTTTGGATTGTCGCCGCCTTTTATGCCGTCAACGTACTTCTTTATCTCTTTTTCCGGCACGTCCGTCGCAAGGTGAAAATAATTCGGAATCTGATCATCGCGCACGGACATCACCTTGCCGAATTGGTCATCAGGCTTATCGATAATATTGATCACGTTGCCCCAGCTCGTGGACATCTTGCGGCCATCGGTGCCGAGCAGCATCTTATTGATCAAAACATCCTGCGGCTTCTGTTTATAGCGCTCCTGGATCTTTCGCCCTGCAAGAAGATTGAAAAGTTGGTCGTTGCCGCCGAGCTCCACGTCGGCTTTGACCGCCACGGAGTCGTATCCCTGCATCAATGGATATAAAAATTCGCGCATGCTGATCTCTTTGTGCGCGTCCCAGCGGTCTTTGAAGTTGCGGCGCTCCACCATCTGCTGAACGCTGAATATTTCCGCGAGCTCCGAAATTTCCTGAAAGTTCAACTTCTTAAGCCACTCACTGTTGTAGCGAACCTCGGTTTTTTTGAGGTCAATGATCCTGCCGATCTGCGGCAGATAATTTTTGAGATTCTTTTTGACCTGCGCGGCGGTAATGAACGGCCGCTTCTCCAGCTTGTCCGACGGATCGCCCACTTGCGCGGTAAAATCGCCGATAATGAGCACGATCGTGTGCCCCAGATCCTGAAATTCCTTGAGCTTCCAAAACGCCACCGCGCGGCCGATGTGGATCTTGTCCCCCGTCGGATCGATGCCGAACTTGACCCGCAGCTTCTTGCCGGACAGCAACGCCGTGCGCAGGTGCGCCGCGTCGATCACGTCTTCCACATTGCGCGAGAGCAACGTTTCGATTTTCTCTTTATCTAACTCCTTATGTACCGCCATGTATCCTTATTCTACCACGATAATGGCGCACAAAACAGCGGGTGATTTTTATTGCCGCGAGGGCATTATACGCTATACTAAAAGCAGCAGGAAAACGGATCAAAATATGCGAAGCGAGGAGGAGTTCATGGGAATACTCAATGTGATGGATGTGATTCAAGGCTCGGAAGATCAAATCCCCGACCACATGGAGCCCGGCACGATATGCTCCTTCAAGAAATCGTATCAAGATTTAGGCGCCCCCAATGTTCGATATGCTGGGATTTTGGCTTGCCCCGATTGTGCGACCATTGGTTTGATAACCACAACTCAGGCCGTGGGGTATGATTCTGTCATATGCGCCTCCGATACATGCTCATGCGAAGTGTATATTCGGAGAGAACCTGAATCGGACGATTACCGTTTCGATCACCGCCTGCCAGCGTAGTGTACAAAAAAAAGACTCGACCTTCTATGGATCGAGTCTTCTTTTTTTATAACTACCTTTACGACTTCCGCACGATCTCGTCCACCACGCCGTATTCCTTTGCCTCTTCCGCAGAAAGCCAGAAATCGCGCTCGGTGTCTTTCTCTACTTTCGCGAGCGACTGCCCGGTGCTCTTTGCGAGGATCTGATTCAAGCGCGCTTTCGTCTTTAAGATTTGGCGCGCGGAGATCTCGATCTCTGTTGCCTGTCCGCCGATCGAATCAACCGAGACCTGGTGCAAAAGTATTTCCGAGTTCGGCAGCGTCAAGCGTTTGCCCTTCTTGCCGGCGGCGAGGAGAAAGGATCCCATCGATGCCGCGATACCCACGCACATCGTCGCCACATCCGGCCGCACGAACTGCATCGTGTCGTAGATGGCCATACCCGCCGTGACCGAGCCGCCGGGGCTGTTAATATAGAGCTGGATATCTTTTTTGGGGTCCTCATGCGCGAGGAAGAGCAGTTGCGCGATCACCGTGTTCGCAACCGCGTCATTGATTGGACCTCCCAAGAAGATGATGCGCTCTTTGAGCAGCCGTGAGTAGATGTCGTACGCCCGCTCGCCGTTCGAGGTCTTCTCAATGACGGTTGGGATAAGATACTGCGAGTATTCCTGCTCGCCGCGTAATGATCCGTTGTTGTTATTCATGATACGAGACGTTAGTTGTTACTGGTTAATACCAAATTAATGGAGGAACCTTACAATGAGGAGCGCGATGATGTTGACCACCTTGATCAGCGGATTGATCGCCGGGCCCGTCGTGTCCTTGTACGGATCGCCCACCGTGTCGCCCGTGACCGCCGCCTTGTGCGCCTCAGAGCCTTTGCCGCCAAAGTTGCCGTCCTCTATATATTTCTTTGCGTTGTCCCATGCCGCGCCGCCCGCGGTCATGGACATGGCCATAAAGAGTCCGCCCACGATCGTGCCGATCAGCAATCCTCCAAGCGCCGCAGCGCCGAACAGAAACCCAACGACGAGCACGCCGACGATCGGGATGAGCGCCGGGACGATCATCTCTCTGAGGGCCGCCTTTGTTACGATGTCGACCGCGCGGCCGGACTCCGGCTTTGCGGTGCCTTCCATCAGCCCTTTGATCTCGCGGAACTGGCGGCGGATCTCATCCACCACTGCGCCGGCCGCGCGGCCCACCGAGCGGAGTGTGAGCGCCGCAAAGAAGTAGACCATCGCAGCGCCGAGCAAGAGCCCGACGAGCACGTATTGATTGCTTAAGCTGAAGACGATGCCTTTGGCCTCGTTCGCGTAGCTTGAGAAGAGTACGAGCGCTGCCAGTCCGGCGGATGCGATCGCGTATCCCTTTGTGATCGCCTTCGTGGTGTTACCCACCGCATCGAGCGAATCGGTGATCGTGCGCACGCTCTCCGGCTGCTTCGTCATCTCGGCGATGCCGCCCGCGTTGTCGGTGATCGGCCCGAATGAATCGATCGAAACAATGATGCCCGCCACCGAAAGCATCGCGACGGATGCGATCGCCACGCCGTAGATCCCCGAGAGCGCGAAGCTTCCAAGGATGCCAAGCGCGATCACAAACGCCGGAAGCAACGTGGACTCCATACCCACCGAAAGACCAATGATGATGTTCGTGCCATGCCCGGACTTTGATGCCTCCGCGATCGATTTGACCGGCCGAAACTTCTTGGCGGTGTAGTAGTCGGTGATGATCACCATGAGCGCCGTTACCGCGAGCCCGATGAGCGATGAAAGAAATACATTCATGTAGTTCGCGCCGAACACATATGCGGAGACAAAATAGAATCCGATCGCCGCAAGGACGAGCGAGCTCACTAGTCCTTTATAGAGCGCGCCCATGATCGATTCATTCTTGCCTAAGCGGACAAAGAACGTGCCGAGGATGGATGCGATGATCGAAACGCCGCCAAGGAGCAGCGGGAATTCGATCGTGCCCGCGATGGTCGTCGTAATGGAGCCAAGAAGAATTGCCGCAGTGAGCGTCACGGCATAGGTCTCAAAAAGATCCGCCGCCATACCGGCGCAATCGCCGACCATATCACCGACGTTGTCCGCGATGACACCCGGGTTGCGCGGATCGTCCTCCGGAATGCCCGCCTCAACTTTTCCAACAAGGTCCGTACCGACGTCCGCAGCTTTGGTAAAAATGCCGCCGCCCAATCGCGCAAAGATCGAGATCAAGCTCGCGCCGAATCCAAGCCCGATGAGCGCCTGAATATTTCCGCCCGAAAGATAATATGTTCCCGCCACCGAAAGAAGCCCGAGCGCCGTCACCAAAAGTCCGGTGACCGATCCCGCCTTGAACGCGAGCGAGAGCGCAGGGAATAATCCCTTCTTCGCCGCCTCCGCCGTTTTAGAATTCGCGCGCACCGCCACGTTCATGCCGATATATCCGGTGAGCGCCGAAGCGATGCCGCCAACCAGGAACGCGAGCGCGACCGGTGCGCCGAGCGCAAGCCAGATCGCTACCGCAAGCACCACTGCCACGCCGGCGACCGTCTTATACTGGCGGTTAAGATATGCCATCGATCCTTCCTGGATCGCTTTTGAAATTTCCACCATATCCGCACTTCCTTGCGGCTGCTTTTTGAGCCAAAGAGCAAGCACCGCGCTATAGACGATCGCGAGCGCGACCGGAACGAAAATTAATGTATATGACATAGTATTGTTATAAAACTTTTATATTGCGATATCCTCCTTGCCGTCGTCTTCGGGAGGCGCGATCTGATCGCCCTCGGAGCTGCCCGCATCAACGATCCCGGCGGCGACACCGCCCTCCACTTCTTCCTCCGGCCGCGTTTGTGAACGCACATCGATCTTCCAGCCTGTCAGCTTCGCCGCGAGCCGCACGTTCTGCCCGCCCTTGCCGATCGCGAGTGAGAGCTGGCTTTCGGGAACGTACGCGCGCGCCTCGCGTCGCGGCAAAATTTCCACGCGTTCAACCTTTGCCGGCGAAAGCGCGTTCGCGATGAACTTCTCCGGATCATCGGACCATTCCGCGATATCAATCTTCTCGTTGCCGAGTTCGTTATTCACCGCCATCACGCGCGTACCGCGTTGACCCACCAGCGCTCCCACCGGATCCACTCCTTCGGCCTTTGACGCCGCAGCGATCTTTGTGCGATTGCCCGGCTCGCGCGCGATCGCCTTGATCTCGATCGCATCTTCAACGAGCTCCGGCACTTCCATGCGGAACAGTTCCGCCACAAAGCGCGGATGTGAGCGCGAAAGAATGATGCCAGGAAGCCGCGTGTCTTCCTGCACCGCTACCACCAAAAATCGCAATCGCTCCCCTGCTCTATAATGTTCACCCGGGATCGATTCGTTCCCGAACATCACACCGATCGTGCGGCCAAGGTCCACGAAAATATTTCCGCGTTCAAAACGTTGGATGACGCCGCTCACAATCTGGCCTTCGCGTCCGCGCCACTCGTTCAAAATAGAATCGCGCTCCGACTCGCGCAGCTTTTGCAAGATCACCTGCTTCGCGGTCTGCGCCGCGATGCGTCCAAAGTCTTCGTGCGTCTCGAGCGGGAACATCATCTCCTCGCCGAGCTCCACATCCTTTTTTATTTTTTTCGCCTCATCAAAAGTGATGTGCCGTTCCGGATTGAATCGCGGCAGTTTCTCTTCATCGTCCTCTACTATTATTTCTTTTTCCTTCTCCGCAGGAGACGCCCCAGCGCCTTCAACCGCCGGCGCTTCTTCCTCGTCTTCAACAAAGCGCACCGTCGTCTCATCAACAACGGTTCTCGTCTGCCAAAAATTCAGCTCGCCGGTCTTCTGATCCATCTTGCACTTGACCACCTCGCCGCGTTCGCCGTATTCCTTTTTGTATGCCGCAGCGATCGAAGACTCAATGACCTCCATCACCTTGTCCGGGTCCAATCCTTTTTCTTCAGCGACCTGCTTTAACGCTTTTGATAATTCTTTTATATTCAACATTTATTTTTTATTAAATTGTTATTAAGTTGTATTTCTTTAAAAAAGGCCGCTTCAAAGCGGACTTACATCGTCCCTCTATTGTATTGTAGGCTATCGCTACGTGTCAAGGGCAAAGCAAGCTAAATGTTTTCATAGTGGCGCAGATCGGCAAGTTTGCCATCGTTAAGAACAATTGCGATCAGATCAAGTTGCCATCCCCTATTTTCCCACATTAGCCCAGGATGCCGGATTAAAAATACTTCGGCCGCCCGAGTCATTTTTTTATGTTTCGCCACGCTAAGGTTATCTTCCGGCATAAACCCGCCCCAAAAACCTCCGGAATCGTGAATCGTCTTCACTTCGCAGAAGATTAGCGTTCCGTTCCTATGCCGAGCAATGATATCTATCTCGTCAAATCGCTCCTTATGATTTCTGGCTAATATTAAATACATATTGTTGAGTAGATATTTATAGGCCATATCTTCCCCAATTTTGCCGGTTTCTGTGTTTTTCATAATTAAATTAGTTATTAATATTCTCAGAATTAGCGCCTTGAATTTTTAATGTGTTTAGCGACAAACACATTAAAAATGTTTTTGCCCTAATATTCATCTCAAATTAAAAATTAATCCCTCATTTTCAGCCAAAACGCCTATTTTGAATTAAAATTGTGTTTGTCGTAAAACAATTTTGAAAAACAATTTTGTTTCGCAGTAGGTTTTACGGGCTTATCGGGTTTTGCCGTATTATTTGGATTTAATCCTGCAATCCGGCAAAATAAGGGACTATGTGCTCTTGGACCAAGACACCCTTCGGGACGGTCCAAGAGCACATAGTCCCTCTTTATCCCTTTTAGGTACACTAAGCTTCCGAAGGCAATGTGCTCACGCCGGCCGTCCCGGAGGGTGTCTTGGCCGGCGTGAGCACATTGCCTTCGGGAGCGTCTCGCCGTATCCTTATATGACTATGAACCAAGACCAATTAAAAGAATATAAAATAAAGTTGGAAAAAGAACGGGCGATGGTTTCTGCCGAGATTGTGGGCGACGAACGTCCGGTTGACTTTGGCAGTGATATCGACCACGACGATGAGGCGACCGACAAATCGGAAGAAGTGGGGAACCAGCTCGCGGCGGCACAGGCGTTAAAAGATCGCCTGAATGAAATCGACATCGCCTTAGGGAAGATCAAATCCGGCTCGTACGGAATTTGCGAGAAATGCGGAAAGCCGATCGAGCACGAGATCCTTGCCATCGATCCCGAATCCCGTTTTTGTAAGTCGTGTAAACTGGGAAACTAAATATAAAATCCAAACACCCGCCATCTTCGGAGAGCGGGTGTTTTTAAATATTTTTAATGCGCGGTATGCCATAGTGCATACATGAGTAAAAAATTAGGGCGATTGTATTCTGCGGCACTTGAGGGGATCGACGCAAAGATCATAGAAGTGGAAGCGGACATTAACGTCGGGTTACACTCGTTCAATATCGTCGGCCTTGGCGATCGGTCGCTCAACGAGGCAAAGGAGCGCGTTAACTCTGCGCTAAAAAATTCCGGCATTAAACCGCCAAATCGCGAGAACCGAAAGATCACGATCAACCTTGCGCCGGCCGACATCAAAAAGACCGGATCGCATTATGATCTTGCGATCGCGCTTGGATATCTTCTTGCCACGAAACAGATAAAGGATTTCGCGTGCGGCGATAAAATATTTCTTGGCGAGCTCGCGCTCGACGGACGGCTTCGTCCCGTAAGCGGCGCGCTCAACATCGCGCAAAAAGCGGCGGATGAAGGCTTTGCCTATTTATTCCTCCCGCGGCAGAACGCGAATGAAGCCGCAGTGATCGCCGGGCTTAAAATAATTCCCTTGAACGATCTTCGCGAAGCGATCGCAATCCTCGAGGGGAAAATGCATCGCGAGCCGGCGATCTTCAACCAAGAAGGGGAGTCGCGCGTCGGCGTCGCGGTGGATTTTTCCGAGATCAACGGGCAAGAGAACGCGAAGCGCGCGCTCGAGATCGCCGCAGCGGGGCAGCATAATATTTTGCTGTTCGGTCCGCCCGGCGTGGGAAAAACATTTCTCTCCCGCGCGCTCGCGGGCGTGATGCCGAGCCTCACCACGCCCGAGGCCATTGAAACGACAAAGATATGGAGCGCCGCGGGGCTAAGCCCCGGCGGGCTTATTCGCGAGCGCCCATTCCGCGCGCCGCACCACACGGCCTCTATCACGGCGCTCATCGGCGGAGGATCTGACCCGCGGCCGGGAGAGATCAGCCTCGCGCATCACGGAATACTTTTTCTCGACGAGTTGCCGGAGTTCCAAAAGAACGCGCTTGAGGCGCTGCGCCAGCCGCTCGAATCGGGAGTGGTATACCTTGCGCGGGCAAAACAAAGCGTTGCCTTTCCAGCGCGGTTCATTTTGGTGGCGGCGATGAACCCGTGTCCGTGCGGCTTTTATGGAGACACGGAAAAAGAATGCAGGTGCTCTGCGTACGAGATAATAAAATATCAAAAGAAGATATCCGGGCCGCTGCTGGACCGGATCGATCTGCAAGTCAAAGTGGGCCGCGTTGCGATCGAAACATTGCAAAAGGGAACCAGCGCGGCCGGAGAAAGCGCGGACATAAAAGAGCGTGTTACGCGTGCGCGAGCGATACAGCTCGAGCGATACGCCAAGTTAAATGCGGAGCTGACCTCGCGCGAGGCGCAGGAGAAAACTAATATAGACGAAGGTGCTTGGTCGTTTTTTGGAACACTCAATG
>Ga0181517_10005383_pt1 | contig 11332 bp, 14 predicted proteins | sample PEATcosm2014_Bin_31_FD_119748 | JGI IMG/M metagenome (GOLD analysis project Ga0181517, IMG submission 119748) | Peatland microbial communities from MTU Mesocosm Facility, Houghton, MI, USA - PEATcosm2014_Bin01_30_metaG | ecosystem: Environmental > Terrestrial > Soil > Wetlands > Peat | place... | reverse complement strand
GCAGTTAAAGTCCGTTGGCAGGTGAAAACGCCTTTCCACCAAGAAGAGCGTCCCCATGGGTGGGGACGCGGCAGGCATGAGTGCCTGCGCCACGTTGGGGGATGGAGTGCTGACGGGGGGCATGGTTACCGGTTAGGAGAGGGCCGTTGCGGTGACGCGCAGCTTTGAAGCAAGCTGAAGCGCATGCAGCCATTCGTATCCGCCTCGTAATTTGGCGGCCAGAAAGGCGCCGTCGTCGCTGGAATTCACTGGAATCCTCTCCAGGAATAGCCGGTCGCTGGACGAATCCGCCGTGCCGATGATCGTCGATACGCCGTTTTCGTAGCCGGCCTGCATCAGCATGTTGCGAAGCATTTGCCGGAAAGCTTGGTCAGCTTCCGGAAACGCGTATGGGTAAGAGAATGACGCGACCGGGGCGCCCAGCCGGCCTTCGATTTCCTCTTTTGACGATCGAAGTTGCCGGTCAACGCCTGCTGCCGAGAGTTCTCTGAGCTGCGGGTGCGTCAGCGTATGGGAGCCGAACTCCACCCCGGCCTTCCGGAGTTCCCGAACCTGGCTCCAGGTGAGACAGGCTATGCCATTGAATTTCCGGGAGGTATCGCCGATGTAGGCCGTGGGCAGAAAGACGGTGGCGGCGTAGCCGAAGGCGCTGAGGGCCGGAAACGCCTCGGTGTAGAAGTCCTCGAATCCGTCGTCGAAGGTCAGGACCACCAGCGGGGCGCCGCTGGACCCGCTGGAAAGCGGGTCCGCGGCCTGAAAGGGCTGCCCCACTTCCAGTTTGCGGACGGCTTCGCCCAGGCTGATGGTCTTATAGCCGTTGCGGGATAGAAACTCCATCTGCTGCCGGAAGACCCGCGGGCTGGTGCAGGTGTGGTAGTAGGGGTTCTTGTGCGATTCGGGGTTTTCCGAGATGCTGTGGTACATCAGAATGGGAATTCCGGCCGGCGCGCGCCGCAGCAGGCGCCGCAGCGGGTGGAAGAAGTACAGCGTTGCCAGGCGGTCAGGGCGAATCACTTGATGGCCACGGATGAACACGGATTCACACGGATTTGATGATGGGGTTGGGGACGGGATAGCCGCGGATGAACACGGATGAACACGGATAGAACCAAAATCCCTTTCGTTTTGTTTGCCTTTTCCTCATCCGTGTTCATCCGTGTTCATCCGTGGCCATCCGCTTTTCCCAGCCGGGGGAGCCCCCCGATCTGCAATCCGCCGCTGCTTCCATGTAGAATCAGAGTAAAGGGGCGCTTCGATGACGATCACGATCTCATCACAGCTCGAAACCCACGCTCGGGAAAAAGCGCTGGCCCAGGGCCTGAGTGTTGAAGCCTACGTCGAACGGCTCATCCGCAATGATGAATCGACCTCCGGGGAGCCCTTCGATCCGCTAGACGAGACCGATCCGGACTATCTCGAGATTCGCGCGGCAGTCGAGGAAGGGCTGGAACAAGCGGAGCGCGGCGAGGGCAGACCCGCTGACGAGGTATTCGCCGAACTGCGGGCCAAACATGGCATATCGCATTAGGCTGACCCCGCGCGCAGAGCAGGACCTCGACAGAATCTACGCCACCGTAAGTCGCGAAGCTCCATTTCGCGGCCCCCGGTGGTTTGATTGTTTCGAACAATCGATGCTTTCACTTTCGGATTTCCCTGAACGCTGCGCCATCGTGCCGAAACTCTGCTCGAATCAGCGCACCGTCCGTCAACTTCTCTTTGGCCGTCGCCGCCACGTCTACCGGATCTATTTTGCGGTCTTCACCGACGTGGTGACCATCCTCCATGTCAGGCACGGCGCCCGCAAAGAACCCCGGCGGATGTGATCAAAGCAAGGCGTGACGGACGAGACGTTTCTTGCGCTTCCAGCAAGCCGGGCAAACCTCTTCTGCTCACGCCCCACTCACGAACATATTGCATGCAACACCAGCAAGATACGCCGGCCAACCGCCGGTTCCCGCGTTTCCCGCGGGCGGAGAGGAGATGGGGTCGATGGCCGCGGATGAACACGGATAGACACGGATTTCAAGAAACATAAGCGTATTATTCTTCAATCCCTGTTTATCCGTGTTCATCTGTGTTCATCCGTGGCTATTCACACCGGGGCAACCAGAATAGCCCACTGGAATATGAAGAGCCGTTGGAGGAAAATGGAAAGGGCAAAACCACGATGACGCTGGATACGTTGCGTACCGAGAAGAAATCCGAGATTATCCGGTTGGCGGAGATGCGCGGTTGCCGCAATGTGCGTGTGTTTGGCTCCGTGGCGACCGGCGAGAACCGGCCGGATAGCGACGTGGACTTCCTCGTTGACCTGGAGCCCGGGCGGAACCTTTTCGATCTGGCGGGTTTAATGGCCGACCTCCAGGACCTGCTTGGGACCGAGGTGGATCTTGCCACAACCAGGGGCCTTCACCCCTACATCCGCGACCGGGTTTTGGCAGAGGCGCGACCGATCTAAAGATGGCCACAAAAAAAAGGCGTGACGGACGAGACGTTTCCTGCAATTCCAGCAAGCCGGGCAAACCTTTTTTGCTCACGCCCCACTCACGGACCGTTCGGACAACGTCACGCAAGGTAATTCCCTTCGGTCGGCCGCTCTCAAGCTGCCACGATATACTCGGCCAACGTCCTGGATTCGGGGATGGGCTCCCCGTCCTCTCGCATTCCGGCAACGTGCAGACGGATCGCCCGCCGGATCAACTCCGTAGTCTCAGCGAGCGTCGAGCCCGCCGCGACGCAGCCCGGAAGATCGGGGACGTGCGCACTGAAACCAGTTTCGGTCTGTTCGAAAAGAACGGCGTATCTCATTTCAACCCCGCTTGTTTCAGGATACTACTCTGCGTCTTCGGATCGAGGTCCATGGACGGATGTCCCGCGATGGTCACACGGCCCTTTTTCGTTCCGTGCTTGTATTGCCGGTGGCTGCCCTCCTGTACTACCAGGCGCCAGCCATCCATCTCCACCAGCTTGATCGCTTCGCGTATTTTCATCCCAAACCGTCCGAACCGGGGACGAGAAGTTCCCTGGACCTCCAGCAAGCCGAACAGACCTTTTTCGGTCACGCCCCACCCACGAATGTATTGCGTTCATTATCAATAAGATACGCTCGCCAACCGCCGGTTCCCGAGTTCCCCGCTGCTATCGTGAAACCGAGGAGTATACTATGCCAATTCATGGCTATTTCGAAAAACGTGACCGCCGAGTCCTTAAGATGCCCCACGCCGACGATGGCGCGCCCAACGAGAGTGGAATCTCTTTCCACGGCGACGTCCTGACCGGCAAACTCAGCGTCCAGGAAGCCTTCGCGCTCCAGGCCACCCAACTCCGCGCCCATAACACCGCCAAATGGGCCGGCCGCGAGGATCTCGATCCCGTCCTCAAGTTCCACCTGAGGATCGAATAAGCCGGCGGGCGCGGCAACGCGGCAACGCCCAGGGGGCCCGAAAACTGCGACAATAGATCACAGGGGAAAAGCGGTATGCAGATCACGCTCAAGCCGGACCAGGAGACGGTCATCCAGGCAGCTATTCAAGCCGGCTTAATTCGATCGGTAGACGAGTTCATCGATACCGCGATTGAAGCGCTCCCGCTCCGCGATGCTGGGTTCGATCGGGAAAAGGCCAAGTTGGCTGGCGCCCGGATGCGTGAAATCCGCAGGGGCGTGCGGCTTGGCCTTCAGGGCATGTCGATCCGTGAACTCGCTCACGTCGGGCACAAATACTGATGGAGGCGTTCGTTCTTGACGTATCCGCATGCATCCCGTGGCGCTGCGAAGATGAGACCACCCCGGCATCGGAACGGATGCTTGAATGGGCCATGCAGGGCAGCGAGCTGCATGTCCCTTCCCTGTGGGTTTGGGAGATTCTGAACGTCGCAGGCGTGATCATCAGGCGCCGGCGAGTCACTGCGGACCGTGGTAGAGAATTCCTGAAACTGCTCGCCACGCTGAAAGTCAGGATCGATCGGCCGCCCCACATAACGGATCTCCCACGGCTTCATGCCTTGGCCAACAGTTACGATCTGACGGCCTACGACGTAGCCTACCTCGACTTGGCAAAACGCCTCTCATTGCCCCTCGCGACGCGCGACGACGACCTCGGGAAGGCGGCCTTGGCCGAAGGCGTCGCGGTACTGTAACCGCCGCGGAAATCAGGCGCGCCCGGCCAATTGGCTTCGTTTTGTAACTGTGGCAAGGTGGGGCAAACGATTCGGGTTTTCGCCGTCTGCCAACCCAGAGCCGCCCGTCCGGGCCTGGCAAATTGGCTTCGTTTTGCAACCGTGGCAAGTGGGGCAGACGATCGGTTTTCGCCGTCTGCCAACCGCGTGCCGCCCGTCCGCGCCTGGCAAATTGGCTTCGTTTTGCAATTGTGATAAGTGGGGCAGATTACGTCGTCTGCCAACCGCGTGCCGTCCGCCCGCGCCCCACAAATTGGCTTCGTTTTGCAACTGTGGCAAGTGGGGCGGATTACGCCGTCTGCCAACCGCGTGCCGCCCGTCCGCGCCCCACAAATTGGCTTCGTTTTGCAACTGTGGCAAGTGGGGCGGATTACGTCGTCTGCCAACCGCGTGCCGCCCGACGCGCCCCACAAATTGGCTTCGTTTCGTCACTTCGCGTTCTTGCCGTATGTTCTACCCATGGAAGTAGTCGCCCGGCCGGCCAATGTCCCTCGGCGTTCGGTCGTTCGGGCCCCTCATACGTGGGCGGAGGTCGCCAGCTCTTCGGTGGACAGCCAGCCCATCACGCCGGCTGCCACTCGCTCCTGTTGCTCCGCCCCCAACTGCGGAAACATGGGCAGGGACACGATTTCCGGCGCGACTCCTTCCGCGATGGGGAAATCTCCGCGCTGGTAGCCCAAATACTCGTAAGCCTGCTGCATGTGGAGCGGGACCGGATAATGGATGGCCGTGCCGATGTTCGCCTCGGCCAACTGGCGCATGAAGCCGTCGCGGTCCGGTACGCGGATCACGTAAAGGTGGTGGACGGGTTTGGTCCAGTTTGGCTGGTAGGGGGGCAGGCAAGCTAAACCATTCCCCATCTCGGTGAACAGCGCGCAGTAGCGGGCGGCGGCTTCCCGCCGGCGCGCGTTCCACTCGGGGAGATGCTTCAGCTTCACTTGCAGAATGCCGGCTTGGATGGCATCCAGGCGCCCGTTGTAGCCTTCCACGTCGTGGTAGTACTTGCGGCTCTGGCCATGGTCGCGGAGCATGCGGATCTTCCGGGCCAGGTCGGGGTCGTTGGTGGTTACCGCGCCGCCTTCGCCGCAGGCCCCCAGGTTTTTCCCCGGATAAAAGCTGAACGCCGCGGCGCAGCCCATGGAGCCGGCCTTTCGCCATCGCCGCTCCCGCGCAGAGTAGTACTCCGCCCCATGCGCCTGGCACGCGTCTTCGATGACGACCAGCTTGTACCGCTCGGCCAGCTCCAGGATCGGGTCCATGTCCGCGGTCTGCCCGTAAAGGTGTACGGGAACGATGGCCGCCACGGGCCGCCCGGACTTCCGATTGACCAGCTCTCCGGAGGTCCCATCGGCGAAGCACTGCTCTTCCAGGTACTGCCGAAGCTTCTCCGGGTCCATGTTGTAGGTGCGCTCGTCGATATCCACGAAATCGGGGATTCCGCCGGCCTGGGTGATGGCTTCGGTGGTGGCGATGAAAGTATTCGGAACGGTCACGGCGATGGACCCCGGTTTGAAGCCGGCCGCCATCAACGCGAACCGCAGCGCGTCGGTGCCGCTAGAGACGCCCACGCAGTGTTGCGCGCCGCAGAATTGGGCGAAATCGCGCTCGAAGCCTTCCACCATGGGGCCACCGACGAACCCGCCGGTCTTCAAGGCAGCGGCAAACACCGCCAGCAGCTCTTCTTTGAGCTCCTCATGGGGAGCAACCAGATCTAAAAATGGAATCTTAGTCATAGAAAATCGATGGCCACGGATGAACACGGATCAACACGGATAGAACACAGAGATAAACAAGACGGTCTCCCAAGTCCTATCCGTGTTAATCCGTGTTCATCCGCGGCTAAACGGGCTCGCCAAGACCCGCCTGCTCCACTGGTTCAAGGAGTTTGCTCTGTGGAATCAATAGCTTGCAAGGTTTCTCTTGGTGCGCCATGCTAGCCTGGAAGTGGAGGTTGGACCTATGCGCAAACCCGAGCCGCCCGCGCACTCCCCCGAATACCAAACGAACCCAATCCCATTTCCGGACACCTACTTATCCGTGTTCATCCGCGTTCATCCGTGGCCAACTCAGGCCGCGCACTCCCCCGGACACCTACCTATCCGTGTTCATCCGCGTTCATCCGTGGCTAACTCAGGCCGCGCACTCCCCGGAATACCAACCTATCCGTGTTCATCCGTGTTCATCCGTGGCTAAATCGTCCGCAGCACTTTGGCCGGGTTGCCGGCTACTATGGCGCGGTCGGGGACGCTCTTGGTCACCACGCTGCCGGCGCCCACGATGGCCCCCGCGCCAACGGTTACCTTCGAAAGGACCGTAGCGCCGGACCCGATGGAGGCGCCTTTCCTGACAAGAGTGGGCTCGACCTTCCAGTCCTTGCTTGTCTTCAGCTCCCCCGTCGCGCTCGTAGCTCTTGGGTACGCGTCGTTGATGAACACCACCCCGTGTCCGACGAAGACCTCATCCTCGATGGTGACCCCTTCGCAGATAAAGGTATGGCTGGAGATCTTGCAGTTTCTTCCGACCTTGGCGTTCCTCTGAATCTCAACGAACGCGCCGATCTTGGTGTTATCGCCGATCTCGCACCCGTAGAGGTTGATGAACTTTGAGAGGGTGACGTTTTCCCCCAGCTTGACGTCGCCCGCGATCGAAAGGAACTCGTTCATAGTTCCACCGGTCGTCCTCTTTGCTTCAGGGACTGCACGGCCGCCTCGATCAGCCGTACCACCCTCAGGCCGGCGATGCCGTCGTTAAAGGGGGTTTCATTTCTGGCGACGCAATCGACGAAGTATTTGGCCTCGATCTTCAGAGCTTCGGCCTGCTCGACCTTGGGCGCCCACATATCGCCGGAACGATAACTCACCAGCAGGTCGTAAACGCCTTGCCCGCTGGTGATGTCGACGCCCTTGTCGTAGACCTTGACTTTTTCGTCGGCCTCCAGGTCGTTCCACACCACCATCTTTTTCTCGCCCCCAATGAGAGTGGTCCGCACCTTCACCGGAGATAACCAGTTCACATTGATGTGGGCCAGCACCCGATCCTTGAAATAGACGGTGATATAGGCCAGGTCCTCGAGCCCGTTCAGATGGCACTGGCCCGTCGCGGTCACGGCTTCGGGCTCGGCGCCGATCAGGTGATTCATGATCGACAGATCGTGCGGCGCGAGATCCCAAACGACGTTGACGTCATGCTGAAACAGTCCCAGGTTCACTCGCGTGGAATCGTAGTAGTACAGCTTCCCAAGCACTCCCTCGTTGATCAGTTGCCGGATCTTCCTGACGGCCCCCGTAAAAAGGAAGGTGTGGTCCACCATGATTTGCAGGTTCTTGCTGCGCGCCAGATCGATTAGCTGCGCGGCCTGCGACACGGTCGAGGTGAATGGTTTCTCGACAAAAACGTGTTTGCCGTTTTCCAGGGCCGCTTTGGCGAACTCGAAGTGCGTCCAGACTGGAGTGATTACCGCCACGGCGTCGATGTGCGGCGACCGGACCACGTCGGACGCGTCGCAGGTGACCTGGACGCCCGGATAGGTCTTCCTGGCGCGCTCGAGAAGGGCGGGGTCCTTGTCGCACACAGCGGCCAGCTCGCAACCATCGGCGCTCTGGAAATTGCGCGCCACCACGGGGCCCCAGTAGCCATAACCGATAACGCCGACTTTGATCATAAGAGGACCTGTTTAGCCGCGGATGGACACGGATTGACGCGGATCAAGAAAACCTGGTCGTTGGTCCCATCTGTGTTCATCCGCGTTTATCCGCGGCAAATCGGCGGGCTCAATAGCCGCCCGAGCCCATCAGAACGACGCCGGGCGTCCGCAGGAGGATCTTGACGTCGAGCCACAGCGACCACGACGTCGCATACTGAAGGTCGAGGCGAACCATCTCGTCAAATGTGACTTTGCTTCGTCCCTCGACCTGCCACAACCCCGTGATCCCCGGGATCGCCGCCAAAAGGCGATCTCTGTGCCAGATGTCGTAATGAGCGAGTTCATAGCGGATCGGCGGCCGCGGCCCCACAAGCGACATCTCGCCCTTGAGAACGTTGAGGAATTGAGGCAGTTCGTCCAGGCTGGTTTTCCGCAGGAATTTTCCGATCGGCGTCACCCTCGGGTCGTGCGTCAGCTTGTAGACGCCGTTCCCATTCTTTGGGGATTTGACGGCGTCCACCTTTCCCGATATGAAGGCCTTCATGTACTCTTCGTGAATGGTCTCGCCGGTCTGCAGGTACATGGATCTAAACTTGAAGAATCTGAATGGCTTACCACGATGGCCCAGCCTCTCCTGGTGGAAAAGCACGGGCCCTCTCGACGTCACTTTGATCAGTGCGGCAATGATAAAAAGCAGAGGTGAGAAGAACGCCAAAGCGCAGAGGCTGCCGGTGATATCCATCATCCTTTTGACAAAACGCGCGGCTCTTTTTGGGCCAGTGTCCAGCCACCTGTCCGGGTACAAGGTCAGATCGGCGGGACTGCCGGGGTCCTGGTTGTCCCAATCGTCGGGAAACACGTGGAAGGATAAGGTAACCTCGTTGATCTGCTCGATGCTCAGAACGCTCGAAAGGGCGCTGGTGGTTTTGGCGAGGAGGGCGTTCGCCACCGCCCGTCCGTCGGCCTCCGCTCCGATCTCCGTAAAAATGACGCCGATTGTGGATCCTTCCTTGTACCAGCCCTTTATGTCGGTTTCGCGGGTGGAGCGTGACAGCGCGGATACGACTTGCTCAAAGGCATCGCCCCGGCGGTCGGTCCGCAGGAGCCTGGGGGATGCGAGGAGCATGAGCACGAAACTCCTGCGAGAGCGTTCGGTCCGCTTTCTTTCGAGACGCAGCATGCCCAGGAATTGATCCCGTGGGAGAACCTCGGCGCCCGGAAGGCCCTCGATCGGGACGAAGCTTCGTTCCGATCTCGGCAGTTTCCTCGGCAGTTCGGCCGGCGATGTCGCTTCCGGCGCTATGGAACGTCCTGCTGCACTCATGGTCTACGATCTCCGTTTCGACCAACGAAGTTGCCGCCGCTCTCTAGGGCAAACGGCGCTTGGATACAAAAATCGGCTCCGTCTAAAGCTTTCTCGGTTGTTTGCTGATGGAACGCGTTATACCTTGCGGGGGGCAAACATCTCGATCGGGGAACTCGGATCTGAAGCGCAGGCAGCGGTTACGGCCGCCGGACGCTTGATCCGAATCGACGGGCCCCGTTTATCTGCGTTCAACGGCCTGACCCAATCGGCCTCGATCTCCACCCCGATAGACCGCTGGAGAAGACTCACGGAGACCACAATCCGGCGCTGCTTGCGCAGTTCGACCAGAATCCCTTCCAGGCCCGCCAGCGCTCCGACCTCAACCCTGACCTTCTGCCCGACAGTCAGGAAGGGCCACGGCTCGATTTGCAGGCCGGACCGCACCGCGGTCTGAATGGCGGCGACCTCTGCATCGTCGATCGGGACTGGAATCCTGCCCAGACCAACGAAGTGCAAAACGCCTGGAATCGTCAATATCGGGAGCCGGTACTCCGCGTTCAACCGGCAAAACACGTAGCCTGGAAAGAGCGGAAGCTCCACCGACTTCACGCGATCCGACCAACGATGCCGGCACTGGTAAAGCGGCAGAAACTCTTCGAACCCCTTGTTGTGCGCCACCGTGGCCACCAGTTTCTCGCAGCGCGACTTTACTCTGAGCGCGAACCATTGTTGCAGGGCGCGGTCATCCCGAGGTTCTTCGATTTTCATTGACGCCTGCCCGATCTCTGTCACCAAAACACCGTGTTGCATCTTGTTACAAAATCGACTCAGGACAAGCTACCGCCCTTTCAGCCCCAAGAGGCGAGCTCCCGATTCTGCTTGTTGGAGCTTGTTAAGCAGTTCGAATACCACAGTGTGACTTTACGCCTTTCCTTGTATTTTCATTGACTTAGGGAACGCAGAACAGGCCCCATGCCATGCGGGGGAAACCTGGGGGATCTGATCTCTCAATTTCTGGGGATATCGTAGGCCGCTAGTCTCCGGAGCTCAACAGCGCCACCCCAGCCCGGCGGGAAAGTAAGGTCGCGAACAACAAAGGAAATGCGTTAACCCTGGATTCTACAATGGGAAAACGAGATCTTAAGATCGACTGGCGCCAATGGCGGTACGGGTCGCCGGCGCCAACGCCGCCGTTTGCGGAACAGGAAAGGCGCGGGCCGCCGACCGTTCAAACGCCATTAATCCGTATTTTTCGTCCCAATGTTTGGCAAACCGCACCTCGCTCATTTCACGGCCTTTACCACAGTTCAATGACAGCCCAAAACCGTTCCATTACGCGAGCGGTACCCCTGGCACTTGCATTCTGTTTTCTTCAGGAATGGTGTCCGTGGAGTTCGGAGGGATCGGCCGAGTGGCAATCTTCGGGCCCGGTGGGAAAAGTCGAACCTGGGACCTTAGTCTTTTATTCTGTTCGCCTTGCCGATCTGGCTGGAGTACAGAGCCTACGGTGGAAGGAACTGGCCCCGGAATTGCGAAGCTTTAGCTCGTTGTGATGCGCTGATGGTTGCGGGACTACCTCGGCAGCCTCCGCAACCGTTACTGCCGGGACGGTCGTGAGAGCGCCCGTTCCGGCTGATCGATCTAGTCGTTCACTCCCTTCCCATCGCGCTGAAACCCTCATTTCCCGCTGCTCTGCGCCGAGCCGACGCTCACGAAGTGGCCAGGACTGGATTGGTTGTGGTATTCCGTGGCAATCCAGTCGCTGGAGCGCGCCGTGTTGGATACCCGCAGCTCATCCAGCAGCCCGTTGAACAGGAAGATGGTCCCGAATCCGTTGGTGGACAATCCCCCCGCAACCACGTCGTCGCCGGTGTTGACCGGCGCCGTGCCGTCGGCGCTCGACCCATTCGCGGCTCCGTCCAGATACATCCTCCAGGCCGAACCGTCGAAGACGCCCGCCAGATGGTGCCAGGCGCCCGTCGCTAGCGTGCCGGGGATCGTAACGCCATGCGGCGCTCCGTTGTTGCTGGCCCAGCTCAGGTAATGGTTCCCGCCGTTGTCGGTGACGGCTTCCAGCATCCACCCCGTCCAACCCGAGGCATAGCTATAGCCCATCCCCAATAATCCGGCCGGATAGCCGTTCGCCGGCCAGACCGTCACGTTGATCCAGGCTTCCGCCGTGATCGGTCCGGTGATGCGAAGTCCCG
>Ga0181517_10005377_pt1 | contig 11337 bp, 9 predicted proteins | sample PEATcosm2014_Bin_31_FD_119748 | JGI IMG/M metagenome (GOLD analysis project Ga0181517, IMG submission 119748) | Peatland microbial communities from MTU Mesocosm Facility, Houghton, MI, USA - PEATcosm2014_Bin01_30_metaG | ecosystem: Environmental > Terrestrial > Soil > Wetlands > Peat | place... | reverse complement strand
TCAAGAGGTATGGCCCGGCTCGGCGCGTCAACGACGGCGTGCGAGGACACACGACCTCTCGATGAACGTGTAGCACAGCCTGCACATGACCGCTCTGGTTCAGGAAGGTGAGCCGCTTTGTTCCGGCGAGGTGTACTAGGATTGCCCTGATGGTGGCGGAGGACAAGGGGCGCGCGGAGAGCTCGTCGAAGGGGCACGCCGCGAGTGGATCACGCGGTCGGGCGTCCAACCCGCCGAGCGAGGCGGGCACGGTCCTCGCCCAGCGCTACGAGATCGTCCGTGAGCTCGGGCGCGGGGGCATGGGCGTCGTGTACCTGTGCCGCGACCTCGTCACCGACGAGCGCGTGGCGCTCAAGCGCCTGCGTTCGCCCGAGGACGCCTCGGGGCCGATGCGGCCCGAGGAGACCTGGTGGTTCCAGCAGGAGGCGCGCGCGGTCGCGGCCCTCGACCATCCGACGCTCGTGCGCGCCCGGGACTTCGGCACGCTGGCGGACGGCTCACCGTACCTCGTCATGGACGCGCTCCCCGGGCGCAGCGTGCACGAGTGGATGCACACGACCAAGCTCTCGTGGTCGATCATCTGGTCGCTCGTCGATCAGGTGCTCGCCGGGCTGGCGCACGTGCACGCGCGGGGGGTCATCCACGGCGACATGAAGCCCTCCAACGTGATGCTCGACCTCGCGAGCGGAGGGCGGGGCCCTCGGGCCTACATCCTCGACCTCGGCCTCGCCTGGCTGCGGCAGACGCGGCACGACCCGCGCCTCGACGGGGCGCCGAGCCCCGAGCGCGCCGTCCACGCGGGGGCGGGGACCGTCGGCTGGGTCGCGCCCGAGCAGATCCGCAAGGCCGCGACGTACGTGGGCCCCCCCACCGATCTGTACGCGCTCGGCTGCATCATCTACCGCATCGCGAGCGGCAAGGAGATGTTCGAGGGGGCGGCGCAGGACGTTCTGCGCGCGCACAAGCGTAACCCGGTGCCGCCCATGAAGCTCGCCGAGGGCTTCCCGCCGGAGCTCGAGGCGTACGTGCAGCGCCTCCTCGCGAAGCGGCCGTGGCACAGGTTCGACCTCGCGGCGGACGCGCGGCGCGCCTGGATGCAGCTGCGGCCCGCGGACGCGCTGCCGCTCGAGGCCATCATCGAGGGGACGCGCGAGGCCGCGGGCGGGACGGTCGAGCGGGCCGTGGCCGCCGGCAAGGCGCTCGCGCCAGGGCTGCTCGCGCTGCGCCTGTCGCCGATGGTGGGCCGTGACGTCGAGCGGGCCGCGCTGCTGGAGGTCGTGCAGGAGGTGTCGGCGGCGACCTCGGGATGCCACCGGATGGTCGCGATCATCGGGGAGGCGGGCGTGGGCAAGAGCCGGCTCGCCGAGTGGCTGTGCGAGGAGGTGCACGAGCAGGGGACCATGATGCCGCTCCGCGCGCGGTACGGTCGCATCCCGACGCCGCTCGACGGGCTCACCGGCGCGGTCAACGCGCACTACGGCCTGGAGGGGGCCGACCGCTTCCTGGTCGAGCAGACGCTCATGACGCGCTGGGAGATCGCCGCGAACGACGACGACGGCCTCAGCTGGGTCGCCGCCACGGCGGAGTGGCTTCGGCCGACGGTGCCCGGGACGATCAACCCCATCGGTCCCACGGGCAAGCGCTTCATCCTCGACACGCCCGAGCTGCGCTTCGTCGTCGTCCGGAAGATCCTCGAGCGCATCGGGCGCGACCGACCGGTCCTGATCTGGTTCGACGACCTTCACCTGTCCTCGCCGAACACCTTCGAGGTCCTCTCGCGCCTGCGGTCCGACGCGGCCAACCTGCGCCTCTGCCTCATCGCGACGGCGCGGAGCGAGACCCTCGAGACCGACCTGGACGCCGCCCTGCGCATGGAGGCGATGCGCGCCGAGTGGTCCGGACGGGTCATCGACCTGAAGCCCCTCGCGCCAAAGGAGACCGACGATCTGCTGCGCGCCACGCTCCCGTTGCACACCGACGCGGTCGCACGCGTGAACGAGCAGAGCCGCGGCAACCCGCTCTTCGCGCTGCAGCTCCTGCACGCGTGGGCGGGCGGCGGCTACCTGACGATGGAGGACGGTCAGTACAGGGTGCCCGCTGACGCGCTGGAGGGGAGGGCGATCACGACGTCCGAGCTCTGGGACGAGCGCCTGCGCGCCGTGCCGACCGAGCTCCGGCTGGCGGCGTACGCGGCCGCCTCGATCGGCGACGACATCCGCGGCAACGTGCTGAAGTCGCTCATCACGGCGCTCGGCATGGACGCGCGCGACGCGATGAACGCGCTCACGCGCGCGCAGATCCTCCTGCCTCTGGCCAACGATCGGTATCGCTGGCCCCACGCCCTGCTGCAGGAGCACCTGCTGCAGCGCCTGCAGGAGCGCAACGACGCGCCGGCGATCTTCCGCCTCGCGGCCAGTGCGCTGTCCAAGCACCCGGCGGTCGGCTCGCGTCGCATCATGAAGCACCGTGTCACGAACCTGCTGCGCGCGGGCGACGACGACATCGCGGCGGGGCTCATGTTCCAGTTCATCACGGGGTCGTGGCGCCGCGGTCGTGACACCGCCGCGACCCTTCGCGACCTCGAGCTGCTCGAGGGGCGCGTGACCGGGCACACGGCGGCGGAGTTCTCGCGCTGGCGGGCGGAGGCGCTCCGGCACATCGGCCGGCCCGACGAGGCGCGCGGTCTGGCCGAGAGCGCGAGGGAGGTGTTCGAGGCGGCAGGCGACGCGCCCAACGCGGCGCACACCCTGCGTCTGCTCGGGCACATCGCGTCCGATCTCGGGTCGCCGGCGCAGGGGCGGCTCCTCGCGCTCGAGGCGCTGCAGCGCTACGAGCAGGTCGGAGACGAGCGCGGCAAGGCGGAGGCGGAGGTCGTCATCGGCGAGATCGACTACCTGCTGGGGAACCACGCGATGGCGCGCGCGGAGCTCCACGAGGCGAGCGCGCGCTTCAGCGCGACCGGCGACGTGCTCGGCAGGGCGCAGTGTCTCCTCCTGCTCGCGCTGACGGAGACGGCCGCCGGAGGCTACGAGCACGCGCGTACCCTCCTGCACGAGACCCGCGACGAGTTCGATCGCATCGGCTATCGCCTCGGCCTGGCCCAGTGCGACGTGGCGCTCGCGCACGCCGACTACCGCGCGCTCGACCTCGTCCCGGCGCGACCCCGCGCCGCGTCCGCCCGCGTGGCGTTCCGCGAGCTGCAGAACCCGCGCGGTGAAGCGGCGTGCGAGCGTCTGCTGGCGATGCTCGACTTCGACGCGAACGAGTACGACGGCGCGTCGCTGCACGCGGAGCGCGCGCTGCTCATCTTCACGCGCCTGCAGGACCCGTGGGGCCAGCTCGAGGCGAGCCTGCTCCTGGCGCAGGTCGCGCTCGGGCGCGGCGACGCCGACGCGCAGGCGCGCGTGGCGCTCTGCGACGAGGTCGTCCTCGAGGAGGCCGAGCCTCGCCAGCACCGGCACCTGACCCGCGCCTGGCTGGCGCAGACGCGCGCAGACTGGCGCGTGGCGGCCGACGAGATCGAGCTGGCGCGCTCCTGCTACCACGACTGGGTCCAGACGGGCGACCACACGCCGGCGCTCCTCAAGCGGCTGTCCAGCCTCAAGTGGGACGGGCCTGCCCGGGGGCGCGTGGAGTCATGGCTCCAGGGCGTCGAGCAGAGCGAGGCCGACCTCTCCCGGTTCCTGGTCGACGCCCCCTCGACGCCGGGCGATCCCTGACGGAGTTTCCTGCCGCGCGCGGTTGCGCGGCCGGCGGCGTGCGTGTATGAGGGGGCGCCATGTCCACACCGCAAGATCCCCCCCGCCGCTTGAAGCAGAAGCGCCGCCGTGAAACCCAGCTCGCAGCCTGGCGCGCCAAGCACGCCGCGCCCGTCGTCGCGGGCGAGAGCAAGACCGCAAGCGTCAAGCCGGCCACTTCGAGCGCGAAGCCGGCCCCGGTCAAGGCGTAGCGCGCACCGCGGCACGGAGGGGAGGGGACGGCCTTCGCCCGGTGCTGGCAGTCGCTTCTTCGACGAGCGACACGCGAGCGTTGTAGTCTTGCGTCCTCACCAAGGAGTCGCTCATGGCCAAAGGCGTCGAGAAGGACAAGAAGAACAACAAGCCCAAGCTCTCTCCGAAGGAGAAGAAGGAGAAGAAGAAGGCGAAGGCCACGACGAAGTAGCGCGCGCCTCGCGGGGAGCTCCGCCCGCCCCCTTCAACCGGGGCGGGAGGGGCTACCGTCGCTCGAGCATGCGCGCGAGGCCGTCGAGCGCCAGGAGGTAGCTGTCGCCTCCGAACCCCATGACGCGGCCCCGGCACACGGCGGCGAGGAACGACTCGCGCCGGAATGGCTCGCGGGCCTCGGGGTTCGACAGGTGCACCTCGACGCACGGGACGGCCGCCGCCGTGATGGCGTCGCGGATCGCGACCGACGTGTGCGTGTAGCCCCCGGCGTTGAGGAGGATGCCGTCGAACGTGCCCCGCGCGGCGCCTATCCAGTCGATGATTGTCCCCTCGTGGTTGGTCTGCCGGGCGTCGACCGAGACGCCGAGCTCGCGCGCGCGGGCGTCGAGCCGCGCGTGGATCTGCTCGAGCGTCTCGGTGCCGTAGACGGACGGCTCACGGGTGCCGAGCAGCTGGAGGTTCGGCCCCGAGATGACCAGGATGCGTGACGGCGAGCCGCTCACCCGGTCACAGATCGGCGAGGAGCTTCGGCTCGGCCAGCCGCATCATGTAGCGAGCCTTGCCGAGGTTGCCGTCCGGGCGAATGGTCAGCGTGAGGAAGTACGCGTCCGAGAGCATCCGGATGATGGTGGTCATCTTCTCGGTGTTGACCGCGATCTCGCGCGCTGCGCCGGCCTCGAGCATCTCGGTCGCCCGCTTGATCGAGTTGACCACGACGCTGAACTCGACGCCGACCACGGTGATGTCGAAGGGCGCGCCGTCCTTCGAGTAGCTCTCGAGGGCGATGCCGCTCGAGTCCATCAGCAGGCTCGCGATGCCACCGTCGCTCCCGTCCACGATCGCGCGGAGTTGCTCCTTGAACATGGACGCCACGGTAGAGGGGGCGAAAGGTGCGCGTCAACTTCGACGGCCAACTTCGACGCCCGCGGACGAGGGCGCGGGACGGCGCGCCGTACCTTGACCCCCGATCGGCGTCGGTCTACGTTCCGCCGGCGACCCGCGGCGTAACCTCGCATCACCCCTCCACAAGGAAGACGACCACCGATCATGCGCGCACGAGCCGGGGATCCCCCCCGCACGATGGCTCAGAAGGTCCTGGCGGGCCGAGCCTCCGACCCGAGCCGAGTTGCCGGAGCCGCCGCGACCCGGGAGACGATCGAGGTCAAGGTCGATCAGGTCGTGCTCGCGCGCGCACCGAGGCGCGCGTTCGCCGATGCGCTCGCGTCGGGGCTGAAGCGGACGCGCGTGGAGGTGGCCGTCGCCTACGACACCGACTGCGTCACCGAGGCCGACTCTCCGGTCGACGCGGGGCGCGGCGTCTCGCACGAGATGCTCGCGCGCGGCCTGCTCATCGCGCGGCCGGGGATCGGCTACCCCGGCTCGGTCCACCTCGAGCGCTTCGCGAGCCCGGCGCGGCTGTGCGTGACCGACGAGCCCAGGCTCGCGGCGGTCGGCGGGCTGGGCATGCTCACCCTCGTCGTCCCGTCCGGTCAGCTCGGGCAGGCGCTCGCGCAGGGGACCGTCGTGCTCCGGCCGCCGCGCAGCGTCCAGGTCCTGCTCAGCGGGCGGGTCCGTCCCTTCGTCTGCGCTCGCGACATCGGGCTCGAGCTGGTCCGGCGCGGCCTGGGCGACATCGTGCGCAAGGTCGACGCCGAGCACGGCGCGCCGGTCGTGCTCGAGTTCGCCGGGCCGAGCGTGCGGCTGCTGTCGGTGGGGGAGCGCGCGGTGCTCGCGGGGATCGCGCCGTACCTGGGCGCGGCGGCCGCCGTCTTCGTCAGCGACGAGCGCACCGAGGTCTACCTCCGCGATCAGCGCCGTTCGAAGGCTCACCGCGCCCTCGTGCCCGACGCCGGCGCCCCCTGCGACGACGTCCTCAACCTCGACCTCGGGGCGGTCGATCCGCTCGTCCTCGACGAGGCCGGTCAGGTCCGCTCGGTGCGCGACCTGGCGGGCAAGCCGGTCGCCCAGGTGGTCCTCGGCGGAGACAGCGGGACCACGCTGCGCGATCTGTTCGCGGCCGCCACGCTGCTCAAGTCGAAGCGCGTCCCGCCGCGCCTCGATCTGCTCCTGGCCGTCCCCTCGCGCCAGATGCTCGAGGTCCTGGCCTCGACCGGCGCGCTCGCCGACCTCGTCGCCGCCGGGGCGCGCCTCATCGAGCCGGACGCTCGCGTCATGAGCGGCGCCATCTACCCGCCGCCGGGCACGGGGGGCTTCAGCCTCCGGTCGACCGACCCCGAGCCCCGCCTGTCGGGGCGCGCGAGCTTCGTCGTGGCCTCCGCGGAGACGCTGGCCTACGCGGTCGCCGCGGGCGAGATGGGCGACCCTCGGATGTTCAAGCGCCCCGTGCGCGTCACGGTGCCCCGCGTCCTGCCGACCGACGACGTGCTCGTGGTGCGCGAGCGAAGGTCCGTCGACGCGACCGGCAAGAAGGCCGCCGCGGCGTCGATCCCGCCCGCGGGCGCCAACGGCGCCTGCTGGAAGGTCGCGCAGACGGTCGACCTCGTCGACGGCGCGTCGTTCGCGCCGGACCACGCGGTGCCGGGAGGCGAGGCGAAGGTGGCCGTGGTCTGCTCGACGCTCGAGCAGGTGCGTCACCTCGCCGGGCACGCCCCGGAGCTCTCGGGTCAGGTCCGCGCCGTCCTCGCGCCGTTCATCCCGAGCGGGCTGGTGGCTCTGCTGAGCGGGTGCGGCATCGCGGCGCTGCAGCTCGACGCCGCGGGGGTCCAGGGGCTGCGCGACGAGCGGAGCCTCGCCCTGCCGCCGCCGGCGAGGTGGGCAGCCGACCGGAAAGCGACGGTCGTGCCGGCGGGCAAGTCCAGGGTGTCGTTGACGTGGCTCGCGTCGGTCGTCGAGCGCGGCTGGGCCGGGGCCGGCACGGCGAGGCCGCCGGCGAGGGAAGCGACGACCGTCCGCCGCGGGTAGCGGCGACCGCGCGACGAGGCCGGCAGGAGACGAGGCGGCGCGGGCGGAGCCGTGCGGGCGCCTTTCGCGTAAGCTGCCGTTATTCCGGTGAATTTCAATGGTGGACCCTCGAATTTCGAGGCACGTGGGTCGAATTTCGATGTCCGACCCTCGAATTTCGATGTCCGACCCTCGAATTTCGATGTCCGACCCTCGAATTTCGATGTCCGACCCTCGAATTTCGAGGCATGTGGGTCGAATTTCGAGGCACGTGGGTCGAATTTCGAGGCACGTAGGTCGAATTTCGAGGCGAGGCCGCCCGATGGGCCCGTGCCCCGGTTGACGCGGGCGCGTCGCTGACGATAGGCGTGGCTCATGACGCTCCAGGGCAAGACGCTCTTCGTGACAGGCGCGACGCGGGGGATCGGCAAGGCGATCGCGCTGCGGGCGGCGAGGGACGGCGCCAACGTCGTCGTCGCGGCCAAGACGACCGAGCCGCACCCCAGGCTCCCCGGGACGATCCGCAGCGCGGCCGACGACATCGAGCGGGCCGGGGGCCGGGCGCTCGCGTGCGCGGTCGACGTGCGCGACGAGGCGCAGATCGCCGCGGCCGTCGCGGAGGCCGTCCGCGTCTTCGGCGGCATCGACATCCTGGTCAACAACGCGAGCGCCATCAGCCTCACGGGCACGCTCGAGACGCCCATGAAGCGCTACGACCTGATGCACCAGGTCAACACCCGCGGCACCTTCGCGTGCTCGCAGGCCTGCATCCCGCACCTCGCCAGGGCCCAGAACCCGCACATCCTGAACCTCGCGCCTCCGCTCAACATGGAGGCGCGGTGGTTCGCCCCCCACGTCGCCTACACGATGGCCAAGTACGGCATGAGCATGTGCGTGCTCGGCATGGCCGAGGAGCTCCGCCCCAGGCGCATCGCGGTCAACGCGCTCTGGCCGAGGACGGCCATCGCGACCGCGGCCATCCAGAACCTGCTCGGCGGCGAGGCGATGATGGCCGGCTGCCGCAGCCCCGAGATCATGGCGGACGCGGCCCACGTCATCCTCACGCGCCCCTGCACCGAGCACACCGGCAGGTTCTTCATCGACGACGAGGTCCTGCGATCGGCCGGCGTCACCGACCTGTCGAGCTACGCCATGACGAAGGACGCCCCGCTCTTCCCGGACTTCTTCCTCTAGCGGCTCCCCGGGGCGCCCGCGGGCACGAGGCTCTGCCAGAACGCCTCGAGCTCGTCCGGCCACGGCGCGACGACCTCGAGCGGCCTGCCCGTCGTCGGGTGAGCGAACGCGATGCGGCGCGCGTGCAGGGCGTGGCGCGGGAGCTCGAGGAGCGCCAGGTCGTCGGCCGTCAGCTCGTGGTCCGCGTTGCGGGTGAAGCAGCCCTCGTCCGGCCCGTAGAGCTTGTCGCCCACGATGGGGGTGCGGAGCGTCGCCAGGTGGATCCGGATCTGGTGCTGCCTCCCGGTCTCGAGGTCGCAGAGGACCCGCGCGTAGCTGCGGCCGTCGCGGCTCGCGACGCCGTCGACCTCGAACCACGTCACCGCGTGCATCGCCCCCGCGGTCTCGCCGACGCGCATCTTCACCTTGATGGGGTTGTCGGGGTCGAGCTCCAGGCTCTGCGAGTAGCGGAAGCGCGCCGCGCTGGTCGGGTGGGCGGGGTCAGCCGGCACGCCCCAGGTGATGGCGCCGTAGCTCTTCTCGACCCCGTCGCGCGCCTCGATCTGGCGCTTCACGTGGCGATCCGCCGCGGCCGTCTTCGCGAGGATGAGCACGCCGGAGGTCTCGCGGTCGATGCGGTGCACCAGCGACAGGTACGCCCCGGGCCGCGTGGCGCCGAGCATGCGGATCACCGTGTTGCGGAAGTAGCGGGCGGTCGGGTGGACGGGGAGGTGGGCGGGCTTGTCGACGATGAGCAGGTCGTCGTCCTCGTAGAGGATGGGGATCTCGGTGGGGACAGGGTCCTCGTCCCACGCCGGGCGCCAGAGGACGATGTGCTGCTCGGCCCGGACGCGGTCGTTCTTGTGGAGCGGGTGGCCGCGGTCGTCGTAGGCGCTGCCGCGCAGGATGAGCTGGGTGCGCGTGCGGCTCGTGCGGCGCAGCTGGGTCTGCAGGAAGACGTCGAGCCGCTGCCCTGCGACCTCCGGCGGAACGCGGAAGACGCTGGCGATCGACCCGTCCGGGACCCCCTCCGGCCGCACGAACGTCGACTCGGAGGTGCGCAGGCGGGTCATGTCCTCCCACGGTTTATGGCACGACGCGGGACGGCGCATGGTAAAAACCCGCCGATGGATATCCTCTTCGTCGCGACCGAGCTCGGGCCGTACGTGAAAGTAGGCGGACTGGCGGACGTGACCGCGTCTCTCACCAAGGCCCTGCGCGGGCTCGGGCACAAGGTGACGATCGTCCTGCCGCGCTTCCCGGTGTTCGAGGCCAGCGGGCTGCTCGTGGCGCGCAGGCTCACGCCGCTCAAGCTGACGCTCGACCGTGCGGCGTCGCGGACCGTCGAGGTCACGCTCTACGACGGCCGCCTCGCGTCGCAGGTGGACCTCGTCCTGGTTGACGCAGCTCCGCAGGGCAAGAGCCTGTTCGACCGCCCGGGCGTCTACGGCGAGCGCGGGGAGGACTACCCGGACAACGCGCAGCGGTTCGCCATCCTGTCGCGCGCCGCCGTCGAGCTGGCGAGGCTGCGCGCCGAGACCACCACCCCCTTCGACGTCATCCACTGCCACGACTGGCCGACCGCGCTCGTGCCGGCCTTCCTCCGGGATCTGCGTCGCGACGTGCCCGCGCTGGCCGCCACGCGCAGCGTCATGACGATCCACAACCTGTCCCACCAGGGCGTCTTCCCCAAGGAGCTGCTCCCCGAGCTCGGCCTCGACTGGGACGCCTTCAGCATCGACGGCATCGAGTTCTACGGCGGGCTCAACGTCCTGAAGCACGGCATCCTGTGCGCCGACGCCGTCACCACCGTGAGCGACTCGTACGCGCGCGACATCCAGACCGAGGCGCACGGCGCGAAGCTCGACGGCGTCCTGCGCGCGCGCGGCGCTTCGCTCCTGGGCATCCTGAACGGCGTCGACTACGGGGTGTGGAACCCCGCGACCGACTCGGCGCTCCCCACGCGCTACGACGCGCAGGACCTCACCGGCAAGGCCCGCTGCCGTGGCGCGCTGCAGCGCGAGCTCGGGCTGCCGCTCGACCTCGAGGCCCCGCTGGTGGTGAACGTGGGGCGAATCGTGCCGCAGAAGGGGATCGACGCGCTCGTCCCCGCCATCCCGAGGCTGCTCGCGTCGACGGACGCGCAGGTGGTCGTCGCGGGCGACGGCGACCCTGGCGTGATGGCGATGCTCGAGGACGCGGCCGGAAGGTCGCACGGTCGGATGGTCTTCGTCCGCGCGGCGAGCGAGGCCCTGGTGCACCGGCTGCTCGCGGCGGCGGATCTGGTGCTCGTCCCGAGCCGCTACGAGCCCTGCGGGCTCGTGCAGATGTACGCGCAGCGCTACGGCGCGGTGCCGGTCGCCACCGCGACGGGCGGCATCGTCGACACCATCGTCGACTGCGATGCCAGGCTCGAGACCGGCACGGGCTTCCTCTTCAACGACGTGACGCCCTCCGGCATCCTGGCGGCCCTCGAGCGCGCCATCGCGGCGCGCGGCGCGTACGCCCGCGACGCGTGGCCCGCGCTCGTGCGGCGTGTCATGCGGCTCGACAGGGGCTGGGAGCGACCGGCGCGTCGCTACGAGCAGGTGTACCGCTCGCTCACGCGGTAGGTGGCCCAGGCGGCGCCGGCGAGCAGGAGGCTCGACGGACCGGCCGCCACCAGGGCGGGGAGGCGAGCGGAGGCGGCGGCTTGCAAGCAGACCGCGGAGGCGGCCGCGGTCGCGAGCAGCGCGGCGGCGGCCCACTGCGTGCGACCCCGCGGGGTCACCGCCATCGTCAGCGCGAACGCGGCGCTGCCGATCGCCGTCACGAGCGCCGCCGCCGCCCGCGCGTGCGGTGGCAGGTCCGCGGTGACGAGCGACCCTCGCCCCGAGGCGACCGTGTCGACCGCCGGGAGCAGGGCGATCATGCCGTCCATCGTCACGCGCCAGCCGCCGCGCAGGTTCGAGAAGGTGCCGGCCTCGAAGCGGTAGGGCTCGGCCGCGTGAACGACCGGAAAGAAGGCGCGCACGGCCAGGTCGCCATCGAACAGGACCCACGCCGCCGCGAGCATCCCCACCAGGGCGGCGCCCGCCGCGGCGCCGGCGGCGTTGGCGAG
>Ga0181517_10005372_pt1 | contig 11340 bp, 1 predicted proteins | sample PEATcosm2014_Bin_31_FD_119748 | JGI IMG/M metagenome (GOLD analysis project Ga0181517, IMG submission 119748) | Peatland microbial communities from MTU Mesocosm Facility, Houghton, MI, USA - PEATcosm2014_Bin01_30_metaG | ecosystem: Environmental > Terrestrial > Soil > Wetlands > Peat | place... | reverse complement strand
GCCGAAAGACCGGAGGCCGACAGCGCGGTAACCGAGCAAACAACATTCAACGTATCGGTATAGCCGCCCGAAGAGGTCACAACCACCTTGACCGTGGAGGGACTGAGGGGATCGCTGAGGTTGGTCGATCCCTGGGTCACAAAGATCGCGTTGGATGCGGCACCGGCGGGCAGTGCAGTGCCACCCGTTGCGGTTGCCAGATTGGCGACGCTGAAGTTCTGCACCGTTTGCGCAGGCGCCAGCGCATTGGTGGAACCAACGAAATTCCCATCGCCCGAGTAGGTAGCCGTAATGGTCTGGCTGCTGGAGCCAACGGGAATCGTGCTGGGGAAGGTCGCCGTGCAAGATGCGGTAGCGCTTCCCTTATTGGCTCCGGAGGAGATCGAGCTCACCTGGGCTGCGGCGCAAGTCGCTGTCAAGGTCACAATCTTGTCGCCCGACGCGTCGGTGGACGTGAAGGTTACCGAGCCGGTGGGTACTGCTACCCCGGTGATTTGCGGCGTTACCAGAGCGGTAAAGGTGACTGCCTGCGTCGCAACGCTCACCGGCAACGAGGAACTCACCGTCACCGATGTCGTAGCCAGAGGAGTGACGACCTGAGTGAAGAGGCTCGACGTCGATGAGGCATAGTTCGTATCGCCGCTATAAACAGCGGAGATGGTGTGAGTGCCAGCCGTCGAGAAGGCATAGGAACAAGTCTGCACTACGCCCGCGGTGACCGGTTCGGCGCTGCATAACGTGGTCGCCGTCGAGGTATCGGTGAAGGTCACCGTACCGCCGGTAGGCAGAATCGTGCCGGTGATGGTGGGCGTCAGGGTGGCCGTGAAGACCACGGGCTGGTTGACCACCGGCGCACTTTGCGAGGAGGTTACACCCACCGCCAAACTCTGCTTATTCACGGTTTGCGCCGTGCCGGCGCTGGTACTCGTTGCGAAGTTCGCGTCCCCGGCGTACACCGCCGTGATGGTGTACACACCAACCCCCGGCAGAGGCGCCGAGCAGGAGGCGGAAGTGATGGTGCTGACCGTAGCCAGCGAACCGGTAGTGCAAAGAGCCACAGGTGCGCCGCCGCCGATGGTATAGCTGATGGCCGCGGTTCCGGTTGGATTCGTACCGGCGAGGGTGGGAGTGACGATTGCCGTAAAGGTCACCGTCTGGTTAGCGGTGGAGGGAGAAGGCGATGCGGAGACCGTGGTCGTCGGCGTGGGCTTGCTGACGACGATACCCAGCGCACTGGTGGTGAAGGTAAGGAAGTTGCCGTCTCCACTATAGGTCGCGGTAACGGTGTGGGTTGCGGCGGTGGGGAAGGCATAATTGCACGCCGGAACGGTTCCGGTAGCACTCACCGTCAAGATGCACATCGTCGTGCTGGACAGGGTATCGGTAAAGGTCACGGTTCCCGTCGGCAGGGTGCCGGTATAAGCGGGATTAATGACCGCAGTGTAGCTCACCACCTGGTTGACCGAGGAGGCCGTCGGGACAGAGGATAAACCAACCCCTGTAGCCGTCTTGGAGACGGTCTCCGGTGTTGTTCCGCTACTCGTGGCAAAGTTGTTATCCCCGTTATAGGTAGCGGTGACGGTATACGATCCCGTCGCGGGCAATGCAGAGGTGCATTGCGCGGTGGTGACCGAGGCCGTGGTGCTGACCGTCACGGGGGCGCACAGGTTGACCGGCGTCGTTACCCCGGTAGACGTATAGCTGAAGGTTACGGTTCCGGTTGGATTCGTCGAACCGGAGATCGTCGGCGTAATCGTCGCCTTGAAGGTCGCAGGCTGGTTCACCGTAGGAGCGGTGGAGGGCCCGACAACCGTGGTGGTGTTGGGTGCATACCCTACTGTCTGATTCGTCGTCCCGGTGCTGGTAATGAAGTTCTGATCTCCGCCATAGACCGCCGAGACGGTGTAGCTGCCGTTGGTGGGCAGTGATGCCGTGCAGGTTGCAACGCCGGTTGCGGCGGTCACCGGAGCGGAAGCGCACATCGTAACCGGCGAGCCGCTGTTCAGTACATAGCTGAAGGCCATGGTGCCGGTGGGATTGGTTGCGCCCGTGCTGGAAGAAACAACGGTCGCGGTGAAGGTCACCGACTGGTTGACGGTGGAAGGATTGGGCGAGCCGGAGACCATCGTCGAGGTCGTGGGCTTGTTGACGGTCTGCGGTGCGGTACCGGTGCTGTTCCCAAAATTCGTGTCCCCGGCATAGGCCGCCGAGATGGTGTAGGCCGCGGCCGTGGGCAGCGGAGCCGAGCAGGAACCCGTGGTGATGGTGCCCACCGTGGAGACCGATGGGGTGGTGCAGAGAGCTACCGGCGAACCGGCGCCGATCGTATAGCTGATGGCCACCGTGCCTGTGGGGTTCGTCGATCCGGTAAACGGCGCTACCGAGGGCGTTACGGTTGCCGTAAAGAGCACCGACTGGTTGACAACCGAAGACGCAGGCATGGCGGCCACTGCCGTCCCTGTCGTGGTCTTGCTGACGATCTGGCTCACGATGTTGGAAGTCTTGGTCGGGTAGTTGCTGTCGCCGCTATAGGTCGCGGTCACGGTGTGTGTAGCCGCGGTCGGGAAAGTAGCTACGCAGGCCGGAACCGTCCCCGTAGCGCTCACCGTCTGAGTGCACAGGGTGGTGCTGGTGAGGGTATCGGTGAAGGTCACCGTTCCCGTCGGCAATGTCCCGGTAATGGTCGGCGTAACGACCGCGGTAAAGCTGACCGATTGATTGACCGTCGAGGCAGCCGGCGTGGGCGTCAAAACTACGCCCACGGAGGTCTGATTGACCGTCTGCGAGGTTGTCCCGTTGCTGGCGCTGAAGTTCTTGTCGCCGGAAGTGTAGTTCGCAGCAATGGTGTACGTACCGACCGCAGGCAGCGGAGCCGTGCAGGTCGCGGTGGAAACCAACCCCACGGTGGTTACATTGGAAGCCGCGCACAAAATCACCGGTGTGGTGATGGTAGCCGTCGTATACGTGAAGGCCACAGTACCGGTAGGAGCCGTCGAGCCGCTAAAGGGCGCGATGGTCGGCGTAACCGTAGCGGTGAAGGTCACCGGCTGGTTCACGGTCGAAGGCGAGGGCGAGGGCGTTGCCAAAGCTGTGTTCGTCCCGGTTGCGGTAACAAACTCGCTGGTGATCGTCGAGGTATTGCTGGTAAAGTTTCCGTCGCCACTATAGGTAGCGGTGATGGGATGGGTAGCCGCCGAGAAGAGGGGAACCGCGCATACCGGCACGCTGCCATTGCCGGCCACGATCCTGGTGCAGAGGGTCGCAGCGCCATCGAAGAAGGTCACCGTTCCCGAGGGAATTGCCGTACCGACGCCGGTGGTATTGATAGTCGCGGTAAAGATTACTGTCTGGTTCACTGTCGGGGTGGTGGTCGATGAAACCAGGCCGACCGAGGTGGCCGCGTCGCCCACTCCCTGAGGCACGGTGGCCGCGACACTGCCGCTGAAATTGCTGTCGCCCGTGGTATAGGTAGCCACGATGTTGTCGTTACCTGACACCGTGAACGGATAGACGCAGGTCGCAGTGCCATTGCTGCCCAAGGGTGCGGCGGCGCAGAGCGTTGTCGATGTTGTTGTATTCACAAAGGCCACGGTCCCGGTCGGCTTGGCGGTGCCCGCGGTGTAATTGGGCGTCACCGTCGCGGTGAAGGTCACCGCCTGGTTGACCGTCGAGGGGTTGGCAGAAGGCACGTTGGTGGTGGTCGTTCCGGTGGTGGCCACGGCTTCGGAGTACGATCCGCCCGTTCCGGCGGCAAAGTTCTGGTCGCCGCTGTAGGTCGCGGTCAGCGGCAAGCCGGCCGAGTAGCTATTGAAGACATAGTTGCATGTGGCCAGGCCAGTAGCCGGATTGACTGCCGCGGCGCTGCATAGGGTGGTTGCTCCCTGCATGAACGTCACGGTTCCCGTGGGCAGAACCTCGATTCCAGCGCCCGTTGGCGGGGTCACCTGAGCCGAGAGTGTCACCGTCTGATTCACGGAAGCAGCGGAGGCCGTAAGCACGGTCTTGGCCGCCACCTTGCTCAGGTTCTGGGTGACCGTAACCGGCGCGGCGACCACATAGTTCACGTCGTTGCTATAGGTAGCAACGATGACGTCGGCGGGCGCCAGCAGCGAGGCCGTAGTACACGTCGCGCTGCCGCCGGAGGATACCGTAACCGTTGGGCAATCGCTGTTGGCGACTCCGTTGATGGTGAAGGCCACCTTGCCGGTGGGAAGAACCGGGGTGAGCGTCCCGGAGAGCTGCGCGGTGAAAGTCACCGAAGATCCAACGTTGGTGCTGCTCGATGGCGTTGGCGTCAGGCTGAGCGTGGGGGTGAGTGCATTGACGGTCTGGGTCATCGTGCCCGCCGCGGCCACGGTGAAGTTGACGTCGTTCGAGTAGGTCACGGAAATCGCATCGGATGGAGCTATGAGCGACGCGGTCGAGCAGGTTGCCGCACCGGAGGCGCTAATCGCCTTTGCGCCGCACCCGGTGATGGTGGTTCCGTTGGCGGTGAAGTTCACCGTGCCAGAAGGAACGACCGGGGTGAAGGCTGCGCCGGCAAGCTGCGCGGTGAAGGTCACCGAGGCGTCGACCAACGATGCGCCCGGACTGGAAACGCCAATCGTGGGCGTGAGAGCGTTGATCGTCTTGGTCATCGTATTCGATGCGCCACCGACGAAGTTGCTGTCGCCCGACGTATAGAGGACAGAGATCGAATCCGACGGAGCAACCAACGATGAAGTCGAGCAGGTCGCCTGACCTGTGGCGCTCACCGGTTGCGCGGAGCAACCGGTAATTGTGGTTCCCCCCGCCTTGAAGACCACCGTACCTGTGGGATTCACCGGCGAGAGCGTGGCGCCCGCCAACTGCGCGGTAAGGGTCACGCTGGTGTTGAGATTCGCGGCGCCCGGGCTGGTGACGGTGATGGTGGGTGTGAGCGCATTGATTACCTGGGTCATGGTGCCCGGCGCGGCCACCGTGAAGTTGCTGTCACCCGTATAACTGACCGAAATCGAATCGGAAGGGGCCACCAGCTTGGATGTTGTGCAGGTTGCACTGCCGCCGGAGGTTACTGTGACCGGCGGACAATCGCTGAGCGATCCGCCGTTAATCGTGAAGGTCACGGTCCCACTGGGAATTACCGGAGCAAGCGTGCCGGTGAGCTGCGCGGTAAGAGTCACGCTGGTGTTGAGATTCGCAGGGCCAGGACTGCTGACTCCGATGGTGGCCACTTGCGCCGTTACCGTTTGACCAACCGTACCCGGAGCGGCGGCAAGATAGTACTTGTCGCCCGAGTAGGTGGCGGAAACCGTGTAGGAACCCTGCGGCAGAACGGAAGTCAGGCATTGCGCCACGCCGCTCGCATTCACCGAAACCGCGGCGCAGAGCGTTATCGGGGCTCCGCTGCCGGTGGCAACAAATGCCACCTTGCCCACCGGCGTGAGGCTCAGCACCGGACTGGTAATCGAGGCCGTAAACCTAAGCTGGGTGTTGACCGCGACGCTGGCTGAAGAGGTGGTCAAGCCAATCGTTGTCGGGGCTGTTAAACCGGTTCCACTCACGGGAACGGCTTGCTGCGAGGCAGCGACATTCAGCGCATTGTCGGTGACCGCTACCTGCTCACTGAGCAGGCCGCCCGACTGGGGAATGAAGTCGATGGTCAGCGTGCAGACACCACTTGCCGACAGATTGGTCGACGAGGTGCAGTCGGTGCCGGCGGTTCCCTCCGGGTAGTCCAGGGGATAGGCCACGGCGGAGAAGTTCAGCACCGCGTTGCCGATGTTCTGCACGGTGACCGTCTGCGGGCTGTCGCTGCTCTGCTGGGTTGCCTTGGTGTTGGCAAAGGTCAGGGTGGGCGCCGTGCCCACGGCGTCCTCGCGGACGATGTTGTTGGAAAAATCGGAGATGTAGAGGTTGCCGGAGGCGTCCAAGGCAAGACCGTAGGGTACGTTCAGCACCGCGCCGGTCGCGGCTCCGGTGAAGGTGAGAGTGGCATTGCTTCCACCACCCGCCACCGTAGTGATAATCCCGGCCGCGTTCACCTTGCGCACCGCATTGTTGTCCGAATCCGAGATGTAGAGGTTGCCCGATGCGTCCATGACAACACCCTGAGGATGGCTCAGGGTGGCGCCGGTCGCCGCGGTTCCGTCACCGGTGTAGCCTACGGCTCCAGTGCCCGCATAAGTGGTGATGACGCCGTTGGTGTCCACCTTTCGAATCACATTATTGCGACCGTCCGCGATGTACATATTGCCGGCGGCGTCAAAGGCTACAGTATAGGGTCCTTTCAACGTCGCGCTGGTCGCGGGACCGTTATCCCCGGTGTAACTGGACGATCCATTGATACCGGCCACCGTGGCGATGATGCCGTTCGGGCTCACCTTGCGGACCACATTCTTGAGAAGATCGGTGATGTAGAGATTGCCGTAGACATCCACAGCGATACCGGTGGGGTCGAAGAGCGTCGCGCTGGTCGCGGCTCCGTTGTCGCCGGTATTGTTCCCTTGAGTTCCTAAAGCGCCCGCTACCGTGGTGATATAGCCATTCACATCCACCTTACGGATGGCATAATTGCTCAAATCGGCGATGTAGAGGTTACCGGCGGCGTCCAACGCCAGGCCATTGGGGCTGTTCAACTGCGCAGCGGTTGCGAGCCCGCCGTCGCCGATAGAACCTGGCGTTCCAGTGCCCGCCACCGTGGACATAACGCCCCCCGGTGTCACCTTGCGAACTACATTATTGGAGGTATCCGCAATATAAAGATTGCCCGCCGCATCCACGACAACAAAACCCGCGCCGGACAATGCAGAGCCGGTCGGCTCAGTGGAAATGGTACCGGGGGTAAACCCGACATTGGGTCCAGTGCCGGTGCCGATCAGGCCGTAGCTCGCACTCCCTGTGCTGGTGACCACCTGCAACGCAACCTGGCGCTGGCCAGGATAGCCGGGCTTGAAGGTAATCGGCACGGTGCAGACGGTGAATGGGTTGTTGCTGGCGCCGAGGGTGCAGCCGGTAACAGTCCCCACCGTGAACTCCTGCTTGGCGCCCTGCGAAGCGGGCGCGCTAATGCTGGTCAGGCCCACGGTCGCCGTGGTCTCGATGTACACATTCATCGTGGTGCCGGTCAGAGAATTGACTGCCGTCGCCGGGAAGGTGACGGCGCTGCTGGTGACCGAAGCATTGATCGGGCTGACCGCGCGAATGGAACCGCCTGCCGCATCGGCGGCGTAGAGATTACCCGCCGCGTCCACCGCGACGGTTTGCGGATTCAGTTCCGCGAGGGTCGCGATCCCACCGTCACCGGCGGAGGCATTGGTCCCATTACCGGCCACGGTAGTGAGGACGCCGCCGCTGACCTCCTTGACAAGGCGATGACTGGTATCCGCGATGTAGAGGTTGCCGAAGACATCCACGGCCACGCCGGCGGGATTGAACAACTGGCCGCTGGTGGCGGCAACCGTGTTGATGTTGCCGCCGCTGACCACGCGAATGACGTTATTGTAGGAATCCGCAATGTAGAGGTTGCCGGAACCATCGACGGCCACAGCCTCTGGATTGTGCAGTGTCGCACTGGTCGCGAGGCCCCCATCGCCACTGGTGCCACCTGCTGTTCCCGTGCCCGCCACGATCGAGAGAGTGGTGTGACTGGCGGCAGGAATCTCCTCGACGACTTCGTTGCCCGAATCGGCAATGTAGAGGTTGCCGGCGGTGTCCACGGCGATCCCCTGCGGGTTGCTCAACACGCCAACGCCTCCCGACAGGGTCGCCGCCACGGTGGTCATATTGCCACTGCTCACCTCGCGGATGACGTTATTGCCGGAGTCGGAGATATAGAGATTGCCGGAAGCGTCCACGGCCACACCCGTGGGGTTGATCAGTGCCGCACTGGTCGCGGGCCCGGAGTAACTGAGTAAAGGATTCGCTCCGCCGCCGGCCACCCTGGTGACGGTCCCGTTGGGGGCCATCTTGACGACAATATTGCTGCCCGTCACCGCGATATAGAGATTGCCCCAGGAATCCACGGCTAACCCTTGCGGGTTATTCAACGATGCCGCCACGGTGCGGATAGTGGGCACCAACTGCACATTCGCCGACGGAGGCACAGCAAACGCAGGCAAGACGCATGCGAAAAGCAGGGCACACAGCAGATAAAAGCGCGAGGAGTTGCGCAGTGTGGCGGCGAGAGAGCGAATGCAGCGTGTGGGCTGGAACGCGGTGATTCTCATTTGGGCTGGCTCCGTGTCAATCTGAAGTTGTGCAGCACTCAGCGGTCAATTGTTGCCTGCAACCGCATTGTTGAATAGGGCTTTCTGCTGGAACAATACCAATCTGCATGGAAAACTGCCTGCTTTTGGCCTACCGGGCACAAAAGGCGATCTCGGCTGCGGACCCCTGGCCCGTAACCGATAACCGAGAAGAGATCTCCGTCCGCTGACGCACGCGACGCTGCGATTCCGTCAGAGCGGCAAGGATAGAAGATCTACACTTCATTTGGTTCAACAGAATGTTAATCAACGAGATTGCGGGGAAAAAAATCGGGCTTTTACCAAAAACCCGCTTCGCATCAGCGTACATGGGCAAAGTCTCTCGACTTTCTCCAAGGTTCAGCCTTCCTAGGCGACACCTAATCTACTGCTTACTCCGGAGGCTGATATCCCTGGCGGCACATTTGCAGCGTCCGCGGCGAACGAAGGACACACTCGTACGCCGAAGAAAAAACCGATTCCCAACATCAATTCGGGAGCCTACCATCGCCCCATTTTGCATGTCAAGCTAAAATTTTCATGCCTTTGCGACCGCGGGACAGTAGAAAACGGCTCACGCCGAGTCTAACATGAAATCAGCCTTTCGAACCTCAAATCGACCTCTTGGATGAAAGGGGGATTGCACACCGATGAAATAAGGATCGGATACAACGCAGGATCTTCCCACCCCTATGGGCGTTCCTACTAAATCTTTTTTATTCATTATTTTACGGGATGCAGCAGAGAAGGTTACCAGTTCCCCATTCTGCTGTTACCAGAGGTTCCCACAGCCCGCTCAATATCGCCCCTGCAACCTACCTACCCAGCGCCTCGCAACTACCTGGCAACCTTCTCGAAGGAAACGCTTTGGTGGCTCCGTCAAAGCCTTGAACGCAGATCGATACTACTCCGCCGGCGGTGCTTCGGGCGGAGTTCGATCTGGACGGAACCCTTGTCTAAACCGCAGGAATTGAACCTTCATCCTGGACATGCGCGGAAGGGGACGGCCGCACGACAGCCGGCCAGAAGGCCGCGCTCCATTAATCGATAACCCAATCGCGCGGTTAGGATTCTAGAAAGGAATATAGTTTCCCTGTAACCGTTCCGGATAACATCCGGAGCAGTTTCACCTCTACCGCGGCGACCTCGGCGCAAGCCGCGCAGCGAGAAAAAACACATCCATAAGAGGCCGAATAAAAGCGATTTATTACCAACCAGTGATCTGCCACGATCCATCCGAACCCTTGGCAAAGTGAAAGGTATTTTGCGAGTGGATGGGTTGGGGATCGCCATCCTTGGGATAAATGGTCGCTGTCTCGGAGCAACCCAGGGTGGGGGAATCCGGCGAACCACCTACCTGATTGCATTGGTCGTTGACATCGAACCGCTTGGCCGAGTCGCACCATTGCGCGAAAGCCATCAATCTGCCTTGATACGATCCCTTGAAAGCAGCCTGACAATCCTTGGTGCTCTTGCCGGAGGCCCGCGCATAGACGCTCTTGTAGGCTCCCAAGGCCGATCTCAGGCTATCCGCATCGGGCAGCGATGGCCGTTGCTCGGTACGGATGGCGGGCGGCGGTACAGCCGCATGTTCAACCGGCTTGGGCTCGACGACAATAGTGATGGCGCGCTGCTGGGTTCCCCCGTTGCCCCTGGCGGTGAGCTGATAGGTGGTGGTGGTGGACGGGCGCACATCGGTTCTGCCGGAGTTATCGACGCGACCGAAACCGGGGTCAATCGAGACCTCGGCGGCATTGGCGGTCTGCCAGTTCAGCGTGGTGGTCTGGCCCTGTTCGATCTGCTGCATGGTGGCGGAGAGGGAGAGAATCTGCACCGGCTGGGGCGCCGCGGGCGTGGGCTGGACCGGGCGGGGAGCCACCGGAATGGGCGAGAGCATGGCCGCAATCGTGTTTCTCTCCCCGGCCTTGATGTTGAAGGACTGGCTATAGGATTGATAGCCGTCCAAGGCGATCTCCAACTGCCGTGCACCTGGCTTGACGGGCAGAATGAGCTCGCCGCGGGCGTCGGCCTTGCCCTGCAGGGCATGATCGATATTCACGCGCGCGCCGGGCGTCGAGTGCACCGTGAGATAGGCGTCCATCTCGACTTGCGGAGCGTTGGCGGAACGGGTCAGCGCGTAATGCAGCGGCGTCTGCGTATTGACGGCGATGGTTACCTCGTGGGCGGGATCGTCTCCGTACCCCGGCTTCACCAGGCGAATGGAGTGCTTGCCGGGGTCGAGCGGCAGTTGCAGGGAGCCGTCGCTTTGGGTAAAGCCCTTGATGGGGCCATCGACAAAGACCCCCACGCCATCCACGTTGCCGGTGATGACCAGGGTCCCGCTGGGCGGAGGAGGAGGAAGGACGGGAGCTGTGTTAGCGCCAGCCACCGGCGCCGCGGGAGCTTTCGAATTGTGCAGGAAAAACCATCCTCCCCCTGCAACGACCAGCAGAACCACGCCAATCAGCACGGGGATCAACAATTTGTTGCGGGCCTGTTCGGGCCCTGGCAGAGTGGGGACATTGCCCGAGCCGCGACGCGCCATGGGCTTGCCGGCCTCGGCGCCCAGACGACGCCACTCGGATTGATGGGCTTCATCGGCAAACTCGACCAGCTCTCCGACAGCGCGCAGGGTCTTCAAGGCGGCCTGCGGATTCTGCGCGGCCAGCGACTGACGGGCGGCCTGCACGGCATCGCCCAGGGATTTGTTGGCCACCTCGACACGGCGCGCGGCGATGGCCTCGAGAGCGCGAGTCAGTTCGGCGTCCTCGCCATAAGCCCGCTGAACACTCTTCAGGCTCTCCAGCGCGGTAAAGAAATCGCCGTTCTCGACAGCCTTGCTGGCGGCGGTCATGGCCTGCGCCAGGGCCTGTTTGCGGGCCTGCTCGGCGCGCAGCTCGTTGAGCATGGCCTGCAGCGGGGAGCCGGGCACAGAGGCCGAGGGCTGGCCCTGCAAGAGTTCGATGGCCTCATCGACCTGTCCGCGTTCGCGCAGGCGGGCAATGTGGGTGAGGACGGCTTCGGCCTTGCGGGCAAGCTCCTTGCGACCGGAACGGGCATCGGCCAGAAGCCTGGCGTAGGAAGGATCCGCGACCTCGCGGGCGGCGGCTTCGAG
>Ga0181517_10005367_pt1 | contig 11342 bp, 9 predicted proteins | sample PEATcosm2014_Bin_31_FD_119748 | JGI IMG/M metagenome (GOLD analysis project Ga0181517, IMG submission 119748) | Peatland microbial communities from MTU Mesocosm Facility, Houghton, MI, USA - PEATcosm2014_Bin01_30_metaG | ecosystem: Environmental > Terrestrial > Soil > Wetlands > Peat | place... | reverse complement strand
ATGCCTGCGCCTTCTTTAATGGTGTATAGCTGGTCCGCCTTTAGCGCGGTCAGGGATTGACGCTTGCCGTTTGGCCAGCGGACAGAGAGATCGGCCACGAGTGCGCCGCCCAGTCCGAAATGAAGCCGGAAATCATTGCAGGAGAGAAAGCTGGACTGGCTTTGCACCTCCTTCATCTGCTTCGCTCCGCCGGCTAGGATTTCAATGCGCGCGCCGATTGCAGAGCGATTGGAGACAGTGCCTTCGAGCCTGATCTTGATCCAGTGATTTTTCCCGGAGACGTCGTTCCTGAAGAGCGAAGGCGGCTCGCCCAGATTCACCACCAGCATATCGATGTCGCCATCGTTGTCGAAATCACCGAAAGCCATTCCTCTGCTTGAATGCGGCTCCAGAATGGCGGCACCGGCCTCATCGAATAACTCCTCAAAATGGCCGTGGCCGAGGTTGCGATAAAGCAGGAGCGGGCTCTTGTAAGGAGAATCTGGATAGCGGCTTTCGAGCTCGGGATAAATGTGACCTGTAGCGACGGGAATGTCCGGCCATCCATCGTTGTCGAAGTCCTCCAGACCCGTTCCCCAGCAGACGAAACGGTTGTCAACCGCCAGGCCGCTTTCGTGCGTGGCGTCCTCGAAGACCGCCTTGCCGAGATTCCGGTAAAGGACGGGAAGGTCACCGCCGAAGTTTGTCTTGAAAATGCCCAGATGGCCGCTGCCGTCATAGTCGGCGACAGCTAATCCCATGCCTGCCTGCTCCTGGCCGTCCTCGCTATAGGCAACGCCGCGCACTCCGCCTTCCTCGCTGAATGTGCCATCGTGGTTATTCATGAACAGCAGGCTGGGGCTGGAGTCGCAAGCCACGTAGATGTCAGGCCATCCATCGTCGTCAAAATCGCCGGCAACCACGGTAAGGCCATAGTTGCTGCGTGCACTGGAAATTCCCGCCGCCTGGCTCACGTCTGTGAATGTTCCGTCGCCGTTATTGTGATAGAGACTGTGCTGGCCGAAAGGCAGGCCGCGAGGTCCGCAATTGACGGGCAAGTTGAGAAAATAGCAATAAGATTTCTCTCCCGGACGTGGCGTCTTGCCATAGTCGAAGCCCACGTAATTGGACACAAACAGATCGAGGTGACCATCCCGGTTGTAATCCAGAAACGCGCAACCGGTCCCGTAACGTGTCGCTGGACCAAGCAAACCGGCCTCGTGCGTCACATCGGTAAAAGTCCCGTTCCCGTTGTTGCGGTAGAGAACGTTTTGCCCCCAATAAGTCAGGAAAATATCGTCGAAACCGTCGTTGTTATAGTCGCCGACGCATACGCCGCTGGCCCAGCCGGTCTTGGTAAGTCCGGCTTCGATAGTGACATCGCTAAACGTGCCATCACGATTGTTGTGGTAAAGCCGGTTGGTGATGCCAGGTTCAGGGTCCGTGAGTCTGTTCCCGCCCAGCACGAGAATATCGACCCATCCGTCGTTGTCGTAATCGAGAAAGGCGCAACCGCATCCAATCGATTCTAGGATGTAGTTTTTTGGGTTTTGGGAGCCGTAGAGAACCGGGCGATCAATTCCTGCTTTTCGCGCCACCTCGACAAAATGAGCGTCGTAAGGCAGGCCGGATCTTTTGCCTCGCGGCAAAACGGCTCCTTTGTGGGCGACGACGCCTTGCGCCAGTGCCGTGGCCGCTGCAGCATTCAACGTGCTTAACAAAAATGCCCGCCGCGACTGCTTCATTTGTCTCCCATGCCGCTCAACGTCGCACTGCAACTCATCGAACGAAGGTTATCATACGCGCCCGGAATGGAGCGTCTTGAAGCGGAAGGCCGCGGTTCACTTTGTTCTGCTTGACAACACAGGACCCTCGGAGGAAGCTAGGTAGGGTTCTTCACTCCCGCCTTTTGAAGGATACATTCCATACGTGGGTCCACTAGTTGTGCTCAAAGGGCCTGGGTGAGTTTGATCGTTATGCGCAAAAATTATTTGCAACTGTCCTTCTTTTTCCGCAAGCAGTCGAGGGTCGCGCTTCTGCTGGTGTTGATGGTGTCGGGCGCAAACGTGGCGCAGGCCCAACAGCAATCCGCGCTTCAGTCCGCACGCGAAGCCATGGAAGCCAGCCAATACTCCACCGCCGAACAGTTCTATCGCAAGGCGCTCACGCAGTCTCCATCTTCCGCCGGAGTGTTGACAGGGCTGGGGCTCAGCCTGCAGATGCAGGGGCGGGCGGCGGATGCCATGCGCTATTACTCGCTGGCGCTGAAGCAGGGGTATGTTCCGGAGACTTATGCGCTGCTGGCAGAGGAAAAATGCGCCATGGGCGACGTGGATGCCGTCAGGCCCATGCTGGGCAAGATATTTCGCGAAGAAAGAAAAAATCTGCGTGTGCTCTCCGCGGTAGCTTCATGCTATCTGGATATCGACGAGCCGGTTGAATCCGCGGTTGTTTACCAGACGCTAGTGGGCAGTAAAGATTACCCTGAGGATCTGGCCCTCATTCAGCTCGGCAAGTCTTATATGCTCAGCGGACAGTTTTTTGCCGGCAAGTTGAGCAAGGCGCAAGGGTCCGAACCCTTCCTTCAAGCTCTAAGGGAAGCTTCGACCGCGGGATCAGAGGGAGCGCGCAGCGCGTTTCCTCAGGCGGCGAAGCTCTCGCCGTATTTTCAGCCGGATCTGAGTTGGTCCGATGCCGTGGAGCGCTGGCGGCAACATCCGCAGGACATAACCCTTCTTTACCTGCTATCGATTTTGAGCACTGAAGAGGGCATGCGCCAGATCGAAGCGTGTCAGGAGCGTTACCCTGCATCTCCATATTTGGAACAGTTTCAGGCGGATATGCTGGCCGACCAGGGGCATCCGGAAGAGGCGGCAGCGGAGTATGAGCGCCTTATGCGCGAGCATCCCGACCTCTCCGATCTGCGCTACAGCCTGGGATTGCTGCGCGAGAAGCGCGAGGAGTGGGAAGCGGCTTCAGAGGCCTTCCGTCAACAGCTTGTCGCCTATCCGACGGACGAGCGCGCGGCGGCGCATCTGAGCCGGTGCATGCTGCGCTTAGAACAATACTCCGCTGTGAAGGATTTTCTCGGGCCACGGATGCGAAGCGAACATCCGCCCCAGTGGGCAAGTCTGAACTTTGCCGAGGCAGAGCAGAAATTGGGTCATCAGGATGCCGCTATCCGGATACTGGTCGAGGCAGAGCGAGAGCCCAACCCCGATAAGCTCGTACACTACCGGCTAATGCATCTCTATACGCTTTCAGGCCGCGACGCCGACGCGAAGCGGGAATACGCGCTCTTTCAAGCCGCAAGCCGGAAATGACCGCGCCATCCGCGCCTTCCTCTTGGTACAAACACCCTGATGTCCCCGTATACCTCTGTGTGGGGTGCGTGCTGTTCGTGTGCGCTCCACACCAGAAGCACATTTCGGAGGCACCATGCAAAAATCGAGAAGTGCAAACTTGGGTCGGACGTTCCTGCGCGGCCTGTTGAGCATCATTCTCCTCTTGTCTTGCTCTGTTGCTCTGAGAGCACAGTCAACATACGGCGCGCTCACCGGCACGGTCGTCGACTCGACCGGCGCGGTGGAAGTCGGCGCCATGGTCACACTCACCAACACCGGAACAGCGATCAGCCAATCGCAGCCCACCGGCGACACCGGGCTGTATTCCTTTGTGAACCTCATCCCTGGCAACTATCGCCTATCCGTTGAAAAAACCGGATTCAAGCGGGTAAACCGGGAAAACATCGTCATCTTCGTTCAGCAGACGACCAGGGTGGACATTACGATGGCGGTCGGCACCAAGGACGAAACCATCACGGTTACCAGTGATGTCCCGCTGCTGCAGGCGGAGACTTCATCGCTGGGCCAGGTGGTGGAAGAGCGCAACGCCGATGAGCTTCCGCTCAATGGGCGCAACGTATTCAGCCTCGTCGAAGTCGCGCCTTCCGTGGTCATGCAAGGACAGGCCGGACAGACAGCAACAGGTCAGAACCCGTTCGCCTGGGGCAATTTCCAAATCGGCGGCTCATTTGCCAATCAAAGCGCCGAATATCTGGATGGCCAGCCTCTCAACATCGGATACATCAACCTCCCGATTTTGATTCCTACTCAGGACACCATCGGTGAATTCAAAGTCCAGACCACTAACATCGGCCCGGAGTGGGGCAAGGTCTCGGGCGGCGTCCTGAACCTGAGCACCAAGAGCGGAACCAACACCTTCCGCGGCGAAGCCTATGAATACATCCGCAACAAAGTTTTCAACGCCAATGACTGGTTTTCAAATCACGGCGACCTGGCCAGGGCGCCCTGGATTCAGAATCAGTTTGGCGGCAACGTCAGCGGAAGAGTTTTCAAGGACAGAACCTTCTTCTTTTACAGCTATGAAGGATTCCGCCTGCGCTCGTCTGCGCCGTTTACCACTACCGTTCCAACCCCTGCGGAGCAAGGCGGCGATCTGACTGCGCTTGCAGCGGCCTCAGGTGTTCCGGATCTCATCGATCCGTGCGGCGGGGCCCTTCAAACGACTCCGAACGCGAATGGCCTGGGTAAAGGCGGTTGCGCCAGCGCCACCTATACTCCGATCCCGTTCCTTAATGAGGCCGGCACAGGGCCGGGCGCCGTGATTCCAGCCAGCCGCCTCAACGCGACAGCGCTAGACATGCTGAACCTTTGGCCGGCTCCGACGAATAAATCCGCCGTCCTGAATAACTACGTGGCAGGTTACGCACTCGGCGGCAATCAGAACCAGAACGTCGTGCGCGTCGATCAAAAGATCAACGAAAAGCAGAATATCTTTGGCCGCTTCAGCCAATGGAACAACCTGAACCAGCCCGAAGATCCGCTAGGCACCGGTCTCTGCCTGGATCGTTGCACTGAGACCATGACCTCCAAGAACCTCGCCACCGGCTACAACTACCTCTTCTCCCCGACTGTAATCGGGAACTTCGCTGCAACAGCCAGCCGCTTCAACTACCTGCGCACTCCCAAGAACTCGGGCTTCGACTTTACCAAGATTGGCTGGAATGCCGCGTTCAATACGGAGCTGCCTTCCGCGCTCCGGACGCCGCCTACGCCCGACGTGCTGGGCATGGCTGACAACGTCATGGCCAGTCAGGGACAAAGCTACATCGTGGACCATGACACTCAGTACTGGTTCTCGCCGACCCTCAGCATCGTAAAAGGACGCCATACCATCCAGTTGGGCTTCCAATACGAAATTACCTTGGACGACTACGCCCAGAGCAATATCGTCAGCGGATCTCTAGGGTTCAGTGGATCCTACACACAGGACTACAGCCTCGTTACAAACCCCAACCAATCACAATTGGCCTTTGCGGATTACCTTTTGGGATGGGCGCAGAACCCGAGCAACGTGGGCAACCACTTCTTTGGCGATGCTGTTATTCCCAACCTGGTGGCTGGAAAACAGATCATGATGTCCGAATATGCCAACGACACTTATCACTTCAACTCCAAGCTGACGCTGAATCTGGGCCTTCGCTATGAGTACCAGAGTCCGTGGTCAGAACGCTTTAACCGGCAGTCGTACTTCAATCCGACCGCGCCCGATCCGTTGGCCGCGTTAGCCATGGCGGGCGGGATTCCCTCGCTTGGCCCTGGGCTCATTCCTACCGCATCAGTGCTCGGCGCTGTCGGCCTTGTAGACACGCCCGGCGGGCGCACCAGCCGCTACAATATCGATCCGAACAGGGTCGGGGTTGCACCGCGCGTTGGTTTCGCTTACTCTATCGATCCCAAGACCGTGCTGCGCGGCGGCTATGGAATGTTCTGGATGCCGATTGACGCCAATTGGGCTACCAATCCTCTCAACGACCCTGTGAACTCCATTCAAACCGACTATGTCGGGAACAATGGCAATGTAAAAGTTCCAGACAACACCATCACCACTCCGTGGATCAACTTTGTCCAACCTCCGGGGCGCCAAGCATCCTCGTATGACGGCATTTCGCAGGCGGCGGTGGATCTTGAAGGTAACTCAAACCCCACATTCGACGTTCCATTTTACGCCTACGGCTATATGCAGCAATGGAACCTCGACGTCCAGCGCACTCTCTGGGGCGGATGGTTCGCCGATGTGGCATATGCCGCCAACAAGGGAACGCACCTGCCACAGTACAACCAGCAGGTAGATCAGCTGGGAGACAATTATCTCGCCCAGGCGGCAGCACAATCCAAAGCCGGTGCGCCAGTTGCCATCGCTCAGTTGGTAGCTAACCCATTCGCCAGCAGCTCGGCTCCCGGCAGCGCAATGTCGTCGCCGACAACCACTGTTGGGCAATTGATGCGCCCCTTCCCGCAGTTCGCCGGTGTTGAATATGCGGGACAGGGAAGTTTTGCCAGCAACTATCAATCGCTTCAGGCAACATTGCAGAAGCGCTTCAACGGCGGCGGGACTCTGTTAGCCGCTTACACCTGGGCGAAGCTGCTCAGCAACACGGACACCATCACTTCCTGGCTGGAAAACGGCGGCACGGGAGGAATTCAGGACTGGAACAATCTGCGCGGCGAGAAATCTATTTCTTCGCAGAACGTTCCACAGCACCTCATCGTCAGCTACGTGTTGGACCTTCCGCTGGGCAAGAACAAGAAGTACCTCAGCGATCTTCCGGCTCTTGGCGACAAGATTGTCAGCGGCTGGGGAATCGACGGCGTAACCACTCTGCAAACCGGCTTCCCCGTCAATATCAGCGCGGGCGGCAACGGCTCCAACTACTATGGCGGCGGACTGCGCCCCAATGTCGTCGCCGGCTGCAAAAAGGCAACCACCGGAAGTGCGCAATCTCGCGTAGAGAGCGGTCTGCTGGGCGGGCCCGGATCGGGCTGGGTTAACTCAGCGTGCTTCACTGAACCCGCGCCATACACCTTCGGCAACGAACCTCGTGTTGATCCAACTGTGACAGCTGATGGCATCGCCAACTGGGACTTTGCCGCCTTCAAGCAAACCAATTTCGGCCCGTCTAACAAGTATGGATTCGAGTTCAGGGTCGAGGTCTTTAACCTCTTCAACCGTGTGCAGTTCGGCCCGCCTGCAGGTGGATTTGGATCCTCCACCTTCGGTTCGATCACCGGCTACATGAACAATCCGCGCCTTGTGCAGTTCGCAGGGAAGATCACCTTCTAAACGCAGTCTCAACCGCGAGAGTGCGGCGTCACGCTGCACTCTCGCGCTAAAGAATAATATTCGGGCTCTCTGTTCGGCGGATATGTCTTCTGGATTCTTGCAAGTACCGGCTCGTTGTGAAGTTCACGATAGCTCGCATGCGGGGGCCGCGGAAGCCGCTATGATTTCGGCTCTCTAATGTGGGCGAGCGGCCAAGATTTCGGCTTGAGATATGGGCTTAGGCGGGTCAATTAGCGTCGATTACTTCCTTCAATCCGGACCGCGCGTTGGCCAGCTACACCTACGACGATCTCAACCGTCTCAGCACGTGGTCGATAATCGTCTCTCCGGTAGTAACACCACCACCGACACCTACGATCCGGCAAACAGCGTGGCCTCGGCCGCCTATCCCAAGGGCTTGCAATCCACCTTCACCTACGGCACGCTGAACTGGCATACCGTGACACAGAATCTCGCGGTCACCAGCCTATCCAGCCAATTCGCGGGGCTCTCGGGTTGCTGCATTTACGGCGGCTTCGGCAACCGGAAGCCGCAAACGTTTTCGGCGCTGACCACGACGCCGTGCACGCAGGCTGCCGAAGACAGTGTGCAGCGAGGGCTGTATCGCAACCCATACCTTATGGAACAGCCGGATCGGGCAGATCCGGCTGCTTGTTTTGTTGGAGTTACAGGCTGGGTTTTTCGAGGCCTTTTGAGACAGCACTGATCCGTTTGTGTGCGTCGTAAAGTACGCGGCGCTGGTCGTAGAGTGAGCGGTCGATCTTCTCTGTATTAGCAAGGATCTGCTGCAGGGTCAGGCGGATTTCGTAGACGGCGGTGAGGGCGGAGATCTGGCCGCGGCTTGCGACATATATAAGGATGGCCAGCACGATGATGACGGCGAGACAGACAAGCAGAACAACAGAGTGCTCGGTCATGCGACTTGCTCCTGTACGGGTTGGGCGTGCAACACGCGGTGGACGGTGGCTCGGCTGATGCAGTGGGTGCGAGCGATCTGTCCGAGGCTCTGTCCACGCCGGCGATCTCCGAGGATGGCCTCACGGTCGAGAACGAGCGCCGGGCGCCCGATAGGCCGGCCTTCCAAACGGGCCCGCCTCATGCCGGCACGCACTCGCTCGACGATCAGGCTGCGCTCCAGTTCAGCGATGGCGCCGATGATCACGACGATGGCGCGGCCCAGCGGTCCGCCTGTATCGATGTTTTCCCTGAAAGAGACGTACTCGATCTTCAGTCTGCTGAGTTCGTCTAAAACCTCGAGGAAGTGCTTCACCGACCGGGCGATCCTGTCCGAAGCCCAGACCAGGACGACATCGAACTTGCCGCGGCGGGCATCGGTCATCATCTGATCAAGCCCTGGCCGACGGGCCTTCACGCCGCTGATCCGGTCTGTGTACTCGTTAACGATGGCATAGCCGCGCTGGCTAGCCATCTGGCGAAGATCATAGAGCTGTGTCTCAGGATGCTGATCGACGGTGCTCACTCTCAGGTACAAGGCGGCGCGCTTCACTTGCGCCGCCCTTTCTGCTTCGGAGACGAGTATTTCGAGACGTAAGTCTGGATGAACCCCAGCAGCACATCGGTCATGTTCTGCCCCTGGGCAGCGGTGGCCGACTTGAAGCTGTTGTGGAGTTCGACGGGTACGTTCAGGTTCATGCGTTTCACCTTCTCTTCTTCAACCTTGTTGATTTTCCTCACCTCCTTCCCCGGAGATGAGCTTATCTGGTTATGAGTACCGGGCGCCAGGGCCCCGGGAGACCCTGGCCGGCACGGCTATTTTTCCCAAGCTCTTGCGTAGAACTGCCCGAGCAAAGCAGTCCATGAGCGGCCGAGACGGAGCGCTACCGCTATCAGGCAGATCTGCTCCCAGGTATCCGGGACCTGACCGGCCTCGATCTCCTTCCACTCCGGCACCGTCAAGGCGGCCAGCGGAGCTATCTCCTCGAGGGGCCGGTCGTCGTTCACGCGGATCTTGCGGATAAGCTCTCCGAGGGTCTGACCTGAGACCTGGCGGGCGGTGCAGCGGGAAGCGGGATGGGACGATGAAAACATAGTACTCATATACTCATACTCCTTGTAAGGCATCCTGTCAAGCAGGCCTGCCTGGATTTACTGCTCCTGTGAGTATGCATTTACTCGATCCTGCAGCCAAAGCCAGGACATCCGAGCTGTCATCACTGCCGATGGCACCAACATAAACCGCGAGCTGATTAACCAGGGTTACGGTGTCTTCCGTTCCGACCTGGGAGGATCTGAACAACAAGCCATGCACGGCCGCATGGGCCGTCTCTTCGGTAAATACACCGAGGAGATGTTCTTCGAAGGCGACCAGAGCGCTGTTAATCCCATGCGCTACCTGCCTACTCCCTTTCACACGAAGTACGCCCAGGAACGTACAGCACTCAGCCAGTACACACAGCAGGAAGCCACTGGAACTCGCATGCGCCGGTGGGAACGGCCCATCCATGACTTTCTGGCGCCCTACCTGCGCGGAGCTATCTCCCGTGTGACAGGCGAGCAGGTCATCCCCAAGGAGGTTCAGCACCGCAGGGATCTGGACACGCTGGCGGATATGCTGACCAGACTAGGTCCCTCCCCTCGCACCGCACACAACATTGTTCGCGCGCGCGGGAGAGCCCCGGAACCCCGCCCCGGCGTGGTCCCTTCGCCGCCTCGTGGCTCTCTCTGCCCTGTCTGTGTCTCCCAGCCAGGTCACACTGTGCCTATCAGCTTCTGGCATCATGCTCAGTAAGGCTTCTGACACAGGCTGGTTTTTTGGCTGGGCTGTAGTTATGGGATGCACATCAGGCGACGTCAGTCGATGGTGATTAATAACTCCACTAAACTTGTCTGGCCGCGGCCTTTCCGGGAAGGTAACTTAATCAGGTTACTTTCGATTGGGTGCTCGGGAGTCGCCTGTAAAAGTGTGGTCGAGAAAAATGCAGTGAAAGACTGGAATGCACGCACCTCCACCAGAGCACAATGAGTTATGGAACACTTTCCCGTGTTTTGGGGTCAAAAACCGGTTGCCTAGTATATGCATTGTCCCTGGGATTCCGATGGGTGTTAGTTACGGAACACTTTTCCAGGTCGATTCAGACCGATTTGACCAGCTTCCCCGGTGTTCAACACCAACTCACTCAGACGGACGCGCCGCTTTGTGCGCCGCCTGCCTTCTCGTTCAACTGCCGCTCGCCCTTTTCGTCGAGCTCGTGCTCGACGGTATATGGGCTCATCTGCTCGTCGCCTACTCTCAGCCACTCTTTGCTAAGCTTTTTCACCCGCTTCAGACTGCCGAAAGGGAACTGCACAACCCGGCCGCGGCGCAAGGCCTTCTTCATCTCAGCAAAGATCAGGTTAAGAATACGGACTGCCCGACGCTTCGAAAGCCCGTGCTTTCGCAACTCCTCTACCAGATAGGCCCGGCCCAGATTTCGTGGCTTGCAATCCATCAATCTCGTTCCGTTCTTCCTGTTTCCACCTTCTCCATCCAAGCTAAGCACAGACTGTGCCTCGCATCACACGGCAACCAATAAGACATCCTGATCAGTAGCGCCCCTAACACGTCCAACCGCCTCGCACTTCACCACTATTATGTGCCGCCTTCGTGCATCGCTTCCGTATTCATATTCCTTCTGGGGTTCACGGACCATGCGACGCCTACCAGGAGTAATCCGATGAACCTCTGCGGTGACGGAAGTGTTTTTGATCATAACTCATTAGAGATCTGGCGCGGTTTGACCACCGGCGTTGACTCGCTGAGGCCTGCAACATCTCAAATCGCGCAAATTCGCCACGGCAGAAGTCTAGCTCAAAAGTTCTTCTGTCCAACAACTCCTTACCGACGGGATCTCGGGCTAAAAGAGAGTGTTCCAATATGCCCCAGACGCGCTCGACGCTAGGCTCGGTGCGGAGTCCTTCCCCCGAACCCCTCCTAGATTAACTCTCTTATTGTTATGCACAGGTCAGAGAAACCATTGCGACGAAGGGCACAGGTTTCAATGGGGTGAGTCGTCGAGCGCCTTTATGTCGCTATTGCGAGGGAGGAGAACTTTCGTCGATATCTTCAACGAGTCTGACGAGAGTTAGGGTGTCATCGGAAAGAAGCCAATAGTGGGTTCGCCCGGTTTTCCGACGAGAAGGGCCCGATCCAGAAGACGATTACCTTCCTCACAGGAGGTTTCCGGAACGAGGCAACAACTATGACACGCGGACAGATT
>Ga0181517_10005362_pt1 | contig 11356 bp, 8 predicted proteins | sample PEATcosm2014_Bin_31_FD_119748 | JGI IMG/M metagenome (GOLD analysis project Ga0181517, IMG submission 119748) | Peatland microbial communities from MTU Mesocosm Facility, Houghton, MI, USA - PEATcosm2014_Bin01_30_metaG | ecosystem: Environmental > Terrestrial > Soil > Wetlands > Peat | place... | reverse complement strand
GTCATGCGCATGATGCCGAGCCGGCTGCGCCAGATCGCGGTGTCCAAGACCGAGCCGGGCGACGAGAACAACCAGGACATCTCCACCCTCGTCGGCAAGGTCGATATCCGCAAGCTGGAGAGCTTCGCGCAGAACGACCCCGATGCCTACAGCTTCTCCGGCGGACTGAACCGGGCCAACCAGGGCCTGCTTGAGTTCGTCGAGATGTTCAAGGCGCCGATCAAGATGCTGCACCCCCTGCTGACCGCCACTCAGGAGGGCAACTACGTCGGCACCGAGAACATCGGCGCCCTGCCCTACCAGGGACTGGTCCTGGCCCACTCGAACGAGGCGGAGTGGCAGACCTTCAAAAACAACCGCAACAACGAGGCCTTCATCGACCGCATCTACGTCGTCAAGGTGCCGTACTGCCTGCGGGCGACCGAGGAGCAGAAAATCTACGGCAAGATGCTGGCATCCTCCGAACTGGCCGAAGCCCCCTGCGCCCCCGGCACCATCGAGATGCTGGCCCGTTTCGCCGTGCTCAGCCGGCTGAAGGAGCACGCCAACTCCAACCTGTTCAGCAAGCTGCGCGTGTATGACGGCGAGGCCATCAAGGAACAGGACCCGCAGGCGCGCAGCGTGCAGGAATACCGCGACGCCGCGGGCGTCGACGAGGGCATGGCCGGCATCTCCACCCGCTTCGCCTTCAAGGTACTGTCGCAGACCTTCAACTACGACAGCACCGAGATCGGCGCCGACCCGGTGCACCTGATGTTCGTGCTGGAGCGGCTGGTCCGTCAGGAGCAGTTTCCCGACGATCTCGAGAAGAAGCTGATCAACTTCGTGAAATCGATGCTGGCGCCGCGTTACGCAGAGTTCATTGGCAATGAGATCCAGAAAGCCTATCTGGAATCCTATGGCGACTACGGCCAGAACCTGTTCGAGCGCTATATCGCCCTGGCCGACGCCTGGATCGAGGACGCCGACTTCAAGGACCCCGACACCGGCACACTCATGAGCCGCGACGAGCTGAACGGAGAGCTGACCAAGATCGAGAAACCCGCGGGCATCGCCAACCCCAAGGATTTCCGCAACGAGGTGGTCAAGTTCGCGCTCCGCGCCAAGGCTCGCGACGGCGGCCACATGCCGCGCTGGACCGCCTATGAGAAAATCCGCGAGGTCATCGAGCGCCGCATGTTCAGCCAGGTCGAGGAACTGCTGCCGATCATTTCCTTCGGCGCCAAGAAGGACGTGGACACCGAGCGCAAGCACGACGACTTCATCGCCCGCATGAAGGAACGCGGCTACACCGAGCGCCAGGTACGCCGTTCCGTCGAGTGGTTCATGCGGGTGCAGAAATCGGGGTGAGTGCCGTCCACACGCCGCAGTAAAGGGTCCTGATACCGCCATGATGATCGTCGACCGTCGCCCGAATCCCCAAGGCAAGAGTCTGCCCAACCGGCAGCGCTTCCTGGTTCGGGTGAAGGCGCAGGTGCGCCGCGCGGTCGCCGACAGCATCGACCGTCGGCGCATTTCCGACGTCGGCGCCGACGAAGAGGTGAAGGTCCGCGTCGCCGGCACCAGCGAACCCGCTTTCCGCGGGGCCGGCGGGGCCGACGGCGACTACGTGCTGCCCGGCACTGGCACGCTGAACCGCGGCGACCGCATCCCCAAGCCGCAGGGCGGCGGCGGTGGGCGCGGCCGCGAAGCCGCCGATTCCGGCGGCGGCGAGGACAGCTTCGAGTTCACCCTCACGCGCGAGGAATTCCTCGACTGCTTCTTCGAGGAGCTCGAACTGCCCCGCCTGACCCGTACCGAACTCGGCGAGGCCATGCTGAGCAAGCCGCGCCGCGCCGGCTTCTCGATCGCCGGCCAGCCGACGGCGCTCGACGTGCGCCGCACCATGCGCAACAGTCTGGCGCGGCGGGTGGCGCTGCGCCGCCCCGATCGCGAAGACCTCGAAGCCGCCGAGCGGGAAGTGATCGAGGCCGTTGCGGCCGGCGACGATGCCCGCCTCGCCGCCGCCCGCAATGCGCTCGACCTGATGCTGCGCCGCATCGCGCGCATCCCCTTCATCGACCCGATCGATGTGCGCTACCACCGCCACGAGCGCGTCCGCCTGCCCGCCTCGGACGCCGTGATGTTCTGCCTGATGGACGTCTCCGGTTCGATGACGGAACACATGAAGGGCCTGGCCAAGCGCTTCTTCATGCTGCTGCACCTGTTCCTGGAGCGAAAATACGACCGCGTGCACGTGGTGTTCATCCGCCACACCGAGCGCGCGCAGGAAGTAGACGAAGAAACCTTCTTTCGCTCACGCGAGACCGGCGGCACCGTGGTGTCCTCGGCGCTGGCCGAGATGCTGCGCGTGCAGGCCGAGCGGTTTCCGCCTGGCGCCTTCAACATCTACGTCGCCCAGGCCTCGGACGGCGACAACATGCACGCCGACGCCAGCGCTGTCGTGGCGCTGATGGCGCGCATCCTGCCGCTGGTGCGCTATTTCGCCTATGTGGAAACCGGCCAGGGCGAGGAGGAGCGGTTCGGTGCCGCGCCAGGGCAGGAGACCAGCCTGTGGAGCACCTATCGCGCCATCGCCGAGGGCGGCGCCCGTCAGCTCGCCATGCGCCGGATGGCCGAATTGCGCGACGTCTGGGGCGTGTTCGCCGAGTTGTTCCGCAAGGACCCGGTGGGAGTGGTGCCGTGACCCTGCTGTTCGACGGCGCCGAGTGGGATTTCGCCAAGCTCGACGCCACCTACCGGGCTTGCGAGGAAATCGCCTGCGGCGAACTCGGCCTGACCCCCTATCCCAGCCAGATCGAGGTCATCACCTCCGAGCAGATGCTCGACGCCTATTCCTCGGTCGGTTTGCCGCTCATGTACCGGCACTGGAGCTTTGGCAAGCGCTTCGCCCGCGACGAATTGCTCTACCGCGCCGGCATGCAGAGCCTGGCTTATGAAATCGTCATCAACTCGAACCCCTGCATCGCCTATCTGATGGAGGAGAACACGATGGCGATGCAGGCGCTGGTGATCGCACACGCCTGCTTCGGCCACAACCACTTCTTTCGGTCCAATCACCTGTTCCGCCAGTGGACGGACGCCGAAGGCATTTTCGATTATCTCGCTTTCGCCCGCCGCTTCGTCGCCGAATGCGAGGAGCGGCACGGGCTGGCCGCGGTGGAGCGCATCCTGGATGCGGCGCACGCACTGCAAGGCCAGGGCGTGCACCGCTACCTGCGGCGCAAGTGGCGGCTGGCCGACGAGGAAGAGCGCGCCCGCGCCCGCCAGCGCTATGAGGAAGAAAGCCACAACCCGCTGTGGAGCACGGTGCCGGGCAGCGACCGCCCGGCGACGAGCGCGCGCGCCGTCAACCAGGCCAAGGCGACACTCAACCTGCCTGAGGAAAATCTTCTTTATCTGTGCGAGAAGCACGCCCCTGGGCTACGCGGCTGGCAGCGCGAGTTGGTCCGTATCGTCCGCGTGGTGGCCCAGTATTTCTATCCTCAGCAGCAGACCAAGCTGGCCAACGAGGGCTGCGCGACCGCCGTGCACTACGCCATCATGACGCGGCTGCACGACCGCGGCCAGATCGGTGACGGCGCCTATCTGGAATTCCTCGCCTCCCACACCGCGGTCACCCGCCAGCCGACCCTGGCTGACGCCAATTTCCAGGGCTGGAACCCGTACGCGCTCGGCTTCGCCATCATGCGCGACATCGAGCGCATCTGCACCGAACCCGATGCGGAGGATGCGCTCTGGTTCCCGGCCTTCGCCGGCAATAACGACCCCTGGGGCACACTGCGCGAGGCCTGGGCGGAATACCGCGACGAAAGCCTGGTACGCCAGTTCCTCGGCCCCAAGGTGATGCGTGCCTTCCGCATGGTGAACCTGAACGACCAGGCCAATGAGCCGGCCTACGAAGTCACCGAAATCCATGATGACAGCGGCTATCGCCGCATCCGTTCGCTGCTCGCCGACCACTACGACCCCGCCCGGGCGGCGCCGCTGATCGAAGCGACCGACGTCGACCTTGCCGGTGACCGCAGCCTGAAGCTCACCTATCTCTCCCGCCACAAGCAGCGGTTGCATGACGCCTCGGCGCGCCAGACGCTGGCGCACTTACAGGCGCTGTGGGGCTACAAGGTCACGCTGCAGGAAATCGACGCCGACACCGATCGCGTCCTGGGCGAACTCAGCGCCGAGGCTTGAACGGGCCCTTCACAATTTTGCGATTTGCATAACCGCACTTAGCTGGTTGCATAGGCGCCGGGAAACCGGCAGCTATCCGGGGCAGACGGACCGGCCGCAATGAGCCGGACGCAGAGGGGAAGGAGTCCAGCGAATGCTGACAAACAATGTCACGCGCCGGAAGGCGCTGAAAATCGGCGCGGCGGCGGCGGCATTGCCACTGGTGCACATCCGCACCGCCGGGGCGGCAGGCAAGGTCTCGATCGGCTTTTGGGACCATTGGGTGCCGGCGGGCAACGACGTGATGAAAAAGCAGGTCGCCGCATTCGCCGAGAAGAACAAGGTCGAGGTGCAGGCCGATTTCATCACCACCATCGGCAACAAGAACCTGCTGACCATCGCCGCCGAGGCGCAGGCCAAGACCGGTCACGACGCCCTGGCTTTCCCGACCTGGAATGTGCTGGCCTACGCCGATAGCCTGGAGCCGGTCGATGACGTGATGGGCCGGCTCACCACGAAATACGGCCAGACCAACAAGGTGGCCGAGTACCTGGCCAAGGTGAAGGGCCATTGGCTCGCCATCCCCACCTCGTCCGGCACCCAGATGAAGGGGCCTTGCGCGCGCATAAGCATCATGAAGGAGGCCGCCGGCCTCGACCCGGTGGCGATGTTCCCCGCCAATGCCGGCCCCGCGCCGGGCGCGGAGTCGTGGACCTATGATGCCCACCTCAAGGCTGCCGAAGCCTGTGCCAAGGTCGGCAAGGCCTTCGGCATCGGCCTCGGCACCACGCCCGACTCGGTCGATACCGCCGGTGCTCTGTTCGCCGCCTATGGCGCCGAGTTGGTCAACGCCAAAGGCGATATCACGGTGAAGTCCGACGCGGTGCGCGAGGTGCTGGAGTACGCCCAGCGCCTGGTCAAGGTGCTGCCGAAAGACGCCGTCAGCTATGACGACGCCTCCAACAACCGAGCCCTCATCTCGGGCCAGAGTGCGCTGATCTGGAACCCGCCCTCGGCCTGGGCGGTCGCCAAGCGTGACAACCGGCCGGTCGCCGAGGACAGTTGGACCTTCACCGCACCGACCGGCCCGAAGGGCCGGTTCGTGCCCCACGTGCCGTTTTTCTGGGGTATCTGGAAGTTCAGCCAGAACAAGACGGCGGCCAAGGACCTGATCGACTACCTGATGCAGCGCGAGCAGGTTGAGGCCCGATGCAACGTCGTCGAGGGTTACGACATCCCGCCGTTCGACAGCATGCTCGACTTCAAGGTGTGGGAGAACGTCGAGCCTCCCAAGGGCACCGTTTACAACTATCCGGTTCGCCTCCAGCACAAGGGCGTGGCGCACATCGCAGCGCTGCCGGCGCCGCCGGAGATCGCGGTGCAGATCTACAACCAGGGCACCATGCCGACGATGTTCGCCAAGCTGCTGAGCGGCCAGTCCATCAACGACGTGATTGCCTGGGCGCAGAACGAGCTCGAGGGCTTCGTCGGCTGAGTTTGCGCCAGTGACCGGCGGGTCCCGGACCCGGGATCCGCCGCCCTGAGACAACAATAACGGGGACGCACCATGGCCGACGCCTCCACGCTGGCAGTCTCCTTCATGCCGACGCGTCGTGTCGCGCGTCACGGCAGCATGCACCGGCTGATGCGACACCGATCGACGGTCGCCCTGCTGATGTGCTCGCCGCTGTTCGTGCTGATCGGTGGCCTGGTGGTGTATCCGGCGATCTACGCGATCTACCTCTCCATGCTGAACAAGGGCATGACGCAGTTCGTCGGCCTTCACAATTTCGCCTTCCTGCTCAAGCGCGACACTTTCCGGCTCGTCATCTTCCAGAGCTGTCTGTTCGCGGTCAGCGCGGTGGTCATGAAAGCCTTCATCGGCTTCGTGCTGGCGCATCTGATGCATAACATCCCGAGTGGCCGGCAACGCATCTGGCGCGGCCTGCTGCTGGTGCCCTGGGTGATCCCGCTGGCGCTGTCCACGTTGGGCTGGTGGTGGCTGTTCGACCCCTCCTACTCCGCCTTCAACTACGTGCTGAACGTTTTCGGCTTCCCCACCGTCGCCTGGCTCGGGGAGGCCTGGCCGGCGCGGCTCTGCATGATCACGGTGAATGTCTGGTTCGGCACGCCGTTCTTCATGATCATGTATCTGGCGGCACTGAAGTCGGTCCCCGAGCAGCTTTACGAGGCGGCGGCCATCGACGGCGCCGGGGCGCTTCAAAAGCTGTTCTTCGTGACCCTGCCGATGATGCGGAACATCATTTCCATCACCGTGCTGTTCAGCCTGATCGTGACCTTCGCCAATTTCGACATCGTGCGAATCCTCACCAATGGCGGACCCGAGAGCAAGACCCACGTCTTCGCCACCTATGCGTTCCAGGTCGGCATCCAATCCGGCAACATCCCGCTCGGTGCCTCGGTCAGCCTGTTCATGTTCCCGCTGCTGGCGGTGTTCGCCTTCTTCGTCCTGCGCAACGTGACGCGGCGCACCAAGGAGATCGCGGCATGAGCGGCGCGGTGGCCACCGCTGGCGTGCTGGCGCCGGTGCGTCGGCATGCCAGCCTGCATCGCCAGCGCGTCTGGGCGCTGTGGGGCAGCTATGCCGCGCTCGCGGTGTTCGTCATCATGTTCCTGGTGCCACCATTTTACATGGTGATGACCAGCCTGAAGTCGTCGGCCGAGATTTCCGCCCAGGCCGGCGATCCGTGGATCGTCCACCACCCGACCCTGCAGAACTTCGTCGACCTGTTCATGATGCCGAACTTCCGCCGCTTCTTTCTGAACTCGGCGATGATCACCGCCGTCACCGTCTCGGTTTCCATGGTGATTTCCGTGCTCGCGGCGTTCGGACTGGCGCGCATGGGGTTCAAGGGCAGCCAGACGCTGGCCACCGGCGTGTTCCTGACCTACCTGATCCCGAACTCGCTGCTGTTCATCCCGCTGTTTCAGATCATCGGCGCGCTCGGCCTGATCAACAATGTCTGGGCGCTGGCGTTGATCTACCCGACGCTCGCGGTGCCGTTCTGCACCTGGATCATGATCGGCTATTTCAGCTCCATCCCCCGCGAACTGGATGAAGCGGCCCTGATCGACGGCGCCGGTTATTTGCAGATGTTGTTACGCATTTTTATCCCGGTGGCGTTGCCTGGAATCATTGCCGCCACTATTTTTGCCTTCACTGTGTCTTGGGGCGAGTTTCTCTACCCGATGGCCTATCTCTACTCGTCCGACCAGATGGTGCTGACGGTCGGCATCATCAGCGATCTGATCCGCGGCGATGTGTTCGAGTGGGGCCGGATCATGGCGGGGTGCGTGCTGGCCGCCGCGCCCCCGATCGTCATCTATGCGTTCCTGATGGACTACTACATCGCCGGCCTGACCGCCGGCGCCACCAAGGGCTGACAGGCGCCGGACGCCGCAGGGCAAGGCCGGGGCGAGGCCGGCCTTGCTTCACCCGCTTGCCTGCCCGCGCAGCGGCGGGGGTTGTCTCACGCCCCCGCCAGTCGCATACCCGTGCCCCGATAGTTGCATAGATGTCGAACACATGTAGCTCTATCGGAACGGACAGGCCGGACACAATGAGCCGGCCGCGCAGGGAGTTCAAGAAATGCTGACAGGCAAAGTAACGCGCCGGAAGGCGCTGAAAATCGGCGCGGCGGCGGCTGCGTTGCCGCTGGTGCATATCCGCACCGCAGGCGCGGCGGGCACGGTCTCCATCGCCTTGTGGGACCACTGGGTCGGCCAGGGCAACGATGTGATGAAGAAGCAGATCGCCGCCTTCGCCGAGAAGAACAAGGTCGAGGTCAAGGCCGACCTGATCCCCTCGGCCAGTGGCCAGATCCTGATGGTCGAGAACGCCGAGGCGCAGGCCAAGGCCGGTCACGATATTTATGCCTTGTCGGTCTGGGAAGCGCACAATCATGTCGATGACCTGGAGCCGGTCGACGATGTGGTGGGCCGGCTCATCGCGAAATACGGCAAGACCAACGACGCGGTCGAATACCTTTGCAAGATCAAGGGCCACTGGCTCGCCGTCCCGTCCTCGTCCGGCACGCAGACCAAGGGGCCCGAGGGACGGATAAGCATCCTGCGGGACGCTGCCGGGCTCGATGTGGTGAAGATGTTCCCGGGCTCCGGCAACACCTGTCCAGGTCTGGACGCCTGGACCTGGGACGCTCACCTCAAGGCCGCCGAGGCCTGCGCCAAGGTCGGCAAGAACTTTGGCATCGGCCTCGGCACGACCTCGGACTCGGTTGACTTCGCCGGCTCCCTGTTCGCCGCCTATGGCGCCGAACTGGTCAACGCCAAGGGCGACATCACGGTGAAGTCCGACGCCGTGCGCGAGGTGCTGGAGTACGCCCAGCGCCTCGTCAAGTTGCTGCCGAAGGACGCGGTCAGCTACGACGACGCGTCCAACAACCGCGCCCTGATTTCGGGCCAGAGCGCGCTGATCTTCAATCCGCCCTCGCCCTGGGCGGTGGCGTTGAAGGATGCCCCGGCGGTCGCCGCCGACACCTGGCACTTCCCCGCCCCCGCCGGCCCGAAGGGGCGGTTCCTGCCCTACCTGCCCTACATGTGGGGCATCTGGAAGTTCTCCAAGAACAAGTCGGCGGCCAAGGATCTGCTCGAATTCCTGATGCAGCGCGAGAATGTCGAGGCCCGCGACAACGCCACCATCGGCTTCGATATCCCGCCGTTCGTGAGCATGCTCGACTTCAAGATCTGGGAGACCGCGGAACCGCCCAAGGGTACCCTGTGGAACTACCCGAACCATCCCTGGCACAAGCAGGTGGCACACATCGCCGCAATGCCGGCCCCCCCGGAGATCGCGGTGCAGATCTACAACCAGGGCACCATGCCGACGATGTTCGCCAAGCTGCTGAGCGGCCAGTCCATCAACGACGTGATTGCCTGGACGCAGAACGAACTCGAGAGCTTCGTGCGCTGAGGCGGACGAACTGAATCCGGCGGCACCGGGTCCGCTCGGTGCCGCTGACTCGGGCAAAGACAAGGTGAAGAACAGGATGGCCGATGGTTCCGCAGTGGCGGCTCCCATGCCGCCGCGTCGGATGGTACGCCGCAGCTTCATGCGCCGGCTGCTGGAGCGGCGATCGACGGTCGCCCTGCTGATGTGCTCGCCACTGTTTTTGCTGATCGCCGGCCTGGTCGTGTACCCGGCGTTCTATGCGCTCTACCTCGCCATGCTGAACCGGCGCATGACGCAGTTCGTCGGCCTCGACAATTTCGCCTTTCTGCTCAAACGCGACACCTTCCGGCTCGTCATCTTCCAGAGCTGCCTGTTCGCGGTCAGCTCGGTGGTTCTGAAGTCCTTCCTCGGTTTCGTACTGGCGCACCTGATGAGCAACATCCCGAGCGGCCGGCAGCGCATCTGGCGCGGCCTGCTGCTGGTGCCCTGGGTGATCCCGCTGGCGCTGTCCACGTTGGGCTGGTGGTGGCTGTTCGACCCGTCGTACTCCGCCTTCAACTACCTGCTGAATGCGCTCGGCGTCGCCAGCGTGCCCTGGCTCGGGGTGGCCTGGCCGGCGCGGCTCTGCATGATCACGGTGAATGTCTGGTTCGGCACATCGTTCTTCATGATCATGTATCTGGCGGCGCTGAAGTCGGTGCCCGAGCAGCTTTACGAGGCGGCGGCCATCGACGGCGCGGGAACGTTTCAGAAGATGTTTTACGTGACCGTGCCGATGATCCGGAATGTCATTTCCGTGACTGTTCTGTACAGCCTGATCGTGACCTTCGCCAACTTCGACATCGTGCGAATCCTCACCAACGGCGGCCCGGAGAGCAAGACCCACGTGTTTGCCACCTATGCGTTCCAGGTCGGCATCCAGTCCGGCGACATTCCGCTCGGCGCCTCGGTCAGCCTGTTCATGTTCCCGCTGCTGGCGGTATTCGCCTACTTCGTACTGCGCAACGTGACACGGCGCGGCAAGGAGATGACGGTATGAGCGCCTCGGTGGCCGCCGGCGCTCCGTCGCCGGCACGCCGGCGCGCCAGCGCGCAGCGTGGGCGGGCATGGGCGCTGGGGGGCAGCTATGCCGCTCTCGTGGTGTTCGTGTTCATCTTCCTGGTGCCCCCCTTCTACATGGTGGCGACCAGCCTGAAATCGGACGCCGATATCGCGGCCGAGGTTGGCAATCCGTGGATCGTCCACCACCCGACGCTGCAGAATTTCATCGATCTGTTCATGATGCCGACCTTCCGCGGCTATTTCATCAATTCCGTGATGGTCACCGCCGTCACCGTCTCGGTTTCCATGGTGATCTCCGTCCTCGCGGCGTTCGGCCTGACCCGCCTGGGGTTCAAGGGCAGCGCGACGCTGGCGTCCGGCGTGTTCCTGACCTACCTGATCCCCGATTCACTGCTGTTCATCCCGCTGTTCCAGGTCATCCGCGGGCTTGGCCTGATCAACAATGTCTGGTGCCTGGCGCTGCTCTACCCGACGCTCGCGGTGCCGTTCTGCACCTGGATCATGATCGGCTATTTCAGCTCGATTCCCAAGGAGTTGGACGAAGTGGCGCTGATCGACGGCGCCGGCTATCTGCGGATGCTATGGAGCATCTTCATCCCGGTGGCGTTGCCTGGCATCATTGCCGCCACTATTTTCGCCTTTACCGTGTCATGGGGTGAGTTCCTCTACCCGATCGCCTATCTCTACTCGTCCGATCAGAAGGTGCTGACGGTCGGCATCGCCGGCGACCTGATCCGCGGCGACGTGTTCCAGTGGGGCAAGATCATGGCGGGTTGCGTTGTGGCCGCGGCTCCCCCCATTGTCATTTATGCGTTCCTGATGGATTACTACATCGCCGGCCTGACCGCCGGCGCCACCAAGGGCTAGGGAGGTCGTATGGCCGGGGTTTCGATCCGCAAGGTCGTTAAGATGTTCGAAGGTAACGTCCAAGCGGTGAAAGGGATCGACCTGGAAATCGCCGACGAGGAATTCGTCGTGCTGGTCGGCCCTTCAGGGTGCGGCAAGTCCACCACGCTGCGGATGATCGCGGGGCTGGAGGAAATCACCTCGGGCGAGATCTGGATCGGGGGAGACGTCGTCAACGACGTGCCGCCGCGCGACCGTGACATCGCCATGGTGTTCCAGAACTACGCTCTCTATCCGCACATGTCGGTATTCGACAACATGGCCTTCGGGCTGAAGCTGCGGAAGTTC
>Ga0181517_10005360_pt1 | contig 11356 bp, 7 predicted proteins | sample PEATcosm2014_Bin_31_FD_119748 | JGI IMG/M metagenome (GOLD analysis project Ga0181517, IMG submission 119748) | Peatland microbial communities from MTU Mesocosm Facility, Houghton, MI, USA - PEATcosm2014_Bin01_30_metaG | ecosystem: Environmental > Terrestrial > Soil > Wetlands > Peat | place... | reverse complement strand
GCGTATGCCGACACCCGGCATTTCGACAAAGCCATGCACGCCGCCAACAGGGCTCTGGAAATTGTGCAGCCCGTTCCAGCCGCCCGCCGAATGGAAGGGAGTGCAATCGGAACATTAGTGATCGCTCGCTGGCAAACTGGTGACCTCGCCGGAGCTCTCAATGACGCGAAAAGGGCAGTTGAACTTCAACAAGTCCAGGCCGCGTCCGGTCAACCGGCATTGCGCGTCAATTTGGCGAGCGCCCTATTGACCGAAGGCTTGATCCTAGGGAAAGCGGATGCAGAGCCAAGCCTTGGGCGATACTATGAGGCACTGGCGCCGGTCCAGCGAGGAATGGAAATTGGCGAGGACTTGGCCAGCAAGGATTCCAGCGATTACATGAGCCGGCTTGCTTTGTATGGTACGAGCGTCCAGTTTGCCAATATTTTGCGGCACCAAGATCCCCGCAAGGCTCTCGCGGTCTACGACCACGCACTGGCCCGCCTGAGGGAAATAAAACCGAATGCCAGCTCCCAGCTGGCTGAGGCAGATTTGCTCGCCGCCTCATCGTACGCCGCCCGCTGGATCGGGCGCGGTGAGGATGCGCGAGGACGCATCAAAGATGCGTTCGTGACTCTGCGCGACCTCCACCTCTACCCGGCGGATAAAGTCGAGCCGATGAGCGAGCCTGACGATGCCTTACGGGCTCAAGCGGACGATTACGCGGAGACGGGTCAAATCGTCAAAGCCATTGGAGCGTATCAGGAGCTCTTAGCGAAACTCATGGCCTGGAAACCTGATATAGAGAACGATCTTCGCGATGCGACCTGCGTCGCTCGGGCTTGGACCGGCCTTGCCATTCTCCTTCGCCGCGTCGGGCGCATTAACGACGCAGCACAACTTGAAAAACAGCGGGCGGAGCTATTCGGCCATTGGAAGGGCAAACTTCCGAATGGAGATTTCCTGATTCGCCAGTCGCTGCGTCAGATCTCGCGTCGCGGTAGTCCGGCGATTGCCGGCGATTCGGCGGCGCCGCCCAGCGTGGCGAACAAACAACCTTCATCCCGACTCATTACGGCCGGACTTCGATAGCAAAATATTCCTACCCCCTGTCGTCTTTTGCTCGCCGTTTCCGATTACCTAGATAGAGAGGCTGTGCGATCGGGAGCACAGCAGTGCTCAGTAAACGAATGGAGACGACGATGACAGCGAAGAAAACCACCAAGAAACTGCAGCAGGGAAAGAAGATGGGCAGCGTGAAGCCTCTCAGCGAGATCGTTATCACCAAATATTCCGATAGACCCTCTCCCAACTAACGAGGGGCCTTCGGAGAGAGTCCCGTCCGACCGCTGCCGCCGAGAATTGCATGGCCTCCGAGGGAGCCCAGTAGGTTGGATAAGCTTGCGCGGTCTCCTGCGGCACCCGGCACGAACGGGCTGCGGTGAACCCGAGACCAGTTCGGAATCTTAATCCAAATCAATGGAGGTGAGTTATGGCAACGAAGCAAGTCAGCAAACCAGCGAAGGCGATCAACGGCAGCTCCAAGCGCATCCCCAGCGTCAAGCGCCTGGCACCAGTGCGCACTCTGCATAAATCAATTACGGAGAACTAGATGCAGTGCGACGGAGCGGCAGCGTGAAGCCGCTCAGCGAGTCCGTTCTCAGCATGCTTGCTGATAAACCCTGGGCCAGTTACCGGCGGGCCTTGGGGGAGAGTCGCTTCTCACGCTCTCGTCGAGAATAGCATCGGCACTGGTGCAGCCGAATAGGTTCGACAAGACTGAACGACTTCGCGCGGCACCTGACATCTGCAGGCTGCGGCTAACCTGACACGAGGGCAGAATCTGAATCCAAATCAATGGAGGTGAGTTATGGCAACGAAGCAAGGCAGCAAACCAGCGAAGGCGACCAAGAACCGCTCCAAGCGCATTCCCAGCGTCAAGAAACTGGATTCCGTGCGCCCTCTCTTAATGAGTATGCGTCCCGAATGCCTAACGACAGACGCCGTCCATTAGAAGCGAACAACCCCATCTCCCGCCGTCGGCGAGCAACAATGCGGCACGCGCAAAAAACACGCGGGAAGATGACGGCTCGTGATCGGCAGATGGCACTTCGGCGCGCGCAGCGGAAATATCTCCGCGGCGCAATCATCGATACTGAAAATCGGGCAGCTACTGAGCAGAGGATGGATGGGCTGCCTGACTCCGCGTTTGCAGGCGAGCGCGTGCGCAGCTTCGTCGCCGTTTCGTCTTGGTTTTGGTATTGCTATCGGTGCGCGCAGCCAGGGGATGACAGCAACGAGTCCCAGGCCAGGTAGAAAAAATTCACGGGAGGAACGAATCATGGCAACGAAGCAATCCAGCAAGGCAAGCAAGGCACGCAGGCCGAGCAAGAGTCGCACGAAGCGCATCCCCAGCGTTACGCGGCTGAACCAAGTTCGTCCGCTGTTGATGACCCACGTGTGTATCCCCACGGAAGCGATGTAGATGTCAATCGAATCAAGGAGAAACTAATCACGGCAACGAAGCGGTCCAGCAAGGCAAGCAAATCGAGCAGAACCGCGCGAAGCGCATCCCCAGCGTCAAGCGCCTGGAATGCGTGCGCCCGCTGTTGATGAGTATGGTGACGCCGTGCATCACTCAGAAGCAGTGATACTTCATGGAGCGGAAATGTCTGCGTGGCCCAATAGTCGATGCCGAGGTTCGGGCAGCCGATGAGGCGAAAATCGATGGGCTGCTCGAATCCGCCGTCGCGGGCGAGCGCGTGCCGAGTTTCGTCGCAGTTTCCTCTTGGTTCTGGTCTTGCTTTCCGTGCGTGCAACCGAACGATGCCCCTGAACCTGACTCTCGTCGGGACCAGTAACCAGAAATTTGGCGGCCTTGTGCTACGACCATGCTAAGCCAGCACGACGTAGTTCCTTACCTTCTGTCCCGCGGTCTCATGTCGTCGCGTTGCGTTGTCGACGGAAACGTCGCTGTCCTCGACAATTCCCGCCGCAATCGCAACTACAGGATCGTCAGTGCGGACGGCTGCCACCTGCTGAAGCAGGCTGTTGGTGCCGACCGCATTGAGACGCTGTCCCGCGAAGCCGCCATTTATCAACAGCTCTTCTCCAGCAACCAAAAAAATGGAATCGCCGCCTACTTGCCCAGGTTCTGCGCGTACGATTCCGAGCAGCACGTTTTGATCCTGGAATTGATCCAAGATGCCGAAACTCTCCGCGACCAACAGCAGCGCCTCGGCCGTGTTTCCTCCCACTCAGCCAAAAAGGCCGCCGACGCCCTGGCGGCGCTGCACCGCGCGGACCCGACCTTGAAGGAAAAAGCTATCACGCCGCGGGCGTCTGTCCTTTCTCTTCATCAGCCCACGCTGGCTTCGTATCGCAACGTCAGCCGCGCGGGGCTGCAGCTCGTCGAAATCATTCAAAAACAGAAAGGTTTGACTGACCAACTCGAGGAACTCCGCCACGAATGGCAGCCTTCAGGCTTCATTCACGGTGACATCAGGGCCGAGAACTTCTTAATCCCCGTGCCACTCTCGCGCGACAAGCGGCCAGTAAAGATCGTAGATTTCGAATTCGCGGGCGCAGGCGACACCGCTTGGGATGTCGGCTCCCTATTCTCCGAATATCTCAGTTTTTGGCTTTTTTCGTTTCCGCTGATGACCGCCAGTCCATTGGATAGGTTTATTCAACTTGCGGATTGTCCATTGGACAAGATTCAGCCCTCAGTCCGCTCGTTCTGGAGCCAATACGCGCGTTGCATGGTATTGGAGAATTCGAAATCCGAGCAGTTTCTGCTTCGCGCCGTCAAATTTTCGGCGCTGCGTTTTTTCGTCATGGCCCTTGAGGTGAGTGCGGCTCTTTCTTCGGTTAACACCTATATTCTTTCTCTCGTCCAACTGGGGATGAATATTCTGGCGCACCCGGAGGAAGCCGCGGTCGAGCTGTTTGGGATCGCGTCCAGCCATGACTAACTGCCGCGAACAAATCCAAGGCGCGATTCAGGCCACAGTCTTCCTTTCGCCCAGCAAATATTCGTGGTTTGGAAAGCCATCCCCGCGACTCACAGCGCAGTTTGAGCGCGCTCTCAGCGCAAAAGCGATTCAGAGTTGGCTGTTATTAACACTGCAAGGCCAGCTTTACTCGGATTTCTATTGCCAGGGAACCGCAACCCCTTCGGTGAGAGAAGCCAATGCCTTCACTCACCAAAACGTCGGCGAATTCATTGATGAGCTTTCCAGTGCCAACCGCGGCGCCGGCTATTTAGCGGAAGGATGGCAGGTCACATCGCTCCCCAACAATGAACTCATTGCTCGAAGAAACGACCTAGCACTTCGCGTACAAAACGCCGATTGCCACACCGCGAATGGGGACTTGCCCGATCCGGCCGCCCGTGTGAGCCTGCGCTTTCCCAAGGAACTGCTTGGAATCTCACCCGGCTTCTATATGGCCGTCAGCAACGTTGAATTGCCCGATTTCCACAACGCCGATGTCGTGCGGTTCTACTGGAACCTCCGCCCTGAAGCCGCTGTTCCGCTCATGCAGGAGCTGACGAGCGAACTCAACGGTGCTCGCCTTCCATTCAGGTTAAAGGTGGTCAACGACCGCGGAGCATTCAGCCGTTGTGACGCCGCGGTGCTCTACGTGGCGAATAGCGATTACGCGCCTGTTGCGGAGATTGTCGAACGAATTTACCCGAAGATAAGTGGCAGGCTGAATGAACGCGTTCCCGCTTTCACCAAGCGCCTCGGCCCCGGTCTCGGCTTTGCCGAAGATCCCGGCACGAAACACGATAGCTTTGGAACGCATCGCTGCCGCCTGCTTGCAGAAGGCATGTTTCGCGCGTGGCGGCAAGGCCGCGAATCGTTATCCGATCGGCTGAGAATCGTCGAGGCGCACTTCGCGAAGAATGAAATCAGCCTTGAGACACCGTATCTGAATCCCGGTTCCGCTGACATTTATAAATTTCGAGTCAATGGCGCGCGATTAAGCCGCCCGGATTCTAGTGAAATGAAGCCTGCGTCTTACTCGACGAGCGACTACTTGGACGTGGCGGCGCGTATCGCTTCTCGCATCACTCGACAAGCAATTTGGCACCGAAATCAATGCAATTGGGTTGGTTTCCAGCCTCTCGAGCGTAGCCTGACTCCTCAGGGGAATGCCACATTGAGTGCTCTGGGACCTGAGTTGTATTCCGGCACCAGCGGCGTCGCCCTGTTTCTTGGTGAGCTATCTGCGCAGACCGGAGATACGGACGTGCGCCGCACGGCGCGCGGCGCGATTGCGCAGGCCCTCTCGCATCTTGATATTTTGCCTGCTCCCGCTCGCCCCGGCCTTTTTTCTGGGTGGATCGGAATCGCATTAGTTGCCGCGCGCCTGGGAAAAATCCTGCAGGACGACGATCTGCTGCGCGCCGCGCTGCGAATCGTTCAACGCTGTCGGCGCGAAAAACTGGAAAACTGGGAGTTCGACTTCATGTTTGGCAAGGCGGGCTTCATCGTCGGCTTGCTGATGCTGCGCGAGATGCTCGACGCACCAGCTCTTCTCGATTTGTCTCTGCGGCTCGCGCGAAAACTGCTGAGCAAAGCGAACAAATCTAAGACGGGCTACTCGTGGCCGTGCTCGGCAATGCCAACCAGCCGAGACTTGACGGGCTTTGCCCATGGAGCGGCTGGCATCGGCTACGCGCTTCTCGAACTGTTCCAGGCCACCGGCGATGCGAAGTATCGCGATGCGGTCGCAGGGGCTTTCGCCTACGAGCGCCGTTGGTATGATCCCCAGCGGCAGAACTGGCCCGATTTGCGTGAAGAACCTGGCCAGCCACGGCCAAGTCGCAAGGCGCTTCCGTTCGCCACCGCTTGGTGCCACGGCGCTCCCGGGATCGCCTTATCGCGACTGCGCGGTTACGAAATCCTTAAGGACAACGCCTATGAGGCCGAGGCGCGTGCGGCCTTGGAAACAACGCGCCGCAGGGTGGAATCTTGGCTGAATTCTCCCAACGCAGATTATTCACTTTGCCACGGACTTGCCGGAAACGCCGAGGTCCTTCGCTATGGTTCTGCGGTGTTGGGACCATCCGCTTCACAATCATGTAAAGCCGCGCTGGATGTTGCCGCTAAAGGAATCGAAACTTTCGGTCGCGCTGACGATGGATGGCCCTGCGGCACTCCAGCCGGTGAAAACCCAAGCCTGATGCTCGGTCTGGCTGGCATCGGCCACTTTTATCTTCGCCTGGCGGTTCCTTCAGTCCCCAGGATCCTAATTTTGCGCCGAGAAGAGTTTTCCTCAGCAAACTGACGCCAAGCAATTTGGAGCGATGGTCGGATCACGCCGGAGCGAACATCGGAACGCGCCCGAGGAAAGCAACGACGACCCTCGGGTGATGGCCGAGCGACACAAGATATGAGAGATGTGACCCAGTTGGACTCAGTCGCAAGGTTTGGACTCTGTTGCAGTGGAAGCTGAAGCACAGTAAGATGTCTGGGTTGCGGTGCGTTCGTGACAAAGAGTAGTCGGGCGGTTAGCTCAGCGGTTAGAGCGTCCCGCTTACACCGGGAAGGTCCGCGGTTCAAATCCGTGACCGCCCACCAGCTTTTCGACGTCGCGACTTCCCGAGCCAGGCCTTTCGAAACATTTACACGTCGCGGCCTACAGGTGTTTCCAGTCGCCGCCTGCGCGCTGGCTCGAAAGGTTCCTCTCTGCCCTGCTTCCGGTCTCTAGGCTACTGAAGGGTTACCGTGGTTGTGCCGGTGACTCCGGTCTGTCCTCCGTCCACGCTAATCTGATAGGTGAGCTGGAATGCGGGCTTGCTTGCGCAGCCCACGAAGGTTGCGGTAAAAACGACGGAACCTGAACCCGATGCTGGCAAGGTTGGGAGACTTTCAGTTTGATTTCCGAGGGACGCGCTGCAGTAGCTGGGAGAAGTGGGGTCAGTGCTAGCGCCGATGGGTGTAATCGAGATCGGAATAAATGAACTTACGAACGCGCCACCCGGTCCTGCATTCGAAACGGTGAATACCCATGCCTCACTGAAGACCGGCAATTGTGCCGCGACTGCTCCGGTGAGCGAGACTGGTGCCAGCGGGGCACCGACGCCCGAGAGGATGGTATTGAAGCTATTGACGCTGAGCTGTTCGGAATCTGGGCCCGGGGTGGTAGGCGAGAATGTGACTGTGATCTGACAGCTGGCTCCGGCCGTCAATTGTAGTGGGCAATTGTTGGTCTGTACGAACCCCCCGCTGATGCTGATGTAAAGCGATGCGGGGACGGTGCCAAGGTTTGTGACCGTGAAGACCTGGGGCGCGCTCGAACTGTAGGGAACGACCGTACCGAAGGAGGCACTGACCGGCGATACGAAAATGGATCTCGCGCTGTTATTGATTTTGGCTACAAACGCGTCTTGCCCGCCAGCGTTAGAGGTTTGTAGAGCACCTGAAGTGACACCGAGACTGTTTTCGGCGAGCGAGCCTGTGACGTACACGTTGCCCTTCGCATCGGCGGCAACGCCGCTGCCGACGTCGGCCCCGGGATAAGTCAAGGTGTACGGAAGCGTGGAGCTGAGGGTGTTGGCCAACTGGGCGACGAAAGCGTTGCCGGAGTACGAATTTTGCGGCGAGTAAGGCGGTATCTGTTGATTGGTGGAAAATCCGGTAATGTAGATATTCCGCGACGGGTCTATCGCGATCCCGTTCGCGACGTCGTTGAGTACAACGGCGCCGTAGTTGCGTCCGAAGGATTGGATTAGGTAGTCAGAATACTCTGATGTTCCGCCCGTAGCCATTTCCGCGATGAACGCGGTGCGACCCTCAAAATATCCGGGCGGCTTCACCGTCCCGGGCAGGGTTTGTGAACTGGTTGTGCCCGCAATGTAGGCTTCCCCGACCGAATCCACGGCGATTCCGTTTCCGACGTCGCCACTGGTCCCACCGAAGTAGGTGGAGTAAACCAGGGCCGAGCCTGTCGGGTTGATTTCGGTAACGAATGCGTCGTAATCACCGCCGATGGTGCTTTGCACCGCGTTCTTGGTGGGGAAGTCGGAGGATGCTGTGATTCCGGTGATGTATGCATTTCCCGCTGCGTCTACGGCGATGGCGTTGGCCTGGTCGCCGACGGCGCCGGCTGGATTCGCCACGGTGACGCTGCCGCCCAGATATGTGGAATAGATGAAGGCAGAGCCAGCCTGGTTGATTTTCGCGACGAATGCGTTCGGGCCCGCGCCACCGAGTTTGGGCTGCAGCGCGTTGAACGTCGGAAAGCTGGTCGAGCCGGACTTCCCTGTTACGTAGGCATCCCCCTGCGAATCAATGGCAATTCCGTATCCGTATTCGTTTCCGCCACCGAGATAGGTCGAATACAGAAGCGCACTGCCGCCGGCCGCTATCTTCGCGACGAATGCATTGGAGCCTGGAGGCGCGGTCGACTGCAAGGCGTTGACGGTCGGAAAGTGGGGAGTCCCGTCTGTATACGTGTCTCCTGCCACGTAGGCGTTGCCCGCTGCATCCACCGCGATTGCGCGGGCGTAACTTGCCGGCGTGAAATTCGAACCCTGCACATCGCAGAGAAAGGTGGAGTAAACCAAAGCCGTGCCTGCGGCGTTAATTTCGCTGATGAAGGCGCACTCTTTGAAGAGCGCGGATTGAATGGGATTCAGCAACGGAAACGTGTCGGTGTAGGGATTGCCCGCGACCCCAAAGGTGAAGCCCGCGACGTAAGCGTTGCCGGAAGAATCTACGGCAATGGCCTGGCCGTAATCGTTGCCCTTGCCGCCGAGATATGTGGCGTACTCGAGGATCGGATCGATTACCAAGGGTTTGGTGCGATCGTAGGCCGCGACCTGAAAACCCACCGCGTCTGCGATGAGCACGTAGCGACCTTGGATCGGCTGCTTGTTGTCGCCGGCTCGCTGATAGATCGTGGGTTTCTTGAGCCGCACTTCTCCTCCATCCAAAGCGAGGACGAGGTCGCCGCGTTTATCGATTCTGGGCTTCTTGGATCCGCGAAATGCCAAACGAATCGCGGACGGGTCCGCACCTGGGGAGACTACGAAGTCGTTCTCGAGCTGGCCTTGGTTGCCGTAGAAGACTAAATCGACACCGGGATAGATGCTCTCGTATCTCACGCGGCCGTAGGTTCGCACATTGGTATGCCACTGCGATTGATCGTCTCCGACGAAATAGTTAGATTTGCCGGGAAATTCGTCGATGCCGCTGACGCGCGGCGCGGCGCTGGCGCCAACCAGCTTCATCCGCAACATTTGGGCGAGCGGAGCATCGGGCGCCGACGTTGCGGATGGCACGCCGAGGTTTGCGGCAGAATCGGGAGCGGCGGTTACCGCCTTTCCTGGAACGATTTTATCGGGGCGGCCTTTGCGCAAGGCGAACAGGGCTTGATCGCCCGTCAGGAATAGCGAATATCCTCCGCCGCGCGAAACAAAGCGCACGCCAGAGTCGGCCTGCCCTTCGTTGACTTCGAAACTGAGGGGCAGCTTTCCGTAATCCGGTTCGCTTTTCACCTGCGGAGCTTTCGCGGCGACGGAGTCTTTGACTGCAACACCGCCCTGATTCTGTGCACAGAGGCGGCCCGCAGAAAGAGCCAGCGCGGAAAATGCGAAGCAAACCAGAGAAATCCGGAGACGTGCTGTCATAACAAGCTCCTGAAGACAATTGAGAATTCTTGAGATTTGGGATTTCGTTCTTACGAACCAACACTATCGGAAAGGGTCGCCCGACTATCGGCGCGACCACGAGGCCGGGTCATTAATAACTGGTGATTTTCCGTTGAACATTCTGCCCGCGCAGTTATTAGGGAGACGACCGCGTGGCTGCGTGCGCGATTCGAGCCGCATGGACGCGCGTGAGATGAATCGAAACTTGCAACGGCGCGACACACGAGGATAACGAATGCAAATCGCGACGCGGTGCAGAGTGTTTCAGTCCCGTCGCGCTTACCAATCAACGGAGGCTATGCTATAGTTCTTAGGAATTTAGGAACGTCGGGAAGGTCCGCGGTTCAACTCCGTGACCGGCCACCGGCGGATCGCGGCAAACGTTTTAAGGTTACACGCGGGGGACGTAGTTCAGTTGGTTAGAACGCTGCCCTGTCACGGCAGAGGTCGCGGGTTCGAGTCCCGTCGTCCCCGCCATATTTTTCAGTGACTTAGTTAGGTCTTGTATCGGAGTCGGTTGCACTTCGGTTGCACAATGTTTCCAGCAAAATCATGGCGCTTTGCGTGTTTTCCGGCACATCCTTAACGTAGTGACGCGTCGTCGTCGCAAGGTTTGTGTGGCGCAGCAAACCTTTCGACGCCATACCGTCGCGTGTCAATCCTGCCAGCGTCGTAGCAACTCCACGTCTAAGCGAATACCAGCCGTGCCAGGTCGGGAGCGATTCGTCTAGCTTCAAGTCATGCTCGGTTTTGTGGCCGGATTCCTGCTCCCCGCACGTCGCGCAGCGGCGGAGCGCGGGAATCACGATGCGTTTGGAAAGATTATCGAGCAACAGCGGTTTTTTCGATGGACCGCGCAAGATCGGGCCGTCTGCCGGGTTACCATCCGCTCGCCGCAACTCGGTAAGAATTTCGGCCAGCATTGGAATAACCGGCACAGGGCTCGCTGCGTTTTCGGTTTTCGGTGCCGTTGTGAATTTGTGCCAAACAGATTGACGAATACACAAGCGCTTACCGTCGAAATCCTGCCAGCAGGCTCCGCGTGCTCCGCCCGGACGCAGGCCCGCAAAGAACATGAGAGCAACGGCGGCGCGTGCCTTCACTTCCCCATCCTTCCGCAAAAGCTCGAGAATGGTCAAAACTTCGTCGGGCGTCGCGGCATAGGTTTCGGCGGGCGCGGCGGCTTTTTTCGGAATCATCGCGCCGATGACCGGGTTGGCCGAATCGAGCGCACCCAAGTTGCGGGCGAGAGTGAAATTCCCGTTGAGGGGGCTCTTGCAGTGTTGGAGCGTCGTGCGTCCGATTTTCTTCGCCCGGTGAATCTCGGCGAATAGGTTTGCGGCGTCCACCGTCCGAAATTCGCGCAGCGCTTTGCTCGGCACGAAAGGCGCGAGGTAGGTATTCCAAAGTGTCTTGTATCCCGCCACGGTGGATGGTTTGCAATTCAGTTCCGCCCAAGGCAGCCAGTGTTTCTCCGCAAACTCCGAAACTGTAATCCAGCTTTCGGGGCGAATCTTGCCCGCATTGAACGGCGCAAGAAAATCCGCAGCGAGCGGTTCCACATCCTTTTCGCGGCGGTACTGGTCGCATACGTCAGCCAATCGCTTGCCCCGTTGAAAACGCGCCGGAGTTCCGATAATCAGTACGTAAGCCAGTGCCGTAAGCGGGCCCACACCCGGATGGCTCATCAGTCGCAGAACCTCGGGCCGTTTT
>Ga0181517_10005355_pt1 | contig 11363 bp, 9 predicted proteins | sample PEATcosm2014_Bin_31_FD_119748 | JGI IMG/M metagenome (GOLD analysis project Ga0181517, IMG submission 119748) | Peatland microbial communities from MTU Mesocosm Facility, Houghton, MI, USA - PEATcosm2014_Bin01_30_metaG | ecosystem: Environmental > Terrestrial > Soil > Wetlands > Peat | place... | reverse complement strand
GAGGCGAAGAGGGAGCCGGGGGAGATTTCGCTTTCGGAGTCTTCTCCGCCGGCCTTCTTGACCGCGGCATCGACGATCCAGCGCACAATTCCGCCGACAAAGATGGCCAGAGTGGTGCCGATGGAGAGATACGATCCGACAGCGAAGGAGAGTGAGCGGACTCCTAGCAACTCGACGCCGATAACGAGAAAGACTCCGAGCAGAACCAAGCCCCAGGGAAGTTTGCGGTTCAGGATGCCATTGATGACAGTGGCCATGAGACGGGCTTGCGGCGCGGCGGCCTGCTCGCTGCCTATGCCCTGGACCAATTGCACTTCTATATGACCGGTCGCGGGCGAGTAAAGATACTTTCCGTCGGCTAAATCAGCAGAACCGAGGGAGTTGAGAACGACGTACTCGCTTTTGCGGTGGATTGTGGAGGACTTATTCGGGCCGAGAACGGGGATCGTCTCCGGCAAGCGTTGGGCATCGGCCTGAACAGCGATGCCGGGGTGGGAGGCGCTGAGGTTCCACGGCTGAGAGGCTTCATAAAACTTTTGCAGGCCGGAGTTCATCAGGTTAAGCGTAACTCCGATGGCGACGGTGGAAACGACTACTCCGATCATCAGGGCGAGCTGCTGCAAGCGTGGAGTGGCGCCGATGAGATAGCCGGTTTTGAGGTCCTGCGAGGTATCGCCCGCATTGGAGGCGGCGATGGCGACGATGCCGCCGACGGTGATGGCGAGAGCGCCGAAGGCGGGGGCCGTCCATCCCTTGAAGAGAAAGACGGAGCAGGTGGCCATGAGTGTGGCGATGGCCATTCCGGACATGGGATTGGCCGAACTTCCGATAAGTCCGACGATGCGGGAACTTACCGTGACGAAGAGAAAGCCGAAGACGACGATCAAGAGCGACGCGGCGATATTGGGAAGGACGCCGACGTAGGCTCCGGGCACGGGCTTGAACTGCAGAAAGCAGAAGGTGAAGGCAACCAACAACAGCGATCCGACGACCACTGTGCGCATGGACAAGTCGTCCTCGGTGCGGATGGGCTTGGCGCCGCCCTCCGCGCCGGGGCGGAGGTTCTTGAAGCCGGCCTGGAGCGCGCCGACGATGGTGGGAAGAGTGCGCAGCAGGGTGATAAGTCCAGAAGCGGCGACGGCGCCCGCGCCCATGGGACGTATGTAAGTGGACCATAACTGGCTGGGGCCCATCCGCGCGATGGGCACGGTGCCGGGATAGATGGGATGCCCTAACTCTTTGCCGAAGAAGTAAATCAGCGGCATCAGCACCAGCCACGAGAAGACGCCGCCGGCAAAGATAACTCCGGCGACGCGGGGACCGATGATATAACCGACGCCGAGATACTCAGGGGTTGCCTCGGCCTTGATGGATGCGCCTTTGAGTGTGTGCTGGGGGCCGAAGTCGGGCTGAAACTCCGGGGTGCCTGGCCAGGCTTTGAAGAGGTTCTCGTTCTGGAAGAAGGTATAAATACCTCCGATGCCGAGTCCGAGAAAGACTCGGCTGGCGAAGGAGCCTCCGCGCTCGCCGGCGATGAGCACGTAGGCGCAGGCCGTGCCTTCGGGGTATTTGAGATTACCGTGCTCCGAACGATAAGTTGGCGGCGCAGCGGAATCATGAAAAGTACGCCGAGCCAGCCGCCGATGAGGGCGAGGAAGAAGATGCGGGAGTACTCCAGATCGAAGCCCAAAAATACAAGCGCCGGCAGAGTGAAGATAACTCCCGACGCAATGGACTGGCCGGCGTTTCCTGTGGTCTGGACGATGTTGTTTTCCAGGATCGAGGCTTCCGAGCCAATCCACCTCTTCAACGCCCTAGGCATGGGGAGCGACTGGACAAATCTGCTCTTGCAGATCGCGGCGATCCATCGCAGGATGCTGATGGAGAGCACTGCGATGGGGATGGAGGCGGCGACGGTGAGACCGGCGCGCAGGCCCACGTAGACGGTGACGGCGCCGAATACGAGGCCGAAGAAGCAGCCGAGAAGAATGGCGCGGAGGGTGAACTCCGGGCGGCGCTCGCCGGGTGGGACGAAGGGCTGAAAGGCGGGGGGGCGAAGATCGGGCATGGATGGCTCCAAACAGGCGCGGGCGGTCTCGAAAGAAATTTCCCTGAAAGGGCGAGTGTAGCAGCGTTGGGGGTGAAAGGAACAGACCAGCGCCGGTTGACGATGGATGGGCATATAATCTGTGTCATGGAAGTTACTGCGCGGACGGATTCGGAGTGGCAGGTTGACGCGGAGACGGCTGGAAAGCTGTGCGCGCTGGAGGCGCGGCTAGAACAGTTGGGTTCCTTGATGGTGGCTTACTCGGGCGGCGTGGACTCGGCGTTTCTGGCGGCGACGGCTTGGCGAGTGCTGGGCAGCCGGATGCTGGCGGTGCTGGCCGATTCTCCCAGCCTGGCGAGGCGCGATCTGGAGCGGGCGCGCGCCTTTGCAGAATCGCTGGGGATGCCGCTGCGAGTGGTGACGACCTATGAATTGGAACGGCCCGCCTACGCGCGCAACGAGGCTGACCGCTGCTTTCACTGCAAGACGGAGCTGTTTGCGGCAATGAAGGAATTGGGCAGCGCGCTGGACTTTGAACGCATCGCGTATGGCATGAATGCCGACGACCGCAAGGATTATCGTCCTGGTCAGCGGGCGGCGGAGGAGAACGCGGTGCTGGCTCCCTTGGCCGAGGCCGGGTTGACGAAGCTGGAGATTCGCGCGCTGGCCAAGGCGGCCGGTTACACGCTCTGGGACCGTCCGGCGGCACCGTGCCTGGCCTCGCGAGTGGAGTATGGCCGCGCGGTGACGCGAGAGGCGCTGGCACAGGTGGAGAAGGCCGAGGAGAGCCTGCGGCAGTTGGGTTTCCACGAGCTGCGCGTCCGCCATCATGGCGAATTGGCGCGCGTTGAGATTGCCCGCGCCGAGTTGCCGCGCGCACTTTCGATGGAAATGCTGGATTCGATTTCCACGGGGCTCAAGTTAGCCGGATTTCAGTATGTGACGCTGGATTGCTCAGGCTTTCGGTCGGGATCGATGAACGCCGTCTTGCCGGTGGAAGTGCTGTCGCGGAAGGGCGCCTGATTCGAACTCCCACCCTTTTTCGCGGTTTGCGGCCCTCATTGCGAGGAATTGACAAATTTGGTATATATTTGGGGGCGGAGTACGGTATACTGACGTCTCCGATGGGCACCTATGCTTCTATATCGTGCGTACCGGACTATTTAGGGGCTCCTCCGGGGGGCCCCCTTCACTTAGGAAGGTCCATATGAAACGCCACGCAATTTTTGTGGACGCTGGGTACGTCTTCGCTTAGGGTTCCGTATCGCTTTCTGGAAGCAAAACTCCACGAACACAACTGAAGCTAGACGCGACTGAGTTTATCGCGCAGCTAACGACTCTTGCACTGGCAAAGAGTGAGTCTGTGCCGCTCCTTCGCATCTACTGGTACGCCGGAGCTTGGAATGGCCCGACCATTGAACATCTAGCTCTTGCAAACACGGAGAATGTCAAACTGCGGCTTGGCACAATCAACAGCGCCGGCGAACAAAAGGAAGTAGACTCCCTCCTTGTAACCGACCTCATAGATTTGGCCCGGAATCAGTCAATCTGCGACGCCACGGTGGTGACGGCCGATACGGATGTCCGCATCGCCGTGCAAATCGCGCAGTCTTTTGGCGTCCGGGTTCATTTAATCGGCTTGGAGCCGAGCCGTGTTTCCCAATCACCGTTCCTGCGCCAGGAAGCTGACACGGTCCACGAAATCGCCAGAGCGGACGTAGCCAAGTTTTTGAAAGTCCTGACTCCAGCGCAGCCGAAACCCGCGGTCGCACTCGCCACGGGAGCGGTCGTCGCAACTGGCCCGGCTGCACTCGCTCCTGCTGCACCGAAGGTGAGTAACACGCATTCGGGACCGCTGAAAACAGTTGACCAAGTGATCGATGAAGCCATCCAGCAGACACTAGCTCCTGCCTACTCCGACATCCCCGCGCTGAAAGCCGCACTTGCCGCTTCACACGGTGTGCCGATGGAGTACGACAGACGACCGCTCGGGACATGTCGAACATTACTCCAGAGAGATCTGACCGGCGACGAGCGTCGGGAGATGAGGTCCCTTTTCAAGAAGAAAGTTCTCGCTTCCTAACCCGTCAGGTATGCAGCTTACCGAGTCCGGATGCAGATTTCGGTCACGGACGATATTTCACGCTTCATCCCTGCGTGATTTATAATCTCAAACCGATGCGTACTGGATATTTTGAATGCTTTTCCGGCATCAGCGGCGATATGCTGCTGGGTGCCCTGGTGGATGCGGGCGTTTCTTTCGAGCGCCTTGCGGAGACGGCTGCCGCGTTGAACGTTGGCGCGCGGCTGGAGATGCGCAAAGTGAGCCGCGGCGGGCTGGCCGCGACCAAAGTGGACGTTATAGCGCCGGACGCGCCAGCCAAGCCGGATGCCCTGGGCCATCATTTCGAGGCTGGCGAAATCGCGCATTCTCACCAGCATGGTTCGCATTCTCATGCGCATCCGCACGAGCATGAGCGCGAGCACACTCATGCCGGGCATCGCTCCCTCTCGACAATTCTGGCCATCATCGGTTCCGCGCCGCTCTCCGATGCGGTGAAGCAAAGCTCCATGCGCGCTTTTCAACTTTTAGGCGAGGCGGAGGCGGCCATCCATTCCATGCCCATCGAAGAGGTGCATTTCCATGAGGTGGGCGCGGTGGATACGATCGTAGATATTGTCTGCGCGGCGGCGGGGGCGGAGATGCTGGGAGTTGTTCGCTGGCTTTCGTCGCCCTTGAACGTGGGCAGCGGAACGGTGGTTTGCCGGCATGGAACGCTGCCCGTCCCCGCGCCGGCGACGCTGGCTCTGCTGGGCGATGCGCCGGTCTATGCGGCGGGTCCGCCGATGGAGCGTGTAACGCCAACCGGCGCGGCTCTGCTGCGGACGCTCGAGGTGAGTTATGCGCCGCTGCCGGCGATGCGAATTCTGAAGGTAGGATACGGAGCGGGCGGGCGCGAGACTCCCGGCCAGCCCAACTTGTTGCGATTGCTGGTGGGGGAGGAAGAAGCCGACGACGACGCTGGCGCAACCGAGCCTATCGCGGCTATCGAAACCGTCATCGACGATTGCAATCCGCAGTTGCTCGGTTATGTCAGTGAGTTATTGCTTGCGGCTGGCGCATGGGACGTCTATCGCTCCGCCGTGCAAATGAAGAAGGGGCGGACGGGAATTCAGATGACCGTGCTTTGTCGTCCAGAGCTAGTGCCCGCGCTGCGCAATCTGCTCTTCCGCGAGACCACCACCATCGGCCTGCGCTGGCGTATCGAAAACAAGCTGGCGTTGGGACGGGAATTCGTGGAAGTCGAAACCCGCTGGGGCAAGGTGAGCATCAAGATAGCCCGCTGGTCCAACGGCGAAGAAGCCAACGCAACGCCGGAGTTCGAGGATTGCCGCAAGATAGCAGCCGAGCACTCGATTCCGCTCAAGCGAGTGACTGAGGAGGCGGCGCGGAGTTATGCCTCGCTGAACGCGGCGAGGGAGCGAAACTGATGGATCGGGCGCAGATAGAAGGATTGCTCAGGGAAGTCAGCGAGGGCCAGACTGGAGTTAGCGAGGCCCTTGATCGGTTGCGCGATCTGCCCTTCGAGGATCTGGGCTTCGCCAAGCTCGATCATCATCGCGCGCTGCGCACTGGAATGCCCGAAACGATCTTTGCGCAGGGGAAGACCGCCGCGCAGGTGTCCGCGATCTTTGCCCGCATGGCGCGGGCCGGGGGCAATGTGCTGGCCACGCGCGCCACGCGGGAAACCTTCGAGGCGGTCCATGCGATGGAACCGCGCGCCGAGTTTCACGAGACGGCCCGCGCCATCACGCTCACGCAATCCGCAGCCACACCCGGCAAAGGAACCATCGCGGTGGTCTGCGCCGGCACCAGCGACCTGCCGGTGGCCGAAGAGGCCGCAGTGACCGCGCGGCTGATGGGCAACGCGGTCGAGTTCATTGCCGACGTGGGGGTGGCCGGCATTCATCGCCTTCTGGCGCAGAAAAGCGGCTTGCAATCCGCCCGGGTGCTGATTGTCTGCGCCGGCATGGAGGGCGCGCTGCCCACCGTGGTGGGAGGCCTGGTAAACGCGCCGGTGATCGCCGTGCCGACCAGCGTGGGTTACGGCTCATCCTTTGGCGGCGTGGCCGCGCTTCTGGGAATGTTGAACTCCTGCGCGCCCAACGTTTCGGTGGTCAACATCGACAACGGCTTCGGCGCCGCCTGCATCGCCTCGCTGATCAATCGGCTGTGAAAATCCGTTTTCCGCTTGGGCGGAGCGGCGAGGATGCGGCGCACGGAGGTGCGGGCGATGCGGTGTTGGAATCGTCCGGATCAACTGGACGCTTCTCCCGTCACCTCTTCGGTCTCCTCTGCGTCGCTGGCACCGTTCGCATTCTCGTCCTGAAAATTCTGCGCGTCGGCGAACCTGTATCCCACATACACATCGGTGAGCAGATAGACAGGATTGGAGGCATCGTCCTCGATCTTCTTGCGCAACTGGCGGACGAAGGTGCGCAGGTATTCGACCTCCTCGCGGCAATCGGCGCCCCACACCGCGGTGAGCAGCCGGGCATAAGTGATCACTCGCCCCGCGCGGCTCATCAGGCAGTGCAGAATGTCGAACTCCTTGCGTGTCAGATGCACCGGTTGCCCGCGCTTGATCACCGTCCGCTTCACCGGCTCCAGGCGAATCTCGCCGATCTCGATGGGCGCGTCCTCGGCGCGCGAGGGAGTGCGAACCCGGCGCACCGCGGTGCGGATGCGGGCGATCAGTTCGCGGGTGCTGAACGGCTTGGTCACGTAATCGTCCGCTCCCAGTTCCAGAGCCTCCACCTTTTCCCCCTCGCCGTCGCGCACGGTCAACATCAGCACCGGCAGCCGGGGCGCGAATGCGCGAATGCGGCGCAGTGTCTCGATGCCGCCGATCCCAGGCATATTGATGTCCAGAAGAACCACGTCGTAGACGGCCGCGCGCAGGGCTTGCAGCGCCTCCTCGCCGCGCGAAGCCTCGGCTACCAGAAATCCCAGTTCCATCAGCGGTGGCCGCAGGGCCCTGCGAATCGACGACTCGTCGTCCACCACCAGTATGCGTATCGTTGGCTGATTCATAGAGTAGATATCTCCTTCCGCGCCGAGGCCGGAATCGCGGCATAGAACGTGGTTCCTTCCGTCTCGTCGCTGGTAACCCAAACATATCCGCCGTGAAGCGTCGCCGCCCGCTTGGCGACGGCCAGGCCTATGCCCGTTCCGGCCGCGCGGTTGGATCGGGTCGAGGAGCGATAGTAGCGGTCGAAGATGCGCTCCCGGTCCACCATCGGTATCTCCGCGCCGAAGCTATGCACCGAAAAGATCGCCTCGCGGTTTACCTGAGCCGCGCGAACGGTGATGGTCGTGCCGAAGATCGAGTATTTGCAGGCATTGTCGATGTACTGCGTCAGGAGCATGACCATCAACTGCCGGTCGCAACATAGAATCAGGCTGTCGTCGGGCAGATCGATGACCACCTTCATGCTCGCCAGACGGTCGTTCAGCCCGCCAACCACCTCCTCGATCAGCGAACCCACCCCCGTCGGGCGAGCGTCTATCTTGACCTCGTCGGCCTCCAACCGGGCGGTGGTCAATAGCCGCGTGGTCAGTTCGCTCAACAGTCCGGCCTGCTCATCGATGAGCGCGACCAGCTCCCCCTGCGGCTCCGACAGCCGCCCCATCTCGTTCAACCCGGTGCTGGCCGCGCGGATGGCAGTCAGGGGCGTCTTGTACTCGTGCGCCAGGCCGTCCAGCACCGTCGCCCGCAGCTGCTCGGTGCGCCGCTCGCTCTCGATGCGGCTCTCGTTGGCGAAGGCCCGGTAGCGGTCGAAGGTGATGGCGATCAGCGAGGCGATGGCGTTGTTGGTCAGCGGGCTGGTCTCTCCGCGCACCACCAGGCTGCCGATGGGCACAGCCCCCAGGCGCACAACGCGCCGCCCCAATCCGGTCTCCGCCTCGTCGTCCGAGGTCTCGAAGTAATAGACATTCTGCGCCAGTTCCCGCGGACTTTCGTTCCAAACGCCTGCCTGATAGATTTCGTGCAAGTCGGCGTCGAAGACGGCCACCGCCTCCAACTGGAATATCTCGTGGACCGACTCGGCCAACTGGGGTCCCGGCTCCATGTGCAGATTCATTTGCAGCGTTCGTCGCGTGAACTCGTAGAGATCGTGCATCTGTCCGCCCCAGGACTCCGCTTCCTTGGCGTGATCCGTCACCCGCGCCGAAAGCCGGCTCACCACCAGCGCCACCAGCACGAATGCCAGCAGGGTGACTGTGTTGGCCGGAGCCTCGGCCAGATTGGGCGTCGCCTCCAGATTCAGCGGATGCGCGCGCGCGGTGAAGATGCCATGCACCGTCACCGCGGACAGGGAGACGATCGCCGCCTGCCAGAATCCGCAAAGCAGAGCTGTCGGCACCACGATCAGCATATAAAGCAGCACCGCCACCGGCAGGAGCCACTGCGCCCAGTGCGCGAAGGCCGCCACCAGAACAACGCACAGAATCCCCAGTGCGCACTCCAGCGCAAACAAGAGTGGGCCGGAGCCCGAGCTCCGCGAACGGGTCGCGCTCAAGGCCAAACGCACCGGATTCCAGCTTCTAGGCAACCGGCCCTCCATCCCTTTTGAAGTACGCGCACCGCGGTTGAATCTATCGATTGCCGGATAGGCGCGGTAGAGGCGTATAAGAATTTTAACAGGCCGACAATGGACTCCTCACGACCGATCGTGTAGCGGATGCCGGTCCTCGTGCCGCCTTGAGCCGGTCTCGTCACGACCGGAATACGGGGATAAAGACAGAGAACCAGCGAGTTCCATACAAACTAATTTTGTCATCCTCATATGTTCCTTATGCAAACTTTGTATTACTTATATCAATCCATTACGTGGACGTCATCTTTGGGGTTAGGCAAGGGAACGCGAATGCTTCTTCGGAGAGGCGACGCGGCCCGCGATCCAGCGATTATCGAGAGGCTGGCGGCAAGGGCGATCGACACGGAACGAGCGCCGATTCTGGCCACAGCTTTGACTGAATTCACGAATTGGTCCACAACAGACACATTTTTAGGAGGAATCTCGCCGATGAAACTGCATACAAGCCTGAATTTCTTTTTTCGCGCGCTGGCTGGCACCGCGCTGGCCGCGGCCATGACGGCCGCGTCGCAAACTCCAGCCCCCGCCCCCGCAACAACTCCAGCGCCCGCTCCCGCCGATCAGCCCGCGGCCGCTCCCGCCGCTCCCACCTGGAGCGTCGGCCCCATGGACCTCAGCGGATTCATCGACGGCTATTACAGCGTGAACTTCAACCGTCCAAACACGACGGACGGGTTCGACCAGATCAACCAACTGTACAACTTCAACGACAAAACCGACCAGTTCAACCTGAGCGCCGCCAAGCTCACGCTCAATCACGATCCCGACCCGGTCGGCGCGCACGTCGACTTCATTTACGGCCGCACCAACGATCTGATCAACTCCGCCCCGGCCAACAGTTCTTCCGCCGATCAGCTCAACTACATCGAGCAGGCCTTCCTCAGCCTCAAGCCGCCCAAGGCCAAGGGCTTCGAGCTGGACTTCGGCAAATTCGTCACCTCGGCGGGCGCCGAAGTGATCGAGGCCAAAGACAACTGGAATTACTCCCGCTCCCTGCTCTTCGTCAACGCCATTCCCTACTGGCACTTTGGCGCGCGCGCCTCGCTGCCGCTCTCCAAGACCGAGACCGTCGGCGCACAGATCGTCAACGGATGGAACAACGTCTCCAAGTCCAACGGAGCGGTAACCGTCGGGCTGACCAGCGCCTTGACCAAGCCCAAGTACGCTTTGAATCTGAACTATTATGGAGGACCGGAGAACCCCAATACCGCCGACGGATTTCGCAACCTCTTCGACGGCACACTGCTGCTAACCCCCAACGCCAAATTCAACGCCTACTTCAACTACGACTACGGGCAAAACCGCGATGCCGTTTACACGGTCACCGGCGATGGAGAGACGACCACGCTCGGCGACAAGAATCTGCTCCACTGGCAGGGCATCGGGGTCGCCGCGCACCAGCAAGCTACCGCCAAGCAAGCCCTGGCCGGCAGGTTCGAATACTTCAACGACCCGAACGGCGCCCAGACCGGCACGATTCAGCATCTCTACGAGTTCACCGCGACTTATGAGTACAAATGGGTCGAAGGGCTGCTGGCGCGGATCGAGTATCGCGGGGACTTCTCCAATGCGGACTACTTCCACAAGGACGCCGCCACTCTTGTGGACAACCAATCGACGCTGACCGTGGCCTTTATCGCGTTCTTCGGTCCCAAGCGCTAGAAAGCGCCTGAATGAAGCGAGTATCTCCGCTCTCAGCCATGCATTCGGGCCGAGAACGGAGATACTCCGAAACTCGGCACGGTGTCGTTGGCGGACGGTCGGCCTCCGCTAACAAGCGATGCAATGCGCCTGAAAACAGCCGTAGACGTTCGCGTCGATCGTCGGAAATGCACCCGGCTCATTTTCAGTTTCCTCATTTCATCCTTATCGCACCGGCCTTAGCCTTCAAAATGACTCACATAGCCTTCTCGCAACCCCCAGCCAGGCCATCGGCGACAGGCGAGCCACATGAAAATCCCGGGCGGCCATCCGCCGGGAGCAGCCGAACAAAAAACCTCCAGGAGAATCTTCATGGCAGATCAAAAAGCACCTCAGATGCAGGCCACCCTGGGCCTAACCGGGCTGACCAGCAACGCAATGGCCCTCATCGCCCCCGGCGCCTTTCTTTGGCTCACCTTCTTCATCCAGGCCACCACCGGCGTCACCGGTCAACCGTCCACCGCGCCGGCGATGTGGCTGGGCATCTTCGCCGCCTTGCTCCTCTGTCTGGCCACCGCCGTCGCCTACGCCGAAATATCCAAGCTCTATCCCGGCACCGGCTCCAGTTATTACTATGCCGAGCAGGCGCTGCTCTCCAAAGACAAAGCCTTCAAGTACGCCCGGGTCGCCAAGTTCATAGTCGGCTGGGGTTCGCACCTGTACTACTGGGTCTATCCCGGCGTCATGGTGGCGACTACGGGCATCTTCGTCGGCTACATTGTCGGGTTCCTCTATCCGAACGTGATGAGCGGCTCCAATCCCGGACCGGTCTTCATGGCGCTGGTTGCGGTACTCTTCTCCTTCTTCGTCGCGTGGATCGCCGCCAAGGGCGCGGGCGCATCCACGGCGGTGAACATAGCCATCAATCTTGTTTAGATCTCCGCGTTGGTCATCTTCAGCATCCTGGCCCTGCAGTAACCCGGCAGCCCACCCGCCGGCACCAGCGGACCCG
>Ga0181517_10005354_pt1 | contig 11365 bp, 7 predicted proteins | sample PEATcosm2014_Bin_31_FD_119748 | JGI IMG/M metagenome (GOLD analysis project Ga0181517, IMG submission 119748) | Peatland microbial communities from MTU Mesocosm Facility, Houghton, MI, USA - PEATcosm2014_Bin01_30_metaG | ecosystem: Environmental > Terrestrial > Soil > Wetlands > Peat | place... | reverse complement strand
GCGATTTCCGGCCGCTACTGGTGGAATACGAAGGACCGGCTGGGCCTCTTCTTGCAATCGCGCGCCGATCGCGGCCGTGTCTACCGGCTGGCCATCGAGCCGGGGCCCAATGACGATTGCTCCATGGCCATCGAGCGCATGACGCGCGAGGAACTGGTGCTCTCCTGTACCGGCGAGAAATGGTCCACCTACGATAATCGGAAGTTTGTCTATGATGTGCACGCCAAGGCTTTGGTGAAGCAGTTTTCCTATGCGCCTTTCCACGCGGTGGGAGTCGATCGCGCGGGGCGCGGGCCGCGTTTTCTGATGAGCAATGGAAGTCGCGATCTGTTGGTGGCGGTCTCGGCCGAGGGCGAATGGCAGGTGTGGGCCGCACCCGCGGGCGCGCTTCCGGGATCGGCCGAGACATTCGGGCCGGGCGGGCGGTTCCGGCTGTCGCGGGAGAAGAACCGCTTCGGCTCGGAGTTCCCCGCGATCGTGGAAGTGAGCGGCGGCGGCGAACGCCGCTACGAGCTGCCGCAATCCGGTTTCGAGACCTGGCGCGCGGCGCGCCCCGATTACGTGGGAAGCCGGCCGCAGCTCGATCCGGACGAGAAGAATGAGCAGATCGGTCCGCACCAGGTGCTGAACGACCGCCTGTGGTTTGGCAAAACCTTCTACGACGGCGAAGGCTTGACCGGCGTGGGCGGCTTCGGATATTTCGATTTCGGCAGTCGCGCGTTCCGGCTCTTCTCGCCGCCGGAGGTTCAGCGTTGGTCGGTGTCCGCCATTCTGATCGAGCCGGAAGCCGCATGGCTGGGCCTCGAGCGCCGCGGAGAATATGGCGATACGCCCGGAGGCCTGCTGCGCTGGGAGTGGCAAACGGAACGGGTTCGCACCTTCGCCGCAACATCCATCGTCACCTCGATCGTACGCCACGGCGACGCACTCTACATGGGCGCGAACGATGGCCTGCTGGTGCTCGGCGGCGACAAACTCTCAAGTTTTTTTATTGACCGCACCTCCGGCGGGAGCTATCGCGTCGTGCCACGCGAGTGACCGGTTGACGCGCTGTCCGGGCTTGCGCGTCGCGATGCACGGCTGATAGGGTAGAGGCGTCACTCGATCATGGTCGCGCCCACTCTCACTCGCGAAGAAGAGCTTCACTGGATCGCGTTGAAGCTCGTGCCGGGCCTGGGCACACGAACCGCCGGCAAGCTGCTGGAACGCTTTCACACACCGCAGGCCATCTTCCGCGCTTCGCGAACCGAGCTGGAAGGGGCCGGCGTGAACGGAGCGGTGGCGCAGTCCATCGCCAGCGGCTGCACGTTCGAGGACGCGGTCACGCAGCAGGAAAAGATGACGCAGGCCGGGGCGGTATTGGTCACCATCGGCGACCCGCGCTATCCCGCGGCGCTGCGCGAAATTTTCGATCCGCCTACCGTGTTGTTCGTACGCGGGCGCATCGAGCTGTTGCAAACGCTCATGCTGGCGGTGGTGGGAACGCGACGCGCCACGCCTTACGGGCTGGCGGCCGCCGAGCGGCTCTCGGCGGATCTGTCGCATGCCGGGCTGACTATTGTTAGCGGCATGGCGCGCGGCATCGATACGGCGGCGCATAAGGGCGCGCTGGCCGCGGGCGGCGGAACAGTGGCCGTGCTGGGCTGCGGTGTGGACGTGGTATATCCTATAGAGAACAAGAAGCTGGCCGCCGAGTTGGCGGTGAAGGGGACCATCGTTTCGGAGTTTCCCATGGGAAGCGTGGCCTTCCCGCAGAATTTCCCCATCCGCAACCGTATCATCAGCGGGATGAGCCTCGGTGTGATGGTGGTGGAAGGCGCCCAGTACAGCGGCTCGGCGATTACCGCCAAGCTGGCCATGGACCAGGGGCGCGAGGTTTTCGCCGTTCCCGGCAACATCACGTCGAAACTGAGTTGGGGACCTAACCTGCTGATTAAGCAGGGGGCCCGGCTGGTGCAGGATTGGAACGACGTGGTCGCCGAGCTTCCACCCGAATCCCGCCGGCATCTAATCGAACAGGGGCGGCAACGCATCCTCGAAGAAGGCGGCGCGGCAGGCCAGCCGGTGCAGGCATCGCTCGCCGGCGGCAAAGATTCGGAGTTGGGCCCGACGGCCCGGCGGGCGCTCGAAATTCTGCACGTGGATGCCTCCGTACATTTGGACGATATGCTTGAGAAGATGGAGGATATGTCGCCTTCCGAGTTGATTGCGGCGCTGTTTGAGCTGGAAATGCTGGGGCTGGTGAAACAGCTTCCCGGCAAGAATTTTGTCAAAGTGTGGTAACGTCAACTGGGTAATTCGCAATCCTTGGCACTAAGGCGGCGGAGGGCGCCGTAATCAAAAAGTTTATATGGCAAAGGCTCTTGTAATCGTGGAGTCGCCTGCGAAGGCGAAGACCATCAACAAATATTTGGGCAAGCAGTACGTGGTCAAAGCTTCGCTCGGTCATATTAAAGATCTCCCCAAGCGGGATCTGGCAGTCGATGTGGAACACGGCTTCGAGCCGCACTACGAGGTCATCGAAGGGAAAAGGAAGCTCGTCAGCGAGCTGAAGCAAGCCGCCAAGGGCGTGGAGAGCATCTATCTGGCGGCCGATCCGGATCGCGAGGGAGAGGCCATCTGCTTCCATCTCCAGGAGGAGTTGCGCGACGGGCGCAAGAACGCGCCGCAGATCTTCCGGGTGATGTTCAACGAGATCACCAAGAGCGCCGTGGAGAAGGCGTTTCTGACGCCCGGCCAGGTCAACACCAACCTTGTGGACGCGCAGCAGGCGCGCCGCGTGCTGGATCGCCTGGTGGGCTACAAGATCTCGCCGCTGCTGTGGGACAAAGTGCGGCGCGGGCTCTCGGCGGGCCGCGTGCAGACCGTGGCGCTGCGGCTCATCGTGGAGCGCGAGCGCGAAATCCGCGCTTTCGTGCCCCGCGAATACTGGACCATCGACGCGGAATTGCAGGCCAAGAAGGCGGCGCTATTTGCGCGCCTGGCGAAGATCGGCGACAATCCCGCGGAGATCGTCTCGCAGGCCGCTTCCGATGAAACGCTGGCGCAGCTTGAAGGCGCGGCCTACGTGGTCCGCTCGGTCACCCGGCGCGAGAAGAAGCGCAACCCGGTGGCGCCGTTCATCACCTCGACGCTGCAGCAGGAGTCCTCGCGCAAATTGCGTTTCAGCGTGAAGCGCACCATGATGCTGGCGCAGCGTCTGTACGAGGGCATCGAGATCGGCAAAGAGGGCGCGGTCGGCCTGATCACCTACATGCGCACCGATTCCACGCGCGTTTCCGACGACGCCGTGAAAGACGTGCGGCACTATATCGGCGAGCGCTACGGGGCCGAGTTCCTGCCGCCGGCGCCGAACATTTACAAATCCAAGAAGGAAGCGCAGGACGCCCACGAAGCCATCCGCCCCACCTCCATGGCATATGCGCCCGAGGAGGTCGAACGGTACCTGGCCGAGGATGAGATGAAGCTGTACCGGCTGATCTGGAACCGCTTCGTGGCTTGCCAGATGATGCCGGCGCTCTACGATCAGACCACCATCGACGTGGCCGCCACCGGCAAGAACGGCCTCGACTACGTGTTCCGCGCTACCGGCTCGGTCCTCAAGTTCGAGGGTTTTTTGAAGGTCTACCAGGAGAGCAAAGACCAGGCGGACGAGGAAGACGAGGAGCTGAAGCACCGCCTGCCCGCCGTGGCGGAGGGCGAAACCCTGCGTCTGCGCGGCCTCAAGCCCGAGCAGCACTTCACCGAACCGCCTCCGCGCTTCAACGAGGCTACTCTGGTCAAGCGGCTGGAAGCCGATGGCGTGGGACGGCCGTCCACGTACGCCTCCATTCTCTCTACCATCCAGGAGCGCGAGTATGTGAAGAAGGAGGGCGGCCGCTTCCTCCCCACCGAGCTGGGCATGGTGGTGACCGACCTGCTGATCGAGAGCTTCGACGACATTTTCGAGGTGCGCTACACGGCGCGCATGGAAGAGGAACTCGACGAGATCGAAGAGGGCAAGCTCGAATGGCGCACCTCCATCTCCGAGTTTTACGAACGCTTCGAGAAGGATCTGAAGCACGCCGAAGAGCACATGACCGACATCAAGCGGATGGAGAAGCCCACCGACTTGATCTGCGAGAAGTGCGGCAAACCTCTGGTCATCAAGTGGGGCAAGCACGGCAGCTTCATCGCCTGCACCGGCTATCCGGAATGTACCTACACGCGCGAGCTCACGGTGGATCTCCCGGATGTCGACAAGGCCGATCTGGGCGAGCAAGGCGACGAGGAGTACTGCGAGAACTGCGGCCGTCCCATGGTGCTCAAGAAGGGGCGCTTCGGAACCTTCTTCGCCTGCACCGGTTATCCCGACTGTAAGACCACCAAGCCCGTGGGCGGTACTCAGAAAAAGCCCGATCAGCAGCTCGAGGAAAAATGCCCACAGTGCGGGAATCACCTCGTGCTGAAGAGCGGGCGCTTCGGCGAATTCACCGCGTGCAGCAATTACCCGGCCTGCAAGTACGTCAAACAGAAGACCATAGGGGTGAAGTGCCCGGAGTGTTCGGAGGGCGAGATCATCGAGCGCCGCTCCCGCAAGGGCAAGACCTTCTACGGCTGCAACCGCTATCCCGAATGCAAGTTCGTGGCCTGGGGCAAGCCCGTGGCGGAGAAATGCCCCGATTGCGGCAGCCCCTATATGGTCGAGAAGTGGCTCAAGGCCGGCCCCGTGTGGCAGTGCCCCAATCCCGAGTGCAAACACAAGCAGCCGGCCCCGCAGCCCGCCGAGGCCCTGGCGAAGTAACTCCCCGCGTGGTCGCGCCGGCGGGAATGTACCGCCCGGCGCAGGGGAGCGGCCGAAAATGTTCCGCTACCCACAAAATGGGACCTATGGACCTTATAATCCGTTTACAATGAAAGTCGTGGAGGCTGCGGAGGCGGAGGTAACATGAAGCCGTTCAAATGGGGTAAGTCGAATACGGTTTTCATTCCGGAATTGGACGCGGAGCATAAAACCATCTTCCGGATGGCCGAGGAGCTGCAGCGCGCCATGGAGGCGGACGCCAGTACGGCCGACCTGCATCCTGGGCTGATGGCGCTGGCCGAGCATGCCGAGGCTCATTTCGAGCACGAGGAGCGCCTCATGCGCGAATCCGTCTGCCCGTCCTTCGAATGGCACAAGGGACAGCACAATACCGCGCGCAAGCGCCTGCGTCTCTTTCTTCCGGAGATCCAGCAGGGCAATCGTGAAGCCCTGGAGCTGCTGATGGAGTTCCTGGCCGGATGGCTGAGGGATCACACGGCCCTCACCGATCGCATCATGAGCGCCCACGTGCGCAACTATCAGCGCATCGTAGCGCGCCTGGCCTCGTAGCCCGCAGTCTCCGCCGCTAACTACAAGCGGGTGGTCACGTAGAAGGTGCGGCCTTCGCCCAGCTCGCCGGCCATGCCCAGGTCGCCCGCGTCATAGCAGGCCGTCTCACCGAATCCCGCGCGTTCGAGGGCCCCATCGATCTCCCGAGGGGTGTAGCAGCGCTCCAGGATCGCCACATCCGAGCGGTGCCATACGCCTTCGAGAAGCCGGAACATGGTCAGCGTGCAGCGCGCCAGGCGGCTGCGGAAATCGTAGCCCGAGCCGGTGATGGTCAGGAGGTGGTCGTCGCGGACCAGCGCGAACGATTCTCCCCAGTGGGTCTGATAGGCTTCTTCGAGCAGCACGTCGAAGGCGAACGTGGCGCCCGGTCGTAAGGCCGCGGCGGTGTTGCGGAAGGCGGCTTCGAGATCCTCGCGCGCCAGAATATGATTGAGGCTGTCGAAGGTGGAGACGGCCGCGTCGAATCCGCACGGCAGCGTGAAACGGGCGGCGTCCGCGACCGTGAACTCCGCTTCCGGAACGCTCTCCCGCGCAAAGGCGATCATAGGGGCCGAAACGTCGACGCCCGTTACACGGTAGCCGCGCCCGGTCAGCAGGCCGGCCAGGTAGCCGGTTCCGCAGCACACATCCAGAATGCGCGCGCCCTCCGGCACGCGGGGCAGCCAGATGCGCTCCAGGATGGGGAACGCCAGGCCATGAAACTCCTCGTTCCAGTAGCGGTGGTAGAACCAGGCGAAATCGTCGTATTCGGCCATGGGACTGATTCCAGCATGGCATACTGAATGGACATGCGATGGACCCTCTCAATGGCAGCGTGCGCGGCCCTCTGGCTGGCGCTCGCGGGCTGTTCGTCGCCGGACGGCGCCTCGACCGGTGTGAAGAAGGAAGCTCCCGCGGCGCGCCCCGGGAACGAACAGGCGCCGGATCTCTATAAGGTGAACCTGGACACCTCCAAAGGCACCGTGATCCTCGAAGTGCACCGCGACTGGGCGCCCCACGGCGCCGATCATCTCTACTCCCTGGTGAAACTCGGCTACTACGACGGCAACCGCTTCTACCGAGTGGTGCGCAATTTCGTGGTGCAATGGGGCATCAATGGCGATCCGGACACAACCCAGCTTTGGGCCAACGGCTTCATTCCCGACGATCCCGTGAAGCGCCACAACGTGAAGGGCACCGTGACCTTCGCGGCCACCAGTTCGCGCAACTCGCGCGCCACCCAGTTGTTCATCAACCTGAAGGATAACCGTTCGCTCGATCGCGACGGCTTCGCGCCGGTGGGCCAGGTAATTTCGGGCATGGATGTGGTGGAGCGACTCTACAACGCTTATGGCGAGATGGCGCCCAACGGGCAAGGCCCCGATCCCCGCGAGATCATGCGGTTAGGGAACCAATATCTCACCGATCATTTCGCCCGGCTGGACCGCATCGACAAAGCCACCATCGAGTGATCGTGTTATATTAATTGAGACCCTGCCCCGATACGAAGGGGACCAGGAAGTTACCAATACAGGGTCAAATTGGAACGACGCGGCCCGGCGTGGGCGGAACCCTCGCCGGGTTTTTTTCTGCGGCTGCAAACGCGAAACGCCCGGCCGGCCGCGGAAGCGTACTTGCCGTCCTCGCCCGCGGGCCCCAACGCGGTCGCGCGCTTGCGCGGGCACGCCCGGAGCTTCCCCGTCATAACCCTGCCCGAATACTCAGCGGCGCCCTAGCCACGGCGTACCTGAAGGGTAATGGAGAAACGGCTCCGATCGGGTTATGCTTGTTTGTGGCCAAAAGGCTCCCGCACATCCCGGGAGCACCTAGAGGTACAACGGCTATGACAAGCGAACGGTCTTCGGTTACGCGGCGGTCGCATGCGCCACGGCTTATCGCGGCGCTCACGGTAATGTCGATCTTTTTCGGCCTTGGCTGGCCGCGCGCGTCTGCGGCCCCGCGAGACGGCCAGCGGCAGGCGGCGCTGGCGGCGGGAAACCCGCAATCTCTCCCGCTGTTAGCGAATCGTCCCGCGGCGCAGTTCGCGAAGGTGCCATTGAGCTTCGAGCCGAACCAGGGCCAGGCGGATTCTACGGTTCAGTTTCTCTCGCGCGGCGACGGCTACGCACTCTTCCTCACTCCCGGCACGGTCGTCCTGAACCTGGAGCGGCGGCAGTTGCGCCCGGCCGCGGCGGCGAAGACGCCCGAAGCCGCGTCAGTCGGCACCCTGCGCATGAGCCTGGTCGGTGCAAATCCCCAGGCCGGCGCGGTCGGGCTGTCCCCGCAGCCCGGCGTGGTGAGCTACTTCATCGGCAACGACCCGAAGCAGTGGCGCTCCGGCATTCCCACCTATGGAAAGGTCAGTTATCCCCAGATCTATCCCGGTGTGGATCTGGTCTTCTATGGGAATCAGCGCCAGTTGGAATACGACTTCGTCGTCGCTCCCGGCGTCGACCCCAGCCGCATCGCGTGGCAAATCGAGGGTGCCCGCGCCGACGTTGACGCGGAGGGCAATTTAGCACTGCGTGCGCCCAACGGTCCGGCAGGCTTCAAGAAGCCGGTGCTGTACCAGATGGATGGAGACAGGAAGATCCGCGTCGCAGGCTCGTTCGCGGTGGCCGGGGACCGCATCCGCTTCCGGGTCGGCAGCTATGACCGTTCGAAGGAGCTGATCATCGATCCCGTGCTGAGCTATGCCACTTACCTTGAAGGAGTCAGCGGAACCAGCACCGATAACATCGGGTATACGACCGGCCCCGGTAACCTTGTGGTTGGCACATCGCAGGGCCTCGCTTTGGACAGCGCGGGCAGCGCGTATGTGACGGGCTACACCAAGTCGATCGATTTCCCAACCAAGAACCCTTATCAAAGCGCGCCTCCGGCAAAGGGACCGGCAGGCAGTCCCGTCAGTCCCGGGATATGGCCTTCAGCCTTTGTGACCAAATTCAGCCCGGATGGCAGTTCGCTGGTCTATTCCACCTACCTGGGCGGCAACGGCTCCGACTATGCTTACGCCATCGCGGTGGATTCCAGCGGCAATGCCTACGTGACCGGTCAGACAAACTCGGCCAATTTTCCGGTAACCAACGGAGCGTACCAGACTGTCTGCGACCCGGATCCTAGCAATCAAGGGCCCGTCACTCCAACCTGCTACAGCTCTAACGTTTCCGCCTTTGTGACCAAGCTGAACTCCACCGGATCGGGCATTGTCTACTCCACATTCCTGGGCGGCTACGCGTACGCATATGCAACCGCTATCGCCGTGGATAGCGCCGGCCGCGCTTACGTCGCCGGCAACGAGGATGAGTATTGCTCCACTAGTTATACGTTCCAAGGCTGCTTTCCCACCACCAGCGGCGCGGTGATCGGAGGAAACACGACTGGTGGGCGCTCGCCCCAATACGCCTTCGTCGCGGCATTCGATTCCACCGGCGCCCAACTGCTGTATTCCACTCTCTTCGGAGACTTGAATGGATTTAGCTGCACCAACGGTTGCGGTGCGACCTGGGGCACGGGAGTCGCGGTGGATCGAAACGGCTATTTCTACCTGGTCGGCGAGACCATGGCCGGCAAACTGCCGACCACCGCCGGCGTTGTCCAGCCCACTGCCGCTCCTCTTGACCCCCAATATGGGGTCTATTCGCTTAATTGGCGCGGCTTCATCGCCAAGTTCAATCCGGTGACATCCGCCAGTGGGGCATCGCTGGCTTACGCCACCTACTTGGGCGGGCAAGCTAAAACAGGCGGCGACTACATCAGCGGTATCGCCATCGATAGCGCCAGCAACGCTTATATAGTCGGATACACCAATTCGAAGGATTTTCCCGTGACGAGCGGCGCTTACAATACCGTCTGCGGTCCGAATGGACAGACATGCGCGGCAGCCCACGTGACCAAGCTGAATCCCACCGGCACCTCCATCGTCTGGTCCACTTTCGTGGGGGGCGCAAAATCCGATGGGAGCGACGCGCTATTCTTCACGGGCCCCGTTCAGGTAGATGGAAACGGGGACGTCTATATCATGGGACAAGGCGGACCGGGTTTCCAGTTGGTCGATCCCGTTGAGCCCACCCCGGACGGCGGTTCCCAGCAGGTGGTTGTCGCCGTGCTTGACCCCACGGGCTCGAAGTTGTTGTTCTCTACGTATATCGGATCCAACGGACTGCACACTGCGGGGCCCGCCGGGCTGGCGATCGATTCCGCCGGCGACATCTACCTTGCCGGCAATCACATCGGCACGGGTCTGATCACGACTTCCGGCGCATTCCAGCCGACCTCCAGCGACAGCCTGGCGTGCTGCTACCACGGCTTTGTCGCCAAGATCTCGCCCGTCTCCGCGGGCCCCCAGATCTCGGTCGAAAACATATTCAACGCCGCCAGCTTCGAGACGGGCTCAATAGCTCCCAATGAGTTCATCGCCATCAAAGGGAGTGGACTCGGTCCGGCCACCGGCGTGGCTTCTTCCATGACCACGCAACTGTCGGGAACCAGCGTTTCCATCGGCGGGACGCAGGCTTTCCTGACCTATGCCCAGGATTCGCAGGTCAACGCGCTGGTGCCCTTTAACGTAGCGGGCAGTCAGGGCACCACGATTCAGGTCGAGTTCAACGGCGTGAAGAGCAATATCGTATCCATCGGTGTGGTGGGATCCTCGCCTGGAATTTTCACCCAGGCTTATGGACCCGGCGAGGCCTGGGCCGTCAATTACCAGGATGGAACGTTCAATTCCAGCTCGAACGCCGCCGGCCGGAACACATACATTGCGTTCTGGATCACCGGACAGGGGACCCTCAATGCCACGTTGGCGGATGGCACACAGCCCTCCGGCCCGCCATTTCCCACTCCCTTGCTCCCGGTAAGTGTCAGCCTCGGAGGAGTTCAGGTTCCCGCAGCGAATGTAGCTTTCGACGGTCTGGTGTATTCCGGGGAAGTGCAAATCAACCTGCTCATCCCGGCCGATGCTACCGTCGGGAGTGCGGTGCCCCTGGTCGTTACCATTGGTGGGGCGTCCTCCAGGACCGACGCCACGGTCGCTATACAGTAAGGTCGATACGAGGTCGCTCGTCACGGGTCGGCGATATCGCTGGCGTGCCGGCTGCATCCGCCGGTGGCCGGCGGCGCTCTGCTACCCTGAGCCTTATGAAACGCGCATCGCTGCTCTGCTGCATCTTCGCCTGTCTCTCTTTGCATGCTCAGGATCGCGTCTACGCCATCAAGGCCGCGCGCCTGTTCGACGGCGTGAGCGACCGCCTTGTGGAACCCGGTCTGGTGACGGTTTCAAACGGCAAGGTGGTCTCGGTGGGCACACCCGCGCCGGCCGGGGCCACCGTGATCGACCTGGGAGACGCCACGCTGCTGCCGGGCTTTATCGACGCGCACACGCACCTCACGGATGCGTTCAACCCGGATTATGACGGCTCCACGGTGCTGGGCATGCGGCGTCCCGTTTCGGAGCGAGCCATCCGCGCGACGGTCAACGCCCGCGATACGCTCATGGCCGGCTTCACCACGGTGCGCGACCTGGGCGGCAACGATTTCATCGACGTGGGCCTGCGCAACTCGATCGCCGCGGGCGTGATCCCCGGGCCGCGCATGCTGGTTTCCGTTCACGCGCTCGGATCGACCGGCGGCCACTGCGACGATGGCGCCGGCTTCCGCTTCGGCCTGTTCGGGCCGGAGACCGGTCCCGAGCAGGGCGTGGTCAACTCCCCCGACCAGGCGCGCTACGGCGTGCGATTCGCCATCAAGTACGGCGCCGACGTGATCAAGACCTGCGCCAGCGGCGGCGTGCTGTCGCCGACCGACGACGTGGACGTGCCGCAGTTGTCGCAGCTCGAATTGAACGCGCTGGTGGAGGAGGCTCACTCGCAGCGCCGCAAGGCTGCCGCGCACGCGCACGGGGCCGAAGCGGCCAAGCGGGCCATTCGCGCCGGTATCGATTCCATCGAGCACGGAACGTTTCTCGACGACGAAGCCATGCGAATGATGCATGCTCGCGGTACCTTCCTGGTACCCACGCTAACCACGCGCGTT
>Ga0181517_10005352_pt1 | contig 11367 bp, 11 predicted proteins | sample PEATcosm2014_Bin_31_FD_119748 | JGI IMG/M metagenome (GOLD analysis project Ga0181517, IMG submission 119748) | Peatland microbial communities from MTU Mesocosm Facility, Houghton, MI, USA - PEATcosm2014_Bin01_30_metaG | ecosystem: Environmental > Terrestrial > Soil > Wetlands > Peat | place... | reverse complement strand
GGTCTCGCCGCCGCCGAACGCCAGCTCTCCAACGATTCCTTCATGGCCAAAGCCCCCGCACACATCGTCGAGGGCCTGCGCAAGCAAGCCGCCGAAACCCGCACCCTCTACGACAAAGCTAAAGCCGCCCTCGATGCGTTGGAACGAGATTGAATTTGCGATGAGAAAGCAATGGTTTGGAGACACGCGCGACTACGTGAAGTGGAGTTTCGTCTATTCCGAGGCTTCCCCAAATGCTTCTGTCTGCTACATAGCAATGGCCCGTCCAGACGAAATAAAGGGGACTGTCCACCCGACAGTAATAAGGTTCTTTGATAAGTCCAAAGATCTTGGCCTGGTGCGTGAGATGTTCAGTGAGCATTTCCTAGCGTTACTGGATGGATACGGCAAAGCTCAGCGGCACGAGTACTTCGACCAAGCAGAGAGCCTTATCAAGGAAGGCCAGTCGATGGATCGTGTGGTGATCTTTATCGACCCTGACACTGGAATCGAACCGCCATCTGGAGGTGACAGCAGGCACATTTGTCTCGCTGACCTAAGGCGGTTGTGTGACCTACTCAGAAGCGGTGACAAACTGATCGTCTATCAACACGCCCCGATTATGCGCAAGAAAACGTGGATCGAAGATGGTCTCGGCCGAATCCTTGATGGAGAATGGACAAGGAGTTATCGAGTAACTTCCTATCACAACACCGACTGTGCATCGGAGGTCTGCTTCTTGAAGTTCGAACGAAGCAAGACTTCCTAAGCCGCCTTGTACGGCCTGATCTCCGTCAACCCTTCGACATCCACCGTCCGCAGATCGTACTCATTCTGCAGATTCATCCAGAACTGCGCGGGCAGGCCGAAGAATGCACCGAGCCGCAGCGCCGTATCTGCCGAGATCGCCCGCTTGCCCTTCACAATGTCGTACACCCGCGGCAGTGGCACGCCCAACTCCTTCGCCAGACGATAGGAAGTCAGCCCCATCGGTTCCATGAACTCGGTCAGCAGTATCTCTCCGGGATGAATTACAAATCGCTTCGCCATGCGTCTCCTCCGCCTAGTGGTAATCCACAATATCTACGTCGTGCGCATTTCCGTCCCGCCAGCGAAAGCATATCCGCCACTGATCGTTAATCCGAATGCTGTGCTGCCCCTTGCGATCAGTCTTCAGCTCTTCCAGCCGATTGCCCGGTGGAACGCGCAGGTTGTTCAGTTCAACTGCGGCGTTCAGAATCGCCAGTTTCTTCCAGGCCGTTCGCCGAATGTCGGCAGGAATGCGGCGGCTCTTTCCCGTCAGCCACAGTAACTCAGTGTCGGCGTCCCGAAAGCTGGCAATCACAGACATATAGTATCGCGGCGCGTTACTAACGTCAAACATGACTTCCAGCCTAACCCGCTGACTCGCTGTCCTTGTAGAATTCCTTCATGGACTGGAAATCCCGCCGCATCTCCGCCCTGCTCGAGGCCGCTCTTATGGAGGACAAGGCCGCGCAGGACATCACCACCGACCTCACCATCGACCCCGGCCTGCGCGCCACCGGAACCATCATCGCCCGGCAGAGCTGCGTGGTCGCCGGCATCGGCTGCATCTCCGCCGTCCTCTCGCTTTACGGCAAAATGAAACCCGCCGGTCGCTTCGAGGTCGTCTCCCATCCTGAGATCTTCGACGGTGTTCGCGTCAAGAAGGACCAGGCCATCGCCGTCATCCGCGCCAACGCCGCCAGCATCCTCTCCACAGAGCGCGTCATCCTCAACCTCATGCAGCGCATGAGCGGCATCGCCACGCTCACCAATGAGTATGTCTCTGCGGTGGCCGCCGCCAAGTCCAAAACCAAAATTCTCGATACCCGCAAGACCATCCCCGGCCTGCGCGCCCTGGACAAATACGCCGTCAGTTGCGGCGGAGGCACCAACCACCGGCTCGACCTGCAGGACGGCATCCTCATCAAGAACAACCACATCTCGCTCGGCGGCGGCCTTCCCGCGGCGCTTGCGCGCGCCCTCGCCGGTCGCAAACCCGGCCAACTCGTCCAGATCGAGGTCCGCACTCCAGCCGAACTCGATCAGGCCATCGCCGGCGGCGCCGAATCCATCCTGCTCGATAACATGAAGCCCAAAGAGGTCGCCAAGGCGCTCAAGATTATCCGCAAAGCCTTACCCAAAGCCACAGTCGAGGCCTCCGGCAGCATCACCCTAAAGACCGTTCGCGACTACGCCAAAACCGATGTCGACTTCATCTCCGTCGGCGCGCTCACTCACTCCGCCACAGCCGTCGACCTCAGCATGAAGATCACAGCCACCCTCCTCTGACGATGCCGGACGACTCCTTCGACCTTCGTGCATTGGAGCAAGCCGTTATTGGCACCCAATTCGCCGCTCACATCACCCATCTCGCCACCACTACCTCCACCAACGACCTCGCCCTCCAGGCTGCGCAGTCCGGCGCGCGCCACGGCGTATGGATCGCCGGCGAACAGACCGCGGGCCGCGGCCGCGGCAACCACGCATGGTACTCCGCCCCAGGCACCGCACAGGAACCAGCCGGCCTCTATATGACCGCGCTCATTGCGCCGTCCATCCCCATGCAGCGTGCGCCCAGCCTCTCGTTCACCACCGCGATTGCCGTCCAGTCGGCCATCTGCTCCGTCTTTGGGTTCGCCAGGCCAGCTCAAATCGACATCCGCTGGCCCAACGACCTCCTCCTCAACGGCAGAAAGGTCGGCGGCATCCTCATCGACACCGCCTCCAACCCCGCCACATCTTCGCAACACGCAATCCTTCGCTACGCCGCCATCGGCATCGGCATCAACGTCAACCACACCAGTTTTCCGCCTGAACTGGAACCCATCGCCACCTCCCTCCGCCGGGAGCTGCCCAACTCGGGCGCCCCAGCCGGGGTCCCCGGCGAGCGGTCTTTACTCGCGGGGGTGACACGTCTCGCCTTTGAGACCTGGGTTCACGCACCCATCCGCCGCGAGCCGCTCGCCGCCGCCATCCTCCTCGCCCTCGACGCCGAACTCCGAGCCCTTACCTCGAACCTCGAACCTCGAACCTTGGACTTGCCCCAGTACTCCTCCTGGATATCCGGCAAGCGCGTCCGTGTCGTAGCCCGCGACGCCACCCCTAACCACCCGGCCCCCGGCGGATATACTGGCATTACCGCTGGCCTGGACCCCAACGGCTTTCTCCTCGTCCTCGGCGACGACGGCCAGCTCCACACCGTCCTATCCGGTGGCCTCCGCGAACCATGAATCTGTCGTCATTCTGACTCACAGAGTCAGAATCTCCGTCGTTGTCTTAATATCGAACCTTGAACCTCGAACCTAGACCATGCTCCTCGCCATCGACGTAGGCAACACCAACACGGTTCTCGGCCTCTATCGTCTCGCCACGCCGGAGGCTCCCGCAGCCCTGCTCGCCGACTGGCGCATCACCACCCATCGCAATCCCACCATCGACGAGCTTGGCATCCTCTTCCGCGACCTCTTCGCTCTGCGCTCGCTCGACATCGCGCAGATCAGCGGCATCGTCATCTCCTCGGTCGTTCCGCCGCTCGATTCCACCATGCGCCGCGCCGCCGAAATCTATTGCGGAGTCAAACCCCTCTTCGTCGAGCCTGGCATCCGCACCGGCCTGCCCATCCTCACCGACAATCCCGCCGAAGTCGGTGCCGACCGCATCGTCAACTGCGTCGCCGCTTACGAATTATTCAAGGATGCTACGGGACTCCATCCACCCGTCATCGTCGTCGACTTCGGCACCGCGACTACCTTCGACTGCATCTCCGCTAAAGGCGAATTCCTCGGCGGGGCCATTGCCCCCGGCCTCGCTATCTCCGCCGACGCTCTCTTCAACCGCGCCGCGCGCCTCCCCCGCATCGACATTCGCAAGCCCGCAAAGGTCATTGGCACCGGCACGGTAGACAACCTCCAGATCGGCCTCTACTACGGATACATCGGCCTGGTCGACGGCATCCTGGAACGCATGATCGTCGAGCTAGGCCCAGACACGCGCACCATCGCCACCGGAGGCCTCGCCCGCCTCATCGCAGGCGGCTCCAAATTCATCCGCCAGGTCGACGAACTGCTCACCCTCACCGGCCTCCGCCTCATCTACGAGCGCAACCAGGACCGCCACGACCGCTCCCGCCACCCCAAGCCCCGCGGTTCAGACGACACTTCCGCCCCGCCCGTGGAACACCGCTGACCACAATGGATACGATCCGCCAATCAGCAAGGCAACAACAGCGCTTGCGATCGATACAGAACTGGATTTAAGAAAGTGAACGCTGCCATATATTACAAGTGGCACATAGAAGACCAGCCCCGTCACCATACCCGGAGAGTACATGCGCCCTCTGATTGCCGCCCAAAGATGCCATACGCCGTTGGAGGCCAGAATCGCCGACACTGCGATCCAATAGGCTACGCCGAACGGTGTACCGGTAACCAGGGCGGCATCTACGCATACCACGAGAAGAATCACATTGACGATGACCAGAAAACGTGGCGTGATGCTGCGGACGGATGGTCCCCGATATCGCCGGTACCAGTTCATGAATCCGCCCGGCCAAACGAACTCTTCGCAGATATGCGCCAACGCCGCTGCCAAAGGTGCCCAAAGAAACCATTGCGGATGACCATCGGGTAAAGTCATTGTTGTAGTCCTCCGAATTGAAGCTATGGCGATTTGCCAAACAGAGCAGTGACTCTGATCACGCATACAGGAGGGCGTAGTCACGGCAGCTCCTCAGCCATTTTCACTTGCAACTTACAACCAACAACTGTCCTTATGAACTACTTCAATTACTTCACCGAGATCGAGACCCGCTTCCAGCAGCGCCGGGGATCATTGCTCATGCTCTCAACCCTCGACTGGGCGTTGATTGAGACATGGCGCGAAGCTGGCGTTCCTCTCGAAGCCGTTCTGCGCGGCATCGACGTGGCCTTCGACAAGCACGACGCGCAGCGCCTCCGCAGCACCCGCCGCCAGCGCAAGATCAACGGTCTTGCCTGGTGCGCGCAGGCTGTCCTCGAAGCTGTCGAGCAGTCCCGTGAAGCCGCCATCGGCGCCACCCCAACCCAGCCCATCGAAACGCGCGACTCCGGCTTCGAGCCTGCTCACATCGCGCGCTACCTCCAACAGAACGCCGCCGCGCTCGACGCAGCCGCCGCCAACCTCCCTTCACCCGCCAACACAGCCGTCACCGAATCCGCCATCCGCCTCCGTGAACTAGCCGGCCCTTTGTTGTCATTCCGCAGCGCTGCGGAGGAATCTGCTTCTCCGTCACACCTCGAGTCTGGTACCTCGAACATGGAAGACCTCGACCGCACCCTCACAGTCCTCGAAGAAAAAATTTTCGCCGCACTCCTCACTGTCGCACCCGAGGACCAACTCATTGCCCTCCGTGAACAAGCTGCCCGCGCCCTCGCCCCCTACCGTGGCAAGATGCAGGCCGTCCAGATCAAGCAGGTCCAGCAGCAATTCCTCCAGAAGCGTCTGCTCGAAGCCCACTCCCTGCCGCGCCTCAGCCTCTTCTACATGCCCCACCAAGACGAGGCGTAATATGACCGTGCCCCTCGGACCTCGAACCGTGAACCGTGTACCAGAATGCAGTGCCACTCCTCCCTGTCCCCACTTCGGCAGTTGCGGCGGTTGTCAGCTTCAAGACCTCAGCTACGCCGCCCAACTCGACCTGAAATCCGCTCGCCTTCGCACTCTCCTAGATGCCACCGACATCGCGCTGCCTGAACTCCAACTTCATCCATCCCCACCCCTTGCCTACCGCAACCGCATCCGCCTCACGCTCGCCGAGGTAGACGGCCAACTCCACGCAGGCTACCTCACGCCCACACCGCCGGAACTCTCGAACCGCGAACCTCGTACCTCGAACCCTGTCTTCCTCCCCATCACCCAGTGCCCCATCGCCGCACCCATCCTCTGGCGAGCCACTGAAGCCTTCCTCGCATTGCTCAACCAAGCCCCCACCTCCTGGCGCCGCAACCCCCGCCAAATACCCGACCAACTCGAACTCTTCACCACCGCCGATGAGTCCCGTCTCCAGCTCACCCTCTCCCTTCGCACCGCGATGAAGTCCCTTCCAAAAAAACTCGCCGCCGACTTCTCCACTCTCTGTGAATATCTACTCCCCCGCGTTCCCCAACTCAGCGGAGCCGGCATCGCTCTTCTCCCACCCCACTGCGCCGCTCGCAGCCGCCGCGTCGAACAACCTCATCCCGGCCCAACCTGGGGCGCTCCCGGCCTCAACTACACGGTCGCACCCCTCGAACCGCGAACCTTGAATCTCGAACCTCAAACCTACTGGGTTCCGCGCGGTGCCTTCTTCCAGATCAACCGCTTCCTTCTTCCCGAACTCCTCGCCCTCGTCACCCTCAACCGCACTGGTCAGCAAGCGTTCGACCTCTACGCCGGAGTCGGCCTCTTCTCCCGCGCTCTCGCCGCGCGCTTCGCCCATGTCACGGCAGTCGAGATCGCCGAACCCGCCTTCACCGCTCTCACCCGCACCAAGCTCTCCACCCTGCACGGCATTCAAGCCACCACCCTCGACTTCCTTCGCTCCGCCGTACTCCAGCGCGACCGCCCTGACCTCATCGTCCTCGATCCGCCCCGCTCCGGCGCAGGTCCCGAGGTCTGCACCCTGCTCGCGCGCATCGCCGCTCCCACCCTCATCTACGTCTCCTGCTCACCTGAAGCCCTGCCTGCAGACCTCATCACACTCGCCACCTCCGGATACACCCTTGCCGAGCTTCACCTCTTCGACCTCTTCCCCCAAACCACCCACATCGAAACCCTCGCCATCCTCACCCGCTAAAAAATAATTGCGCCATTGCTCGCCGCAATGTGACAAAGTTGTGAGGAAGGACAGGTGCCTGTTGCGGCAATCCTCTGGCGTTTCCAGACCTGGTTCCACACCCGAGTCACAAGACGAGCGCGAGCGTCGTCTCTGGCCCCGGTTCCCCCGCGTCGAGCCTCTCCGCTTCCGCCGTACCCCTCTGCTCGCTGCCGCCCTCTGCTTCGCCCTCGGCGAGTCACTCACCAAGGTCCCGCCTTCTACCACACGCCTCACCATCCTTCTCCTCATCGCCGTCCTCATACTCGTCGCACTCACTCTCCTCGCTCTGCGCCGGACCCTCCGCCTCGCCGTGCTTCCCGTCGCAGTGCTATGGATCGTCGCCGGTCTCTGGTCCGCGCAGATACAACCCGCTCCCTCGCCGCAGACCCTGTTGCTCACTTATGCCGACGGACTCAGCCGCACCGTCCAGGGCCGCATCGTCCGCATCCGGATCCTACCCACACGCGCCGCCAACTCCGACGCCGATTCCGATCCCGACCAATGGGACGAACCCGGCATTCCCTCCACCTCCCTCGATCTTTCGCTCACCGCCATCGAAGACGTCACGCCCGATACCTCCCGCATGGTCCCCATCGTTGGCGGCATCCGTGCCACACTCCTCGCCGGCAACTCCCACCAGCTCCAAGCCCAGCCGCAGCCCCAGCTCCATTGCGGGGACCTCGTCGAAGCTCCCCTCCGCCTCCGCGCGCCCGAGCGCTACCGCGACCCCGGCGCATGGCAGTTCGCCGATGTTCTCCTCGACCAGGGAATCGCCGCCACCGCCAACCTACCCTCCACCAAGCTCCATCTCCTGCCATCTTCCGCACACACGCACCAGCTCGCAGACTTGTCTGCGAGCCGCGCCTCGGCAATTCTGCAATGCCGCATCTTCGCGGCACAGAGCTGGGCCGCCGCACGCCTTCTCGCCTACACTGGCTCCGCCGCAAACCGTCGCCTCCCGCCACGTCTCCGCCTCACGCCCGACGACGCCGGAATGGTCAACGCAATGCTCTTCGGCGACCGCTCTCGTCTCACCCAGCAGCTTCGCCTCGGCTTCCAGCGCACCGGCTCCTTCCATCTCTTCGTCGTCTCGGGAATGCACGTCGCTCTGCTCGCCGGCCTGCTAGTTTGGATTGCCCGCCGCCTACGCATCCGCAACTGGCTCGCAACTCTCCTCACCCTCACCGTCACCTACGCTTACGCGCTGCTCACAGGCTTCGGCGTTCCCGTGCAGCGTGCCCTCCTTATGACCGCTGTCTTCCTGTTCGCCCGCCTGCTCTCCCGACAGCGCAACTCCCTCAACGCTCTCGGTGCCGCAGTGCTTGTCGTTCTCGTCTGGTCGCCGCACGCTCTGTTTGAGTCCAGCTTTCAGATGACCTTCCTCGCTATCGTCGCCATCGCGGGAATCGCAATGCCTCTCGGCGAGCGCAGCTTCCTCCCTTACGCCCGCGCCGCCCGCAATCTTCGCCAACTCTGGCGAGATACTGCCGTACCGCCGCGCTTTGCGCAGTTGCGAGTCTCGCTCCGTATGGCAGGCGAACCGCTCGCCGGAATCTTCGGCAGGTGGGCCTATCTGCTTCCCGCGCGCATGTTGATTGCTGCCCTATGGGCCGTTCAACTGGTTCTCATCGGACTCATCGCAGAAGCCGTCATGGTGCTTCCCATGGCCCTGTACTTCCATCGCGCCACCGTCTTCGCGCTGCCCGCCAACATGATCTGCATTCCCCTCATCGCCGTGCTTGCCTCGCTTGGCCTGGCAACCTTCCTCGCGTCGCTGATTAGTCCATGGCTCACTGCTCTGCCCGGCTCCGCGCTGGCGCTCCTTCTCCATGGCGTCACAGGTGCCATCAACCGCATCAGTCATGCGCAGGCCGCCGACCTTCGCGTCCCCGGCCCCACGCTGCTGCACGCTATGCTGGCCGTCGCCTGCTTCACCTTCTGCTGCTGGGCGGTGCGCCGTTCGCGAGCCTATGCCTGGGCAGCCATCGCCGTTCTTCCTCTCGCCGCGGCAATCGTCCTCTGGCCGCATCCACCCGCCGTCCATCCCGGCCAGCTCGAAGTCACCGCTATCGATGTCGGCCAGGGAGACTCACTGCTCGTCGTCGGCCCCACGGGCGTTGCCATGCTCGTCGACGCCGGAGGGCCCACCGGCGCCGCCGCCAACGCCGAGAACGCCACCCTTACCTCCTCCACCTTCGACATAGGCGAAGAGGTCGTCTCGCCCTACCTCTGGTCGCGCCACTTCCGCTGCCTCGATGTCGTCGCCCTCACACACGCGCACTCCGACCACATGGGTGGAATGCCAGCCATCCTGCGCAACTTCCGCCCACGCGAGCTATGGGTCTCCGTCGATCCCAACTCCGACTCCTACCGCGCATTACTTGCGGATGCCGTTGCACTTGGAATAAAAGTTCGCCACCTCCGCGCCGGCGACCGCCTCGCCTGGGACTCCCTCGACGTCGCAGTCCTCGCTCCCACACCCGCCTACGCCAACCTCGGCCCGCCCATCAACAACGACTCCCTCGTTCTACACCTGCAGTTTGGCCGAGCATCCGCTCTGCTCGAAGGTGACGCCGAGGCCCCCAGCGAACATCAGATGGTCGTCGCATCCCTCATCAACCCCGCCGCCCAGCTCGGTCCGGACACCCTGCTCAAAGTCGGCCACCACGGCAGCCGGACCTCCACCACCCCGGAGTTCCTCGCTCTCGTCGCTCCGCAAGATGCCGTCATCTCCGTTGGCCGCAACAACACCTTCGGCCATCCCCGCCCAGAGGTCATCCAGCGCCTCGCCGACGCCCACGCCCGCGTCTTCCGCACCGACCGCTTCGGACTTACTTCCTTCCTGCTCTCCCGCGACGGCCAGATCGCCACCCTCCCCGTCACCTCCAATCCATAGTCCGCAACATCCCGTCACTCCCCGCTCACCGGCACCGGAAACGCCACAAACCTGCCCTCACAGCTCATCCCCGTCCCCTGCGACGGCTTCCCCGTTACCGTCACGTCATCCCCCGTGAACGTGAAATTCGTTCCATCCAGCGCAATTGCAGCATGTCGCGCTGAAGTCCGCGCCGCCGCCGGCTGCTCCACCACGTTGTGGAATGCAATGCTCAGCCTGTGGTCCGCATCCAGTCCATCGATCCCGATCCCGCCGCCTTCAATCAAAATATTGCTCAAGCGAATGTCCGTATACTGCGGCGGCTTATTGTGCTCCGTCGCATCCACCTCGTGGTGTCCGTCCGATCCGGAGTGCGTCCCAATTGAGATTGCGCTCCTGCTGCCGCGAATACACATATCGTTGAACTCCACGTCCTGCACCAACCCGCCCAGCTTGTCGTTCGACTTCATGTTGATGCCCGTGCTCGTTCCATCCAGCGTCAGATCGGAGATGCGAATGTTGCTGATGCCACCGGAGGTCGAACTCCCGGTCCCCACACCGTGTCCTGCATAGAAATGGTTATGAAGCACGCTTACGTGGTCGGTGTGCGACCCCGTGCGCGACTTGATCGCAAGATTATCGTCACCCGCATAAATGTACGAATGGGTAATCGTCACATTGGTGGTCGGCGTCGAAACCTCAGGCCACGGCTGTCCCAGGTTGATGCCGTCGCCGTTCAGCGCGTCCTTCGCCTGGTTGATGATCACGCCCCATACTGTGAACCCATTGCCACCCGCATACGACACCGCAAAATTCGGCGAGTTGCGCAGTTGAATGCGATACAGCGTGAAGTTGTCGCAATGCGCCAGTGTCAACATCCGAGGATTGTTCTGCAATCCCACTACCTTCGGCGGTGTCGTGAGCTCTGCCGGGACCTTACCTACGCCGCGCGCCCATCGCGTGTACTCCACCGGCCAGCCCATGATCGATTGTTCAGCCAGGTCCTCCCAGGTAATCTCCTGCCCCAGTATCTTGGCGCCGCGTCGTCCATCGATCATGCCATCGCCCATCACCGCGGCTCCGGCAACATCGTGCCCGCCAATCAGAGGCTTGCATCCATGTCCCGAGATTCCCTGCGTGTATGGATATTTCTTCTCCGTCACCGTTCCGCACAGTCCTGGCTGCACATCGTAATCCCGTGGATTGCGTGACCCGAACAGGATCGCCCCTTTGTCGATCAGCAGTGTCACCCCGCTCCGCAGTTCCAACGGTCCCGTCAGAAATGCATCCTGCTCTCCGCTGGCCTTCAGTTCCACCGCTCGCCCCGCTTTGCAGTGGTCCATCGCCTGTTGGATACGGGTCGTATCCGGCTTGCTCTCATCCAGCTCCGGCAGCTCCAACCCATGCGACGCTTGCCTCGCCGTCAGCGCCGTGCAACTCGGCGGAATCTTCGGCTCGGTTACAATCCGTGTGTCCTGTCCATACGCGGAATGTGTCCCCGCCGCCGCTGCCGCAAACACCAATGCACAGCCCCAAGCCGCCAATCGACACATCATCGTCACCTCATCTCAACTTCAAAGTGTAGATGAACCTCGAACCTTGTACCTCGAACCTAGTACCTTAAGACCTATGCCCACTCCCCTCACCCTCCGCG
>Ga0181517_10005343_pt1 | contig 11373 bp, 14 predicted proteins | sample PEATcosm2014_Bin_31_FD_119748 | JGI IMG/M metagenome (GOLD analysis project Ga0181517, IMG submission 119748) | Peatland microbial communities from MTU Mesocosm Facility, Houghton, MI, USA - PEATcosm2014_Bin01_30_metaG | ecosystem: Environmental > Terrestrial > Soil > Wetlands > Peat | place... | reverse complement strand
GGAACTCCTTACCTACCAGTTCGCTTTCTTCGTAACCGAGCATTTTCCGGAAGGCGGGGTTGACGTACTTCAACCGCCCCTGCAAGTCCCAAACAGCGATCCCGCTCCGTCCATGCTCGTAGATCGCTCTGAAGCGTTCCTCGCTCTCGCGCAGCGCCTCTTCGGCCAGTTTCCCTTTAGTGATATCGCGCTCGCTGCCTTGTACTCCAACCTGGCGACCGCTTTCATTAAGAATCGGCCCCCAGGTGGCAGCCACCCATTTCACGCGCCCATCTCTGGTGACAAGCCGGTATTCTTCGTCCTGGATAGACCTTCCTTGGAATAAGGAGTCCCAGTGACTAAGCATCCGGGGCCGGTCCTCCGGATGAATCCAATCGATAAAGCCCGCCTTCTCGAGATCCGCCACTGAATAACCGGTCAGCGTCTCGACCGGCGCGTTGGCATAGATCAACCGGCGGTTCATATCATAAGCCAGCACCATTTCTTTCAGGTTGTTCGCCATGAGGCGGAGCTTCTGTTCGGCCTCCCGCAGGAATTGCTCGGCTTTCTTAGCCCGGTTTCTTTCGTGGGTCACACGCACCGTCTGCCAACAGGCCAGAACAAAAAGCAAGGCAAAGAGCGTGACAGCCGCCAACAGGAGGGTCTCGCGCCGCCTTGCTGTCAGAACGGCTTGCATGGACTCCAGGTGCTGCCCCGGCAGGTAACCCCATCGCCCGATAATCGTAGCCAGTTTGCCTTCGGCGGCAATGGCATTGATCTCGTCACGTAGGGCGTCCGCGGCGGCGCTGCTTTCGAACGTAGAGGCGATTCCCAGGCGTGACCATGCTTCCGGAGCGGCGATCCAGCGGAGCGGGCGCCCCGCGCACGGGCTTTGGTCCAACAAGACCGAAATGGCTGTATAGGCATCCATGAAGGCGGCATCAGCTCTCTGCTGGCAGACGTCTTCCATGACGTTGCGCAGGAAGGGACGCGCCAGAGGCAGCGCATCCGGCGCAACACGATGCAGTTGAACATTGTCGATGGAGGGATTGGCGAGGCCGATTGTGGAGGCTGCCAAGTCCTCGACCTTTCTGTATGCACTGTCGGCGCGGACCAAGAAACAGTACTCGAATTCTAGGTAGGGCTCGGATATATGGAAACTCGTGAGGCGCTCAGGAGTGATCTGGATCAGGGGCCAGAGATCGACAGCTTTTTTTCGGAAAGCGGACTCCGAGCTCTCCTGCCAGAAGACCCACTGGAGGCCGATTCCCCGACGGCGGGCAGCCTCGCGCACCAAGTCGATAGCAAGACCGGCCGGCTTCCCACCGTCATCACGAATCTGGAATGGCGGAGAAACCGTCCAGCCCATTCTGTATACCCGGTTGGCAGGAAAGGGACGCCGCAAGCGCAGCCATTCCACCGCGGCGGCGGTTAAGATCACGGCAAGCGCGACACCAAACGCGACCTTCCAAAGACGAGTTGGTTTCACGAACGACGCTCTTTAGCGTAGCAACCAGCATCCTCATTTGGAAGATACCCAGGCCGGCACGCCCGGGATGACGATTGTCAAAGCGGCGGAAGTGCACTTCCCGGTGTCGCGACGTTTTCGGTGTCCGCGACAATAAACCAACCTCCGGATTGGGCGGTACCTCTTCGGTGTCCGTGCAAAAGAAGCCACCGAAACCTCCGGTTTTCGAGGTTTCCGCGGCGCGCCGAGAACCTTCCGGAAAACCCTCCCTGGCCGTATCCTACTGCCACGGAACCTCCGCCGCCCGCCGGCAGCGCATCCGGACGGCCGTGGAGGCTAGCGGACAGCGCCTCGCGCAGCCCTTTGAAGGCTGGATCCGTGGACCCGTCCCGGGGGCGTCCGCGCATTGATCACCGGGCCGCAAGGTTTCGACGAGGCCGTTGCGTTCGCGCGCGACGAGGCCCAGCGAGATCACGGAGCGGGTGCCCGGACGCCGTTTTATCTTAGCCGGAGTGAATGTGAAGTCGCGTCGGAGAAACTGGACCAGTGGCGGATTTATCGGGTACACCTCTTTTCGTCGGAACTGCGGGTGTTCACGGTTTCGCCCCCGCTGGATCGAGTGTTTCGCCGGATTGTTGAAGACAAAGGAACCGTATAGGACGCGCTCCCTCATCGGTCGCAGGGGAGTTTGCTCCGGGGCTAAGGCTCCCCATAGAGATCTTCCTCGGACAGTACGGCTCGCTCTCCAAACTCCTTTTCGGCCCTCGCCGCTGCGCCAAACATCGGCCCGCGAGCCGGCAACGCCGGTGCGAACGCCATTAAAGCCGATGTTTTCCGGTACATCGTCATAGATAGCCTCGATGCCCCCGCGTCGAAAATACGTTTCGTGCCAGAACGCGGTTCCGCCGGAGTCTTTCAAAAAGCGCTGCCACCACTGCCGATGGGGGTCCGAACGCGTCCACTCTAAGAGGGAGTTTGAGTCACGCCATTACTGGCGCATGCCAACATGCATAGGAAATAACGAGTAGATGATTGTTTCGTGCCGAAGCAGCCCGTCGGGCTGTGCCGTAACAGAAGAAGAAATCTTCGGCCCAAAGCCTAGCAGCGTCTTGAATCCGGCGATGCGATTCACTCGCATCCCAAGATAGATGACGACCAGATCCGGATAACCAGACAGATTGACGGTACGCCGTTCAACGCGTGTGCGCATAGCGGAAGTCCCTCAACTCCATGATAGCCATGCCGGCTAGGCGAGCCGGGCACCGCCGCGGAACAGATAGGGGGCGCGGTGGCTTGTCCGGCGCACTCCCGCCCCTGACCGCATTCGACCGCCAGGGCATCTCCGCCCCCCGTGAGCGTATCGAGGCGACCGTTGAGGCCGCCGGCCACGCCTCGCGCAGCCGTTCGAAGCCCTGATCGCCGCGGACTGCGTTCCGGGCGGCGTCCCGGTTCTGATCTCGGGGCCGCAGGGCTTCGTAGGGGCGGCCGCGTGCGCGCGCGGCGAAGCGCCCAAGCGCATCGTACGCCCGGCGCGCGCCGGCGCATGGCTGCCGCGCAGAGGAAGCGGTGGGCGGCGTGGAAATCCGCCACAAAGTCGGCGGTCGCGCCGCAGAAGGCACGCTGGCCGATCATACGAGCATAGACTTCGTCTATCGAGTCTCTGCTTTCCTGCCGGCCATCGGCCTGCTGGCGGTATTCCTTCGAGCGATCAGTCCGTCCGAGGCGCGCACCGGCAGATAGTCTTAACTCCTCAGATTCCTGGGCCGTCCAAGCGACGCGCTCGTGCTACGATGAACCGCAGAAATCCCATGACTTTCCCTGCTCCTGTCCCTGAAATCCCCGCGGCCAATGTCGACAAAGCCGCGGCCTACTATGTGAACACGCTGGGTTTCACCTTCGAGTGGGGGGACGACCAAGGTGGCATTGCCGGCATCTCAAGGGGGAAATGCAGACTGTTTATCACCAATCGCTCTTTCCGGGAGTCCTACGGCAACGCAAGCCCCGTTCTTTTCTGGCTCAATCTCAATAGCAAGGCTGAGGTGGACGAACTCTTCGCGGAGTGGAAGGCCGCGCAAGCGAAGATCGTTTCCGAGCCCGAAGACAAACCATGGAAGCTGCGTGAGTTTATGGCCGCCGATCTTGACGGCAACCTCATGCGTGTCTTCTATGATTTCCGCGGTGATAGATAAAGAACGACACGTCGCGCAACGTTCGTCAAGCGTTGTTCGGATCGTCGCGGTCTGGTCGTGTCACGCGCCAGTTTCCGCGATGCTGGAGATCTCGGCGGAAACCCCCGGATTTGGAGGGTTCCGCGGCGTTGCGAACCTCCCCGGAAAACCCTCGGATTTGGAGGCTTCCGCCGCGCTGGAAACCTCCCCGGAAACCCCTCCTGCCGTTCTGCAAGTGGCAGTCCGCGCGTTCTGCGTGGACGTCGAATCAGGGACGTAAACCACTATTGACCATTACGCGACGAAAACCGAGAAACTCCCTTAACTGGAAGCCAATGGCGCATTTCATCATGGAACAATGACAACTGGCGGAGGCGATTTGGAGGTTTCCGCGGCGCGCCGGAAACCTACTGGAAAACCTCCGTCCGTTGGTTGTGGTACCTCGTCCTGGCTTGATATTCTCCTTTTCTTCGCCCATAGTGAAACGGTGGCCACTTCGCAAATGTCGGGTTGCATTTACGGATGCGGAAGGAGTGAGCCACAGCGTCGAAGTCGTGGCCTCCACGCTCTACGAAGCCGCCGCGCTCGCGGTTGCGGAGTTTCGGCATTGCGGTTTTGCCGATGCGGCGCCGGGGTCGGTCGCGCGGTTAAGGGTCTACGTGGAAGCGCCGACAACGACGCACGACCTTTCGGTGAGGAAGCTCTCCACATGGTTGGAGGCTGGCGGCAAGATCCCGCGCGAGCAGGCGATGAAGGTCCGGCTGCGTGAACTGCTCGCCGGGTCAGCCCCGCACCTGTGCCACTGAGCTTTATGGCCGTCCGGGACACGTGGCGCCGAGAGTGCGTTCACCGGTTCAATCCGTTCGTGGTGGCAGGAGGGAAGCCGGTGGCCTTAGTCGGTCGTCCACTGGAAGGATAATGGAGAGCGGATGAGGGTGCTCCGGACACAGGTCTTTGGAATTCTACGCGCGAAGCAATTTTGAATCATTCTACCCAAGGAGACCATTGTGCTGAAGAGGCAAGAGAAGCCGTTCAATAGCAGCGCAGGAAGACCGCCAGCGAGCCTTGAGGGAGATTTGTCGGGAGGGGCCCTCAATCGTCGCCAGTTCTCAAGACTTGCCGCCACCACTTTGGGCATTCTAGCGTCAGCAAAGACAGAGACGGCCTGGAGCGGAGAAGCAGACCAGCCGGAACCCCGCGGCGCCGCGCTGCCAGCCGTTGGCGACGACTCAGCTCCTCTGACGGGGACGTGGTTGCCAACAGGGAAGATGGCCGGGATGCGGTTACTCGCGTGTTGGTACAACGGTTCGAAACTGGCGGTGGTGCAACCCTTCTCTAACGGCGTATTGCAGACAGCCTCCGGTCGCTGGTCGTGCGAGGTGCGAGGTACGGCGCCGGAGTTGGAGGTGACTTTCCGCTTGGTCGAAGGCATGGCGAACTCGGCGGGAATGGCAGTGGCGTTTGATTTCGCCGAGTGGAGCCGGAGCAATTACGTGCTCGTGCCAGCGGTGGTGTACAACGGCAACCGGTTTCATGCGCTGGGCGGAAGTTACAGGCCGGACTATCCGCGGGAGATGTACTTCAATCCCCAACTGCCATTGACGATGTCCAACAACCCTCGGTTGTCGGTGGAGCCGGGCGAGGCGTCGAAGATCGAACTGTTGACCGGCAATGCCGCTACTCCGGCGATGTGTTTTTTTGCGCCCGCGCAGAAGCGCGGCTTCATTCTGCTAACCGAGCAGGGGACGCGCTTCGGCAACAGCGGGTTGTTCATCGAGGAAAATGCCGATCAGGACAAAATCACCTTTGTGGTTAGCGCTCCCGGCGTGCGCGAGAGGGCGGCGGAGTTTGGCGGCTTCAGAGCCAGCGGTGACGTGGCGGCCGACTGGAAACCGGGCGACGCGGTCACGTTGCGGTTCCGCACCTACTCGTTTTCCGCCGACGGCATTCCCGCGCTGCTGGAGAAGTTCATGAGCGTCCGCCAGGCGCTGAGCGGGCTAAACCAACCGCGCCAACTGGCGCCGATGAGCAAATTGATCGATGCCATTGCGCCTCGCTTCAAGAAACGGTGGATGACAGTGCCGGCGGGCAGTTATTACGCATGTGAAAACAACCTCGATTTTCAACTCGGCTGGGTCAGCGGCTTCATGCAAACACCTTTGCTGGCGGTTGACGACGCCACGGAACGTGACCACATCTGCCAGCAAATTGACTTTGTTATCGGCAGACTGCAGGGCAAGAGCGGCTATTTCTACGGTGGTATCACTGCCGAGGGGAATTTGCGGGCGGATCGCGAGATCGATGCCCGAATACTGGCGCTTGTCCGTAAGAACGGCGACGCCTTGATGATGTTCTTCAAGTACTTCCAGATTCTGAAAGCCCAGGGCCATGCCGATCTCATTAAGCCGGCCTGGGAAGAGTCCGCCCGGAGCCTGGCGCAAGCCTTTGTGAAGACCTGGAACAGGAACGGCGAGTTTGGCCAGTACGTGGACCCAGCCAGTGGCGAAATCGCCGTGTACAACTCGACCTGTGGCGCGATCGTTCCGGGCGGTCTGGCGCTGGCCGCACGCTATTTCAAGGAGCCGGAATTCCTCCGCGTCGGCCAAGCATCGGCCGCGTTCTACTACCAGCGCGATGTCGTTGGTCTGGGCCTGACCAGCGGCACCTGCGGCGATACGGCACAAGACCCCAGTTCGGAATCCACCTTCGGTTTTCTGGAATCGCTGATGGCGCTCTACTGGGCCGGCGGCGACAGGGGTTGGCTGGAGAAGGCTCGCACCGTGGCGAATCTGTGCGCGACGTGGACGCTCTCGTACGACTACCAATTTCCACCGCAAAGCCAGATCGGGGGCCTGGGCGGGCGCCTGGCCGGCGCCGTCTTCGCCAGCACGCAAAACAAGCACGCCGCACCTGGCATCTGTACCGCTTCCGGCGATTATGTGTTCAAACTGTATCGCGCCACGGGCGATGTCCGGTACGCCGAACTCATCCGCGACATCCAGCATGCGCACGTCGAAGCTACCGATATGCCTGGCCACCCGACGTGCGGTATGGGAAACGGCGCCTCGATGGAGCGCATCCAGCCGACCGACGCCGAGGGCAAAGCTGCCATCGGCAACTTCTACCATACGGAAAACAGCTGGACCGAACTGGACGGGTTCATGATGGCCATCGAACTGCCCGGCATCTATTTGCAGACCGATGCGGAGATGTTTTTCGTCTTCGATCACGTTTTGGCGAAAGTCGTCAGGCGTGACATCACCGGCATCATGCTCGCCATCACCAACCCCACCCCGTACCCCGCCAGTGTGACGATATTCGCGGAGTCGGCAGCGCAGGCGCAGCAACCCCTGGATTACACCGCGTACCTGCGCTGGCCTCGCATCGCGGTGGCAGCCGGAGGAACGGACACCTTTTATTTGGACGCGACTGGCCAACCAACGCCCGGAGGGTAGAACTGCCAACAGTCAATAGGCGGCGCGGTCCGCGAGAACAGTTCGGCTGACTGGCGGAAACCTCCCGGGGATCCCTTGGCCGCGAAATGAATGGCGGTTTCGGGCGCGCTGTGAGCGCGTCATACCAGCGATTTAGGTCGATTATCGGACAATGCGGGCGTAGGCCATAAACACGACCAAGCCTACGCCATAGCGGTGGACTCCAGTGGCAACGCTTACGTGACCAGTGAGACGGACTCGGCGAATTCCCCGTAACGGCCGGAGCGTACCAGACCGTCTGCGACCCGAATCCCAGCAATGCCTCCCTTGACCTGGAAGCAAACCTTGTGGCGGTTTTCCATGGCGGCGTCCGGCGCCGATCGCGGGGCCGCGGGGCTTGGAAGCACGGTCGCGTTCGCGCTCGACGAAGCGGCGGCGACGATTACAGCGGACGAGTTGCTCCCTTAAGCTCCGACCGATACCTCCCCAGGAAGGAACGTGCGCAGTTCCATGCGCATTCCGTCGAAGACCTTCAGCAAGCTCGTGATCTCGACACGGCCCAAGCCCCAGCGGTACAGGAGGAGGCGGAACTGGATCGCGACCACTCCGAACGTAAACGTGATCTGGCTCCGAACCAGCGCGGCAGCCAGATCCTGGCGGTCGTGTGGCGATTGCGCCATGACGATCTTCAATGCCGTGCAGATACGGCCGAAGTCGATCTGCATGGAGTGGATGTGTCCCCTGACGATCCGGCATCGCTGAGCGCGAAGCCCGGCGGCCATTCGCGGGGTGAAGCCGGGCTGTCTGCAAAGGTGACGTAGATTCTCGTCGTCGAGGAGGCGAAGCATTGGGTGATAGCGCTCAATGGAAAGTTCGTTGAGCCAGGCGGTGGTTGCCGGGAGTCTACCCGCCGCCAATCGCGCGCTGCGCACCAGGAGCCAATAGCAGACGCCGAGTGCGAGATATATCGCGACTGAAACTGCGACGACCATGTTCATGGCTCCATCCGTCCGCTTGGAGAGGCGCTGCGCCGGTTCGCGGCGTTACGCTTACGGCGGATCTTGCGTGAGGGCCAGGTACTGGTAAACCTAAGTTAACAGGGCTTTCCCGGAGACCGCGTCTCATCCGTAAACCTCCCGATCTGGCGGTCTCCGCGGCGCTGGAAACCTCCGCGGAAGACCCTTAGGATTCGGAGGTTTCGGCAGCGCCGGAAACCTGCCGGATAACCTCCCGGCCGGTTTGCGAATGGCAGTTCGCAAGCGCCGCGCGGGCGTCGAATCAGCGACGGCGAACTCCAGACTTGGGAGGTTTCCGCGGAACACTGGAAACCTCCCGGAAAAACCCTGTGCCGGGCAGGCTGGAAACGCCGATTGCCAGACGCAATCGGCCGGGCAGGCGAAAGGGTGGAATTGCCAAAAGTCGGCGAACGAAGAATCAACAGGTCATGGGCACAAAAAAGTTCGACATTTCGTGGTTGAAAAACCACAGTCCAGGCCGGCTGCCCGCGAAGACCGCCCAGGGCACCGAGCGCATCCGGCGGGCAGTCACGAAGCACGGGCGATATTGCGCGGCGGAAGCCCGACGTTCATCGGGTAGTACGACGGTTAAGGACGTCGCGTTCGCGCCTCCCGGCCCAACTAATATCGAGAATTCTTGGAAGAGTTCGTCAGAATCTGCCGAGAAGCTACTTGTAGTGTCTATTTTGGCCAATGACCACGCGCTACGGCTCCGGTTGCTGGGCGAACTCGCGCGGCGGCTCTGGTGGAGTGCCCTCTCGTATGCTCTATTCGCAACCCTCTTTTCCATGAATCTGCGTCCGGGGATTCGGGGAATGGGATTCGTCCTGTCCGGGCTGTTAGCCCTTTTCGGGTTCATGCGGACGCTTTTCGCGCGACGTGTGATCGCCGGCCGGGACGTTCAAAATGACGGCAGCAGCCTGATTAAGGCCGCGGCAATCCTAAGCCTTACGTTTGGGGCGTTCGTGGCGTTTGCCATCTGGAACGTTCGCGGCCAAGTAATCCCGGAGTGCCTTCTGGTTATCGGTGTTGCCGGACTCTCAAGCACCAGCGCTAGTATCTTTGCTCCATTGCCCGGCTTGAATCGGTTCAATGTGTGTGCGCAGGTGTTGCCCGTGTATGTCTGGTCAATATATGCCTTCCCTCGCTTCGGCTGGTTGTTGGAGGCATTCATGGTGGTCCATGTGGTTGCGATCGCCCAGACGATCCGGATGAACGGCGCGCATATCCGTCAAGTATTCCTTGCTCAATTGGCCCTCGAAACACAAAGTGAAGATCTGCGCCAGGCTCGAGACGCCGCAGAGAAGGCCGCCTCGACGAAGATGCGCTTCTTGGCCAATATGAGCCACGAGATTCGGACGCCGTTGAATGGCATCCTGGGGCTCGCCGAAGGTCTGAACCAGTCGGCCCTCACCGACGAGCAACGCTCTGTGTTCGACGATATCGTCCGCAGCGGACAGCACCTCCTGTCCATAGTCAACGATATACTCGATATGGCCAAAGTCGCAGCCGGCAAGCTATCGGTGGAGCAAGTGCCTTTTGATCTCTCCGCGCTGCTCCGCGACATTGCCTCTCCTGTGGCCGCGCTCGCTGAAGCCAGGCAACTCCGCTTTCTTCTCCGGATTCCGACGGAATTGCCTAGGCTTGTTCTCGGAGATCCACTACGGGTCCGCCAGGTGGCCTCAAATCTGCTATCGAATGCGGTCAAGTTTACCCCTGCGGGAGAAGTTTGTCTCACGGTGCAGTTATCTCGTCCCGGCTGGATTCGCTTCGACGTCCACGATACCGGCATTGGTCTTTCGCCCGAACAGCAAGAAAGCTTGTTTCAGGAGTTTCATCAAGTCGATTCTTCACCCACTCGAAAATTCGGCGGCAGCGGACTCGGTCTGGCCATCTCCCAACGCTTGGCCGAATTGATGGGAGGGCGGCTGTGGGTTGAGAGCGACCTTGGTGAAGGTTCAACTTTCTTCTTCGACCTGCCTCTCCCAACCACCGACATCATGGTGTCTTCCACCCATGCCGAAATGCCTGCGGTATCGGCGCTGCCACCTGGATTACGTGTCCTGGTGGCGGAGGACAACCGCGTAAATCAGAGGGTGATGGTATTGATGTTGACTCAGGCCGGAGCCAACGTCGAGGTCGCCGAAAACGGACGCATTGCAGTCGAACGTCATCAGGCGGCCCCATACGATGTGATTCTGATGGACTGTCAGATGCCTGAGCTGGATGGCTATGAGGCCACCGGGAGAATTCGCTCCTTGCCTGGCAACGCGTCGCTAGTCCCCATCATCGGCGTAACGGCTAATGCTTTCGCCGAGGATCGGGAGAACTGTGTTCGGGCTGGAATGAACGACTACGTGGCCAAACCAGTAACTCGTGCGAATCTGATCGCCGCTATATCCCCGTTGCTCTCACCGAGAGCGTGAACGGACCCGTCGCTCGTCTACTCTTTCAATTCGATGTCCACCATCGGTAGATGGGTAGAGCGACGCCGGCACCTGCGAAGCCTGCCAGGAAGAAGCGCCGCCCGATCCGCGAGGGCCGTGCGCGGATCATTGCGGCGGCGAAATACACCTTCAGGTTCGCGGGAACTCCACTGGTCCTTCCACGTACCCTAGAGCGGGAGCCGTTGCCCTGCCTGGACGCACACTCCTTTGAGCCATGCCGCGGCTGCTACGCCGAGTTGGCCGTCCTGCGCAAAGGAGGGGCATGTTTGGAGCGGCTTCGATGGTTGAGGCAGTTCGTCGCCCGCTCTAATGCGCTACTGCGGGTTTCCTCGACTTCCTGCGGCTTCGCACGATGGCATCCAGAATTGTGCCGGCCACGAAGCCCAGAGCGGCACACGCCAGCAAAATGATGATCACCACCGAACAGAGCAGTCCGGCAACCAGCACAATCCCGGGCCACTGCATGCCGCCATCTTTCAGGTCGGCCCTTAGCACCCCGACAAAACGCGTCAACAAAAATGCCACACCAAGAAAACAACTGGCCAGCACCGATGCCGGAATCAGAAAACTCTTTTCGGATAGTGGCGCACCGCCGCGGATGGCTTCAATACTGAGATCTTCGTTCTGTTCCATACCCTGGGGCCTCCACACTGGCTCTCTAAGTGCGCCCGGCGAGCCGGGGCCCGGCAGCGCTGGTCGGCACGATGCCGGTACCCGGTGAGCGGTCGCCATAACAGGCAGGGCGCCTCGCAGAATAATAATAAAGGCTTCGCGGTATTAAAACCAGATAAACTTCAAACTGCGGGTACTTTCCCGTACCATTTGGCCGCGCCTGATGTCCGCCTCATTTGGAGCGCGCCT
>Ga0181517_10005341_pt1 | contig 11376 bp, 7 predicted proteins | sample PEATcosm2014_Bin_31_FD_119748 | JGI IMG/M metagenome (GOLD analysis project Ga0181517, IMG submission 119748) | Peatland microbial communities from MTU Mesocosm Facility, Houghton, MI, USA - PEATcosm2014_Bin01_30_metaG | ecosystem: Environmental > Terrestrial > Soil > Wetlands > Peat | place... | reverse complement strand
GTTCGTCGGGCAGCTCGCGGTGGGCGGCGTCGACGGCACGCTCAAGCACCGCTTCCGGGGCGGCCACGCCAGGCGCCTCGTGCGGGCCAAGACGGGCACCCTCGAGGACGCCGCGGCGCTGAGCGGCTACGTCCTGTCCCCGTCAGGCCACGGCGCCGTCGCCTTCAGCATCATCTTGAACCACGTCGCCGGGAAGGTCGCGGCCGCCCGCGCCGCCGCCGACGCCCTGGTCGAGACCGTCGCCCGGACGCAGGCGGGCGAGACGCGCTGAGCCGCCGCTCAGTCGCGCATGTGCTTGCGGATCTTCCCCAGCGCCTGCTCCTGCAGCTGGCGGATGCGCTCGCGTGACAGGTTGTACTTGTCGCCGATCTCCTTCAGGGTCAGCTCGTCCTCGTCGTCGAGCCCGAAGCGCCACCGGATGATGCGCGACTCGATGGGGGTGAGCGTCCCGAGCAGCCGGCGGACCTCGTCGCTCCACCGCTGCAGGACCAGCGTCTCGTAGGGCGAGAGCATGTCGTCGTCCTGCAGGAAGTCGATGAACTTGCGGCCGTCCTCGTCGCCCACGGGGCGGTCGAGCGAGAACGGCGCCTCCGACCAGGTCCCCTTGACCTTGTCGAGCTTGTCCTCGGGGATGCCCGTCTCCTGCTCGAGCTCCGCCAGGCTCGGCTCGCGGCCGAGGCGTGCGACGACGGCCTGGGTCGCTCGCACGACGCGGTTGTGCGTGTCGAGCATGTGGACCGGGATGCGCACGGCGCGCCCCTTGTCAGCCAGCGCGCGGCTGATCGCGTGGCGGATCCACCAGGAAGCGTAGGTCGAGAAGCGGTAGCCGCGGGCGTGGTCGAAGCGCTCGACCGCCTTCATCAGCCCGATGTTCCCTTCCTGGATGAGGTCGATGAGCGGCAGCCGCCCGCGGTTGTAGCGGCGCGCGATCGACACGACGAGGCGCAGGTTCGCCTTGACGAACTTGTTCTTCGCCGCCTTGGAGGCGGCGAGCGTCTCGTCGAGCAGCTGCTCGTGCTTGTGCGCCTGCGCGGCCGACAGCTTGCGGTGCGCGGTGCGCGTCACGTGCTCGGCCGACACGGCTCCGTCGCGCTCGAGCGCCTCGATCGCGTCGATGCCGTCCTTGTCGTCGGCGCCGGCCGGACTGCGGCCCCGCGCGGCGTCTTCGGCCCTGGCGACCCACAGACGGTCGGTGTCCGCCAGCCGGATGGCCTGGGCCAGCGACGCGGACAGCTCCTTCCACTTGCGCTCCTGGTTGTGCGAGAGCCGGTCCTGCTTGCAGGCGGCCTTCTCGAGCAGCCTCCGCATCGCGGGGATCTGGGGGAGGCTCAGCGCGTCGGGGCCGGTCGGCAGCTCGCGCTCGAGCGCGTCGAGGGCGCAGCCGGCGACGGGGACGCAGTTGAAGATGGCGACCCAGTGGGCGACCTCGGCCTGCTCGACCTCGATGGCCGTCGCCAGCTCCTCCTGCGGCCCCATGACCGGATGGGTGGCCATCTCGCGGAAGTAGCGGGAGAGCATCGAGTCGCCGCTCGTGTCGTCCTGACGCTTGAGCGCCGGCGGCCGGAGGGTGTCGACCGTCTCGAGCTCTGCGGCGACGTCGCTGACGTCGAACTCCTCGTCGACCACGTCGGCCTCGGGCTCGAGCAGCGTCGTCGGGCTCGACGTGGAGCCCGGCGCGGCGTCGTCGTCGAGGTCGATGGCCTCGGGCGCGACGCTGTCGGGGGCGACCGGCGGCGCCACGTCGGAGTCGACCCTCGACCGGCTCATCCGGGGAGTGCTCGCGGGGGCCAGGGGGACCAGCTCGGAAGCCGCGTTGCTCTTGCTCTTGCTCATGCTGGCGTCCTTGGTGAGTGCGGCCGGACCGGCGGGCGACCGTCGCGTGGACGGACGGGCTGCCGGGTGACCTGAAGCCATTCAAGAAACGATCCTGGACTGCCGGCAGAGGTTCGGCTGCTGGCCGTCCTGGTCGATGGGGTTGGCCTCCGGATGCGAGCGGTCGGAGGTCGACCCGAGCCGAGACGTTGCAAGTTCGGTACCTTGGGATAGAGGTCTCTCTTCGCTCTCTCTCTGTCCAATGGCCGCTGCCGACCCTTTCTCTCACTCTTCTTCGCCGGTGCCGGTGTGTGTGTCCGCGCGAGGCGGAGCCGACACACCGGCTTCGAGCCGCGAAACGGGCCGAGTGCGCGACCCGACCCTCGTTTCCTTCTACGTTCGAGCGCTCCGGGAGGTCTTCCCCGCGACGAGCTGGCGCAAAGCACCGGTGATCTTCGTGGTTGCATCGGTCCTCCACTCGCTCGGACACGCCGGGCTGGCCCTCGTCGCCGGCCGCTGCGCGGTGCTCCTGGCAGGGGTCATGGTCGGAGGTGGTGCGAGCGGGTCCGCACAAGGCCTGAAGACGGCCATCGCCCTCGGCGCACTGGGAATTGTGGCTGCGGTCGCGAAGGCAGGCGGGGGAGTCGTGGCCGCGCACGGCCAGGCGACGATCGCGAGCCGGGTCGGAGGGATGCTCCGCCTCGAGGTCCTCGACGACTGGTTCACGGGCTATCGGTTGCGCCGGCCGCGACAAAGCGATCATGGACAGGACGTGCCCCCCCCCGGTTTGCGGGGCACGGTCGACCGACGCGCGGCGTCGCGAACGGCGGCCCGGGGCGTCAGTGACCTCACGGCGCGGGTGCGCGAGGTCGAGACCGGGCTGGAGCACGGCCTGCTCGCGGGAGGCCGCGCGATTGCCCAGCTGATCCCGCTCTGCGCGGCGCTCGTGTGGATCTCGCCCAGGCTCGCCGTCGCGTCGTTCGCCGTCCTCACCCCCTTCTCGCTCCTCCTCTCGACCTCCCGGCGCGCATGGCGTCGCGCGCACGCGGCCGCGGCACGCGACACCGAAGACCTGCTCGAGGCCGCCGACGAGGCCGTCCGTCACGCCGACCTGTGGGTGTCGTACTCCGCCGAGGACAGGGCGCGCGCGGCGGTGGCGGACCTCGGCGACGCGCTCGGACGGCGAGCCGCTCGCATCCAGGCGAGCTCTGCCGCGATGAGCGGCGGCAACGAGGTGCTGGCCGCGATCGCGCTCGTCGTCGCGCTCGGGACCGCGCAGGCCGGCTGGCTCGGGGACGTCGGCGGTGGCGGGCGCTTGCTTGCGTTCACGGTCTGCTTCTTCCTGGCCTATCGCCCCATCCGCGACCTGACCGAGGCCCGCCTCGCGTGGTCTCGCGCGGCGATGGCGTTCGCCGAGCTGGGGCTCTGTCGGACAGGCCCCGACAGGTTCATCGGTGCAGGCGCGACCGAGAGACAGCCGCCCGCCGCGTCGCCCCCCTCTGGCTCGTGGACGCTCGAGGATCTGCGCGTCGATGGGCTGGCGCTGCGCCACGGGACGACGGCGCGCGTCTCGTTCGTGCTCGCCGCCGGCGAGGTCGTCGTGGTGACGGGCGCGACCGGGGAGGGGAAGACGACGCTCCTCAGGACGCTCCTCGGCCTGGAGGTCGCGCGCGCCGGCGAGGTCCGCTACGGCGAGGCGTCGCTCACGAGCGCCCCTCCGGGGCTCCTGCACCGACCGTTCGCGTGGGTTCCGCAGGACTCCGCGCTGCTGACCGACACCCTCGAGGCGAACGTGACGCTCGGCGTGCCCACCGGCGCGGTGGATGTGCGCGGCGCGCTGCACGCCCTGGGAGCCGACGGGCTCGCGACCGCCGCCGAAGGGCATCGCCTGGGGCCCGGCGGAGTGATGGTCTCCGGCGGCGAGCGACAGTGGATCGCCCTCGCGCGCGCGATGGCGACCCGTCAGCCCGTGCTGCTGCTCGACGAGCCGACGAGCGGACTCGATCCCGGCTCGCAGCGTGACGTTCTGATGGCGGTCGCGCGACTTCGAGGCACGCGCTCCGTCGTCATCGTCACGCATCGCGCCGAGCCGCTCGAGCTGGCCGACACGGTCGTGCACCTGGAGGGGGGACGCGTGCGGGTGGAGGACGGGCCGGCGCGGTGTCGGACTGTGCCAGCCATGACACGAACGTCTGCGTGAGGGTCCATCGGCGGAACTGAAAGGAGCGTCGGCGGATCTGAAAGCCGGTCGCCGATTGTGAACGACAGCCCGTCCGGTGTCGTCAGCAGGCCTCAGCCGTGGCGAGGCGAGAGCGAAGCGTGGCTCAGCACCGGGCCTGACGACACCGTCACCCTGCCGGCCGCGATCCGGTCGCCGTCGAGCACGTACGTGGATGCGCCGACGGGGCCGCCGAGCTCGACGTCGAGCTCGCGGGCCAGCGTGTCGACGTGCCCTTCGCCGTGCAGTCGCAGGCCGAGCAGCACGCGCCCCACCTGCGGGCTCAGGCGCCGCGCGGGCAACGTGCTGGCGACGACGTGGAACGCCGAGGCGTCCTCGCCTGCGCGGTAGAGCAGGCGCATGTGCAGGCCCAGATCGCGGACCACGCTCGCGGCGATGAGGCTCCAGGTGGCGGAGGGCTGCGCCTGTCCGTCGATGAGGAGACGGTGCGGGCTGGGCGTGAGCACGCGGCTCGCCAGCTTGCCCGACGTGAAGGTGCCGACGAAGATCCGGGCGACGAGGGCGGCGGCCGTGGCGTAGCCCTCCCTCGGTGCGGCGTAGTAGGCGTCGAAGAAGCGTGCCACGAGGCCGGCTCCGAAGATGAACCCCACGCGGTCGCCGCCCCGGTCGTCGCGCACGCGCAAGGTAGGCCTCGGCGTTCGTGAGGCCGTCCCCGCGACCGCCGCGGCGATGATGCGTCTCGCGTAGGCGGCGTCGCCGCCGCGAGCTCCCCAGTTGCGCGCGACCGTGCACGCCGTCCCGCCCGGCACGAAGGCGACCCAGGGGAGCGCGTCGCCGAACGCTCGGTGCAGGGCGGTCGTCCCGGCGAGGTAGGAGCCGTCGCCCCCGGCGAGGACGACGCCGTCGGTGCCCCGCGCCCGGAGGGCGTCGACCACGGCCCGCAGCTCGCCGAGCGAGCGCGTCTCGTGGATGACCGCGCGCCCGGCCGCCGCCTCGCGGATCGCCGACAGCACCGGCCCTTCGCCGACGAGCCTCTTCGCGAGGCGATTGACGATCACGTCGACCCGGGGTCCCACGTAGGATGGTGCGCGGGAGTAGCACGCGCCGGCAAACCAAGCTACGTCGTGCGTTCGATGAAGCGCGTCGCCGGCGTCCGTCCCCTCGCAGGGTCCCTCCTCCTCGTCGCAGCGGCGCAGCTCGGCTGCGGCGGCTCGCCGATGATGCGCGCGGCCAGGCAGGGGGACATCGCCGGGCTGCGCGGGGCGATCGCCGCGGCGGAGGCGCGAGGGCGGGTGGCGTCCGGCGACGTGGCAGACGCGGCGCGCGCGGTCGTGGCGCACGAGATCCTGCACGCTCCGACCCCCGAGTACGCCGCCGCCCGCATGCGCGACGCCCGAGCCTGCGCCTTCGAGGTCGACGGCGCCCTGGCTGCGCGGGCAACGGCGGACGACGCCTCCGCGGGCGAGGCCGCGCTCGAGCGGGTCGAGACCGGGGCGATCGGCGACCGTGCCGCCCGGCGGACCGCGGCCTCGGTCGACGATCGATGGCGCGCCGCCGGGGTGTGGGGGCTGACCCGCGACGAGGACCGCGACGCCCGGTTGCGTGCCCTGGTGGACGGGAGCCCGCTGGTGCGAAGGGCCGCCCTGCGGGCCATCGTGGAGCGGGACGACCCCGCCGACGAGGACGCGCTGGTCGAGGCCGCGCGGCTCGACCCCGACCCCCTCGTGCGGGCTGCAGCGGTGAGGGCCGCCTCGCGCCTGGCCGGCACCCCTGCGGACATCGCCAACCGCCTGCGCGACCTCTGGACCGCCGGGGACGACCCGCTGCGCCAGCAGGTCGCGGTGGCGTTCGCGTCGCCTGCCGTGCTCCGCAACGGGGGACGAGAGGCGCTGGCGCACCTGCTGGCGGTCTCGAGCGGCGACGACGCCGTCACGGTCGCGGGGGTCGTCCTGGGGTCGAGCCTCGACGACCCGGAGCTGCGCGCCGCCGCCATGGGGCAGCTGGTGTTCGCGCTGGCCGAGGGGGGGGAACGGGCCCGGATTCACGCCATCGCCGTCGCGCCGCTGGGCGGGCTGGCGAAGCCCCGGCCCGGGGAGGCCAGCAGGCTCCTCGAGGCGCTCCGCAAGGCCTCGAAGGACGAGGACGCCGACGTCCGCATGGCCGCGCTGGGTCGGCTCGCCGACGCCCGGGCTGGCGCCCCTGCCGACGATCGCGCCGCCGCCATCCAGGCGCTCGAGGCGCTGGCCGCCCCGGATCAGACCCCGGCGGTGCGCGGCTCGCGAGCGAGGCTGCTGCTCGCGGAGGCCGGGGACCTTCGCGTCCAGGCGTGGGTCGAGGCTGACCTCCGGTCGACCGAGAGCGCGACTCGCCTGGGCGCCGCCGACGCGCTCGCCGCCCTCGGCCGCGCCAGCCGGGCCGCCAGGCTCCTCGCCGACGACGATCCGTCGGTCCGGACGCGAGCGGCCTGCACCATCCTGCTCGCGAGCCGGCTCGGCCACGCCGCCCCCGCTCCTCGTTGACACCCATGCGCGGCCCCCCGTAGAAGATTGGAGCCGATGCCCCTCCAACCGCGAAGCCTCCTCGCTGCGGCAGCGCTGCTGTTCCTGGCCGCTGCGCCCGCCGGCTGCATCAGCGGCAAGATGGTCGATTTCCAGATCGGCGCGACGCGACGGGCCGCCGTCGCCGTCGGCACCATCGCCGACTACGAGGTCCAGAGGTCCGCCATGCAGGCGGGCATCGTGCAGTTCGAGGGGATGCACTCGCTGCGCCCCGACAACGAGGACGCGCTGTTCATGCTCACGCAGAGCTGGGCAGGCTACGCGTTCGCCTACCCGCAGGAAGACTACGAGGACGCCGTCGATCGCGGCGACGACGACCTCGCCGCGTACCACAAGGGGCGCGCTCGCAACGCCTACGACCGCGCGGTCTTCTACGCCCTCGAGCTGCTGTCCCACCGGGCCGAGGGCTTCGACCGGGCCAAGCGCAACACGGCGACCCTCGAGGCGTGGCTCAGGAGCTTCACCACCGAGGACGACGCGACCAACCTGCTGTGGGCCGGCTACGCCTGGCTGGGGCGCGTCAACCTGCTGAAGGACGAGCCCGCCATGGTGGCCGAGGCCTTCATCGGCGTCGGGATGGTGGAGCGCTCGGTCGCGCTCGACCCGACCCTCGAGCACTGGGCCGGGACCACCGTGCTCGCCGCGTATCACGGGATGGTCCCCGGCGAGGACGACCGGTCCAAGGCGCTGTTCGAGAAGGTGCTGGCGAAGACCGAGCGCAAGAACCTCCAGGTCCAGCTCAACTACGCGACCGGCCTCGCCTGCGTGAAGGGCGACCGCGCCCTCTACGAGAGCCTCATCAACGAGGTGCTCGCCGCCACCGACCCCGACCCCGAGCAGCGCTTCACCAACATGCTGGCGAAGCGGCGTGCGCGCCGGGCTCTCGGCAAGTCGCGCATGACCGACTGCGGCTTCGACATGTCGTCGCACGCCCCTCCCCACGTCGCGCCGCCGCCCCCCGTCTCCGCGTCGGCCACGCCCGCGCCTGCCACGGTTCCACCCCCCAAGCCCTGAAGAGTGAAGACATGTTCCGACGCTGCCTGGCCTTTCTCCTTGTCGTGGGCGCCCTGTTCGCGGCGAGCCCTCGCCCCGCGCACGCCGATACCGTCACCCTGAACGTCGGCACCCTCGCCCCGGCCGAGTCTCCGTGGGGCAAGGTCTTCAAGGTCTGGAAGAAGGCCGTCAACCTGCGCACGAGCGGCGCCGTCGACCTGAACTTCTTCTGGAACGGCCAGCAGGGCGACGAAGGGGCCATGATCGGCAAGATGCGCACCGGTCAGCTCGACGGCGCGGCGGTCACGGCCTTCGGCCTGAGCATGGTCTACAAGGACGTCCTCGTCCTGCAGCTGCCGGGCCTCTTCCGCGACTGGGCCAAGCTCGACAGCGCCCGCAACGCGATGCGCCCCCGGCTCGACGCCGAGTTCGAGAAGCAGGGCTTCAAGGTGCTCGGGTGGGGCGACGCCGGCATGGCGCACATCATGAGCAAGGGCTTCGACGTCAAGACGCCCGAGGACCTCAAGCACAAGAGCACCTGCTTCATCCAGGGCGACCCGGTCGAGCCGATGTTCTACTCGGTCGTCGGCGACATCACGCCGAGGCAGTGCGCGTTCGCCGAGATCCTGCCCAACCTGACCGCCAACACGATCAACGTCGTCAACACGTCATCCATCGCGGCCGAGCAGCTGCAGTGGGCCTCCCGGCTCGATCACGTCAACACGTCGGTCACGGGGATAGCCATCGGCGCCCTGCTCTTCGCGTCCCCGAAGATCAACGCCCTCCCGGCCGACGCGCAGACGGCGGTCATGGAGAGCGGACGGGCGGCCGGCGAGGCCCTGACGGGGAACATCCGCGCCGAGGACGCTGCCGCCTTCGCGCGCCTGAAGGCACGGATGGTCGCGTACGACCCGACCCCCACCGACATGGCCGCGTGGGAGAAGGTGTTCGCCGAGACGCGCGCGCGCCTCCGCGGCGCGACGTTCAACGCGCAGGCGTTCGACGAGGCCATCCGGCTCGCGCAGTAGGCCTCGCCTCCCCGCATGACCGCCCCGGAGTCATCCTGCAGAGGAGCGTCCGGGCGTGGCTGGGGGGCGGCGCTCGCTCGCTTCGACGCCCGGTGGACGAGGTTCGAGGCGCGCCTGGCAGCCGCCATCCTGCTCTGCGAGATCGTCGCGCTCTGCGCGTGGATCGCGCTGAAGGGGCTGTCGGCCGAGTACCAGGTCGTGGGGCAGGGCGAGAAGAACATCTCGGGGCTCGTCTTCCGCGGGCTCATCGGCGCGGTCGTGCTCGGGCTCATCGCCCTGCGCCTGACGCGGCCGAAGGTCGGCGCGGACGATCCGGCGTTCGGCCGGGCCAAGGTGCGGCAGAACGTCGTCGTGACGATCGCCGTCGTCCTCGGGCTCGGGGCGGGGCGCCTCTGGGCGAACGGGGGCGTCGAGTACTTCGCGAACTTCCTCAACTGGATGCAGAGCGCGTCGCTCCTGATGCTCATCGGCGGGCTCCGGGGCGTCGCCACGCGCCTCACGCTGTGGCTCGCGCTGCTCGGCGCCTCGCTCGCGACCGCCAACGGCAAGCACATCAACATCGACGTGGTGATGCGCTTCCTCAGCCCGAAGGTGCGCCTGCCGGTGGCCGTCCTCGGGTGGGTCGCGGCGGCGGTGATGTGCACCGCCGGCGCGTGGGGCTTCTTCGATCACATCGCGATCGCGCTCTACCACGTGCACCCGATGACCACGTGCAGCGACGACAGCGGCAAGGCGCGCCCTTGCCCGACGGGGGCCGCGGAGAAGGTCGCTGGCGTCGCGCACGCCCTCGGGCAGGACTGGTTCATCGTGCGGCGCCAGATGGCGCTCGACGCGCGGAGCCTGCCGCGCGTGGTGGTCGGGATCAACTACTACGGCTACCTGACGGGGGCCGACTGGAACGCGTGGGTGGCCGACGGCGACTGGACGTCCCACTTCACCCCGGACCAGATCAAGGGGCTGCTCTCGCCCGTCGACAGGCCGCAGGATCCGCACGTCCCGGCCGTGAGCATCCCCGGAGGACAGGAGGTCCGCGGTCTGCTCATCAAGGACGCCGACCTCATCTTCCCGTTCGGGCTGCTCATGATCGCCCTGCGCTTCATCCTCCGGTCCTTGCTCGCGCTCTCCGGTCAGATCGAGATCGACCCGGACTCCGCGCACCACGACGACGACGCGCGCGGCGACCGCGCGGGCGACGACGAGCCGCCGCCCCCCGAACGGACCACCGAAGGAGCGACCTGAGTGAGCGCCGTCCGCGAGGCCGAGAAGCTGGGGACCGGCGCGAAGGTCGGGCTGTCGCTCGTCGCCACGCTCGTCGTCGGCGTCGGCATCGCCGGGGGGGTGATCGCCGCGGCGGTGGTGGCGCTCGCGCTGCTCGGCGCCCCGCTCTTCGCCATCATGGGGGGGGCGAGCGAGCTCGCGTGGCTCCTGCACCCGGACGCGGCGCAGCACTTCCTGAACCGCATCGCGCCGACCGTCCTCGACGAGGAGCGCTTCGCCGGCTCGCCCATCCTGATCACGATCCCGCTCTTCACGTTCGTCGGCTACCTCATGGCCGAGTCGAAGACGCCCGACCGCATCGTGCGGGCGTCGCGCGCCGTCTTCGGCTGGATCCCGGGGGGGCTCGCCATCGTCTGCATCGTCGCGAGCGCCTTCTTCACGACGCTCACCGGCGGCAGCGGCGTCACCATCGTCGCCATCGGCGGCCTGCTCTACCCGGCCCTGCGCAAGCAGGGCTACTCCGACGCCTTCGCGCTCGGCCTGGTCACGACGGGCGGCTCGCTCGGCCTGCTCCTGCCGCCGTCGCTCCCCATCCTCGTCTACTCGCTCGTCGCCGGGATCGACTTCAACAAGACGTTCAAGGCCGGGCTCGTGCCGGGGCTGCTCGTGATGGTGCTCCTCGGCATCTACTCCGCGTACGTCGGCAAGCGCGAGAACGTGCGGCTCGAGTCGCCGCGCCTCGGCGAGGCGGGTCGCGCGCTCTGGACGCTCAAGTGGGAGCTGCTCACGCCGGTCATCATCCTCGGCGGGCTCGCGTCGGGGCTGACCGAGCTCGACGAGAGCGCCGGTCTGGCCGCCCTCTACACCCTCATCATCGAGGTCTTCGTCTACAAGGACCTCTCCTTCAAGAAGGACCTGCCCCGCATCGCCAAGGCCTCGATGGGGCTGGCCGGCGCCGTCATCCTCATCCTGGCGATGGCCAACGCGCTCATCAACTACGTCATCCAGCAGGCGATCCCGACGCACGTGCTCGACGCGATGCTGCGGCTCGGTCTCTCCGAGACCTGGCAGTTCCTCATCGTGATGAACGTCTTCCTGCTCGTGCTGGGGATGCTGATGGACGGCTTCAGCGCCATCCTGGTCGCGGTCCCGCTCATCCTCCCGTTCGCGGCGCGCTTCACGCTCGGGCCGTTCCACCTGGCGATGATCTTCCTGCTCAACCTGGAGATCGCCTACTGCTGCCCGCCGCTCGGCCTGAACCTCTTCATCTCGAGCTTCCGGTTCAGCCGCCCGGTCGTCAGCCTGTACCGCGTCGTGCTGCCGTTCACCGCCATCCTCGCGGCGGCGCTCGTGCTCGTGAGCTACGTGCCGGCCATCAGCAACGTGCTCGTCGCCGGAGACCTGAAGGCCGCGCGGGCCAAGGCCTCCGCGCTCGGCACCGTCCCGCGCGAGGTCTGGCTGCTCGAGTGCGTGCAGGAGGACCGATCCAACCCGCAGCCGTGCACGGCCGAGGACAGGCGCAGGTGGCCGCACGGCGAGATCCCGGCGGTGGTCGCCCCGACGAAGGCCACCGCGAAGCCTGGCGAGG
>Ga0181517_10005332_pt1 | contig 11390 bp, 6 predicted proteins | sample PEATcosm2014_Bin_31_FD_119748 | JGI IMG/M metagenome (GOLD analysis project Ga0181517, IMG submission 119748) | Peatland microbial communities from MTU Mesocosm Facility, Houghton, MI, USA - PEATcosm2014_Bin01_30_metaG | ecosystem: Environmental > Terrestrial > Soil > Wetlands > Peat | place... | reverse complement strand
TTCCCCTGATAAATCGCGCCTCTACGTCACCCTGGGTGGCTCTGAAGCCGTGCTGGCCATCGACGTCCCACGCCTGCTCAACTTCGTCCGCACCCACCCGCGCCCCGCTTCCGGCTCCTTCGCACAAGATTTGTCCGCCAGCGGCAACTACGTGATTGCCCGTATTCCCGTCGGCCAGAATCCCCGCGGCCTGGCCTTCAGCCGCGATGGCCGCCGTCTCTTTGTCGCCAATCGCCTTGAAGACACCATTAGCGTCATCGACACGCATTCCAACACGGTCGCCTCCACTATCTCCCTGGCCGGACCCAAGACCATATCGACCCAGCGCCACGGCGAGCAGACCTTCTACTCCGCGCGCTACTCCTTCCAGGGCCAGATCGGCTGCGCCACCTGCCACATCGATTCCACCTTCGACGGCCTCACCTGGGATCTTGAGCCGGACGGCTTCGGCCGCGACATCGTGGACAACCGCCTGCTTGAGGACATCAAGGACACCGAGCCCTACAAGTGGAACGGCGGCAACCCGAATATCCCCACCGAGTGCGGTCCGCGCACCGAGAAATACTTCTGGCGCTCGGAAAACTACGACAACCTGACCCTCGCCGATTTGAGCGTTTACGTCCGCAACATGCCGCCCCGGCCCAACCGCTGGCGTCAGGCCAATGGCGAACTCACGCCGGCGCAGGAGCGAGGCAGGATGTTGTTCGTGCGCGATGTGGATAAGTTCGGCAAGCCCATTCCCCTCGCCAACCGCTGCTCCTATTGCCACAGCGGCCCCAAGGGCACCAGCCAGAAATCCTTCGAAGTGGGCACGCGCAAGGCGACGGACAACACCGGCCTCCTCGACACGCCGCAGTTGTCCAACATCGCCCTCACGGCGCCTTACCTGCACGACGCCTCGGCGCGGACCCTCGAAGAAATCTGGACAGTCTACAACCCGGAAGACAAGCACGGCCGCACCAACGACCTGACCAAGGATGAACTTAACGATCTGATCGAATACCTGAGGACGCGATGATGAAGCCCGCATGCAGAAAACTTAGCTTGATCGCGCTGCTGGCGCTGGCCGCGCCCTTCAGTTTTGCCGCGCCAGCGCCCGCCGCACCGCAGCCGCCCGCGCAAGCGGCGTCTGTTGTACTGCCGCAACTGCCGCGTTTTAAATTTGAGAACTTCACCACCGCCAACGGCCTGCCCAACAATCACGTCTTCTCCGTGCTCGTGGATGGAGATCGCATCTGGGCCGGCACTGAAGACGGTCTGGCCCTCTACGAGAATCACGCCTGGAAGACCTACACCACCAAGGACGGCCTTGCCCACCGCGCGGTCCTCTCGCTGGCCCTCGACAAGCGCACCGGCGACGTCTGGGCCGGCACCATGGGTGGCCTGAGCCGCGTCTCCGGCGGTCGCATCGATACCTACACGCAGTTGAACTCCGGCTTGAGCAACGATGTGGTCTACGGCGTCACCGTGGATGGCGACGACGTCTGGGTAGCCACGGCCGCCGGCGGCTGTCGTCTTGACCTGCGCACCAGCCAGTGGTCCCTCTACAACGAGCGCAACACCCCCATGAACGAGATTTGGGTCTACGCGGTTTCCACCACCCCCGCCAAAGTCTACTTCGCCGTCTGGGGCAGCGGCCTTTTGGAGCTCGACCGCAAGACCGGCCGCTGGGACAAGTACGACGATCCCGACGGCGAAAACGAAATGGTCTTGTTCAAGGATCAGGGGTTAATCCACGAGATTGTCACTTCGGTCAGTTCTGTGGACAATATAGTCTGGGTGGCCACATACTTCGGCGACAGCCGCTACGACGGGCGCTATTGGCATAATTTTTTGACCAAAGACAGCGGACTTCCCTCGAACTTTACCAACACGGTCAAGGGTGTGGACGCGAATCACGCCTGGTTCGGCACCGACAAGGGCCTGGCTTACTACGACGGCGTGAACTGGGCCGTCTACCGGCCTTCGCTCAAGGACGGAAAGCCCGAGATGACGGTGCGCGACGCCCAAGGAAATGTAACGCCGGTTGCAGTCACCTCCGCTCCGGCCCACAACTATGTTCTTGGCATTGACTTCCAGGGCAGCGACATTTGGGTCGCCACAGCCAAGGGGTTGAGCCACGGAATTCGTCAACCATAAGTACAAATCAGCCCTACGAATCAGGAGACACCACATGAATGCACTTTCTGAAATTCTGGAGACCATCGGTCACGCACCCATCAAGAAGCGCGCCATGACCAACCTCGGCGTACTCAACGAAGCCTATGCCTATGCCAAGCCCAGCTCCTTCTCGCGCGGCATGCGGATCGACCTCGGCCCCGTCACCATCCTCCTCATCTCCGGCACCGCTTCCATCGACGAAGCCGGCGTCAGCGTCCACATCGGCGACTTCAAGGCCCAGATGAAGCGCACGCTCGAAAACATCACCGGCCTGCTTGAAGCCGAAGGCTGCACCTGGCACGACATCGTCCGCACCAGCTGCTACCTGCGCGACATCGACCGCGATTACGACGTTTTCAACGAAGAGCGCACCGCCTTCTTCAAGGCCCAGGGACTCGACCCTCTGCCCGCTTCCACCGGCATCCAGGCGCATCTCTGCCGTCCGGAACTGCTCATCGAGATCGAAGCCATCGCCATGTTCCGCAACGAAAAGGCAGAAGCAAGCAAGGAGTAGTTTCCATGGGTAAGGGATGGTTGTTGGTTGCGCTCGGAGCCGTGGCCGCGGTTTCTTCGGCACAGTACTCGAGTCAGGACTCCGCCGGAATCGCGAGCCAGAATGCGGCTCCGGCGAAGGTCACGGGCAAGGGAACCTGCGCCTGCGGAGCGCATCCGCCGGGTCCGCCCAAGGATCGCACGGTCGCGCCCTATGCGGGTGAGCCGGCCGATCTGAGTCCGTACTCCAAGTTCGCGGCGCCCTACGACCTCAACTACACCCATCCCAATATTTACTCTGGCGCGGGACGCGACATTCCCGAGCCCAAGAACCTCACCGAAGTCCGCATCGGCTTCTTCGGCCCCATCGAGCACAATCCGGAGTCGGTCTTCGGCCTGCGCATGTTGCATGGCGCGCAGTTGGCCGTCGAAGAGGCCAACGCCCACGGCGGCTACGGCGGCAAGCCCTTCAAGCTGATGCTCCACAACGACTACGACAACTGGCAGGCGAAAGCCGTCTATGGCGAAGACCGCCCCACCGATCCCGCCATCTGGGGCTCGTCCTCCAATGAAGCCGTCAAAATGGTCTACGACGACCAGGACTGGGCCATCTTCGGCTCCATCAGCTCCGAGGCCACGCACATCATCCTGCGCGTCGCTCTGCGCGCCGAAATTCCCATCGTCAACTCGGCTTCCACCGATCCCACCATTCCCGAGACCTACATCCCCTGGTACTTTACCGACCTGCAGGACGACCGCGTGCAGTGCCTCACTCTGGCCCGCCGCATCTTCACCGAGCTTGGCCTCAAGCGCGTGGCGATTCTCCGCGTCAATAGCCGCTACGGCCGCTTCGGCGTCATCAAGCTGCGCGATGCATCGCGCCGCCTGGGCCATCCCATCGTCATCGAGCAGAAATATCTGCCTGGCGACACGGATTTTTCCAAGCAGTTGAAGGTCATCGCCTCTTCGCGCTCCGATGCCATCGTCCTGTGGACTGACCAAGCGCAAGCGGCGGAGATTCTCAAGCAGATGCGCGCCGCCGGCATGAAGCAGCGCGTCTTCGGCGCCTATCGCACCCTTGGTCCCGAGTTGCTTGCCCAGGCCGGTCCCGCAGCCGAGGGATTTGAAGCGGTCTTTCCCTACGATCCCACGCGCAACGATCCCAAATGGATCGATTTCAACCACCGCTTCGAAGACCGTTTCAAGGAGAAGCCCGAGCAGTTCGCCTCTCTCGCCTATGACGCCATGAATGCCCTGCTCGATTCCATCTGCAAGGCCGGCCTCAATCGCGCCCGCATTCACGACGCCCTGGCCAACATCGAGCAGTACGACGGCGTCACCGCGCACATGGTCTTCGATCCCAACCAGAAGAATGTCGCTCCCATGTACCTTGGCACCGTGCGCAACGGAACCATCACTTACCGCGTTGCCACGATGGAGAAAGAGCCGCAGCCCGCGCCTCAAACTTCAGCAGCGCCCGTCCCACCGTCCGCTCCCGCCGTGCCACAAGCCTCCGTGCCAGTAGCCTCCTCCACGCCTGCAGCACCAGCGCCAGCCGCACCGCAAACCCTGGCTACGCCCGCCGCACCGCAGGGCCAGCCCTATGCGCGCGTCGGCGAGGATGGCGTGGACTACGCCGGCCCGCATCGCGAAGACCTGCCGGCAGGCCCCGTGCGCATCGTCCTCTTCGGACCCAACGCCGCGCAGGTTGCCGCTTCGCCTGAGGTTGTAGCCGCACTGGCCTCAAGAGCCGCCAAGGGCCGCGCGTGGACCCTGCTCCCCGTGGGCAGCGACCAGAACTGGAGCGCCGCAGGCTGGCCCGTCTGGGCCGCTTCCAAGGACCTGGTCCACGCCATCATGGACGAGCACGCGCTGGCGATTGTAGCCCTCAATAGCGATGCCGCCCACTTGGCCGAGCAGTTATCGCTCAAAACCTTTGTGCCGGTCATCGCCCTCAGCGGCGACAAGCGCCTCACTTCGACCAATGTGCCCTGGATCTTCCGCCTCCCCGCCGGCACTCCTCCGGTAGAAGCCCTCCGCCTGCTCCAAACCGCCGCGGCCCGCAGCGGACCCAACTCCGAGCGCCTGCGCAGCGTCCTCGCCTCGGGCGACCAACTCGCCGGAGTCGCTTTCCTCCCCACCGGCGAACCCCGCCAGCAGTAGCCCCAAGCAGGCCTTTGTAACGCCGACCTCCCGGTCCACGCCCACTCTACCTCGATGGGAGAGATGCTCTAAATACATTCAACTCGCCCGCAGCACACAATAATCCTGCCATGGTCAGCGCGAGAGAATCACCACCGTCCTACCCGCCGAAGGCGTCCGGAGACCCTTATCAAGCCGAAAGTTACGAGTTGACGGTAAATCGACCGGAACCCCGAATTTACCCAAGACGCTCGGTTCGAGCCACGGCGGATAACACGCTCAGCGAGAACTCGGCTTACTTGCCACATCGCGGAAGGCTGAATTACGCTTGCGCGTAGAGGCAAGTGCAAGATGCGCCGAGTTTCGCAAAGTGCCTTTTTGGCTCTAGTACTGATCATTAACCAGACGTCTAGCCAAGGAGCCGGACAGACCCCGGTCCGACCGACAAAACCTCTCACTTTGACGCAGGTCTTTAAGCTCGACGCGACATACACCGACCCACAACATGGTGTGACCTTCAGTTATCCGTCGGCATGGGAGGCCACGACTTGGTTTGCTTATCATCCACCAGCATTGACCGTATTAGGAACGTCCAAGCCGATTGCAGGATTTGGATATGATGAGGGTGGTTTTCCGCGCGGCGAAATCGTAGGTCCATACACGCGAACGAACCTGGAAGGCTTCGGCCTCGTGTATTCAGCAGTTCCAGCGGCAAACGCGGCAGAGTGTGAGTCCGAAGCTGCCTCGCTGTCGGATTCAAATAGGCACACACACGTCGTGTTTGGACACCGCTCATTCTCTTCGTACGAGACTGGGGAGGCTGGTATGAGCCAATTGATCTATGGGACTCTCTACGCAACTTACGTGACGCTCACTTGCTATTTGTTCGAAACGGATGTGGCGGTGGTTTCGCCGGGGGCAGTCGATGATATAAAGGGGCTCACACTGGCGCAGGGTCGGTACATCGATGCACGCTTGCTGGATATCATGAAATCCGTGCGGATCGTGCCCAGGGGGCGGTAACAGGGCTGAGGAGCGAGTGCGGAGCGGCATTTCGAGTTCCGGTCGGATCGTCGCCAAACCGTACATGACCCCGATTTTTTGGGCTCTGTCCAGTTGGAAAGCGATTCAGGAGTTTAGAAGGCTGGTTGACCCACCCCGTCCCCGCCACCGAAAGTGGGTGCCCTACCCTTTCCGCAGCTTCATCGCGGAAAGGGTTTGAAACTCCAGCCCCAACCCGGTCACACATCCAGGTTCCCACCCCCCGTCGACCCCGCGCCTTCCTTTTGGCGCGGACCGGCCGAAGGATTCAGAATCGCACCAAGTTTACCTAACCGAGTCCGAAGCTAAAAGCTGCCCCCTGATCCCTGACCTCTGTTTTGCAGATAATTGAGCCCAACCGGTGCACAATCAAGATAAGGGTCACATCCCGGTCCCTGGCCGGGATGTGACCGGTCCGTGCCCCTCCCGGAAAAGGGTACCCCCCGGGGGTGCGTTCCCTTTTTGTTCGCTTTTACGGGCGATGCATAGACCTATCTATCTTCTTTTTCTTCTATTTACAGACTCGTAAAAAGCCAGATTTTCGCCAAAACGCGCCTCGCGCCATTTTTTAAGTCCAATAGAATCTACGTGAGTGGTGTGCGAAAACCAGCAAATTACCACTCATTTCGCCTCAATTAGGGCCATTTTCGCAGGAAAACCGGGCGATTTCACCCAATCGCTGCACCTCTCTTTCCCGTGAAATCTCCGCGCCTGAGTTCGAACTTGTATCCAAATCTCTTCGCATTGTCGATGTAGCGCAGAACCTCCGGCTGAAAGGCGTACAGCGCGCTCCGCCGGATCGCGACCCGAAAGATGCTCCCAAGTTTGAATCTCTCGCAGTAGGCCGCAACCAGCGCGCGCCTTCTCTCCGGTTCGACAATCATGCTCGTTGTTCCCTGCACCTGCACTCCGCAAATCTTCTTCCAGTCGGCCGTATCGCGATACACGGCAGCCGCCGCACGCGGAGTTCTCGTCAGGTTGATGCTGTGCGCGCTGCTCTTTGCGGAGAGCCAGTAAAGAGTCAGCTCTTCGTCCGCAATGTAGAAGAGCGGCGCAACACAGGCCTCTCCGTCGGACCCGGTTGTTGCCAGCGATAACGTGGTCTGTCCACGCAGGAGCGCAGCCACCATTTCCCGCTGTTTTTCCAGCTTTCCCATTGAAAGGCCCATCCGCGCGCCGGCTGCAGAGAGACTCAAGCCGGCAACTCCTCGCTTATGCTACACCGGGCCCATCGCCGCTCTCTGTGCCGCACAAACAAGAAAGGCAGCCCTTGTTGCGGGCTGCCTTTCTTCTTGCACTCGAGCCCGAAGGCTCGCGGGTTAAGGGAGATAGTAACGGAAGGAAGTGTAGAACTGATTTTCGGTGGCCACGGCCTGCGGGGTTGTGGTTCCACCCCAGATGGCGCGGTTGATGTTGGCATACTGCACGCCGTAGCGGATGCGGCCGGCAGGTCCCTTGTAGAAGTCGTACCAGAAACCAGCAACCGTCTCCTGCACGAACTTGGTGTTGCCGTTGCAGTTGGCAGCGGTCGTGGGGTTGGTCCCGCCTTGCGGAGGAGCGCCCACCACGGAGCAGCCGCTGTTGTTGGCGTTCAGCAAGCCGTAGCCATTCTTGACGCCGGCAGCCAGTGCATCCAGGCGGCCCGCAAAGTCCTCGCCATAGTTGACGTAAAGCACCAGGCGCGGCGTGGGATGCAATTCGATGGTCGCGAGTCCGGAAGCGTTGGTCAGAGCCTTCATCACGCCGTTGGCGTCGAAGGTCACGTCGGCGAGGGTGGTGTCGCCGTAGCGGCCTACACCCCAGCCGTACAGGCCGGAAAGACCAAAGTCGCCGTATTTGCCCAAGACCGGAGCGCGCAAGCTGCCGCCGAAACCGCCGGTGGCCAGAGAGTCCGTGTAGCTGCCCGCTGCACGGGCCGCCGCGGTGCCGCCCGTCAGGTTGTAGTTGGGGTAGATCTGGTAATGGGGAAAGCGGCCGATAGCGTACGCCTCATAGTGGCCCCAGCCCGGATCGACAGCAATCTTGCCGATGACATCCGGTCCCAGATTGTAGCTATAGGTTCCGGAGAAGTTGTTGTACGAGCTGCCCTGCACGCCGCTGCCGCTGGTGCTTCCGGGAACAGAGGTGGTGGTGGTGCCGGTGGAACCGGACAAGCCGCTCGTCACATAGGTAACCGGGTCGGAGCCGCCGCCAAACAAGCACTCGGAGTAAATGGCAGTCGCCGGAGCGGTCGCCGTTGCGTTGGTGGCCGTCGGGCAGTTGCTGCCGCCCTGCAGGGTCTGCGCGTTCTCCAGCGAAATGCCGTAGGAGGCATGCGTGCCGCTCTTCAGGACCGCAAAACCGTACTGGCGAGCCCAAACGAAGCCCGGAACGTAGTTCGGGTCGATGGTGAGAGGCGTTTTCATATCGCCGGAGAAATTCGACAAGCCCTTCGCGTGCTCGGTGGCGAGAGACCACATCTGGCCGCCCTGGAAAGTGATTCCGTTGTTCAGAACCGCCTGTCCCCACGCCACGCGCTGACGGAATACGTAGCTGTTGGACTGGTTGTTGTTCGAAGATGTGCCCGTGCCCAGGAAGTCACCCTCGACGTAGCCGCGATAGGTGGCCGAAGGCGTCTTGCCTTCCGCCAACATCGAAACGCGGGACTGACGGCCGGAACCGTAGAACTCGCTCAACTGGGCAGTGTTGGTGCCGTCGAAAGGAATCGAGCTCAGGGCCGTCGGAATGTCGGCGCCTGTCGCCTTCGTGCGGTACACAGTTTCAGCCGCCAGGAAGCCACCGGGGGTGATGTTGATTCCCTTGTAATGCAGGGCGTTGGGGCTGGAGATGTCCTTCTTGATTTTGGCTGTTTCGTCGGAGACGGTGGTCGCCAAAGAAACCTGATTGCCCTTGAGGTCGGTGACCGTACCCTGCAGCGTCGATACCGCAGCCGCGTTCTCGGTTACCGCCTGCTGCTGGGCTGTGATTGCGGCCTGCGCCTTGTCGGCCGCTGCCTGGGCATCGGCTGCCGCCTGCTCAGCCTTCTTCAACTGCGCGTCCTTGTCGGCCAGGTTGCTCTTCAGGCCGTCGATCTGGCCTTCCAACTCGCCGCGCAGTTTCTGAATCTGCTCTTCCACCGAGGGCGGAGGAGGTGTCTTGGCCTTCTTGGTTGCGGTATGCTTCTTGACCGGCGGCTTAGGGTCGCTGGCGTATGAGTATGTGCCAACAAGACTGGCTGCCAGGATTGCCGCGGCAGCGATTCTGAATCTGAAGTTCATTGGGCCTCTCTTTTTCTCGCAATTCAAATTGGATAGTGACTGCGCGCAAGTCGACAACGAGCGCTCTTGGTTCCCGCATCCCGGGTGCTGCAGACATGAAGGCAATGTTTGTTCCTGTCGGGTTGCAAGATAGACACTGGAGTGCCGGCAAGAGCAAGTCCCCATGTACAAAACCTTCTCTCGCCTGTTCCGTCTTTCAGACTCGCAGAAATGTATGAATATTTGACGAATTCACATACTTTTAACAGTAGCTCTCGGACACACAACCCCTTTTGTTTACTTACAAATTCACATGACTTTAACATGAGGATGTTAGTCCGGCCGCATTATACGTGTGCGGGTGCAGATCGGCGCAGTGAGCGAGTTTTTGGCCAGATCAAAGCCTTGAAGAATGTTCAGCTTTGCACGCCGCCGAAGATGCCGGCCCGGACGAAAGCGGGGGCTTCCACCCCCGCATCAAGTCAGCAGAACTCACTGTCGACTTTAGCTCTGCAATGAATGCCTGTGCTGCAGAAGAATGACTCGTTCAAGGCCTCACTGATGAGTGACCGTCCCCGTGCTCATATTCCTTCCTGCACTTAGCAGGTTGGCCAGCAATCGATAAGCTCCCGGCACTAACTCGGGAAGCTGCCTATGTAGCGCGAAGGCAACATAGATATAAGTCCCCTTGCCGGGATGCGTCACTAGCAGGCCGCCCCTTTGCGGATCCTGCCCTGCGTCCGCAGTTTCGGTCAGTGCCGTGTAACCGGGATCCCAACTGTCGAGGAAGGAGTGGCCACGCTCCTCCACCCAGCCGTCGAAGTCCGCTGCGCTGAGGCCGTTTGGCCAGTTCATGAGCGAATTACCGGGCTCCAGCAGTTTCACAGGCGCCTCTTCGTCCACCACACGCTCCGGCGTCCTTCCCATGGAAAGCGGCAGAGGGGCCGGGAAGGTGCCGCTCTGGTAGAGCACCACAACCGTTCCCCCGCGCCGCACGAATTCGTCCAGCCGCGCTTGCGCCAGCGTCAGCTCCGGCCGCACGGAATAGGCGCGGATGCCGATCACAATCACATTCCAGGCCGATAGATCGCCTGAAGAGAGCTCGTGCGCCGGAATCATGTGCACCGCGGCGCCCATGCCCTCAATGGCCTCCGGAACCAAGTCGCCGGTGCCCATCACGTAGCCGATCCGTAGGCCTGGAGCCAGCTTCACATCCACCCTCCGGGTCTTCAACTCGGCAACCCGGTACTGGTTGTACGGCCGCAATCCGGGGTAGCCCACGCTTTGCCAGCCCGTCTCATAGCTCCGCCCGCCGCAGTGCGCCATCGCCTTCACGGAATAGGCGCCCGGCTGGTGGTCTTGCGGAGTCACCAGGAATTGGATGGGCTCGGCGTCTCCGGCCCCGGCCAGGTGGAAGTGCGCTTCGGCCGGCTCCGAACTCCAACCAGCTGGCAGCTTCAAATCTACCGTCCCCTCCGCCGCTGCCTGCGCGTGCACCGTGACCCGCACCGGCAGCGGGCTTCCGTCCAGCGGCAGGATGCGCGCCTCGGGCTCCATGCGAACTCCGATCGCCGGCGTCACCACCAGCGGCTCATAGACCCCGCCCATCCCCGGAACCCTGGCCATCGTCTGCACCACCTGTCCCAGCCGAATAGGCAGGCCTTCAAATGTGAATTCCGCCCACGCCGCCAGTGGATAGGGCGCGAAAGAGCGCAACCGGTACTCCGGGTGGGCCAGGTCGTAGTAAGGCTGCTCGATCGAAGGCCGCGTAAAGTAGGGCGCGGTCGGCTCCGCGTTCTCCGGAACCTGCACCCGGAAGACGGGATCGGCTGTAGGCGCTGCGGGATCGCCAGCACTGGCCGTGTCTTCGGTCTTCCACGGAGTGCCAGACTGACTCTCCAGCCAGACCCGGCTCAGCCGCGTCTCCTGAGATGCCTGTGCGGTATGAACTCGCACCTGGAAATTCTCGCCCGGCGTCACGCTGCGCGGCGTCTCATCGGCCGAACCTCCACGAAATGGCCCGCCCGTCTGCACCGCCCCGGCATTGGTCCGGAACGCCATCAGGTCCAGCCCCAGCATCTCCTTCAACGCCGCCTGAAACTGCCCGATCTTGGCATCCAGTTCCAGCATCAATCCGGCCTTGGACTCTGGCGTGAGAGTGGCGCCAGCGACCTTCGCGCGCAACTCCAGCGTCTGCCGATAAGCGGGCGCAAGCTGCTGCGCCGCGGCTGCTCCGGTCCCGCCCTGCCGTTCCGCCGCAAACCGCTTCAGACCCTCGTCGATCTTTTTGATTCCTGCTGCGAGCCACTCCGGCGCGTC
>Ga0181517_10005331_pt1 | contig 11390 bp, 7 predicted proteins | sample PEATcosm2014_Bin_31_FD_119748 | JGI IMG/M metagenome (GOLD analysis project Ga0181517, IMG submission 119748) | Peatland microbial communities from MTU Mesocosm Facility, Houghton, MI, USA - PEATcosm2014_Bin01_30_metaG | ecosystem: Environmental > Terrestrial > Soil > Wetlands > Peat | place... | reverse complement strand
CGAGACCCGCGCCTTCATCGACGCGCAGAACGCCTACACGGCGCGCTATCTGAAACAGGCGCGGATTCGCCCGCAGGCGGTGGACGATCTGGACGCGCTGGAGAACATCTCGGTAACCGGCGCTCCCATGGAGCGCGCCGGGAGCTACTTCTTCAGGAAGCGGCTGGCCGGCGAACAGCAGTACTCGCTCTATGTCCGCCATGGCTGGACGGGGAAAGACGAGCGCCTGATCGACCCGGCAAAACTGAGCCGCGACGCCAACACTTCGGTCGGCCTGGACGATGTTTCCCGCGATGGAACACTGATGGCCTACTCCATCAAGAGCGGCGGTGCGGACGAGACCAGCGTCCATTTCCTGAACGTGAAGACCGGCAAGACGCTTGAGGATGAGTTGCCGGCGGCCCGCTACTTCGGGGTCAATTTTGCGCCGGATGGCGCCAGCCTCTACTACTCGCGCAACAACAAGCAGGGCACGCTGCTCTACCAGCACGTGCTGGGAACGCGCAACAGCGCGGATACGCTGATTTTCGGACACGAGTTTCGCGGCGAGCCGCTGGGCGGCAACGATCTTTTCTCAGGCGAGGTGACCGACGACGGCCGGTACCTGGTTGTCCGGATCGATCGCGGAGTGCCGGCGCGGCGCGTGGACATCGTGTTCCGCGATCTGACCAAGCCGGGCTCGCCTTTCGAGGTCCTTGTCTGGGGCTTGGATTCGCGGTTCGAGGTGGTTTACGCCAAGGGCGCGTGGTATGTGAAGACCGATTACAAGGCGCCCAAGGGGCGGATTTTGAAGGGCGATCCGGGCGTGCTTCCCGACGTATGGCAGTCTGTCGTCCCCGAGGGAGAGAACGTGATTGACGAATGGTCGATCGTGGGCGGAAAGCTGTACGTCACCCGGCTCATCGATGTGAAGACCGAAACCTCGGTCTACACCCTGGATGGCAAGGCGGCAGGCAAGATCGAGTACGAGGGGATCGGCTCGGCCTCGGGGATCATGGGCCGCACCACGGATCGTTATGGCTACTTTACCTTCTCGTCATTCATCGTGCCCTGGACCACCTACCGGCTGGATACTGTGACCGGCATGCGCGAGGTCTTCTTCAGGCCAAAGATCGACTTCGACTCCAGCCAGTATGAGTTGAAGCAGGTGTTTTACAAGTCGAAGGACGGCACCCAGGTTCCCATGTTTATCGCCGGCAAAAAGGGGCTAAAGCGGGACGGGACAGAACGGCTGTTGATGACCGGATATGGCGGCTTTGACGCCAGCGAGACGCCCTATTGGAGTCCGGCCCTCGCCTGGTGGATGGAGCAAGGCGGCTGGTTTGCGCTGCCCAATCTGCGCGGCGGCGGCGAGTACGGCGAGAACTGGCACGAACAGGCCATGTTCGAGAAGAAGCAGAATGTCTTCGACGACTGGTTCGCAGCGGCAGAGTACCTGATTGCCGAAAAATACACCTCGCCGGCGCACTTTGCCATCACCGGCCGCTCCAACGGCGGACTGCTGATGGGCGCTTCGATCACCCAGCGGCCGGAGCTGTTTTCGGCAGTTTGGTGCGGCTACCCGCTGCTGGATATGCTGCGCTACCAGAAGTTCCTGGTGGGCGCCTACTGGATCACCGAATACGGCTCGGCCGACGAAGAAAAGCAGTTTCCCTACTTGCTGAAATATTCTCCGTACCAGAATGTGAAGCAGGGCACCGCATATCCGGCGGTGATGTTCTTTACCGGCGACAGCGACACGCGGGTCGACCCGCTGCACGCGCGGAAGATGACCCCGCTGGTGCAGGCAGCCTCGTCGGGCGGACGGCCCATTTTGCTGCACTACAGCCTGGCCGGCGGGCACTCTGCCGGGGTAAGCGTGGAGCAGCAAATCCAGGACGACGCCGACCAGCTTTCGTTCTTATGGACTGAAACGGGACAGCCAGCGGCGGCCAGGAAGCCATGAGTTCCCAACAGGTACCCGCCAAAAATGCTCTGACGTAACCTGTCGCCGGGAGGCGATACTTCCGATAAGAGAGATGCGGAAGAACAAAAGCAGGCCCAACGGCGGTCTGTCCTGGCCTCGCGCTGCAGATGCGGGACGCTGGGTCGGAGTCATTGCGGCCGCCAAGCACAGTGTGGGAGGGGCTGCATGCGTCTGAGCCACCCCAACAAATGCGCCATTGGACCCGGAGTCGAGATGCCACAAGCAGAATTGGAGACCGGCGAGATTGATCGGCAGGAAGAAGAGGCGCGGCTGGCCGCGCTCCTCTCCACCGGAATCCTCGACACTGCGCCGGAGTCAGGCTACGACGCCATCACCCGGCTGGCAGCCGAGTACTTCCAGGCCGACACGGTATTGCTGGCATTTGCCGATGAGAGCCGCATCTGGATCAAGTCCTACTGGGGCGAAGCGGTGCGCGAGCTGCCGCGGAAGCGATCCATCTTCGACATGGTGCTCCGCGAAGATGGGCCGGTTGTGGTGCCCGATTTAGGAAGTCATCCAGATTTTGAAGGACGGCGCCTGACGCTCAGGCGGCTCAACGTGGACTCGTTTGCCAGCGTTCCCATCCGCTCCCCTGAAGGCAAGATCCTGGGAACGCTGACCGTGTTTGGTCGGCAGCCCCGTCGCAACATGGCTCTGGACGAACTGCGCATGCTGGAGAGCCTGGCCGACATGGCCGCCAGCCAGTTGGAGTTGCGTAGGCTGAGAAACAATATCCAGGGACACCATTCCCGGCGATCGCACGCGGCAGCGGGAGCAGCCAGCGAGTGGCCAAGCCGGCATGACCTGCGCCAGGCGCTCGACCGGCGCGAATTTGTGCTCTACTACCAGCCCGAGATCGATCTCTCAACGCGCAAGATCATCGGCCTTGAAGCGCTCATCCGGTGGGATCACCCGGAGCGGGGCATTGTGCCACCGATGGAGTTCATTCCCCTGGCCGAAGAGAGCGGGCTGATTTTGCCCATCGGCGACTGGGGACTCTCTGAAACCTGCGGCCAGATTCAGCAGTGGTGCCGCGAAGATCCGCGCAACGGCTCGCTGCGGGTCTGCGTCAACCTCTCGGCCCGGCAGTTTTCCCGCGAGGGGTTGGCCGACCATGTTGAGGCTCTGCTGCTGCAAACCGGCGTTTCAAGCCGCCAACTCGGTCTGGAAATGACCGAGTCCAGCCTGATTCCCAACATGCGCATCGCGCTGGAGGTATTGGGCGGATTGCGCAAGCTGGGCGTTTCCTTGCTGATGGACGACTTCGGCACAGGGTATAGCTCGCTCAACCACCTGCACATGTTTCCCTTCGACACGCTCAAAATCGACCGCTCGTTTGTGGGCCGTATGACGGACGGCGACCAGGCGATGCAGATTGTGCGCACCATTATTGAACTGGCGCGCGTGCTGGGCATGGACGTGGTCGCCGAAGGAATCGAGACCCCGGAACAATACCGTCTGCTGCGGCAGCTCGGCTGCCGGTACGGCCAGGGCTTCCTGATGGCGCGTCCGATGACCGCAGAAGCCGTGACCCAGCTTTTACGGCTGCCGGGCCGCGTGCTTCCCGAGCCTGCGGCGCCTGAAGCAATTTGCAACTGATTCGCGCGGCGTTGGTGATTGGCTTTGAAGATTACAGTTGCACCCGCCGCCGGGCAGTGAGCGAAGGCGGGGTTTCATTTTGGGATTGGCGCGGGGCTCGTCCCAATTCGGGGTTAGACGTGTAAGACGGATGAGAATTCGCTCACTCTTGGGGCTCTTGTCCGCGCTATGCTCCATCCCATGCAACGTGGGAATGAATCCGCTCCCTCCGCTTCCGCCGCCAACTTTGCCGGCCTGCTGGCTTCGCTTACCGCGCCTAAGCAGCCCGCAAAATGGAACGACGACGACCTGGCCGACGATATAGCGACCCTGAGCTATGAAAACGCTCTGCGTGCACATGCAAGGTACCGCGCGCCGGACCGCACGGACCGTTCGTTAACCCAAGCGGCTCCTGCGGATTCAGATCGAATTGATAGTTATGAGTTGGCCCCGGTTGATGAAACTCCGGCGGACCGCGTCGCAAGCCCATTCGCCGGACCGCGCGTCAACGCAGACAACAAACAGTCCGCAGGGGCTAAAGCCCAAACCGATTTTGAAGCTCCTGCGGCACCAGTTCGGCTACGTTCAGGACAGGTTTTTGAGTCAAGCCCTATCACAAAACAAACTTCCTCCGTAGCTCGTGACTCCGTCCGCCGCGTCCCTACACTTCTTGAGCGCAATCTCAAGACCGCCAGCATCACCATCCGCATGAGCCGGAAGGAGTGCGATCAACTCCATCTCCGCGCCGAGGAGGCAGGGCTCACCATCTCAGCCTATTTGCGTTCCTGCACTTTTGAGGCAGAAAGCCTGCGGGCACTGGTGAAGGACACCATGGCCCAGCTACAGGCAGCCAACGGAGCAGAAAAGCAGTGCGCTCCAACGCAGCCTCCGTCGGGCGGCCGATTGAGACGGATCTTCACACCCTGGCGCTGCAACCGGGGCGCTGCACGCGCCTGACTACTCCACTTGCAGTACCAGGCACTTCAGGTATTCCGTCTCGGGCAGGTTGAGCACAACGGGATGATCAAGCGCTGCGCCGCGCCGCTCCAGCAGGCGCACCCGCCGGTGAGCGTCCACTGCGGCTGCGGCCGCGGTGGCCTCAAGCTCCGCCCAGCCCACGTGATGCGAGCAGGAGCAGGTGACCAGCAGGCCGCCGGGACGCATCATCTTGAGAGCGCGCAGGTTCAGCTCCTTGTAGCCGCGCAGGGCTCCCTCAATGGCGCGTTGGCTTTTGGCAAAGGCAGGTGGATCGAGGACGATGGTGTCGAAGGTCTGCCCGGCGTCTGACCAATCGCGCAGGATTTGAAATGCGTCGGCCTCGACCCAGTCCACCTGGGCGATGAGGCTGGCGCGGTTGGCCTCGAGGTTTTTCTCTGCAACCTCAAGCGAGGCGTGGGAGGAGTCAATGCCCGTGACTTCGCGGCAAACCTGGGCCAGGTGCAGGGCAAAGCCGCCCTGGTAGCAGCAGACGTCGAGCGCACGACCCGTCGCTCCTAGCCGTTTTGCCCAATCGGCCGCGGCGGCGTAGTTGGCCCGCTGATCGAGGAAGGCGCCGGTCTTCTGCCCGGAGTTGGCGTCGAACTGGAACGACAGGCCATTGATGAGAAAACTGGTGCTTGCGGGCGGCTCGGCAGGGTCGGCGATCCAGAGAGGCGCCGGATCGGGCGCCGGCAGGCCTTCCAGTTCGCGGATGCGCGGGTCGGGGCGCTCGAAGATAACCGCCGGCGCAAGCTCCTCGCGCAGCACCCGCACGCAGGTCTCGCGCACTGCCGCGGTGTGCAGTCCTTTAGTCAGGAATTGCACGATCACCAGGTCGCCATACTTGTCGGCAACCAGGCCGGGCAGTTCGTCGGCTTCGCTGAAGCACAGGCGGCAGGCGTTGGTGGCTTCGCTCAGCAGCGGTTTGCGCCGGGCAATGGCAGCCTGCAAGCGCTCCGCAAGCAAAGCAAGCCACGCTGCCTCGTCGATGGACTCACGCGACACCATTCGCAGTGCAATTTGGGAGGTAGGGCTGTAGAGCGCGGTGCCCAGCAACAGGCCGCGGCCATCGGCCACCGCGAGCAACGCAGGCGGCTCGGCATCGGCGGTGCCGGGCAGTTGAATAGACTCGATGTCAGAGGCGTAGACCCATAGATAACCGTCGCGCAGGCGATCGGCGGCGCGGCGGTTGATCTTGGCTCCGATCGTGGATTCGGTTTTGGGGCTGGGGGCCGGGCGGTGAACGACCGCGCTCCTCTTCACCGGACGTTGCTCTGGCCTGGAGTCGCGGCTCACCGGGTGCTGGTCTGCGGGCGGACTCTTGCGATTGCGGTCAAACGGCGACTCAGGCCGGACGGGCCTGGCCGCCGTTTGCGATGCCTTGGGTCGAGCGGTGCGCGGCTTGGTCATATGCTCCCTCAGCCGGGAGCAGTTGAGCAGCCGGCGCCTACTTGACCTGAATGGCCTCCAGGTAGCTGCTCAGGCTGCGGATTCTGAGCTGCCCTTCCCTGGGATCCTTCAGGTTGATCTTACCAAGGATGGGGCCCCACACCGGCATTTCGACCGAAGTGTGCGACGGAACGGCCGCCCCGTACTTCAGTACATGGACGACATGGGCTTGAGGGAACGTCCCGTGGTTTTTCCTGCTCAACAAAGTCAGATCGATCGGCGGGACCCCACGGGAGACGGTCACCTCGCCGTAGCCTTTTCCGTCCGTGCCGTGACAGGATGTGCAATAGGCAGCAAACATCTGCCTGCCATCGGTAGGGGAAGGCCTGTTGATTGGGTCGAAGGAGGATGAATAGGATTCGGCGGCGTAACCAAGGCTGGTTGCAAATGCGGAGGTCAGGACGAATACCACGAGGAGTCTTAGCATGGTGCCCTCACTTTCAGGATTCGAATCTGATGGACTGTACCTCGGAGCTTCCCCGAACTACTTGACCTGGAACATGGTTTGACTTGATTCACGAACAATTGCGAGCTGCCCGCAAATGCACCAAATCCGCGTCAATTGATGCGCGGCAAACTTAACCGGCCTATAATGAAGCATGGCGACTGTCCGGCAGTCCATTCCGGCAGAGGTTCCGAGCGCACCCTCTTCTCCCAAGGCGGTATTGTCCGCGGCGGCGTGCAATGTGGAACCGCGCTTTCAGGCGCTTCTCAAACACGTCCAGGCCAATCGGCCCAGCGAAGACGTCGCAATCATCCGCAAAGCATGGGAATTCTGCGTCAAGCACCACGAGGGGCAGATGCGCGCCTCCGGTGAGCCGTACATCATTCACCCCCTTGAAGTGGCAGAGGTGCTGGCGGAGATGAAGCTGGACTCGTCGGCCATCGCGGCCGGCCTGCTGCACGACTCGGTAGAGGATACGCCGGCCACCAACGAGGAAATTGCCGCAGAGTTTGGCCACCAGGTGGCGCACATCGTCGAAGGCGTCACCAAGATCGACAAAATCCAGTTTGCCAATCGCGAAGACCGGCAGGCGGAGAACGTGCGCAAGATGTTGCTGGCCATGGTGTCAGACGTGCGCGTGGTGCTGATCAAGCTGGCCGACCGGCTGCACAATATGCGCACTCTGGAACACCTGTCGCCGGACCGCCAGGAGGCCATTGCCCGCGAGACGCAAGACATTTACGCGCCCCTGGCCCATCGCCTGGGCATGGGCAAGGTGCGCGGAGAGCTTGAGGATCTGGCCTTCCGCTATACCGACCCGGTGAGCTACGAAAAAGTATCCGAGGCCGTGGAGGCGCGGCGCATTGAAGGCGAGCAATTTCTCAAGGGCGTGGAAGACACGCTGGTTGAGCAGTTGCGCGAGAACGGCATCGAGGCCCGGGTCGAGTGGCGCATCAAGCGCCTTTACTCCATCTTTCAAAAGATCGAGCGCTCAAAGGTTTCGTTTGACCAGGTTTACGACCTGCTGGCTATACGCGTCATCACCCAGGACGTGGCGGCGTGTTACGCGGTCTTCGGGTTGATTCACACCCTGTGGCGGCCGGTGCCGGGGCGCATCAAGGACTTTATCGCCATTCCCCGGGCCAACCGGTACCAATCGCTGCACACCACGGTGATGGGGGCCAGCGGCCACCAGTTTGAAGTGCAGATTCGCACCGAGGAGATGCACCGCATCGCCGAGGAAGGCATTGCCGCGCACTGGAAGTACAAGGCCGGCAGCGCCGCGGTTACCGCGCGCGACGAGGAGCGGCTGAACTGGATCAGGCAACTGGTTGAGTGGCAGAAGGAGATGACCGACCCCAACGAGTTCCTTTCAAGTCTGAAGATGGACCTGTACCCGGACGAGGTCTATACCTTCACGCCCAAGGGGAAGGTTGTGGTGGTCCCTGCCGACGGCACGCCGGTGGACTTTGCCTACACCATTCATACCGAGGTGGGCCACACCTGCGTGGGCGCCAAGGTGAATACCCGCATGGTGCCGCTGCGCACCAAGCTGCGCACCGGCGACATTGTCGAGATCATCACCCAGAAAGACCACAAGCCGAGCCGCGACTGGCTTACCTTCGTCAAGAGCCCGCGCGCCCGCAACAAGATCAAGCACTGGCTCAACGAGGACCAGCGGCGCCGTGCAGTGGAAATTGGCCGCAAGCTGCTGGAGCGCGAGGCACGCAAGTTCAAAGTGCCGATGAGCCAGATCAGCGATCAGGACCTGGGCCGCATTGCCAATGAATATGGCGTGGCCACGGCCGCCGACCTGCTGGCTACGCTGGGCCAGGGAAAACACTCCGCGCACCAGTTGCTCAGCAAGCTCTCACCGGGCTATGCCAGCCAGGCGGATGCTGAGCCGGTTGTCGAGCCCAAGCTGCCCGGCACCGCCGAGGCGGCCATGTCGGACGCGGTGCGCAAGCTGCACCTCACCGGATCCGACTCGCTGCAGGTGGAGGGGCAGAACGATTTGCTGGTTTACCGCGCCCGATGTTGCAACCCGATCCGCGGCGAGGAGATCGTGGGCTACGTTACTCGCGGCAAAGGCGTGGCAGTGCATGCGCGCAGTTGCCCCAACGTGCAGAACCTTCTTTACGAGAGCGACCGCCGCATCGCGGTGGAGTGGTCGCGCGTGGGCGACCAGACCCCGGGCCGCCGGCAGCGCTATCCGGTAAAGATCACCATCTACTGCGACGACCGCGCCGGGATGTTGAAAGAGCTGACCGCCGTCATCTCCGACGACAACACGAATATCAAAGGCGTAGACATCCGGCAGGACGATAACGGCGAAGCGATCATCGAGTTTGTTGTTGAAGCCGAGGACCTGCATCACCTGAACCGCATGGTGCTGGGCATTCGCCGGGTGCCGGGCGTACGCGCCGTGCAGCGACGGCAGAAACTCTAGTTGCCATCTCAAAAATCGCTCTGGTGCGAACACGACGTCCCTCAGAGGCCAAAGCCCCCGAAATTAATGGGCGTTTTGCGGCACGACTGAAGTCGTGCCCTTTCAAAACTTAAAGGACTATATCTGCCGGGCGCACGCCGCCTATCTCAGCATGCGGGTGTACGATTGGCTACACTCCGGTTTCCCCGCATTCCGTCCCGGAATGAATCTTCTCATTTGATTACAAACATAGGTCTAAAGCGCTCAGACCGATTCTGGGCCACGGTGCGACGCTGTTTGAGTGTGCGAGAAATCGCTTGCCCAGGAACAGCATTGCTGCCTGTCCCGACTCAGAGATCGCTGCACGGGGCAATGTACGCCGAAAAGTACGTAGAAAGAGGCCGTTCCAATGGTTGGCAAAAGCAGCAGGCAGTTTGATACCACTGAATTTCTGGCTACGGAGGGGCTGGGAAGAACCATCGTCCGCCACACCGCGGGGCAGATCTTCTTTTCCCAGGGAAGCCCGGCAGACTCTGTGTTTTATCTGCAGAGCGGCCACGCCAAGCTTACCGTTCTCTCGAAGAAGGGCAAGGAAGCAACAGTTACTTTGCTTACCACGGGGGATTTTTTTGGCGAAGAGTCAATGGCCTCAGAAGGAGGCATGCGTACATCGACGGCGACAGCCGATGCGGTTTGCATGACGCTGCGGATACCCAGGGCACAGATGCTTCTGGTTCTCCACGAGGAGCATGCATTCTCAGACTTCTTCATGAAGTTCATCCTGAATCGGGGCATTCGCACCCAGGCGGATCTTGTCGACCAACTCTTCAACTCCAGCGAAAGGCGTCTGGCGCGGACGCTGTTGCTGATGGCCAACTTTGGGAAACCCGGTGAGCCGGAGACGCTGATTCCCTATGTGACGCAAGAGACACTGGCGGAGATGATCGGGACTACGCGGTCCAGGGTGAGCTTCTTCATGAATCGATTTCGAGCGCTGGGATACATCGATTACAACGGGCGCATTCGTGTATTCAAGTCGCTGCTTAGCATGGTTCTGCACGACTCGCTGCCGGAGGAAAACGCATCAAGGCCTAAACTGCTCGATCCGCCACCACGCCGGGCGCGAGCTGTAAAGCGATCCAAGCTGGTTTGAGCTTGATGCGTCTTTATCCAGCACCCAAAAACCGGCCTGAAAAAATAGCCGATTGAACCATGAAGGAGACTCGATGTCGTTTGGAATTTATGCGGTTGGATTCGCGATCCTGATCGGCGGCCTGATTTACGCTGCACGGCTGGTTCACATGCCCATGCACTGGATTATCGCCGGCGCAATTGTGCTGGTGGGAATGGGGATCTTGTCGGGTGTGAAGGCTACCCGGCAGAAGGACTCCGCCGACTAATCGATCCTTGACGGGTAAGACAGTAAGGGCAGGAGGCTCAGGCATTGGTGAATGACCTGAAGCTCCTGCCCTTTGCTGCGTTGCAGCTACTGAATCACAAAGGTGAAGGTTGTGGTGGCCGTCGGTATCGTGGAGGAACTGGAGTCTTGTCCAGTGACGGTGATGGTATACGTCCCCTTGGATGGATCAACGGGAGCAACAGTGCCTCCGCCCCCACCTCCGCCGCAGGCCGAGAAGGTGAGACCGACCGCAATCAAGGCGACAAGACCGGCCAGGGCACTGAGTTTGCGCGAGTATCGGCCGAGGAACCCGACCAGCAGCAGACTTGCAAGGGCCATCGCTGCCGGAACAGGATTGGTTCCTTTGTTGCTCGCGGATTTGACCGGGAATAGACGGTGCATGGTTTTGCCGCCCTTAGTACGCGGCGAAATGGCCCCGCAATCGGCTGCGTTGGTGTCAAGAGTCAGCGTGGTCGATGCGGCTGCCGTCCCGGTGATGGTCACCGGCCCGCTACCATTGGTAATACCCGGGAAGTCGTAACAGAGATTCTGCAGCGCGTTGTCGTTGGAGGTAGAGAAATTGAGCAATACCGTTCCGGTATAGCCGCCAGCCGGAGTCACGGTAATGGTTTCGTTCCCCGAGGTGCCTTGGGATACTGTGAGAGTGGCGGGGGTTGCCGCAAGAGCGAAAGTACCCTTGCCCGAGCTGACGCCGCCGACCGTCACCTGGACGACTCCTGTGGAGGCTGCGAAGGTGGTATCTGCAGGGTACTGGGCAATAATCTGGTGCACTCCGGCAGTGGTGAATGTAGCCTGGTAGGTGGCTGTAGCCGTACCAGCCGTGGTGCTTGCGGTAAGCTGTGCCGTTGCCGTGGTGCCGTTGTTGCTATACCCGGTCCCTCCTCCGTCGATGGAAAGGGTGACGGAGCCGCTCGGCGTGGTCGACCCGCTGGCGGCGACAACCGTAATGGTGAACGTGTCTGCCGTGTTGACGTTGGGGCTGGAACTGGTGGCGTTAATCGACGTAGTCGTTCCGGTAAGCATTGGGACAGTCACGGTCGGTGTCCATGCTGTAACCAGGTTATTCAGGTCCACCGATCCCAGTCCGGTTACTTCGTCATAGCCCGGTCCGGCGGCAAAGCCTAGT
>Ga0181517_10005330_pt1 | contig 11393 bp, 8 predicted proteins | sample PEATcosm2014_Bin_31_FD_119748 | JGI IMG/M metagenome (GOLD analysis project Ga0181517, IMG submission 119748) | Peatland microbial communities from MTU Mesocosm Facility, Houghton, MI, USA - PEATcosm2014_Bin01_30_metaG | ecosystem: Environmental > Terrestrial > Soil > Wetlands > Peat | place... | reverse complement strand
GGTCTTTGGCCTGGACGACCGGCATCGCCGTCGCGCGTTGCAGCAACTCGACCATGATGCCCTTGTGGGTCGGGTCCAGGTGCTGAACGATGACCAGCGCCATGCCGCTGCGCTCCGGCACGTGCTTCAGAAACCGCTCGAGCGCCTCCAACCCGCCGGCCGAAGCCCCGATGCCGACGACGGGAAACGGGGGCGTTTCGTCGCGGCCCGCCCCGGCGGGCGGCGCGGCCTTGACGGGCTTGGATGCCCGGCGACCGGTTTTCGCAACTTGTTTCATGGCTCTTCTCCCTCTCCCAGGCGGGGCGACGCGCGCTGCACTAACGTAACTCGACCGAAGCGGTCCAGACCGGCGATGACGAAAAAACCCCTAAATAAACTGCATCGATTCAGGCGGCCAGAATAGAAAAAACGGGGGGGCGTGTAAATGGCCGCCGGCCCAATTAAATCCGCGGCGTAGAGGTCGGCGTGGGGGTCGTTCGGGACGTCGGGGCGGAGCGCCGTTACGCCGCGCCCTCCCGTTCCAGCACCTGCGCGGCGTTTTCGCGAAAATCGTCAAGGGAAACGAATTGCTTGTCGGCGGCGCTCGTGATCCGCTTACGGTCTTTGCTGCTGAGGTTTTCGAATTCCTCGTGGACGATGAAACTCTTGAATGGCAGGCGATTCCGTTGAAATTCCAGACAAGAGATGGCGGCCAGCCGCGCCTGGGCATTGTCCTTGACGCCAAACAAATAGATCGGGCGGGGCTTGACCGCAAATTCGAAATCCACCTCCAGATCGTCGCGGGACGGCACGGGGAACACAGTCTGCCGCGGGTTGTACTTTCCGAGATTTTTTTCAATGAATTCGGTCAGCAATTCAAAAAACATGCTTTGGATGACTTCCCGTTTATACAGTTGCATGTTGCCGACTTTGGCCACCGTTTGCGCGAATTGCAAAATGGCCGGATACAACCCGGAATAATCCGTGTCGACGAACAAGTTTCCCTGGTCCTCGTTCACTCCGTTCTCGGCCAAGATCCGCTGAAAAATCCGCTCCTTGTTCGGCGTGTCGATCTCGAACGAATAAGACAAGCGCATTAACGTCATGCCGTGATCGCTGATGCGGACGCCGCTCTCTTTTCCGGCGACGGCCTCGAGAAAGATATCCACCATGTCGCCATCTTCGTGGTAAAGCGGCGCGACAAGCTGCGCAATGCCGGCCCGACGCTCCCTCACGGAAACCTGGCCGTTGAATTGTTTTTTCAGCAAGTCCGCATAATTCATTCTTGCGGCTCCTTGCGCTCGTCCAGCGCCAGCGCCATTTGGCGTAAATCCGGGAAATATTCGTCCATATTCGTCACCCCGATGGTTTCGAGGAAGACCCGCAACGCGTCGCGATAAGACGCGTATTTGTCGGTCGGTTCCGCGCCGCGTTCCGGCCGCATTCCGGCTTCGATGTTCTCGGCCTTGGCCTTGTGAATGTGATAACGAAAATGCACGCTCGGCGCCGAATCGCCGCCGATGAATTCGCCGTGCGGCCCGTTGCAACGCAACAGGCAGAAGGTTCCCTTCTCCTCTTTCGGATTGTATTCCAAGCCGACAGAAAAGTTCTCTTCAAAATCGACGTTGACCCGGATGAAAACAGTGAACTCTTTTTTGTCGGCCGTGGCGACGAGGGTCATGTCCTTTCGTTTGCTGCCGCGTTCGATGCGCCACTCTTTCTTGGGCGGCTCCGCGATCTGCTTCGGGCATGTAATCAGTTGCTCGATCTCTTCCTGGGTATACGTCCGCATTTTAAACCTTCACCCGAACTTTCTCCCGAACGGCGAGGGAGGTCAATACCTCAGCCCCAGCACGCCCATGCCGACGACGTTCGCGGCGGCGGCGAGCGCGTACAGGCTCGAAACGGCGACGACCTTGGCGCGGATCGTCTTCAGCCCGAGCACCAGGATCATCGCCACGTAGAAGTGGAAGTAGCCGAACAGGAAGATCAGCCAGACGCCTTTGAACGACAGATTCCACCATTCGTATTCCCAGACGAGATGGCCGCCGAGATTCAGCAGGCATTCGACGAACACGCAGAAGGCCGAGAAGCCGATCGCCCAAAACCACTTGTTCGGCAGGCCGAGGATTTTCTCCTGCGGGTCGGGCGAGAGCGAATAGTAGTAGATGAGGCCGCCGAGCGAAAACATGAACATGATTTCGAGGTTCCAGCCCATCATCGTGCGCAACGCCGTGTCGCCCGGCGTCGTCCACAGCGCCGAACGCTGCCCGATCGCGAAGACCCAGCCGTTCCACGTTTCGTTGACGAAGTCCATGCCGAATAGCGTCAGGCCGCAGAAGATCGCATCCCAGTTGCCGTTCCGCCGCGCCTTGTGGATTTCTTTGGTCCAGATGTAGAACGTCACCGCCAGCAACGTGACGGCGTACCACTTGATCGTGTGCAGATCGCGCAACCCGATCAACGCTTGTCGCGACGCTTCGGTCATGGCATTTCCTTATTGAATTTGCACCACAGAGACACGGAGGACGCAGAGTTTTGCCTTCTGCTTTTTCCCCGTGATCTCTGTGACGCTGCGGTGAACATTATCAAAATACGCCCATATTCGACAGTTCGCCGTACAACCGGTCGGCGAGATCCTGGTACGCGTTCGGCCGCGGGTGGCCGTCGGGAAACTCGAAGCTGTTGCGGTCCGGCGTGCCGCGATAGAGCGCCGAGTAGTCGAGCACCTTCACGCCGCAGTCGTCTTTCATGAAGTAGTACTTCATCTGCAAATGCAGGCCGGCGTTCGGGTAGGCCAAAACGAAGAAACCGGTCGACTCGAACTGCCGCTTGAACGCACGGCACGCTTCCTCGAACATGCGCGCGGTCAACTCGATGTCGGCGGCGCGGATCTCGGCGGGCCAATCGAGCTTCTTCAGCGTGAACTTCTTGCGCACATTGAACTCGCCGAGCGGATAATTGTGCAACGGCGGGTGGTCCGCGTCCATCAGGCCGCAGCGCTCCAACCCGCCGTTCGCCGCGGCCTGATAACACGGCACGGTCGTGGTGCGCAGCCAGTTCAGCCGGCCGATCGCGCGATCCACGTGGTGGTCGATGAAGGTGTACACCAAAAAGCCGCGGCGCTCTTTGATCCCCGGCGCGAACCGCGGATCGGTCAGCAGCGCCAGGAAATTCGCCGGCCCCCAACTCGGCACGCCGTAGTTGTAGACCTTGATTTTCCGGCCCGCGACATGCTGCGCAAACCGCGCCGGCAGGGTCTCGTCGTCGTTCACGCCCTGGCCGAAGGTGTTCGAGCAGCCGGCGAAAAGGGCGAAGGAATCGTACGCGGCTTCGGCGGTTTGCGGCGTGACGCGCCGGCCGAACTCGTCGGTGCGATAACGGACGTCATAAACGCGCTTGCCGTTTTGATCGCACCACGCTTCTTCCTGCGCGCTGGGAACCAGTTTCTGCGACAACCAATCGTCGGCTTCGAACAGCGAGTCGCCCGAGCGGCCGCACGACATCACATGCGAGACGCCGCCGCGCCCGGAGTGTTTGACGACGACCGCCGCCGCCGGCACGCTGACGAGCAGGCCGAGGGCCAGCGCCGCGAGGCGTCGCCAATTTTTCGACCACGCGAATTTGAATCTGGTCGTCAGGCCCGGCAAGCGTCACCCGTGGCTGATTTTCCGCGGGCGCGCCCCCGCCCGCCGCTTTCCCGGTCATACACGAAACCGCGATTAATTGAAACACACCGGCCGCCGGCCGCCGGACTCCCGCCCTACCCCCAGCCTCCCAGCCTCCCAGCCTCTCAGCCACCCGTTCAATATTGACGGCAAGACGCAGGCGGCGTAACGATGAGACGAACGACCGCCTCTGCGAAAGCGCCGATTTCGGGACACGCTGGTGACATATCGATGAGACCGACATCCGACAACCCGGCGCCGCCCGCCGAATTCGCAACGAATGCCGCCGGATGGTTCGGTGAATTTGCCTCGGGCCGCCGTTCGCGACTCGTCAAAACCGCCGTGCTCGGCGTACTGGTCTGTCTATGGCTTGGGATTTATGCCTGCCGCCTGCTGACGGTCGGATTTCCGCCCAACGACGTTCGCTTCGTGGGAACGATGGCGGCGGACGTGGTCGACGGATCGCGCCTGCCGCTACGCGCCTATTGGATTCCCGACTATTCCACCAACGGCCATTTGACCTATGGCGCGTTGCTGACGCCGATCTACGCCGTTTTCGGCTCCCGTTATCTGTGGATCGTTCTGCTCGGATCGCTGTTGGTCGTGCTCGGCCTGGCGGAATGGGCGTGGGCCGTTTACGGCGCCTGGGGTTTTTCGTGCGCGGCGTTTTTTTTGTGCTTGTGCATCGGCCCGCCGGCATTTTTCGAGGTGCGCTCCCATCGGTATTTTTGGGGTACGCACATCGAGACGATTTTCTTCTCCGGGGCCGCGCTGCTGCTCTTTCGCCGCGGGAAAACGCCGACGCCCGGATTCTGGCAAACCGCCGCTCTGGCGATGCTCGCCGCCTGGAGCGTCTCGTTCAACATTCAAAACCTGCCGCTGGTCGCGACGCTGATCGTGCTCACGGTTTGGCGGCACGGCCGCCTCGGGCTGGTGCGGCTCGCCTGGCCGGCCGCGCCGGTTTTCGCCGGTTTTTCGGCCCTGTTCCAATTTGTTTTCGGCCAGTATTTGCGGCTGCCGGGCGTCGCCGCGCTGCCGTCCGGCGCGGCGGTCGCGCCGGCCCCGCGCCTGCTGGAAAAGCTGTACGGGCTGTTTGGCGAGGCGCTGCCGCGGTTCCTGAGTTTTTCGGGGCCGCCGCTGTGGAACGGCAAGTTGGCGCGCTTCGTCGCCCTCGACGGCGAGGCGGCGACGGCCGCGCTGCCGGCGCTGTTTTACGGGCTCACGCTCGCGGGCCTGGCCGCGGCGGCGGTCGCCGCGCTGTCGCCGCCGCCGAGCGGCTGGCTGAAACGCCGGCTCGACCGCCTCTCGTTCGTCGATTGGCAAGCGCACGACGGCGGCCGGCCCGAAGAGAAGGTGTGGCTGACGCGCTTTGTGGCGGTATTGTTCGCCCTGTGGGTCGGTGCATACGCCGTCGCCGCGTACCGGATCGACCTGCGCGAAATCGATCAGTGCCGCTATTTGCTGCCGATGTATCCGGTGCTCGCCGCCGCCTTTTGCTACGCGGCGGCGTTCTTGCCCGCCGTCGCGAAATGGCTCATTGGGGCGCTGATCGTCTTCGCCGGGTTGACCGCGTTCGCCGACGCGTGGACGTCGCCCGCGGAAAATTGGCGCGAGTTGAACGCGCAACGCGGCGACGACTACGCCTATTTCATCTGGTCGAATCACTGGCGGTCCGTCTTGGCCGACTTGGGCGGCGGCGAAGCCGCGATTCGGGCGCTGCCGCGCCCCTGGCAGGAATTCGCCTGGATCGCCTTCGGGGCGAATATGCGCGCCGATGAAGCCGCGCGGTGGCGGGAAAACCCGGGCGATGCCGCAACATCCCCGGCGCGGCGCGACCTGATCGCGACGGGTCGCGGTCAGATGATCGGCGCCCGCCTCTGTTGCAGCGGCCAATTTGCCGCCGAAGAATTTCCCGCGGGCGCACTGGAAGCGTCGACCGCGGCGGCGCTGTTGGCCGGCATCGGCTATGGTTGTTTTCAAACCAGTTGCCTCAAATCCAAGCCCGATTGCACGGTCATCGGCATCACGGCGACAACCCAAAGCGAATTCACGCCGGCGACGACCTGCGATCCGCCGAACGTGAACCAGGAGTTGCGGCTGGCGCAACAACGGCTGGGGCTGTCTTCCGAGCAGGCCCGGGACGCGTTTCTGGCGGGCTTGTCGACGTATCTGGGCGCGACAAATCAAGCGTTGGACGCCGCGCGGCGCGAACAACTCTGCGGCGCCTGGGCGGCGGTGTTCTCCGCCGATTCGGCGGCCGGCTGTCCGGCCACGTTCCGCGAAGGCTTGGCGGAGGGTCTGGCCCTGGAGGCGATGAATCATTTCCGCGTAGTGACGCTGCACCCCGATCCCGAGCATTGGCCGCTGGCTTTTCACGCCAGCCTGGCGGATTGGCCCGCGGTTCGCGCGGCGCTGCAGCGCCGGGGCGTCGCCGCCACGCCGCTGGACGAAACCGGCCGCCGTTACGCCATGCGGTTTCCCGTCGAGACCCGCTCGGCGCCGGGGTACGCCGAAACGCCGAAGCCCGGCGCGATGGTCCGGATTCCGGGCGGCGTGTTCGCAATGGGTTGTTCGCCCGACGATGCCGACTGCCGCGACGACGAGAAACCGCCGCGGCAAGTGACGGTGAGGCGATTCTGGATGGATCCGACCCCGGTGACGCAGGCGCAATACCGTTCGCAGATTGGCGTCAATCCGAGCCGTTTCTCGGGTTGCGACGATTGCCCCGTGGCGAACATCAATTGGCGCGAGGCGGACGGGTATTGCAAGCACGTGGGCAAACGCTTGCCGACCGAGGCCGAATGGGAGTTCGCGGCGCGGGGCGGGACGAAAGCAGCGCGGTACGGCGATCTGGACGCCATCGCCTGGTACGGCGGCGACTCGGGCGGCCAGCCGCACCCGGTCGCGCAGAAGCAGCCCAACGCCTACGGGCTTTATGACATGTTGGGCAACGTCTGGGAGTGGTGCGCCGACTGGTATGACGCGCAGCGGCGCTTCGATTGGCGGCGCGTGGCGCGCTGGCCCTGGCGCAACCCGCACGGACCGTGGTCGGGGCAGGAACGGGTGCTGCGCGGCGGGGCCTGGTACGACTATCCCTTTTATGTGCGCGCCTCCGGCCGAAATTGGGACGACCCCGAGTCGCGCAGCGACTACGTCGGTTTCCGCTGCGTGCGGGATTGAATTTTAAACACAGAGCACGCGGAGGAAGACACAGAGAGCACAGAGACAATTGGGATAAGTTTCTGTGTGCGCTCGGTGACACCCTTTGTACTACTTTCGCTCGATTTCTTGTTTTGGCGCCAAGATTTTCGTTGCGCCGTTGCTGCGCCCGGGAATAATGGGACCTATGGGACCAATAGGACCAATGGGACTATCGGCGCCATGCCCGTCCACCAACCGGGCGCAATGAAACTACGCAGGCCCCGCGCCGGTTCATTCCGCAATCCGCAATCCGAAATCCGAAATTCGGTTGCGGCCTTGCCGCGCTGTGTTCTCTGTGTGCAGTCCGATCATCCGCTTGTCGTAGTGTACTTTTTTCGCAACCGGCCGCGCAGATAGGGGAAAACGAACGCGAAGCCGAGGCTTACGCCGAAGACGAAGATCCGCGCCGGGAACGCCAGCAGCAGGCAAAGGGCCATGGCCACGCCCATCCGCCGGCCGAAATGCGGCCTGGCCGACCAACGGTCGCGCACGGCGGCGAGCCGCGGCACGGCGAACATCGTCGCGACCAGCGCGACCGTCGCGCGCAGGTAGCCGTCGATCTCCCCCGGCGCCGTCCGCCCCAATGCGCCCGTCACGGCCCGCGCGAGCAAAATCACCAGCAGCACGAACACCCAATGCACGACCAGGAACATCAGGCTTTCCTTGCCCAGCCCCTCGAATTGCGCGGCCAGCCAGCGCGCCGCGCGATGGCGAAACGCGGCCGCACCGCGGTAAAAGCGCCGGCAAAACAGATAAGCCAGACCCGCGCCGCCGAGGGTCATCAGGACGTAACTGGGAATGCCGCGCACGCCCAGTTCCAGGAAATCTTTCAGGAAGACCGCATCCAGCAGCGACTTGCCCGGCGCGAACGTCTGCCGGCCGGCAAACGGCGCGACCAGCATGATCGCCGCGAAGAAGACCGCCCAGGGCCACGCGCGGGCGCCTTCGCCGGTGACGCTGCGGTAGCAGAGCGCGCCGATGTAGAAAAAGACGATCCAGAAGAACGGCGAAAAATAGGCGAACCAGAAACGCGTCGCCGGGCGGAGCGCGTTGTACAACTCGTCGCCGTGCTCGGGGTGCATCATTTCCGCCATCGGCGTCGTCGGCGTCAGCGAATTGTGAATCTGGACGAACAGCGGGTTGAACTGCAGGCCCACGCGAAAATTGAGATAAACGAGGTAAATGGCGCCGACGATGAGGAAATGCGCCCAGGTCGGCAGCCGCGTCCGCAGCAGGAGATAGACGACCGCGGTGCAGATCGCCACGCACTGAAAGATGTCCAGGAACCCCAGCGTCCGCTGGGCGAGGTTGTAGCAGTAGCCGAGCGAGAAGAGCAGCGCCGCCGACCAGAGGTAGAACTTCGTCGCGGCGAAGCCCGGCTTGTCGCGATTGCGCTCCATGAACGTCATGACGTTCATGCCGGACACGAAAAAAAAGATCGGCCCGGAGAAATCCATCAGGTGCAGCAGGATTTTGTCGCCGGCGCCGGGCGGCGGCATTTTCACGCGGAGGGCGTGGCCGAAAAGCATCAGGGCGCAGGCCAGGCCTTTGAGAAAGTCGATCTCCGGATAACGTTTCGCGGCGACGGGATTCACGAGCGGATCATGCAATATCGACGCGAAGGCGTCCAGCCGAGCGCTGGAATGCGGAATGGCGGATGGCGAATGTGGAACTCCGGTCAGTCCGTGCCGAACCTCGAATCCCGAATCCCGAATCCCGATTTCCGATTCCCGTTCGCCTACGCACTCACCGACGCCGTCTGGGCGGGCGCTGCCGCGGCGCGGTCGAGCACCACCGTGAACGTGCTGCCGACGTCGGCTTGGCTGGCGACCGTCACGTCGCCGCCGTAAAGCTGGGCGATCTTCTTCAAGATCGACAGGCCCAGGCCGCTGCCGAGCACGTCCTTCGTTTTCTTGTTCTTGATGCGGACAAAATCGTTGAAGAGCTTGGCGCACTCTTCGGGCGTCATGCCGATGCCGGTGTCCGCGACCTGGATGTTGATCCGGCCGTCGTCCGCGGCGAGCGTCACGTCGACCTTGCCGTCGGGCCGATTGTATTTGACGGCGTTGGTCAGCAGGTTGTTGAAGACGATCTCGATCTCGCCGCGGTCGGCGGTCATCGTCAGCTTATCCGGCGCGTGCAGCGCGATCGCGATATTGCGCTGCTTCGCGTCGGGCGTCACGCCGTCGATGGCCGCCTGCGCGACGTCGATCACGTCCACTTCCTGAATTTCGCGCTTCTTCCGGCCGGACTCGATGCGCGTCAGGTCCAGCAGGTCGGTGATCAGCTTCCGCATGCCCTGCAGGCGGATCAGGCTGCGTTCGATCGCCTTTTCGTAGGCGCTCCATTCGTTGCCGGCCGGCCGGTCGCGCAGCAGGTAGAGGTAGCCCTCGATCGCGCCGAGCGGCGCTTTCAACTCGTGGGCGACGACCGAAATCGTCTGGAACCGCACCTGGCGTTTCTCTTCGGCGAGTTGCCGCGCGTGCCGCTGCAGGATCAGGTGCTTGGCGGATTTGCTCACCGCCGCCTTGAGTTCGGCGGGGGTGAACGGCTTGGCGAGAAAATCGAACGCGCCGCGTTTGGTCGCGGTGATCGCCGTTTCCAGCGACGCGTACGCCGTAATCATCACCACGAGGCAGTCGAGGTTTTTCTCGGCCACTTGCGCGAGCACGTCGAGGCCGGAGATGCCCGGCAGTTTGTGGTCGAGCAGCAGAATGTCGGCCGGCGTCGCGGCGAGCGCTTCGAGCGCCTCTTCGCCGCTGCCGGCCTGGCGGATCGTGAACGTCACCGGACCATCCACATCGGGCAAGGCGACGACGAAGCGTTCGAGCGCGCGGCAGACCGCCATGCGCATGCCCAATTCGTCGTCGACCACCAGGATGGTCAGGTGAATCATGAACTATATTCTCGCAGCAGCCGTTCGATTTCGCGTTTGAGTTGTTCGAAGCGCGCCGGCTTGGTCAACAGCGCGTCGGCCTTGAACCACGTGTGATTCTTGTCCGATGCGGCGTCGAATTCGATGCCCGTCTCGCTGCTCACCGCGGTGACCATGATCACCGGAATCTTCGGGTCGAGCTTCTTGATGCGATGGCACAGGACGAAACCGCCGTCCATGTTCTCCATCATCAGGTCGACCACCGCGACATCCGGCCGCAGACTGCGCAGCAGCTCCTCGCCCTCCGCTTCGCTCTCCGCCGTCGCGACCTTGTAGCCGGCGGCCTCGAGCTGCATCTGCATCAGGTTCAAATAATCGCGGTCGTCGTCGACCAGCATCACGGTCTTTTGCGTCTGTTCCATTGCCTTTCACCCTTTAGAAGGCCGAAAAGTCGGCTTTTGATTACCATCATTCGGCGCCGCCGGCCAGGGGCCGTTCGTCGCCGCTCGTCGCCGCGGGCCGCCGGCCCGCCCTGCCCCTTTGCCGTTGCGTCAATCCTGCGGCGATTGGCGCGGCAGCGTGACGGTGAACGTGGCGCCGGTCGGCCCGAGCGCCGGATCGGCGTTCGACTCGACCTGGATGTCGCCGCGGTGCATCTTGACGATGCCGTAACTGACCGCGAGCCCGAGTCCCGTGCCCTTGCCCATTTTCTTGGTCGTGAAAAAGGGCTCGAAAATCTTGCGCATGTTCTCTTTCGAGATTCCCGAACCGGTGTCGGCGACGATGAAGCGCACGTGCGCGTCGTCGCCGGTGACGCGCACCGTCACGCGGCCGCCGCTCTGTTCCATCGCCGCATAGCTGTTGCTGATCAGGTTGGTCAGCACCTGGCCGATCTGGTCTTTGTCCACTTCGGCGATCGGATCGGCGAGGTCGTATGCGGTCTGCGTCGTGATGCCCTCCGGCGGCGGCAACGCCGCGAGCGCGGCGTCGACGATCTCGTGGACGTTGGTCGGCAGCAGCGCCACGCGGTTCTGGCGCGCAAAATCGAGCAGGCCGGCGACGATCTTCTTGCAGCGGTCGGCCTGGCTGACGATCAACTGCAGGTCTTCCTTGAATTGCGCGTCGGTCGACGGGTCTTCCAGCAGGATGTGCGCGTACATCAGCACCACGCCCAGCGGGTTGTTCACCTCGTGCGCGATGCCGGCCGCCAATTGCCCCATGCTCGCCAGTTTTTCGGACTGCATCAGTTGCTGCTGCGTGCTGGCCAGTTGCTTGTTGGAAATGTCGAGATCGCGGACGGCGCGCCGCAGGTGCTCGATCGTGTAGGGCAGGCACATCTCGGTTTCCGCCAGGCCCTTGTAGATCGCCACCGCGTGCTCGCGGCAGGTGTCGTAACCGCACGCGCCGCAGTTCAGCTCGTCTTCCGGCTTCAGCTTGCCCATGCGGAAGAGGATCGCGTCCAGTTCGTCGTGCGTCGGCAAGATGGTCTGCTGGTCGTCGACCGAGAACTGGCGGCGCAGGTCGGAGTCGGCGAACATCGGGCTGTAAATCCAACTGTACAGGTATTGGTTGCGCTGCGGGTGCACGTACTTCCGCCGCAGATCGAGATCGGCGAACTTCGCCACGTTCGCGCGCCACTGGTCGAGGTCGATTTTCCGCAGCTTCTCCCG
>Ga0181517_10005329_pt1 | contig 11396 bp, 3 predicted proteins | sample PEATcosm2014_Bin_31_FD_119748 | JGI IMG/M metagenome (GOLD analysis project Ga0181517, IMG submission 119748) | Peatland microbial communities from MTU Mesocosm Facility, Houghton, MI, USA - PEATcosm2014_Bin01_30_metaG | ecosystem: Environmental > Terrestrial > Soil > Wetlands > Peat | place... | reverse complement strand
GGGAAAACCCCCATGGCGCTTAGCACGTACCAGGACGAAGTGGACCCTTGGTCGTCCATTCCCGGGAAGCCGAGCCCGTACTTATCACTGCCGTACAATTGCGCCAAGATTTTCCGCACCAACGCTTGCGTTTTCCATGGCTGACCACTCCAGTCGTAGTAGTATGCCGACTGTTGATCAGGTTGGTTGCCCTGCACGTACTGCCCGATCATGCCCGTGCAGTCCCGGCAGATGCCGCGGGGGTGATAGGGAGTGCTAAAGAACTCATCGAGCTTGGCATTGAATTTGTCGCGACCGCCTAGCAGGCCAATCAACCCGTTCACATCCTCCGGCACCAACCACAGTGTCGACCACGCTGACGCCTCTTTCATCGTAAAACTGTAATACGGCTCCTGCGGGTCGAAAGGTGAAATCCACCGCCCATCGCTGGTTCTGCCGCGCATGAATCCCACCGAGGAGTCAAAGACGTTCCTGTAGTTGTAAGCCTGTTTCCGAAACATTTTATAGTCGTCTTGTTTGCCCAGCTTTTTGGCAAAGGCGGAAAGCGACGCGTCATCCCAGCAATACTCCAGCGTCGTCGCGGCGCCTGCCTTCCCTTGCCAATAGGGGGGACTGGGGTCGCCCTTAGGGATAAAGTCAGAAATGAAGCCTTTCTGCAGGTACTCCCCAAGGTATGGACGTGCGCCATTCGTGGTGGTGGTGGCATTCTTGAACATATATTCGTACGCCGCCTTGTAATCGAACGGTATACCTCGTAACCAGTCGCCGAGGTACATCCACACGGCATGATCGCCATGGAATGAGGTCTGCATGAATCCGGTTTCGCGGGCCTGATCGAGAGTCGAGCGCAGGATATTCACTTTCACGGCAGGCTCGACAAGGGTGAGCAGCACAAGTTGGTCGCGGCCCGTATCCCAGAATGGCACGGGGCCGTAGCGATCGTAATCAGCCGTTTTTGTCTTGCCGTCGAATCCGCGAAAAGGTTCGCCTTGGCGCGCCACCAGGCGGGGACTGGCAAACGAGTGGAAAAAGTTCGAGTAGAAAAGCGTCCGCTCGTGGTCAGTCCCGCCCTTGATTTCCACGGTGTTGAGCAGTCTGGCCCAGACATCGCGCGCCTGCCGGTGGATGCCGTCGAAATCCCAGCCGGGACTTTCGGCGTCAAGGCGTTTCTGCGCGTCTTCAAAGCTCCCGGCGGCTGCCGTCTTCACCAACACCTGCTCACCTTCGGAAGTGGAAAAGTCGAGATACACACCTGCATAAGGTCCGGATTCGGCTTTTCCGCCAGGCGTTACTTTGTTTTCACCTAGGAACCCGTCGCTGTTGACTTGCTGTGGTTTGATCTCTCTGAAGGTCCCGACGCGATCGAAAGCTTTCGAGAAGACAGCCTCGAAGCAGATCCGCGCCGTGCCCTGCATGTAAGTCCCGGAGACGCCTCCCGGGATGGGGCGTACCGCACACCCTCGGACAGTATGGTCATCAGTAATCTCGATGTCACCGCCTTCAAGCCCCAAGTCCATCAAGATGTGCGATTGCTCGCTTTTCGGGAACGTGAAGCGGAAGATACCCGTCCAGTAGGTCGCCGTCATTTCCGCTTCGACGCGAAAGTCTTCGAGGTAGACACCGTAGTAACCGGGCGTGGCCTTCTCTTTTGCCCGATCGTAAACCGACTCTGTGCGCTCGGGTGGAACAGTCCAGGGACCCACTACCGGCATCACCATGAGGCCCGGCATGCCACTAGTAAAACCGAACATCGTCCGGTGCAGGTAGTTGTACGACATGCCCACGCCGGCTGGGTAGGAGAGGTCAAGATTTTTGTTGATCGGCCCAAGGTAGGTGATGCCGTGCGGCAGAACGGCCGCGGGCGAGGTCATGCCCGTGTACAGCTCTTCCCCCGGTGGCGGAGCATTGCCGATCAGTTCCTGCTTATCGAGCGGCGCAGTGCCCACGAGTGTGTTCACCCAATCCACCGGAGCCTTTTGAGCCCCCAACGCAGCCATGCACGCCAGCAAAATAAATGCCCAAGTCCTCATACACACCTCGTTTACACGCCTTGGTCAGGTCAGCATTGACCTGACTGGGGCGATTTCCAGAGGGGTCACTTCCCCTGCACCATGGTTTACCAACGAATGCACTTTGTCCACTACTGCGCTGTGATCCAGTCCACCCGGAAGGCCACATCAAATGGCTCATCGAGGTGGACAAACGTCTAAGGCACATCTACTGCCTGAGTCCCCACTCAAGTATTACTGTGCCCTCGTGTTCCATTTGAACCAGACCGCCATTCCAGTGGTGGGCCATCACCTGCCCTTGATTCACGGAGTGAATCGCCTTAGGCCATATTGTTGCACCTGCCACGCCGTTGATGTTCCTCGAGGTCAGGTTGACACCCACGAGCCCACCGGCTCCGGAGTTCGACAACACTACGAACAGGGAGTCGTCATTTCGGAAACCGAGCCAATTGACCTGGCCATGTGATGGCAGGATAGGCCTAAGCCCACCCTGTGGCGCCCAAGCGCGGACGTTTCGGCCGAGTAGTGTGCCCGTCAGACTTTCCTCGTCAATGTGGCTAACCGGCCGCGCTCGCCTATTGACCTCCCGCACGAGCCAGCGGAGCGTTAAGGTTCCGACCTGGGCAATGCACCAGTCACTCCAATAACTCTCGAAGGCCGGGCCTACGATGGGAGCCATCCGCGACGAGTCAACGATCCAGACCATTGCTCCCAGATCAGGCTGATACCACCAGCCAACGGCTTTGGGGATCATGGCAAAGGGTCGCCAGAATTCGTCCCCGCTTATTTGCCAAACCGTCCAGGCAGCAAGGGCCATCATGGGGTTGCAATAACTGGCCGGGGGCCAACCCGTCTGCTCGGCAACGAGGCCTGCGGAATTGTTCGGCTCCCGCGCCTCGATCTGGCGCGTGAAGATCCATTGAACCGCGTCCTTCCCGGTCTCGAGGGCCAACCCCCGTTCACCCATCTCGCCAAAAGCCACCGCAGCGATAGCAGCATCGTACCCTTCGCGCGATCCCGGTCCAACGTCTTCCCAGTAACCGTGGTAGTGATGTTTGGCAACGAACTCTTGTGCAAACCACTTACTCCCACGATCGGCCGCTTGGAGGTATTTCTGTTCGCCGGTCTGTTTCCCAAGACGCCACAGAGCCCATATATTCCATATGCTTCCGGAACTCGGCGGGGCATCCACCAGATGGTTCTGACCCATGTCGACCTGGGTCAGCATGCGGCCCTGAATGTCGTGGCCGTAGGGCCAACCACCGTCAGCTTGTTGCGTCTTCAGCAGCCACTCAGTTGCCTCTTCGATAGCCGTGTCGATTTCGGGATCATGTGTTTCGCTCACCTTTCGGTAGTAGAGCAAAGTCCATAACGCTGCGCCGGTGGACTGGCTGGTCAGAATGTGGGTATTGGCTTGCGTGGCGCCCATTTTGTTAAAGCTGGGCTCTTCCCCGTCACGAAAATCCTGCAAGGTGAAAAAGGCGCCACGCGCGGGTCCCTGCTGCATCCGGACGCCGGACCGGCACAGCCATTGGATGATGCTTCGACAACGTTCCCGCGCCAGCTCATCCCCGTTCATGGCGTAGCGCGCCCAATAGGTGGGAACCGAATACGGTGTGCCATAAAGCGCAAAGGCGTCAAAGCCTTTTTTGTAGACATAGTAGTCGTGCGGGTCCCGACTGGGCCAGGAGCGCACGGTGCCGAGAGTGGGTTCCCAGACATCTTCCCCCTGGACCATATAGCGGGAAATCCCATACTGGATTTCACTCACCGGTACGGTTTGTGGCTGCTCCCGAAAGTCATAAATGTCCTCAACGGCAAAGCGGTATGCATCGAACCACTCACCCGCAACCGCCGTTAACAGAACCGGCGTCGGTTCGGGTCCGAGCAACAGCTCGTTCTCCGCAACCTCACGGCTAAAACCCAACATGCCGCGGTCAGTCCCTGGCACTAAACACAAAGCCAGGTGTTCCGCACCCAGGACCGCAAGACGCGTTTGCACGTTCGCGGTGTTAACCATTTCGTCCACAGGTTGCCCGCTCCACACGTACGCAGGCATGTAGTAGAGATTCACCTTCGGCACACTCATTTGCAGCTTTATTCTTTGGTATTTGATGGGAGAGTCGGGCTTGGCAGCGTAAGCTAACTCGAGCAAGAGCCCCATGGGCGTTTGCCGACTTTCCATCAAAATCGATCCGCTTGGAAGGTTTGACCGCCAACTTGACTCGCCGGCCGGGATGAGCGTGAGGGATTGATTCTCCACTGCGAGTTGCAGCTCGCCAGTGGAACTCCGACCTTTGTTTTCGAGAGAAAACTTGAGTCCCAGATGATTCTTCTTTGTGCCAATAGTCCCACGAACTATGCCAATGGACGGCTGATGAGTTCGTATCCGAGTGGCAAAGGCGGCAGGCAGATCTTGCTGCTCCACGTGCACGGGAGCAAACCTAGGCACCCCTCCCGTATAGGTTTCGATTTCATAAGTCATGAGCATCTCAGCGCCGCGAGCTAATTCGAGGATTTCTATGCGCCAATAGCGTGCCGGCTCCGAGTTTATTACTGGCAATACCTGCGGGCAATCCGACGAAAGGTCGTCCAATGTTGCGATTACTCTCCAGTCCGTTTTCGCGCCCGCGCGTACCCCGATACGCACGCGATGGAAGGCACTTGGAGCCGGTGACAAGAAGCGCAGGTCACGGCTTCCGGGAACATAAAAGTAATGTACAAATGCAGTTACCGCCACGGGTGTACCATAATCAATCTCACAGATTAGCGGTGCTTGAGGTGTGGGAAGGGTGGTTTCCTGCCAACCACGGGCGGCCGCCGGCATGCTGCCTTGCGCGCCGAAGCCATCAAAGGCACTTCCTGCATCTTGTGTAATTACAAGTACGGGATCTGACGGGTTGACGTTTTCGGCCCGCGGAAGATTTCCTGAGACCCTCACCGGATGCTTGACGTAATCCCATCGTTGCACCTCGGCAGCGCTGGCGCGAATTTTCTCCAAAACCACGCTCTTCCCCCTGGGCTGTTCATCAAGCACCGCACTCTTCCCCGTCTCACCTGCGCTCCCGGAATTCGCACCGTTCACCCGATTTTCTGTGGATGGAAGGGCAGGGCGGCCCTCGGCGACTTTTGCGGGAAGTAAGGCCGGCAGGCTCAAACCTGCACCTGCCGTAACGCTCAGAAATTCACGCCTGCCAATTCGTTTTGGCATGGATCAGTCTCCTGTTTAAGGTTTGGCGATGAAGGCCATCGGAGCTTTAAGAGGTGTACATCCCGTCCTCCCGGAAAGCCTCATCCATGGTGCGGATATTCTCCCGTGGCACGTCCACACCGACTTCACCGCGGATGACGATGCCACCCTCTGACGAGCCACACGCTTCTGAGGTCCGATGTCCTTCTTCCTCCGGCACCGCAAACATGCCGTGGTTAGCCAATACCACTTTTCAGCGGCCCTCTACGAAACCAGTCTTGACAAGAATCGTTTCTGTCGAATTCGCCTGACCCGTCGGGCTTCATAATGCCGGCGTTCCTTTGACCCGGACGGTGACAATTTGAAACGGCTTGACGGGAAAACTGAAGCCTTCTGGCGACAATGGCAGCGGGTCCCCTTTTTGCTCCATAAGATTGCAACTCCATGCCGACTGGGCATTCAGATGTGGAAGTTTAACGTTCACGGTACCCGTCTTGCCGCCAACTTCCAGAAACCTTATGATCATTCCATCCCCATCGTCGGCAACCTTCCAGGCGGTCAATACCACGTTAGGCTGGTCGATTTCCAGGAAGCTCGATTCATCTGACGGCAGCGGCGCCGGCGTCTTAACAGCCTTATCGTTGGAGATGATCTCATCCACCTCCAGCGGGGTCATCTCCGCTCGCCCCAACTTGCCTAGATATTCGGGTGAGAGGTCCCGGCCGCTGGACATGACGTAGCGAAAAGTGAAGTCGCCTCCCTGAGCCGCGGGCCAGTTGGTGAAGTAGTAGTTGTTCATGACGTAGGAAAAAATATTGCCACTGCGTTCACCGAACTCTGTTGGCCACGCGCCACGCACAATATCCCCCAACGCCACCAGCGGGGCATCAATCGGGACGATTGCGACGCTTACGCCTGCCTGCTGCGCTTCCAACCAATGCTGCATGGAGAACCACTCTTCTCCTGCCCCGGGCATCTGATCATGGGCAGGATCCACGTAACCATTTTGTACGTCGTACCGAAACTCGGGATGGTCCATCATCAGGGGAAAAGAAAAATACACGCCCTCTTTGGTATAGGCGGGAGATTTGCGCACGTGGTTCACGAACAGGATCTTCTTCTCGTTGTCGAACAGCGTAATTTCCGTCGAGACCTGCGGCGTGTTGAGGCTGGAACTTTCGAGGCGGGCAACGGTGCCGAACGGCTCTCGAGTCACAGACACCAGACGTCCCCCTGTCGCAGCGTGGATATCAAGTTTCGGAATGGGTGTCGCGGAACTGAACTCCTGCAGCCGATTAGGCCCCTCATCACCTCCGGTGACATAGAGGTATTGGTCGAACCGGTAAGGGCTTGACGTCTTGACAAGCTCTTGATCCAGCTCTTTATCGAGAATGCTTTTTACGGCCCCGCTTTCGGGAGCCAGAACAATTCGATAGTAGCGGTTCTCTAAAACCTCTGCGGAGACATTGGTTGGCACCGGAGGCTCTGACTTGGCGGGAGTCACGGCATAACACTTGTAACCAACTGGAGGAACGTCCTGCGCCAGGAACTGCACATGCTTGTAATCCGGACCGGTGGCAATGACCTCATAGGAGACTTCCTGTTTTGTTTTCAAGTCGAGGAGTGAGTAACCCTTCGCCAGATCGTATTCCACCATGCCGCTCCGCTTCCAACTGAGCGGATTGAAGACGATAAGTGTTCCTGCGGGATCGTTAATGGATCCGGCAATTGTCGCCAATTGGCGTCGTAGGATGTAGTCAATGTTCATCTTCGCTTCGTGCGCGAAGTTTTCCTTGAAGGCAATTTGGCTTTTGGACTCATCAGCATCCGGGTCCGAAACGCTGCCGGCGTATGTCCAAGTGTGCTCATCAACAAGGACCATGTCTCTCCAAAGTTGGTCGAGCCGCGCGCGGTCGGCTTTGATGACGGGATTAACCAGGGTACTAATGGTTGAAAACATCTCCGCCGAGGGAGCTCGCTGTTCCGCCGCTCGCTCGATTGCCACATAGGCGGCATCGGAGGCATTGCCAAATTCCCAATACGGTCCCCCATCCCCTTTGATAACAGGAATGGAGTCCCCGAATTGCCGGGTAATATGGTCAAGCGCCTCCGTAAAGCCGGAGAACTGCATCTTCGGGTAAGCGTAGAGTTTGTTCCAGTCGTCCACCATTTCCGCCTGCTGCGGAAAAAGATCCGTGTTTTCCACTTGCGTTCCGTACAGGAAAACAGCGTCCGACTTATACTCCGGGCGGGAATAAGCCTGAAGAAAAATGGGGAGCGAGTCGCGCCCCGCGCTCAGTTGCGGTGGCAAGCCAAACAGATACGATACGTGTAAATAACTACGGGAAAACCACATCAGTATCTTGGCGCCGTCCGGCCCTTCCCACCAGAAAGGAGACTTTTCGTGGAGCCGGCCCCGTACAAGAATGGGGCCATTATCGTTATCGCTGGCGGCGACAAAGTACTTCAAGCCCGCTCCGGCCAAAATGGAGGCATAAGACCACGAATAAGAAGGAACGTCCGTGATGTTGGCATAATCAAAGCTATCGCCATACTTCTGGTGGAATTGGAAGCTGGAGGATAGAGAGCGAATCAAGGTCTCGAGGCTGGCAAAGCCCGTTAGCAGGCTGGCTTCCTGCGCCGGAACAAAGATCTTCTTCTCTTTGACCATGCGAATGAGCTGGTCCCGTTGGGCGTCGGTACGTCCGGCAAGAAACTGTTCGATGCACCAGAAGCCATCGGGGCTGTACCGGAAGTCTGGGTGCGTGTGAATCATCTCAATGGCTTCGTCCAAGGCTCGACTCTGAACTTCGGCCACTTTGGGCTGGAAATCCGTGTACCCAATATCCAAATGCTCATGCGGAACAACGTAGATGGTCCACTTTTTGGCGGGTTCAACTGTGACGGGGAAGTTCTGTGCGCGCCCACCAATCCTGGTGGTAACCCTGGCAGCCGTGCCGGCAGTGAATTCCGGTACGGCAAATTCGAGCCGATCCTCTCCAAAATCCCGATTCGAGGAAAACTCTTTCGTGAATTTCTGCCCTCCCAATTCCAGGGTTATCCGGCCATGTGCCAATGGCGCGTTTCTTCTGATATAGACGTCCACCAATTCCATCAGAGCATCGCCCTGGCGTTGGTAAAAGACCGTGGGGACGACGTCAGCGGTGACGGCGGTATTCCTGAAGGTCATGTTGGGGTCCTGGTCAAGCTCGATGGCATCGTAGAAGATTCCAGAACCTGTTGCGTCATCCCGTATCCCTGGCTCGTCAATCGCTGTCAAAACCAGCTTGTTAGTCCCCTTCTCCAAAAACCTTGGAGGAATTTCTGCTGTGATCGTGTCGGCGGAGGCAATAGGACTCACAACCATTACCGGTTCCCCGCCAGCATAGTTTAGTTTTGGGTGTTGATAATAGAGGGCTCCGTGACCATTGATCTCTACTCCAAGACCCGGCACGCGTGGAGTTTCAGCCAGCAAACTCACCTTAAGTGTTACAAGTCCGCGGGGGACGGTCGGGAGGTCAAATTCGATTGTGTAGGGGTGAGGTTGATAACCGGCTAGTCCATTGCCCGACCCGGGCTGAAAGGCGGGCCAGTCCTTACCAGGGATGCTCTTTCCCACTACATACACGAGATCCCCTTTTGGGAAACGCTCCCCAAATAGCGGAGCTCCTTTACTACCATGATTGAATTCGGCGGATGAATAGTTGAAGCTGCCAATCCGCCAGAGTGTCTCGCAAACTGCATCGGGCAGTCCACAAAAGCAACTCACAGCCAGAACCACTATCCAAGAATACAGAAACTTTTGAAGAGACCTTTCTCCCATAATGCACGCCTTTCAAGGCGAATCGTCGCCTCACATCCGTCCAGATCCGAACCAGCACTTTACCTGCCGGAATTCTGGCACTCCTTGGTAGCGTACCGGGGCACAAGGCTGCCGGGTAAGCTGCTAATGGTAATGGTCAATAGCTTGCCAGGGAAATCTTCAGCCGATATTCCTTTTCACGGCCTGGATGCGGTATCAACACGAGATCGTTAGTAAAGTGCTCATGCGCTTGGCCATTGATTTGTACTGCCGTGACCTTCCGCCCTTGCGGCGCACGAGCGTTGACTACAATCTTCTCCAAGTTACGGTTCCCTTGATCACCCACAGGTGTAAGTTTGAAGCGATAATCAATTAGATTGGCATCGGGCCGCGGCTCAATAGTCAGATCCAATTCTCCGAACTCGGTCGGTAATTTCGACAACCGTACCTGCTTATCCCCCTGCTGCCAGCGCCGGAATGTGGCGGGGGTCAGGAGAAGGGTCGGGCCATCCTCCATCACAAAGAGACGGCGGAACAGGCCCAGCCACATCGCGTCGGCCCAGCTATGGGGCTGGTCGCCGTTGGCAATGTTTTGCTTGTTGGTGTACCCTTCGCCCCAACTATAAGTGAGACCAGCCGTATCGGTGAAAGCACAGAAGAAATCCAGAGTCTTTTCGGGTTCCCCACGCAAAATATAACTGATGGCCCAATCAACGCTGATATAGGGCCAGCAGCTATCGGCATCATCGCTGTAGAGGCCCCCTCCCCACTGATTGGCCATGCGCTCCATCCTACGGAAAGTGGCGGTCAGCATGGGATCATGGGGTTCAATCGCGCCAGTCGGCCAGACCAGCGGGGTATGGCCCCAGTCGCCATACATGCCTACGCCTTGCTCCTCGACCCCGTACCACAGTTGCCCCTCATAGAGCCCCGTCCGTCTGAATGTCTGCTGGAATGACTTGTACAGGCTCATCTTGAGATCACGGCATTCCTGTGCGAATAGATTCTGGTCAGGAACAAGTCCCAGCGCGTTGGCCGCCTCTGCGGCTTCCCGCAATCCGAGAATGGCCCAGGCATCCATGTAGTAATGGTGCATGCCTTTCTTGGGATCCCAAATCTCCATCGCTCCGGGTTGAATCAGCCCGTATCGCGGATCGTTGGGATCTCCGACTTCCTCCATATGCTTGTGTCGCGAGTTCACGATCCACATAGCACCCCGTTTGATGTAAGGGTATGCGACCTGCGCAAGCCACCGCCGGCCACCCGACAGTTTGTAGTGCTGCACCAGCGCCCAGAGATTCTGGCCCTGCGCGTCATACTGGCCTGGCCGGGTCAGCCACATCCCGTCCGGGAACATCCCTAGTTGCAGCGGCTCATCCAAAAAGCAGATCGGCCCCTTGGGGACGTCCTTGACGTCCATGCAATACTGTCTCAACAAGCGCGCGGAAAGATCATGCAACCCTGCCAGATCGTAAGCGATGGCTTGGTAGCATTGGTCGCGGTAGGAAAAATCATGGTAGAACCAGGGGCTGCAAGTATTAAACCAGACCTCGTCGTTGATTCTGATGTCGTGAATGGCGCGCGTGGCCAGGCGGGAGAGGTAAATATCCTTCAGCACCGGGTCCGGTGTTTCGATTTGCGCAATTCGCACAAAGAAATTCTCCCAGAGATCGATGACACTGTTCTCGGCTTTGTCCGGAGCCCACTCTCGCAGCTCTGCAACCTTCTCCGGGCCAAAGGGCGGCACTGCCTCGCCGGGCAGTACTTGCTGAAAAGCATGGGAGATTGCACCCATACTGGCAGGTTGGCGGCGGTGGATCGGTGGCACCTTGAGCCAGTAAGTTCTGTTTTCCCCGGGCGCCATACGCCCCCCGTAACTCAGGTGGAAGCGGCACAGCCCAACGTCACTCTTATCATATAATTGGTTGCGCGAGTCCTCTTCCGGGGTACACCCGACATCAATGAATCTGACGCATTGCTTGTTCATTGAGCCGCTGTAGACCGCCGCTTTGTCCTTTATGGTGATGCCGGAAGGGAAGACATAAATGGCGCTAAGGCGGGTGTGCTTGAGACGCGAATTCTCTGCGTTTCCAGCTCTTATCTGGATGTAGCCGTCTCCGTTCGTGTCGCGTGCCCCATCAAATCGGAGGCAGATCGGCGGGGGCTGTTTGCCTGAGTATTCGATCCAATCCACGGTTTGGGGCGCTGCGCCTTCCACTTCATACTTGAAGATTAAATCACCTGCCTTCTGTGGTTGTGGCAACAACTTATTGATGAAGGGAATAGCACCGACATAAATGGTGTAATGCTCGTCCTTGCCAGCCCTGATCCGATAAACAACCGGCAACCCATCCAGGCCAATCCGAGTGGAACCGAAGGCAGGATCATAGGCGTC
>Ga0181517_10005328_pt1 | contig 11402 bp, 8 predicted proteins | sample PEATcosm2014_Bin_31_FD_119748 | JGI IMG/M metagenome (GOLD analysis project Ga0181517, IMG submission 119748) | Peatland microbial communities from MTU Mesocosm Facility, Houghton, MI, USA - PEATcosm2014_Bin01_30_metaG | ecosystem: Environmental > Terrestrial > Soil > Wetlands > Peat | place... | reverse complement strand
GACCTATGCGGCGGCGACGACCGGGGCCACGGGCTACTACGCGCAAATCAAGGCGGCGAGCCCGACGACTCTGGTAGGTGTGTCCGTGAACCCGGGGAATACTCCGGCCTGGGATCCGATAGTGCTTTCCGGGGCGAAAGGTTCCTACGACTTTGTGGAGTTTCACTATTACCCCGAAGCGCCAGGGAGCGAAAGTGACACCTATCTTGTACAGCAGGCAGCGCAGGGATTGACGACGGCGCTCAACCAGGTGAAGGCAGAGTTGGTGACGGCAGGCGAGCCGAACACGCCGATCTATGTCGGCGAGATGGGATCGGTGTACTCGAACCCTGGCAAACAGAGTTTGTCCATCACGCAGGGGCTGTATGCGGGACAGATGCTCGGCGAGATGATGAACGACGGCGTGGTGCGCGCGACCTGGTGGATAGGGTTTGGCAACTGCAATGGGACAGCAGGCAACGACAGCTCATCCCTCTATGGGTGGCAGGACTTCGGGGCATACAACGTGTTTGCCGACGGACCGACGGACGCGGGGTGCGCGGGAGCGGGCCCAATTGGGACCATGTCGCCGACGGCGCGGGCCTTTCAACTGTTTAGCAACATTGCAGTGAATGGCGAGAATGCTCTGACGGCGTCAGTGGCCGGCGAGACCACGGACGTGGTGGCCTATGCGGCGACGCACAGCGGCGGAACGGTGTTATTCGTATTCAATCGGAACGAGACGACGCCGGAGCCGGTGACGATTTCCCTGTCGGGGACGAACGCGTCGAACGGCGTCACGGTGATTACGTACAGCAAAGCGATCTACGACCAGTCGCAGAACAATGTGTGGGCGCCGCCGACGACGGCCGCGATGGGCGCAGAGAGTCTTCCGCTCACGCTTACGCTCGATCCGTGGAGCATGAACGTGGTGCTGCTGCAATAGCCATTGCATGGAGCAGAAGCTCGCTGACCGCTCGCAGAAGATCCGTCCGCAGCCTAGCCGCTCTTGCCGATGCGCTCCTCAAGTTGCACGCGGACGGTCTGGCCGACGGTCTTCTCGATTGCGCGAAGGAGCTCGGCCTTGATGGGGAGCTTGTGGCGGCCGTCGCCAAGGGCCATAAACGAGCTTTGGAAGGGCACGCGGTCGACCTTACCTCGCACTTTGACGAGGCCGCGCGTTCCGAAGAATGCGGCGGAGCGCGGCCACACCACAAAGGTCCATCCGCCCGGCTTGTCGCTCTTCTGGAGCCGGGCGGCGAAGGAGTGGTTGAGCGGGGACGTCGCCGGTTTGGGAGTTGCCGCCGTCATTTCTTCTGGCTCGCGGGGGGAACAATGTTGTTCATGCGCAGGTAGACGACCATCTGGCCATAGTGGTCCATCATATGGGCCATGCCAAAGGCAGCCATCGTCCCACGGCTGCCAAAGCCGCTCTTGACAGAGACATTGGCGGCGGTCAACCCCCCCACGTATTTATGGGCCTGGGTCAGGGAATCCTTCAGCGCTTTGATTATGTCTGCTTTGGTCGTGAGCTTGTCTATCTCGTCCTGCTTTGCCTTGGTTGCGGCCTCTGTGAAATCGGATCCGCCGAAAAAGTAGTAATTGGATCCGGCAACGTGCTTCACCTGCTGACCAAAGGTGCGAACGCCATCGAAGTTGCCGGCGCCCGCGGGGGGCGCAAAGTTGAACTTGTCTTCCGGCATGGCCTCCGCGGCGGAGACGAACTCGCCTTCAATTAAGCTTAGGAGCTTGCCGTAGGCCTCGGCTGGCGGGATGTGGACGACCGCAGGCTTGGCGGCTGCGGGCGGCTTTGGCGCAACTTTGGCTGTGCCTGCGGCCTGGGAAAGGGCGAATGCGGAAGACGCGGCCAGCAGCGTACAAGCAAGCAGCCGGCCGGCAATGGGTGCGCGGGAAACTGATCTGTGCATGGGAAGACTCCTCTTGCGGTCGAGACCGCGTGAGGGCAATTTACCAGATCAGGGTGAAAACTCGACAGCACAAGGCGGCGAAATCGCCGTTCGGTGCTGTCGACCCGCCCCAAAAGGCGAATTCCCCGTACAATCGTTAAAAAAGGAGAATGTACGCCATGCGCCGAGTCTATATGGACGCCAATGCCACCACCCCTCTGCTTCCGGAGGTGATGGAGGCCATGCGCCCCTTTTGGATGGAGCACTTCGGCAATGCGTCATCGATCCACCAGCACGGGCAGCGTGCCCACAGCGCAGTGGACAAGGCGCGGCAGACGCTGGCGGAGTTCTTCAATTGCCATGATGCGGAGGTGGTGTTCAACTCCGGAGGCACCGAGGGGGACAACACAGCGATCTTCGGTCTGCTCCATCCGGGCGATCACTTCATCACCACCTCGATCGAGCACTCGGCGATCCTCGAGGCGGCAAAGAAGCTGAAGCACCATGGAGTGGAGACCACGTTTGTCAAACCACAGAAAAGTGGACTGATTGACCCGACGGACATTATGCGGGCCATCCGGCCCCAGACGCGGCTGATCAGTGTGATGCTGGCCAACAACGAGACGGGCGTACTGCAGCCGGTGGAAGAGATCGGCAAGGTTGCTGCCGCGACGGGCGTGTTCTTCCACATCGACGCGGTGCAGGGAGCGGGCAAAGTGAAATTCGACGTGCGGCGATTTGGCTGCCATCTGCTTTCGATCAGCGCGCACAAGATGCACGGGCCCAAAGGCATTGGCGCGATGTTTGTGCGGAAAGGGACGCCGGTGGAGTCGTTGCTGGTGGGCGGGAGCCACGAACGGCGGAGACGCGCCGGGACGGAGAATGTTCCGGGAATCGTTGGCCTGGCCAAGGCAGCTGAACTGGCCATGGCCTCGCTCGACAACGGGACGATTCACCGGCTCGCTGGCTTGCGTAACCGGCTGGAAGCAGGGATTCTCGAACTTCCTGGAACGGGCGTCAACGGCGTGGGCGCGGATGGAAAGCCCGTTGCCCGCGTCGCGAACTCATCGAATATCTGGTTCGAGAACGTGGAAGGCGAGGCGCTTGTTATCGCGCTCGACATGAAGGGTGTAGCGGTTTCCGGCGGATCGGCCTGCCACTCGGGTGCCACCGAGCCCAGCCACGTGCTGATGGCGATGGGTCTCGACAGAACCCGCGCTCGAGCAAGCCTGCGCTTCAGCCTGCTCAAGACCGCGACCGAGGCGGATGTTGACTACGCGCTCCAGGTGGTGCCGCAGGCCGTAGAACAGGTGCGGTCGGTTTCGCCAGCAGTAACGGGAACCCTGGGATAATCGGGCAAGACAGGCGGGAAGGAAAAACTGGGCGGGGCGCGATGGATCGACGATCCGATTCGCCCGGTGGCACATTCAAGCATCTGAATGAAAGCAGAGCGCAGCCGTGAGGGCCTCTGCGGCTAGAAAGTATGATCGAGAGCAAAACCATTGCCGTAGCCATGTCCGGGGGAGTCGACTCCTCTGCGGTGGCGGCTGTGCTGGTGCACGAGGGGCACTCTGTTGTTGGGCTCACGCTCCAGCTCTGGGACCAGATGCGTCTGGCGGGGAAGCACGGCATTCCCGAGGCTCCGAAAGCTGGCCGTTGCTGTTCGCTCGACGATGTCTATGACGCGCGCCGCGTAGCCGAGCACCTGGGCATTCCCTACTACGTGGTGAACCAGGAGGAGCGGTTCGAGCGCGATGTGGTGCGGCCGTTCGTGGACGAGTACCTGGCCGGGCGAACGCCGATTCCTTGCTCGCTCTGCAATGACCACCTGAAGTTTGACCAGTTGCTCAACACGGCGCGATCGATTGGGGCGGAGCGCATCGCCACGGGGCACTACGCGTTGAACGAGTTTGATGAGCGGCGTGGCCGTTGGATTCTGAAGCGTCCGGCCGACAAGGCGAAGGACCAGACCTACTTCCTTTTTGGACTGACGCAGGAGCAGCTTTCACGGACGATGTTTCCGCTGGGGAGGCTGACTAAGCCGGAGGTGCGAGAGATGGCGCGCGCGCACGGACTGGCCTTGGCCGAGAAGCCCGATTCGCAGGAGATCTGCTTCATTCCCGGCGGCGACTACAAGGCGTTCATCGCGGCCTACCTGGAGGAGCAGGGCGAAGCGCCGCCGGAGACGGCGGGCGAGTTGGTCGCCACGACGGGCGAGGTGCTGGGGCGTCACGAAGGGATTTCCAACTTCACTGTCGGCCAGCGCAAGGGGCTGGGCGTGAGTTCGCCATCGCCGCTCTATGTGATCCAGATCGACCCGGCCAGCCACCGAGTGACCGTCGGGGCGGATGAGGAGCTTGCGATGAAGACGTTGCGCGCGAGCCGGATGAACTGGATTTCGATTGCGGGGCTGGCGGGGCCGATGCGTGTGCGGGCCAAGATCCGCCACAGGCACGAGCCGGCCTGGGCGACCATCGAACCCGCTGTGCTCGGCGATGATTCAAGCCAGGTGGTTGCCACCTTTGACGAGCCGCAGAGGGCCGTGACGCCGGGGCAGGCGGCTGTATTCTACGACGGGGATGAAGTCGTTGGCGGCGGATGGATCGATAAAGGCTAGTTCTCAGCTCTTCGAGTTGAGCGCGCAGGGAAAAACGCGATCGCTCAACGGTGGAAGCTCTCTGGTGGCCCCAGGTAGCTGGGAAGAAGGTGATCGTGGTAGAGCACAACCTTCTCGAGCACGACGCCCGGATCGACCACAAAGACCTGGAGCGTGTGATAACCGGGAGAGGCGATGGAGAGCGGAATCGAGAGCTTTCTGACGCCGTCACTTACGGCGGTTTCCCAATCGCTCTGTGCATTGTGTTCGAGCGCATCGACGACCGTGCGCGGACCATCGTCGACAGAGACCGCAAAGCGCAGACCTCGGCCGGGAACGAAGTTCAACGTCGGCGCGAGGATTGCCTCCATGGTGAACTTGCCTGAGTCGTAAAGATACATGCGGTACTGAAGGCTCGAAGAGGAAGATAAGTTACTGGGAGCGGTAACCGGAAAGATGGTCATGGCGGAGCGGGTCAGGCCAAAGCCGGGTAGCTCTTCCCAATGAGCGCCGGCGTCTGACATGCGAGAGGTGGTGTCGGCAGCCTCGATGGAAACATAACCATCGCTTTCGACAAATCCCTCGGCGTTGTCGCGCGTTACGTCTGCCAGTTTGAGCGTGTCTAGCTGGACGGTTATCGGCGGCGCGCCTTTTTGCGTCACCGTGACGCTGCCATGCTCGGAACCGGCGGGAGCTTTCTCCCAATCTACATGCACATCGAGCGCAAGATCCTGTTTGTCGACTGTTCCGGAGAGTTGGCTGACGGCGATCCACGGGTCGCTGGTAGCGATTTGGAAATTGACAGGAGTGAGCCCGCGGTTGAAGAGAGTGAGAGTGCGGACTTGCTGGGCGACGGAATCGAATTGGCCGAACGAGGAATGGAAACTGAAGCTATTTACAGGAGCGATGCCGATGCCGGCAACCTGGGCCGGTTGCACTTCTGTGACCGCGGGCATTGCGTTCAGCGGAGGCTCGTTCCAGAACGTATAGCCAATGTGCGTCTGATCCATCATGTGATCCCACCGGCCGTCGAGCAGCTTGTGGTTGTACTCGTCGCTGAGCGCAGCGTCTTTGGCGAAGAGCCTGCGCACTTCGTCCGCATAGACATTGGCGCTAACGCGGCCCTGGCGGGCGTAGAGCGCGTTGCGCCCCGCCGCGATGTACAGGTCGGTGAGGTTGGCGCATGCGTCGACGGGGTATTGGACCAGTTCAAAAAATGAGGCACGCTCATCGGCGGGCAGCTCGGTGGCAAGTTTCTCGACGCTCGCCGCGAGGGAATTCCACTCCTGCTCGACGCGGGCAGCCTCTTCGTAGCTGGTCAGGCTGAAGGTGGAGGGATCGAGGAGCTCGGGCTTGCGGCGGGCGTTCAAACGCGTGTAGCCTTCGACGGCTGCGACAATCTCCGTGGCGTGTTCAGGACCGAACTCGCGCGCCGCCCACAGTCGCGCGTATTCGTCGAGATTGCTCTGGTTAAAACGCTCGGGTGTGCGCGCCATGGTGAGGAAGAACTCGATGGGGAACTCCATGGGTTTGAGGTCGCCCACGTTCACCACCCAGATGCGGTCCGCGCCATAGTGCAGGGCAAGGTTCATCTGTTCCCATATCTTCGGAATGTAATTGGTGTTGAGCCACTTATAGGAGCGGGGGCCGCCGACGTAGTCGAAGTGGTAATAGATGCCTGCGCCGCCGGGGCGCTTGCGTTCTTCGGGAGTGGGCAGACGGCGAAGATTGCCCCAGTTATCGTCGGACCACAGGAGGGTAACATCGTCGGGCACGCGCATGCCGTTCTCGTAGTAGGTCTGGACCTCTTTGTAGAGCGCCCAAACCTGCGGAACCTTTTCGAGATCGGGATTGACGGTCTCCTTGAGGATTTGGCGCTGGTTGGCGACGATCTTTTCAAGGAGTTCGGTGTTGGCCGAGGCGGACATTGGGGTGTCGTTCACGCCGCGCATGCCGAGCGTGACAATCTGCTCGTAGTTTTTGTCGCGCTCCATGCCGGCGCGCCAGAAATCGTCGATTCTTTCTTGGTTGGCCGCGTAGTCCCATGGACCGTCCGCACGCTTCCACTCCTTTTCGGCGCGCATCATCGGCTCCTCGTGCGAGGTTCCCATCACAACGCCGTATTCATCGGCGAGCCTGGCATTCAAGGGATCGTCTGCAGCGAAAGAGCTGTTCCACATTGCCGGCCAGAGATAATTGGCCCGGAGCCGCAGAAGAAGTTCGAAGACATGCACGTAGAACTTCGGGTTATATCCGCCGTATTTCTCATTGACCCAGCCGGTGAGCGCGGGGGCTTCGTCGTTGAGGAAGATGCCGCGATACTTGACCGCCGGGACGGGCTGGATGTGCCGGCCTGGCTCGACGAAGAGCGCATCGCGATGGGGGATGCGGACGTCGGCCCACCAGTACCAAGGCGAGACACCGATCTGCTCGGAGAGATCGTAGATGGCGAAGATTGTTCCGCGCTTGTCGCTGCCGGCGATGACCAGAGCGCGGCGCACGCCAGGCATGGGGCGATCGACAATGGAGGTCACGGCCGATTCCCACTTGCCGGCGATGTCGCTTACGTCGATTTTGTGATTGTGGACCATCTCGTCGATCAGCGCGCTCTTGCCGATGGTGCCGATGATGACGGCGAGGCCGCCGGGGAGTTCGAATGGGGCGTTTTTCAGCGCGGGGCGCTGCCCGGTAACGCGATCGATGTCGGTGGTCAAGTCGTGGGCGGCGCGGACCACGCCTGACCAGTCGGTGTCACTGACTACTAGGGGGACAACGGTGTGGTTTTCGACGAGGGCAAACGAGCCGGATGCCGGCGTGGCGGAGACGTAGCTCGACTGTCCAAGCGCGTGCCCGACCTGAGAACCAATCGAAGGTGCTACAACGGCGGCAAGAGCAATAAGAAACCTGGACTTGGTCAATTCCCCCTCCTGCAGCCTGAGCCCTGCCTCATCCGCGAACGATCAATTAGTGATGTTAAGGCACTCAGGGCAGTCGCGAACAGCCAGCCCGGCCAGCGCCTTCGAGTCCGGGATTGTTCCTGGGGCGCCCACGGATCATTCGCAGGTGAAGGATGGGCCCAGCCGCCCAAGCGGGCAAAGGGCGCGGCTGTTTATACTGGGGCGGCACTGATTTGAGGGGGAATTCACGATGCTAGAGAAAGCGTTTGCTAAGGGGATGGCGCTGACGCTGACTGTCGCAGTTGCCTTCATTCAAGCAGGGGCGCAAAGCTCGGCCAAGTTGACGATCCATTCCGATCGGCCGGTGAGCAAGGTGAGCCCGACGCTGTACGGGCTGATGACCGAGGAGATCAACTACTCCTACGACGGCGGGTTGTATGCGGAGATGGTGAGGAACCGGACGGTTGAGTCGGACTGGTCGGGAATTCTGCATTGGATATTGCTGGAGAACGGAAGTGCACAGGCGAAGATCGGCGTGGACAAAGGGACCGGGCCGAGCAAAGCGCTAGACCATAGCCTAAGGATCGACGTGGTGAAGGCGAACGCGGAGAATCAGGCCGGAGTGCTGAACGATGGCTACTGGGGGATGGCGGTGCGGCCCGAGACGACCTACAAGGGGTCGTTTTGGGCCAAGGCGGACGGGGCGGAGGTGGGCCCGGTGACGGTGGCTCTGGTGAACAACCAGACAGGCAAGGCCGAGGCGAAGGCAACGGTGACGGGCGTGGGGACGGAGTGGAAGCAGTTCGCGTTCACGCTGAAGACGGGCGCGGTGGAGGCCTCGGCACAGAATCATCTGGAGCTGACGGTGGGGCACACGGGAACGCTGTGGCTGAGCCTGGTGTCGCTGTTTCCGCCGACGTACCGGGATCGGCCGGGCGGGTTTCGGGTGGATCTGATGGAGAAGCTGGCGGCGATGCATCCTCAGTTTCTGCGGTTCCCCGGAGGGAACTACCTGGAAGGCGATCACATTGCGGAGCGGTATGAGTGGAAGAAGACGATTGGTCCGCTGGTGGACAGGCCGACGCACAGGAGTCCGTGGGGCTATCGATCGACGGATGGAATGGGGCTGCTGGAGTTTCTGGAGTGGTGCGAGGACCTGAAGATGAATCCGGTGCTGGCGGTGTATGCGGGCTACTCGATGGCGCAGGAGCATGTGACGCCGGGCGCGGATCTGGAGCCCTATGTGCAGGACGCACTGGAGGAGATTGAGTACGTTACGGGCGGGGCGGATACGAAGTGGGGCGCGGTGCGCGTGAAGGATGGGCACCCAGCGCGATTCAAGCTGACGTATGTGGAGATTGGGAACGAAGACCAGTTTGACCACTCGGGCAGCTACGACGGGCGGTATGCGCAGTTCTACAAGGCGATCAAGGCGAAGTACCCGGAGCTCGAACTGATTGCGACGACTCCGGTGAAGAGCGTGCGGCCGGACGTGATCGACGACCACTACTACGTGCGGGCGCAGGAGTTTTTCAGGGACCAGACACACTACGACAAGGCTGACCGGACGGGGCCGAAGATCTTTGTGGGCGAGTGGGCGACGCGGGAGGGCGCGCCGACTCCGAACTTTGGTGCGGCGCTAGGCGATGCGGCCTGGATGACGGGCCTGGAGCGGAACAGCGACCTGATCGTGATGGCCTCGTATGCGCCGCTGCTGACGAATGTGAATCCGGGCGGGCTGCAGTGGGACACGGACTTGATCGGCTACGACGCGCTGCGGAGCTACGGGTCGCCGAGCTATTACGCCCAGGTGCTGTTCGCGAGCTACCTGGGGAGCGAGACGCCGGCTTCGAAGCTGGAGGGCGTTGGGCCGGAGGGGGCGGTGCCGAAGTTTTTTTACAGCGTGACGCGGGACGCGGCGAAGAAGAAGCTGTATGTGAAGCTGGTGAACGCCTCGACGACGGCTCAGGCGCTGGAGATTGACCTGCCCGGGGCGAAGCTGGCGGCCGATGGCAAGCTGGTGATGCTGCATGCGCACAGTACGCAGGCGACCAACACCATCGAGCATCCAACGCAGGTGGTTCCGGTGGAGAGCGCACTGCACGGGGTGGGCGCGAAGATGGAGCACACGCTGCCGGGGCTGTCGGTTGAGGTGATGGTGCTGGACGAGATGTAACGGGCTGCGGCTAGATCACCGGCTCGGAGGGTGGTTCGGACTCGTCGACCGGATGAGACGCTCGCTGCGGGGGGCGGGATGCGCCGAGTGCTTCCACGAAAGCCTTCGCGCTGGCCAGCAGGCCTGAGAGCTGACGAACCGGCTTGTTGACGGTCTCGACGACGAAGCCGGCTGCACGGTCGAGGGCGTCGAGCGCGCCGGAAACCATGGAATCGACGCGCGAGGACTGCGCATTGACGCGCTGGGCGATGTCGGAGGCCGAAGCGCTGACCGTTGTGGTGGTCTCCTTGAGCGTTTGCGACATCTCGGCAACGTTTCTTGCGGTCGCTTCCACCGTGGGAGTGATGCGCTCGATAAATCCCCGGGTGTGGTCGATGATGGGCATGGCGGAGGAGCGGAGATCGTCGAAGTTATCAGACAGGGACTTGATGCCCTTGCGCACGGCGACAAACATGGCAGAGAGCAGGATGGTCTGGAAGAGAATGCAGATCGCGGTTACGGCGATGAGAAGCAGCTCGAGGGTGTCATGGTCCAGTTTTGGCATCGGATTGGTCTCGCTTAGAGGAGCTGCGAAGCTTGAAACATCGTACTACCTGTCCTGAGCGGCCCGGAACCGGGGTGAGGCCGGGGCGGCGGAGCCCAGAGGCGGCGAGGAGGGCCCGATTCAAGGATGTGAGGTTCGGTCCGGAGCATCGGCAGCGCGCAAAAAAGTGGGCGCGTCGAATATGCTCCGGTCCGAACGAGCCCAAAACCATGAAGGCCGGACCGTAACCCCGGGCGGAAGAAAGACAGGAAAAGCTACAGCGTCTCGTTGGTGTTGTTGGCGGTCGTGGTGGTGCGATAGGCTTCCCGGCCTGCGTCCACGGCAGCGCCGACGCGGGTGGTCTGTTCAGCGACGATGTTTTTGCCCCGCTCGACGAACTCCTCCCATTGGGCTCGGCCACGGTCCACGGCATCGCGGCTTCGGTCGACATACTGGCCGACCTGTTCCTTGCTCTTGTCGACGATGGACGCAACCTGCTCGCGGCCCTTGTCGATGAGCACGGATGCCTGCTCGGCGGCCTGCTGGGCCTTGGTGCGAACAAACTCGGTGCCCTGCTTTGCGCCAGTGACGATGTCCTCGCGGGTTTCGCGGCCGCTCTTGGGGGCATAGAGAATGCCGACAACCGCGCCCACGCCCAACCCGGCGAGAAACCATGCGAGGTGATGAATTTTGCTTTCTTCAGCCATAACGACGTCCTCCTTTTTCGCTCAGAGCGAGGAATGCCTGAGGGTAACAAGATTGTTTATACGCAGCAAATGAAGGAACGGTTCGGCAGCCGTACTTTCATGTGCCGGAGTTCCGGAGCCCTTGGAGACAAGGCAAAAATCCGTCGACTCCCAATAGATTGGACGCAAGCCGGGTGCGTCCCGTTGCATCTGATTATCAGGCAGCCGGATAAAGAGCGCCTGTACAAAACAATACAGGATAGGGCGCGGCCCCGCGATGAAGGCTTGATAGACAATCCCATTTTTTGGCGGAGAGGCGAGGATCGGAGAGCAGGGGGAGCGGGGGGAGCAGGGGGAAGATCCGTTGCGACGATTGAAGTCGGGGGTAGAAGGGGTCTCAAGGGTCGAGGGGAGGTCAGTGGCCGCATCCGCAGGCGCGGTCGAGAACCTCAGCGAAGTGGAGGCTCGAGCGGTGAGCGAGGTGGCTGATCTGCTCGCGGCAGCTGAATCCGTCGGCGACGATGACGGTGAGCGGCCCAGCGCCCTCGATTGCGGGGAGGAGATCGAGATTGGCGATGGCTTTGGAGAGTTCGAATTTGTCTTTCTCGAAGCCAAAGGGGCCGGCCATGCCGCAGCAG
>Ga0181517_10005324_pt1 | contig 11405 bp, 8 predicted proteins | sample PEATcosm2014_Bin_31_FD_119748 | JGI IMG/M metagenome (GOLD analysis project Ga0181517, IMG submission 119748) | Peatland microbial communities from MTU Mesocosm Facility, Houghton, MI, USA - PEATcosm2014_Bin01_30_metaG | ecosystem: Environmental > Terrestrial > Soil > Wetlands > Peat | place... | reverse complement strand
GTTCCCGGCCCCATCCGTCCAGCGCCGAATCCGCCGCCATTAAATCCACCGCCCGCCCCGCCGCCACCAGGTCCGCCGCCACCGCCACCGCCGCGGGCCCGGCCGCCCGGCGCCGCTCCGCCGCCACCGGCCGCCGGTCCAGCGCCAGCCGCTCCCGCAGCGGCCTCACCGCCTGCGCCGCCGCCGGGCGCTGCCGCGCCACCGGGAGCGCCGCCTGGTCGGGCACCGCCAACGCCGGCTCGGCCACCGGTGCCCGGCCCGGCATCGCCTCGCGACACGCCCCGGCCGTCGATCAGCCCCGGCCCGAGGATCGACACATCGTGCAGATTCTCGCCCCAGATCAGCGCATCATGCCAGTGGCTGTGCCCGCCGTCCTGATACATCTGAAACGCATTCGGCTCGGCCGCGTCATACCGGCCCGCAGCACCCGGCGTCGCCGCCAGGATCGTGCTCCCGTTGTCCAGGTACAGTGACACATTGCTCTTGAGCACGATCGAATAGCAGAGATACGTCCCGGCCGGGAAATCGACCGTGCCCCCGCCCGCCGCCGCCGCCGCGTCGATCGCCTTATTGATCGCCGGCGTATCGACCGTCTTGCCGTCACCGACGGCTCCGTAACTGCGCACGTTGTAGGATGTGCCCGGCGCCACATCCATCAGCGAAACCGTGACGATGTTGGAAGCCCCAACCGGCCCGACAGCCCCGGCCGGCCGCTGCTGCGCGCAGCCGAAAACCAGTGCCAGAGCGAGCGTAGTCAAAGACGCGCGGCGAAGTGAATACATCATGTGACTGGTCCGTTTCAATTTCGCTGGCGTCGCGAAGGGGATGATCCTGACATGCCTGGCGCGACGACTCGCGCCATTTGGGGCCTTCTCCCCGCCATTCCGCCGCCAACGGATGCCTGTAATTAACATGATTCTACCCCGATTTCCAGTCAGGTGACATTTCATTGCGCCCCGATGGGACCAAAAGAAGAATCTCACGCAAAGCTGGACATGAGCGGGCCTCTCACTCTGAGAGAATGAAAATGGAAGCCAGGCGATGGAACCGCAGATGAACGCCGATGAACGCGGATATATCAGGTCTGGATTCATCTGCGTTTATCAGCGTTCATCCGCGGTTGATTCGCATTATTCTCGGAGCAGGCGCGAGGACGCGGAGGAAATGCATGTTGGCCAAGGATTTCACTGATAAACGCGTAAGGTCATCGACCCTGATGCATGAGCCTCCGATTCGGTCTGAGCCTCACGGTCGAAGACAGGCTCAGACTCGACGGGAATGACGCGTTTGGTTTGCTTTTTATCCGTGTTCATCCGTGTTCATCCGTGCCCATCCGTGGTTAAATCGTATTTGCCTTGGGCAGGCCTGCTACCAGGTTCCAACTCCTGCGGGCAAAGTTCCAACTTTTTCGCGACTTTTAGAGGCGTTTTTGGGCGTCGTAATTGATCGAAGCCGCGATAACGGCCTGGAAAACGGGGTGGCAATAGGGAGATATCGAGCGATGTTTCGGGCTTAACTTATGGCCGGACAACAAGTTGCTCTGGAAATTCGGGGCTGGGGCGTATATCGTCCATGCAGCGCGGTGGGGTTCTTCGGCACCGAGCCGTCCTTCCCGCAGCTTACTTTCAGCCATCGCCCTTGCCCTGCCTCGTGCGTTTGCCGCGTGGTTTAATGCTTTTCGGAGACCAAGGATGGAATTGCCCCGACGCGATCGCGGAGACGAATTGCTCAAGAGCGGCGAGCTGGCCGCGATTCGCGGTCGCCTCCGCCAGGTGGCGCCGGCCCATGACCTGGCCACCGTCATCGCCTGCGCGTTCGACCATCGCACCCGCATGCTGCCGTTCATCTTCGCCGATACGCGCATGGCCCCGGCGGGCGTGCGGGCGATCGGGTCGGCAATGGTCGATTCTGGGTTTGATAAGACACGCATCGTTCTTCAGCAGTGGAACCGCCATTTCCGGCCCTCGCGCATGCAACTCGACGGGCGAATCCCCGATCTGTTCATGGTCTCCAGCATGGGTCTGCATTCCGGCCAGTGCATGGAACTCATCCGCGATGCACGACGGATCGACCCGGCGCGGCGGCCGCTCATTATCGCCGGCGGGCCTCACGCGGTTTACCAGCCGTACCAGCTTTTCGGAACCGATCCGGCCGATCCCAACGGCGCGGATGTGGCCGTCACCGGCGAAGAATTCGTCGTGCTCAGTCTGCTTGAGGTCTTGCTGTCGCTTCGCGCTGATGGCGAATCGATGCGGTCGGTTTTCTATCGGGCACGCGACGCCGGCGCGCTGGATGGAATCCCCGGCCTCATGTACGCGCGCGGCCGGATGGACGGTCCGGCCGAGGAACTCATCGACACCGGCACGCAGCGACTTGTCGGCGATCTGGACGAGTTGCCGGATTCGGTGCTGGGGTATCGGCTTCTGGAGCCGCCCAGCGGCCGGCAAACGCTGGGCAGCCGGGCTCTTGAGGCCGATCAGATTCGCAAGCTCAGCCCGATCAGTTCAATCGTGCTGACGTTCGGCTGCAAGTTTGCATGTCCTTACTGCCCGATTCCCGCCTACAACCAGCGCCAGCACCGCCTGAAGAGCCCGGGCCGCATCGCCGAGGAATTGGGCCGGTTGAATCGCGAGTATGGGCTGAAGTATTTCTTCGGCGCCGACGACAACTTTTTCAACCACAAGGCGCGCACGCTGGATATCGTGCAGACGCTGCACGAGGCCCAGATCGACGGCAAACCGCTTCGCAAGCGTGTTCGCTGGCACACCGAAGTCACCGTTCACGACACTTTGCAGATGAAGGATCATCTCAAGATGGTGCATGACTCCGGGTGCCGCGCCCTGTGGCTCGGCGTCGAGGACATGACCGCAAAGCTGGTCAACAAGGGACAATCGGTCGACAAGACCATCGAGGCGTTCCATCGCCTGCGCGATGTCGGCATCTGCCCCATGCCGATGATGATGCATTACGACGGCCAGCCGCTCTATTCCCGCGGCAGCAACGCGGGCCTGCTGAATCAGATCAAGCTCCTGCGCAACGCCGGGGCCGTTTCGCTACAAGTGCTCATGATTACGCCTTCGGCGGGGACGAAGATGTACGAGGGGACATTCACCAGCGGTCAGGTGCTGAAAAGCGCCGGAGGCCGGCCGGTCGAGGCGCACATGTGCGACGGCAATTATGTCGTCGCCAGCAGCCACAGCCGCCCGTGGCGAAAACAGCTTAATCTGCTGGCTGGTTATCTCTATTTTTACAACCCGATCCGATTGGCTTCGCTGGTCGTGAGCAAGCAAACCAAGGTGGGCCAAAGGGCGGCGGGCATGCAGATTGTCGGGATGCTCGGCGTGATTCACACCGCGCGGCGCACGATCGGTTGGGCGGCGCGGCTGATGTTCGGCAGGATCGAGCGGCTCTCGGACCCGCCGTCCAGCCAGGTGCCCACGCGCATCGCCTGCCACAGCGGTGACGATGCCGGATTGGTTCAGCTCTCGGCGCCCGACGGCCAGTGGAAACAACAAAGAGGCAAATCCGAGACGGCCCTGGCCGGCGGTCAGGTTCCGTCAGTGTCTTGACGTGGCGTGCTCGCGCAGCAGCGAATCCAAATCGAGCGGCCGGGTGTACATGGCCAACCCGCCGTCCGGCGTGTGCGGCCACTTGTCCTGCGGACGATCCCAATAGAGTTCCACGCCGTTGCCGTCCGGATCACGCAGATACAGCGCCTCACTGACGCCGTGATCGCTGGCGCCCTCGAGTTGCACCCCGGCCGCCATCAGCCGCCGCAGCGCATCGGCCAAAGCGGCGCGCGTCGGATACAGAATCGCCAGATGATACAATCCCGTGGTTCCCGGCCCCGGCGGCGAGCCGCCTTCACTTTCCCACGTGTTCAGCCCGATGTGATGGTGATAACCACCCGCCGACACAAACGCAGCACTGCCTCCGAATCGCTGCGTCAGCTCAAATCCGAGAACGCCCGTGTAAAACCGCAGCGCGCGATCAAGATCAGCCACTTTCAGATGCACGTGCCCGATGCGAACTTCCGGATGAATTGCCTGCTGGTCCACGCCCGCAATCATACGGCCGCACGATTGGACGAATCCAGCCTGTGTTGCTTTCACAGCGGGCGACATGCGGTTATGATCCGTCCGACACATTTCACTGGAGAGTCAACACATGAGCCGTTTTCAAACCACCGCGTTGCTGTGCCTCGCCGTCTCGGGCCTTTTGTTTTGCCAAAGCGCCCGTGGCGCCGATTACAAAAACCTCAAGGTCGCGGTCTATTTCCGCTATCAGGAAACCCAATCGACCCCGAGCAACATGGATCGGTTCGCCGCGCAATGGGCCAACATCGAAAAGCAGGTCAAGGTCGATAAGGTCTATCTCGAAACCACCCGCAACGGCGATCTGGCCACCGATGCCGCCGTCACCACCATGAAGAAGTTCTTCACCGATCGCGGCATCAAGGTATCCGGCGGCATGGGCCTGACGGTGAACGAGGGCAACGGATTTCAGTCCTACTGCTACACATCCCAGGCCGACCGCGACAAGGTCAAGGCCATGAGCCAGTTCACCGCCAAATACTTCGACGAGATCATTCTCGACGATTTCTACTTCAACAACACCAAGACCGATTCCGACATCGCCGCCAAAGGCGATAAATCCTGGACACAGTTCCGCACCGAACTCATGGACGAGGTCTCCAAAGATCTCATCATCGATCCGGCCAAGGCGGTCAATCCCAAAGTGCGCGTCATCATCAAATACCCCAACTGGTACGAAAGCTTCCAGGGCCTCGGCTACGATCTGGCCGTCGAACCCAAGTTGTTCGACGCCATCTACACCGGCACGGAAACGCGTGATGCCAACGGCGGGCAGCGGCTTCAGTCGTACCAGAGCTACCTCCAGACCGAGTATTTCAACAATATCAAGCCGGGCGGCAACCAGGGCGGCTGGATCGATGGCGGCGCGGACGTCAATCGTTACGCCGAGATGTTCTGGGATACGTTCTTCGCCAAGGTTCCCGAGATCATGCTGTTCAATTCGCAGCAGATCATGGCCAATCTCGGCGGCAACCGGGGCGGCGCGGTCGATCCCAATTCCAGCCTCGCCAAACTGATGAACCCGATCCCGCAGCCCGATGGATCGACGTTTCCGCCCACCAATGTGGCCCGCATCGCCGGCTATTCCGCGGAACTGCTCGACGGCTTCTACGACAAGCTCGGCAAGCCCGTCGGCGTGGCCACCTACAAACCCTGCAATTCCGTCGGCGAAGAATATCTGCCCAACTATCTGGGCATGGTCGGAATCCCCATCGACCTGGTACCGGCATTCCCCACTCCCTCTAACCCGGCCGGCACGACCATCTTCCTCACCGCTGCCAGTCGCTATGACAAAGACCTGGTCGCCAAGACCAAGGCCTTCGTGCAGGCCGGCGGGCGCGTCATCGCCACTACCGGCCTGGTCGAGGCCCTCGGCGACAAGGGGTTCCAGGATATCGCCGAGATCGACGTCACCGGCAAACGCGTCATCGCCAAGAGTTTCGGCGGCGGCGGCTTTGGCGGCCGGGGCGGTGGCGGCGCCGGCGGCGCAGCGGCTTCACCGGCCGCCGATCTGAATATCCTCATGCCCCAGATTCGCCATTTCGAGAACGACACCTGGACCTCGATTCCCTTCACCACCGCCGATTCCGGCTATCCCATGGTCGCCGGAACCGAGCGCTCCACCACCTACGGCAAGGGCACGTTCTACGTCCTGGCCATCCCTGATGACTTCGGCGATATCTATCGCCTGCCGGTGAGCGTGCTCAACCAACTCCGCACGTTCCTCGGCCGGGATGTCTTCGTCAGCATGGACGCCCCGGACCACGTGAGCCTCTTCCCCTACGACAACCGGACATTCATCGTCCAGAACTTCCAGGGCCAGCCCGTCACCACGCGCGTGACGGTGCAGCGAGCGACTCGACTACTCGACCTGGTGAGTAATCAACCCCTCACCGCAGCCCAAGCCGGTGCCGCCGGTGGCGCCCCCGCCGGCCGAGGCGGCGCCCGAGCCGGCCGTGGTGGCGGCGGCGCAGGCGGCGCCACATTTGAAGTCCCCGTCCCCGCCCATTCCTTCCGCGCCTTCGCGGCGGAATAGCCCGGGCAAGCGGCTATGGAAATCCGCGCCTTGACGCTTATCCCCTCGCCCCGTGCGCGGGCTCTGGGCTCTTCCGGAACCCGAGGATGAGAAGGACTGTCCATGCCCCCCGGAATCGACAAGAAAAGGCCTTGCTCCCAGCCTGGGATCATGGCATACTGGCCGACAAGGCAATGAGAATTATCTCACGCAAGCGGCTGCGGGAGTTCTGGGACACTCGGCCCGATGCCGAACAGCCGCTGAAGGCCTGGTTCCGCGAAGCCTCCAGGGCGGATTGGAGCGGCCCGCTGGAAATCAAGGCCATGTACCGCAGCGCCAGCATCGTCGCCAGCAACCGCGTGGTCTTCAACATCGCCGGGAACAAATACCGCCTGGTGGTCAAAGTCAATTATGCGTATCGCGTGATGTACATCCGGTTCGTCGGCACGCACCAGCAATACGACGACATTGACGTAACGGAGATATGACCATGAAAATCAAACCCATCAAGACCGACCGGGACTACCGCCGGGTGCTCGGCGAGATCGACGCATTGATGGATGCCCGGCCGAACACACCCGCCGGCGACAAGCTGGATGTTCTGGCGACCCTGGCCCAGGCGTGGGAGGAGAAGCATTATCCCATCGACGCCCCGGACCCGGTCGAGGCGATCCGGTTCGCCATGGAGCAACGCGGCCTCTCCCGCCGTGACCTGGAAACCTACATCGGCAGCCGCGCCCGCGTCGCGGAAATCCTTAATCGCAAACGTTCCCTGACTCTGCCCATGATCCGCAAACTCCACACCGGCCTGGGCATCCCTGCCGAAGTGCTGATCCGAGAAGCCGTCTAGCGTCCAGCCGCACAATTTTGGAACGATCCGCGCCGACAACGCCGGATGGCACGGCGCGGTATGATAAATGTCGCCGTGGATCGGCCAGGGATGACAGGGCTGGCAAAAACCGGCGGGCCTCTATCCGTGTCAATCCGTGGCCCATGATCCCGCGATCAGAAGCCGGCCGCAGAAGGCAAAGAAGGTGCCCCATGCCAAATCGGGATAAATCCAAATCGTGCGGCGTGCGTTGGGCGCTCGTGGTGGTTGCGCTCGCGGTCATGGTGCTCCGGCCGTTCGCCATCCCGCCAGCATCGGCCGGGCTGACGACGAGCGCCACGTTCATCGGGCCTGTTCCGGCCACGCAATCCGTCGGTCTGCTGGCGATCTCGGAGAATTGCCATACCCTGGCGATGTCCGTAGCGGACTACGCCACTCGGAAAATGGTGCTCACTCTCAACGGCAGGACCATCGCCACGGGCGACTCGTTCCCGCAGATCGCCTTGAGCCCCGATGGAAAACGCCTGGCCTATTTCGAGGGGGATGCGGGCAAGGCTTTTGTAACGATCGACAGCGTGCGCGATGCCAAGTTTGACCATATTGCGGACGATGACAACCCCGGATTGGCTTTCAGCCCGGACAGCAGACACGTGGCCTTCATCGCCGGAACCGCCGCCGGCTGGACCGTTGTTCTCGACGGTAGGCCAGGTGCGACCTATTCCTCACAGCCGACGGCGCTGCTGTTCAGTCCGGACAGCCAGCATCTGGCCGTCGTCGACACGTCGAGCGATCGTCAAGCCGTTGTGCTGGATGGTAAGGAAGGTCGTGGGTACGCGTCGGTGTACGATCTCTGTTTCAGCCGAACCGGCGGACACCTGGCCTATGTTGCTCAGGTTGCCGACGACAAATATGCCGCCGTCGTGGACGGGAACGAAGGGACCGGCTATCGGAATGTGACGGACCTTTGCTTCAACGTGGACGGAACGCGCTATGGGTATCGCGCGATGGAGAGTTCCGATCCACTGCGCTGGCGCGTGGTGATCGACGGCAAGGCGGGGGATGCGCATTACAACATCGGTGCGGGGCCGGTTTTCAGCGATGCCGGAAACCATGTGGCGTATTCCGCGTATGACACGACACCGGGGCCGACGATCCCATATAGCGTCGTGCCGGCGGAGCACTCGTTTCTGGTCGTTGACGGAAGGGAATCCGACGTTCCTTACATCGCGAGAGATATTGTCTACAGCCCTGACGGCACCCATCGCGGGGCCATTCGGCAATTCGCGTTGCGCAGCGATCTCAGCCGCACGTACCGATGGGAATACGAGCCTGATATCGACGGAGTTACCCGCGGCGGCGGGCACCCATTCGGCGATACTCTCTTCTCCGCAGCGACGGCGATGGCCGGCTTGACTTTCAGCCCGGATGGTCGTCACGTTGCCTACGCCTTATACGATTCGGGAGCGTGGTGGATCAGCAGTAACTTAGGCCCTCCGTATCCGCCGGAGTACAACGACGTTATGCCGCTGACCTTCAGCGACGATGGCAATCATTTGGCGTTCGCCGGGCGGCTGCGTTCCGCCACTACCTGGCAGATGACTTTCGACTATTACTATGTGCCCGGCTACGAACCGATTCGCGCGTGGGCCGACAACGGCCCATTGGGCATCGTGGGATCGTTGAGGTCGTCGGACACGGAGGCCGCCGCCTATCAGATCTCCCAGGTTCCGTACCACTTCGATCCCGACGGAACCCTGGTTTTCTTCGCAGCCAAAAACGGGAACATCTATTGGGTGCAGGTGAAACCCGACGCAATGGCGGCAACACCGGCGACCCGGCCATAAACCGGGGCTCACTTCTTGGTCTGATCCGGCTCTTTTCCGTTGACGGTGAGGCGGACCGGATGGCCCAACCAGGCGTGCGTGTCGCCGCCGTGGGCGTCTTGCAGGAGCGTGCCGACCTGGGCGATGTGGCCGCCGGCGTCGATCCAGCCTTTGTTCAGGTCGGGGAAGTCGATCGAGCAGTTGGCGCATTTTTTGGCATCGTCAAAACGGATCGGGCACCAGAACGATTCGACGTTGCGCAGAATCTCCGAGCCCAGCGACCAGACGCCGGTCATCCAGTCGCAGTACAGACACCAGATCAAATCCTGCCCGATCAGGCCGTCGAACTTGTGCCGCGAGACGCGAACCCATTCGGAAGAGTCGTATCTCGGGAACTTCACCAGCCAGCGGAACGGCGGATAGATGAAAATCTCGCTCATGCGGATCAGCCAGAAGATCGGCGTGATGATGGCCGTCAGCCACAGCGCCGCGTGGTTGTTCCACCGGCCGACGATGCGATTAAGGACGGTCGTGATTCGCGGCTCGCGCACTTTGTGATGATTGATCCGCTCGTGAAGCCCGGTCCAGATCAAAACGCTGACCACTTGTCCGGTGATCGCGCCCAGCAATCCCGCCCAGCCGGCGGCGATGGGGCCGACAATCAGCGGTGCGGCCGTGAAATACGTCACGACTACATCCAATCCGGGCGCGACGCACAGGGCTTCGGAGATGCGCTTGCCCGTGGGACCACGTCGCGGAATAAGATGAAGGAGTCCGGCGCCGGCGAGCATCCCCACTGCGACAATTACAAACGTCACCGCGTAGCAGATAATGAAATGCATGTCGCCGACCGTTGGTTAGCTTTCGTATCCGCGCGGGTGGCGGCTGTGCCATTTCCATGCCGAGGCGATGATCGTTTCCGGGTCTTTGTATTTCGCTTCCCAGCCGATGATCTTTTTGGCCCGCGAGGCATCAGCCCACAGCGCGATGGCGTCGCCGGCGCGGCGCGGACCGTATTTCACCGCCACCTTCTTCCCCGTGACTTTCTCGGTGACGGCGATGATCTCCTTGACGCTGAATCCCCGGCCGGTGCCGAGATTGCACACGATCGGCTCGCCCGGCCGCAGCCGTTCCATCGCCAGGATATGCGCATCGGCCAGGTCCTCGACATGGATGTAATCGCGCACGGCGGTTCCATCGGGCGTCGGATAGTCGGTGCCGAAGACGGTGATGGCGTCGCGCACGCCCAGGATGGTTTGCAAGACCACAGGGATCAGATGCGTTTCCGGATCGTGGTCCTCGCCGATTGTGCCGTCCATCGCGCATCCGCTGGCATTGAAATACCGCAGTGCCGCGAAGCTGAACGACTTATCCGCCGCCGCGTAATCCGACAGGATGGTCTCGACCATGAGCTTGGATCGGCCGTAGGGAGAGACGGGTGCTTTCTTCTCATCCTCGGAGATCGGCACCTTGGTCGGATCGCCGTAGGTGGCGCAGGTGCTGGAAAACACGAACTTCTTCACGCCCGCATCCGCCATCGCCTGCAAAACGCTCACAGTCGTGGCGACGTTGTTCTGGTAATACAGCAGCGGCTTGTCGACGCTCTCGCCCACGTACGCAAACGCCGCAAAGTGCATCACGGTGTCGATATGATGCTCGCGCATAGCCGCTGCCAAAGTGGCGCGGTCGCTCAGATCGGCCGTGATCGCCGGCACGCCCAATATGCGGATCACCGCCTGATGCCCGCGCGAGAAGTTGTCGTAAATGACCGGCCGATGCCCCGCCGCCGCCAATCGCTTGACCGTGTGCGATCCGATATATCCCGCGCCGCCGGCAACCAGCACATTCATGATCCTGTCCCTGCCAATCCCCCCGTAAACGCCAATGTCGATAACCACGTAACAGCCGTAACTATAGACGCCCGTCGCTGGTTGCGACAGTCGCATTGTCGCGGTTCAGCTTCTGCGAAACGCCGGCCGATGCCAGAGCACCGCCAGCCGGCTCGACCAGCGCGTCACCCGCACCGACGCATACGCCGCCGGAAGCAGCGCCGCCACGATCAGTGCCGGCCGCCAACCCACATACCCGGCCACGAAACAGGCGTCATACACGATCAGCCACGCCATTCCGCCGCGGAGCAATCGCCGGCCGGCCTCGCGCGCCGAGCTGCGCGTTCGCCAGATGAGCGTGCCCCAGATCACGAAGACAGCCACCGCCGCGATCGGCCAGACCAGACCCGGCCCGATCGACAACAATTCCGCGGCGCTGCGATAACCGCCGATTTCCATACGCCGCCGCCACCAGAACATGCCGATGACCACGGCGTCGAATCCCGCCAGTCCGCCGATGGCCGTCCGCCAATGATTCCGCGTCAGGAGCGGCCGTTTCTGGCCCCACCAATAGGCGATGGCCGACACGATCGTGATGTGATTCATCAGGAGCAGCGGCTGCCACAGAACCGGCAGGTGAGGGGCCGCGATTGACGCATGGAAGAACCAGATCAATCCCAGCGACAGCAATCCCAGCCCCACCAGGTATTTGGCCGCCATGTCGTAGAACACGATCAGCAATCCCGTGCCAATAAGAAGCAGCAGACTCCGCCACCCCGACGGCGACCAGATCGAATATGCCGCGCCCGCCACTCC
>Ga0181517_10005323_pt1 | contig 11406 bp, 6 predicted proteins | sample PEATcosm2014_Bin_31_FD_119748 | JGI IMG/M metagenome (GOLD analysis project Ga0181517, IMG submission 119748) | Peatland microbial communities from MTU Mesocosm Facility, Houghton, MI, USA - PEATcosm2014_Bin01_30_metaG | ecosystem: Environmental > Terrestrial > Soil > Wetlands > Peat | place... | reverse complement strand
GGCGCCACGAACTTCGCGAAGGGGAACGCCGGTAAAGCCGTCCCCCAGTGGTTTTCGGCCGACATACTCAAACTCGCCGCGTGCGCGCAACCTCCAAGGCAAGCGTTCGCAATGCCCCACCACATCCCAAATCAGCCGGGGAGCTTCCGGCACAGGTTGCCCAGTAATGCGGTCGCGCGCGTCGGCTTGAGAAAATGAAGCTTCTATTGATCCAACGTTGAAAAAGTGTTTGGCACTGGCGGTCAATGCGTGGTTAAGCGAAGGCCCAACGTACTGCTGCAGTCCGGTGTCGGGGTCGATGTTGGCGGTTTCCTCTGAGTTGGCAACTCGCACCAGGACCAGGCGCAAACTGGTGTTCCGTATATCCCTCTTGAGCGTGGCCGCATAAGCCCACGACGTAGTGATGAGATTGGGAGGCCCCGGCAGACCCGAATTAGTGCTGATGCGGGGATCGTCAGTATGAAAGGCCTCGCCGGCACTCAATGACAGCGACGGAAGCGGAGTGCTGTCGGGTGGAAGAAAGGTTACCGTAGCCTTGGGCATGTTGGCGGAGATCAGCTTGGCAAAGGAATTCCCGGACGCAAGCAAGTCCTGGTTGCGGATGGAAATTTCCTCTTGCCGGGAACCGAGATCAAACCGGATGTGGCTTCCCACGCGCCCGGCCAGGGAGACGTAAGGCTCGGCAAGGTTGTAGGTAAAGTTGTTGCTGGTGACAAGCTCGAAAAGGCCCTGACTATCCAGGTGTTTCAAGTCGAGATTGCGGGGCGCATCGCGCCGCAGGTCAGAGCCTACCATCAAATTGAGGCCGTGCCCGAGCTTCACCAGATAGGCGGCTTCGCCCCCTGCCACGGTTCGATTTTCGCGCTGCTGGATAAGTCCATCGCCGAAATTCGATTGCAGCGTTAGGTCGTAATCACGGAAGAACCCACTCAATAATATCTGGCCCGAGTTGCTCCAATGCCAGGTATCGGAGGCAACCGCAAGCGTCGTATGCGTCCGGTCAAGCTGGCGATAGTCAATCGTATCTCCAGGAACGGAAGCGTCGATGGGAATCAACCCCGGCAGGCGCGAAAAGCCGTAATAGCCGATGCCGTATAAAGAAATATCGTGGCCCCCGCGATGGAGAGTTCGCAGAGCATTCAGTTTGTACTGGTGCCGGTGCTCCAGACGCTCCAGGTAACCGTTTCCAAGAGAGACCTCAAGGGCCACAAGTTCGTCAATGGCGGCGTCGCGGGGGCTCCAGCCTGCGACAAAATCCACGTCCCGGTAGTCACCGGTGAGCTGGGCAAAGGGACTAAACCGTGGCCTGACCTCGTAAGTTGCGCCCAGATCAACCGAGTGGTCTCCTTCGCGAACATTGAACGCCCCTGCATCCACTTGCACCGCGCTCAGCGTGGAGGCGATAAGAATATTGGGGTCGGCGTAGCCGTTGCCATGAGCGTTGGCGGGGAGATTGTTGGGATAGAGGAAATTTCCCACCTGCACATACTGGCCGATGGGCTCGCCGTGGTCGCCCGCCACCCCGGGGGCAAAGTACTGCGGCGCCTTGATTCCGCCGGACGCCGTTTCAATTGGCAATCCGGGAATCGAAATGGGCGCGCCGGGGCGGCCGGGGTTGGCGTCCAAAACTTCGTCGTGAACCACCACGCGCTCGGCAGGGTCGGGAGCCAGCACCGATGGGATCGCCGCAGCCACCGTGATCGCTTGCATTTGCGACAGGAGTTCGCGAAACTGCAAGTCAGCCTCAACCCGCGCCCCTGCCGCCACTCGCAGGGTCATGGCTACCGGATCGAATGCCTTCGCCGTGGCGGTTACGCTAAACTCGCCCGTGCCCACCGCAGGGCAAATGAAGTATCCTTGCGCGTCAGAGGTTGTCTGGCACACCACCACATTGCGCTGGTCGCTGATGTTGATTTGGGCGTGCGAAACCGTGGCACCTTGGGGGTCCGTGATCCGGCCGGAGATTCGTTCGGCGGGGGTGGCGGCGAAAATACTGACCGTGGCAAGAGCAATCAGGCACGCAACCTTCAAGGCCGCCAACCCTGGCGAAAGTTGGGTACCACGATTATGAGGATGCAGGGGAATTCGCTTACTCCTGTTTGCCGCGTCCCCGGTGCAACGGAAAGTACTTCCGGGAGGCCGAAGGAATTTCCATCCCAAGGATGGACACGGAAATAATAACACGATTTTTAATTTCGTGCTACAGGAGCACCCCCGAAGCGGCACGATCTTATCCCAAGTCTCAGGAGGCAAATTCATGGCCCATTTAGTCAGAACCGGCATTTCGCTTGAAAATGATTTATTGGACAGGTTTGATCGGGCCATTCACAAGAAGGGTTACAAGAATCGCTCGGAAGCCATTCGCGATCTGGTAAGGGACTACTCCGTCGCCGAGGATGTGGAAGAGAACCGTGAAGTGGTGGGAACCTTGACCATGGTCTACGACCACCACCGCCCCAAGCTTGCGGAGCAGTTGATCGAGGCCCAGCACCATGCTCAGGACATGGTGCTTGCCGCCACGCACGTCCACCTGGATCACCACAATTGCCTGGAAGTCATCATCATGAGGGGGCAGAGTTCCGATGTGCGGCACCTCGCCGACCGGATTTTGAGCCTGCGCGGAGTGAAACACGGAAAACTGGTGCTGACCACCCAGGGAAAAGACCTGTAGCCTCTTTCTGTCTTTGGGCGGCATGTGCTACTCTTTAAAGAGACTTAAGCGCATTTCGGGAATAGAGGAACCACATTGTTAGGACTCTCCACGGCTCCGGACTTGGCGGTGAAGCCGCGAAATACACCGGGGAGATTGGCAACGCGCCGGGGTAGGATTCGAATCAAAGTATCGGTGCAAGGAGCGCATATGAAAATGCAGACGCTACGTCGCGGGTTGTTACTATTGCTTCCTTTCTTGCTGGCAGGTCTATTCGCCTCAACAGCTTGTGCGGATGAGGGTGATCCCCCGGCGCGGGTGGCTCGCATGAGTTTCGCCCAGGGCAAAGTTTCGTTCCAGCCTTCCGGTGAGACGGAATGGAGCGAGGCCACGGTGAATCGGCCGGTCACCACCGGCGACCGCATCTACACGGATCAGGACGGTCGTGCCGAACTTGAGGTTGGTCCTTTTTCAGTGCGGCTCTCGCAAGCAACGGATGTGACTTTGGCCAATTTGAATGACCAACTCATGCAACTGGGTGTTGGCCAGGGCACCTTGCGGGTAACAATATATGAAATGCCGGCAAACAACTCCGTGGAAATCGATACTCCCAACGGCGCGTTGATTCTGCAATCGGCGGGCTCCTATCGCGTGGAGACTGCCGCCGACGGCAACTCTACCCAGGTCACCGTGAATGCCGGAACGCTGCAAATCAGCGCCGGAGACCTTTCCCAGACGCTGCAAAGCGGGCAGGCCGTGCGGCTTACGGGCACCGGCCCGGTAGCAGCATCCAACCTCTCTGTGCCCTCGCCCGACGAATTTGACAGGTGGTGCGCGGGGCGCGACCGACGCATTGAATCATCCACCTCGGTAAAATCCGTTGGCCCCGCTGTTCCGGGAGGTGAGGACCTTGACGCTCACGGGACGTGGACCGAGAAGCCTGACATTGGTTCGGTATGGATCCCCAACGATGTGCCCCCTGGCTGGGTTCCCTATCGGAATGGCAATTGGGTTTTCGTTGAACCTTGGGGCTGGACGTGGGTGGAAGCTGAGCCGTGGGGCTATGCGCCCTTCCATTATGGCCGCTGGGCGCACATCGGTCCGGCTTGGGCCTGGGTGCCTGGACCTGTCGTAGTGCGGCCTGTATACGCCCCCGCGCTGGTGGCGTTTGTCGGCGGTCCGGGATTTGGCGTGGGGATTGGCATAGGCGTGCAAGCGTGGTTTCCCCTCGGCCCCCGCGAACCCTTTGACCCCTGGTATCACCACGGGCCCAACTACATCCGCGAAGTGAATGTAGTCAATGTGACGAATGTCCACTACGCCAACCGGGAAGTCGGCGTAACCGCCGTTTCCGGCGAAGTCTTTCGCGGCGGTCAGCCGGTGCAACGGGGAATGGTGCGAGTGGATCGGGAACAGTTGGCACATGCGCAAATCGTCGCCCATCCGGAGGTTAACCCCACGGGCCGGGCAGTCTATGGCGCCAGGCCTGTAGCTCCCCCGCCGGTACACGCATATCGATCGGGAGGACAGTGGCCAGCGTCCCCTGGAGTTCAATCAGGTATGCACACCAATGCTCCTGTAACCGGACCTCACAATGTGACGCCGTCGGGTGGCCCCCCAAACAGGCCATTCCCGCGGGTATTTTCACGTAACGCCCCCGCCGCGACCAATGCCCCGTTTGCCGTGCGCCAGGATGCCTATTCTTCTCATCCCGGACGGCCGCTCGAGCCACAGCAGATGAACAACCTGCGTCAGGGGAAACCCGCCGGTCCGATGCGCGACAAGGAGAGTCTTCCCCACGCATCGAAGCCGCAAAGCCAAAGCAAACCATCTTCTTCCCATGGAGACAATAAACATCACTAAACGCTGAGAGGATTGGGCGCGTTCATTCCGCCGGGCATGCAAGGGGAATACCCTCGCCCACACAGACCTTGCAAGCCCGGCACGTTGTGCTGAGCGACACGGGCATCGTGCCGCTCGCTCCCCACTATCGGACCCCGAAGTCCCGCATCGCAATTCTGATTAAGGTGAAATTCACATGGCCAAAGTGCACGTGCGGTACACAGATTATTTCGCGCAAACGATGCAGCAAATGCGTGAAGACGGCTTGCTGCTGGCGACCCAGGGCGCGGACGGACGACCCAATATCATGACGATAGGCTGGGGAACGATGGGGATAATCTGGTCAAGGCCGATCTTTATCGTGATGGTCATGCCGTCACGCCACACTTACAGCCGGTTGGAGGAGATAAGCGACTTCACGGTCAACGTGCCTCCCCGAGAACTCGCTGCGGCCGCGAGCCACTGCGGAACGGTTTCCGGACGCGATCACGACAAGTTTAAGGAGATGCACTTGACCGCTGCTCCCAGCCGCGAGGTGCGTGCACCCATTGTCCAGGAATGCGTTGTGCACTATGAGTGCCGCACCGTACACCGCAACGACGTGCTCCCCGACGCGCTCGCGCAGGCTGTCCGCGACGAAGCCTACCCGAAGGAAAATTTCCACCGCATCTACTTCGGCGAAATCGTGGCGGCATACGCCGACGAAGATGCGGAGTTCCGTTTGCGCGGGAACGATGCACCACAGAGGCACTGAGGCACAGAGTGAACCAGTGGTTAAGCCCCGTAATCCTCTGTGCCCCAGTGGTTCACGAAAGAACCCCAAATGATCACGGATACAGCAAATACCGCGCCCGGACTTTCTTGAATGTTTCCAGCGGTTCCTGCCAGTCGTACCAGATGCGCGAGGGGCTTTCTCCGGAGCGGATCGATTCCAGAACCTTGCGGCTCCCTACCAGATTCAGCGTGCCATCCAACTTGAGATTCTGGGGAGACAGCCGCCAGAGCGTTGTAAGCAGTTCCACTCCCATTTCGGTGGGCTCGAGCGCTTGACGGTCGATCAATACGATTTGGACGCCATGGCAAACTTCGCCGGCAAAAATGCCGGAGAGCGGTTTGAAATCCATCGGGAGGAATCGCACTCCCTGAATCTTCTTGTTATTCAGCAGCGCGGCCAACGCTCTGCCATCAATCCATGGAGCCCCCACCATTTCAAAAGGCGTATCCGTGCCACGGCCCACGCTGACGTTCGCGCCTTCCAGCAGACACACGCCCGGATATAGAGTCTCCTCCGTCAAATTGCGCAGGTTGGGAGAGGGGTTGATCCACGCCAGGCCCGTCTCATCGAACCAGTCTGTGCGCTCCCAGCCTTCCATTTTGATCACGTGCAGCTTGGCGTTCAGGTGATTTTCGCCGTTAAACATTTCCGCCAGCTCGCCCACCGTCATGCCGTGACGAATAGGCATGGGGAAATAACCGATAAACGAGCGCAGGTCCGGGTCCAGCACGGGGCCATCAACCTCAGCGCCATTAATAGGGTTCGGCCGGTCGAGAACGTAAAATTCGATCCCTTTCTTCCCCGCCGCTTCCAGGCAATATCCCATGGTCGTGATGTACGTGTAGAAGCGCGCGCCGACATCCTGAATGTCAAAAACCAGAGTGTCGATGCCCTCCAGCATCTGCGCGCTGGGCCGCTGCGTGTCACCATACAGGCTGTAAATGGGCAGGCCGGTGGCGGCGTCGCGGGAGGAATCCACCTTGGCGCCTTCCGATGCCGAGCCTTCCAGCCCGTGTTCGGGACTGAACAGCGCAACTAACTTCACACCCGGGGCATGCTGCAGAAGGTCAATGGTGCGGCTGCCATCGCCGGCACGGCCTGACGAGTTGGTGATCAGCCCCACATGCTTGCCGGCAAGCGCGGCGAAGTGTCCCGCTGCCAACACGTCGATTCCGGTCTTTACGCTGCCATTGCGCAGCCCTTGTACGCGGTAGCTTCTCATTAACTCGAAATAACTGGTCAGCGAACGGCGGCTTTCCAGAATCTGCTGCGCTGAGAGCGGCCCCAGCGCACTCGCCACCAGCGTGGCAACGGCCGTCCGCAATCCCGCCACCTCGCCTTTTCCGTTGGGATGCACCCGGTTGGTTAGCACAATTACGTACGTCTTCGTTACCGGGTCAATCCAAATGGACGTTCCTGTGAAACCCGTATGCCCGTACGAACCCACGGCGAACAACTCACCACGATTCGAGATGTAGAGGTCACCAACCCGCCCGCCATTATTCGAGACAAGCGGCGAGTCGAGGTCCCACCCCAGCCCTCGCAACACCATCTTGTTTGGGGGAGTCTGGGGCTCCGTCATTTTCTCGATGGAAAGGGGGCTGAGAATGCGCACGCCGTTGTAAGTCCCCCCATTCAGTAACATCTGCGCAAAGATGGAAACGTCGTCGGCAGTGGAGAATAGTCCCGCATGGCCCGCTAAGCCGCCCATGAAGCGCGAAGTGGGGTCGTGCACCACACCCAGCAATACCGGCCCGCTGGTACCGTGTTCATACTGGGTGGGAGCGATGCGCCCGCGCAGCGAAACCGGGGGCGTGAAAAGCGTGTCTTTCATGCCTAGCGGCTTAAAGATGTGCTCCGTGCAGTAGACGTCAAGAGGCTCGCCGGAAACGCGGCGTACAATTTCCCCTAATGTCTCAAAGTTGATGTCGCTGTAAATGAAACGAGTCCCAGGCGGCACATTGAGCTTGGCGGCAACAATCATCTTCATCGCCGTGTCATAGCCCGTCCAAGCTGGTTTCAACGGCAGGTCCGGGGGCAGGCCGGAATAATGCGTCATCAGCTCACGAATGGTGACCAACTCTTTGCCATTTTGCTTGAACTCCGGCCAGTAGTCGCTGACGGGCGCGCTGAGCACGATCTTGCCCTGCTCCACAAGCTGCATAACAGCCGTTGTGGTGGCAATTACCTTCGTCATCGACGCCATGTCGAATATCGTGGTCGTTGTCATGGCCCGCCGTTCGGGTACCAGGGAGCTTTGGCCGAAGGCTTTTCGATAGACCAGTTGCCCCTCGTGCCCAATCAGCACCACAGCGCCCGGGATTTTCTTGGCCTGAATAGCAGATTCCACCACCGGAGCAATTCCCTCCAGGCGCTTCTCATTCAAGTCTGGAGCGGCCTGCGCGGCCATTGCAGCCAGAATCATGATCCCAAGGCACCATGCCATGGATTTAGTCGGAATCGCGGGTTGACGAATCACGGTCTGCTCCTGCTTAATGGATGATGGTCGTTTAACGATGGATGATTGATGTTCAAAATCATGACTTGGTAGCCCCGTCCTCTAGGACGGCACGCATCACCTGCGGCAATCGACATCGGGCAAACCAACGCCAGCCTGTCGTTGGCGGTGCCGGGCTCAAGCCCGGCGCTACTAGTTTACGCCTACATCGGAGCCTTTTTGCTATATACTCGCGGGTTCTCACTGTCAATACGATCGACGGTGGACGATTGACGATGTTATGGTTCGAAATCGCCAATCGGCAATCGACCATGAATAAGAGGATATCGTACTCATGAAACTTACATTTTTAGACTGGGTGGTTGTTGCCGCCTACTTTCTCCTCAATCTAATTATTGGGCTCTATTACCGCAAAAAGGCGAGCGCGAGCGCGGACGATTTCTTTGTATCTGGCCGCCAGGTTTCCTGGTGGCTGGCGGGGACCTCCATGGTTGCCACCACCTTTGCTGCCGACACACCGCTTTGGGTCACGGGGCAGGTGGTCCGGCGCGGAGTGGCCGCCAACTGGTTTTGGTGGAGCTTTCTGCTCAGCGGCATGATGACCGTATTCTTTTTCGCGCGCATGTGGCGGAGGGCGGAGATTGTCACCGACGTGGAGCTGGTCGAATTGCGCTACGCCGGCAAGCCCGCCGCGTTCCTGCGGGGATTTCGCGCGCTTTATTTCGGCATCCTCATCAACTGCATCATTCTGGGATGGGTCAACCTGGCCATGGAGAAAATCTTGGGAATTTCCCTCAACATCCCCAAGTTCTGGGCCGTGGTGATCTGCATGGCAATCACGGCAGTTTACACTTCCATCTCGGGCCTGTGGGGCGTGCTTTGGACTGACCTGGTGCAGTTCGTTTTGAAGATGAGCATGCTGATCCTCCTGGCTTTTTATGCGGTGCGCGCTGTGGGTGGAATAGACGCACTCAAAACCAAGCTGGCCGCCGTAGACGTGGCGCGCGGCGCGGCGGTGGGCGGTTCCGGGTCCATCCTGTCTTTTGTCCCGGATTTGCATTCTCCCTGGATGCCCGTGATGACCTTCCTCGTTTACATCGGAGTGTACTGGTGGTCCGTATGGTACCCGGGGGCGGAACCGGGCGGCGGTGGCTTCATCGCCCAACGCATCTTCTGCGCCAAGGATGAGAAGAATTCTCTGTATGCAACCCTGTGGTTCAACATTGCCCACTACGCGCTTCGGCCCTGGGCGTGGATTCTCACGGCATTGACCGTGGTGGTTCTTTACCCCCAACTGAGTCTGCCCGGCGCCGACGCTGAGGGCGGATTCGTTCGCGTCTGGGTGGATTACCTGCCCGGAGCTTTCCGCGGACTGATGCTTGCCGCATTCGCCGCCGCTTATATGTCCACCGTTGCCACGCAGCTCAATTGGGGATCTTCTTACTTGGTCAACGATTTCTATCGTCGCTTTGTGGCGCGCACACGTTCCGATAGTCACTACGTGACCGCTTCCAAAATCGCCACCATGGGGTTGATGGTCGTTAGCGCCATAGTCTCCTACGCCATGCACACGGTCGCAGGCGGTTGGGACATGGTCGTCAACATCGGCGCCGGCACGGGAGCCGTTTACCTGCTGCGCTGGTATTGGTGGCGCATTAACGCCTGGTCGGAAATCTCCTCCATGGCGACAGCAGCCACAGTTTCAATCATCCTGAAATTCGCCAGTCCCTTCGCGGCATCCGACCCTAACCAGTTTGCCAAAAACCTGGTATTGACTGTAATCCTTACCACCGTGGTGTGGGTGACCACAACGCTGCTCACGCAACCGGAACCGCAATCCAAACTGCTGGAGTTCTACCGCCGCGTGCGGCCCGGCGTAGCGGGATGGGGGCACATCGCCGTGCTGGCCCCGGAGGTCCCGCCCACGCAGGATGGCTGGTATAATTTGATGGATTGGATACTCGGCTGCCTCATGGTGTACATGACCCTGTTCGCAATCGGTAAGCTGTTGTTGGGTTTCCCCCGCACCGGTTTCCTGTTCCTCGCCATCGCAGCCATCTCCGGGTACATCATCCGCTGGGATCTGTCGCGGCGCGGGTGGGAAACGCTTTCGGGAAAGGAAAAGTAGAATATTTTCAACGCAGAGGCGCAGAGCAAGAAAATGTTATGGCTCTGTGCCTCCGCGCCGCTGCGTTTGAAGGTATCCAGTGAAAACACCTCACCCACTTGGCAAGATTGCATCGGATGAAACCAAAACCGCATAAACGCATTACGGAGGAGTCCAATCCCGCCTCAGACTCTCTGGATACCAAATCCACACGGGAGATCCTGCGCATTATTAATCGCGAGGATCATCGCGTGGCTCCGGCAATCCGCAGAACACTCCCCCAAGTTGCGCGGGCGGTCGACTTGGCAGTGGAGGCCATAAGGAACGGTGGTCGCCTGGTTTATTTGGGCGCGGGCACCAGCGGGCGGCTGGGCGTGATTGATGCCTCCGAGTGTGCGCCCACTTTCGCAACCCACAGTGTGGTAGCCGTCCTGGCGGGCGCCCCCGCCGCTCTTACTTCCTCCATGGAAGCAGTGGAGGATGATCCCCGCCAAGCCGTACGCGACCTGAAGAAAATCAGCTTTACCCGTAACGATGTACTGGTTGGAATCTCCGCCGGTGGCGGCGCACCTTATGTTCTGGGTGGAATGGGATATGCGCGCAAACTGGGTGCAAAGGTGGTGGGACTCACCTGCAACCCGGAAGCTCCGCTGAAAGCGCTTGCCGACGTCGCCATTATTCCGGTTGTAGGTCCGGAAGTCATCGCCGGATCCAGCCGCATGAAGGCCGGAACAGCACAGAAACTTGTGCTCAACATGCTTTCATCCGCCACCATGGTGCGATTAGGACGCGTGCTTTCCAATAGAATGGTCACCGTCCAATTGACGAACGAAAAATTGTGGACGCGCGCCGAGGGAATTTTGATGAAGTTCACCGGCGCCAGCCAGGCAGTGGCCGCCAAGGCGCTGAAGGACTCCCGGCGCAGCCTTCCCGTGGCGATATTGATGGTATTGAAAAAGATCTCAAGGTCGGAAGCGGTTCACCAGTTGCAGAAAGGTCCAGGCGTGGCGGCAGTCTTGCGCCAAGCGATGGAAAACTGAATCAGTGACTCACTGATTCAGTTCGGGAGTGATTGTGGATAAGTTTCTCATAACCGGCGGACGCCCATTGCACGGGCGAGTGGTCACCAGCGGGGCGAAGAATGCGGCCTTGCCGGCATTGACGGCGGCGCTGCTGACGGACGAGCGCGTGGTTCTGCACAATATTCCACGCGTGCGCGACATCAGCACCCTGCGCAGCCTGCTGGAGGATCTGGGTGTCGATTCCTCCGTCACGCACGAAGCGCACGGCAACTGTATCGAAATTGAAGCCCGCCAGTTGCTCAATCCGGTGGCGCCTTATGAACTTGTCAAGCAAATGCGGGCGTCGATATTGGTGCTGGGACCGCTCGTGGCGCGCTTCGGCCATGCGCGAGTGTCATTGCCGGGAGGCTGTGCCATCGGCGTGCGTCCCGTCAACCTTCACCTCAAAGGGCTGGAAAAACTTGGGGCTACCATCTGTTTCGACCATGGCTACGTGGATGCCCGGGCCAACGGCCTGCGCGGCGCGGACTTCTACTTCGACACGATTTCCGT
>Ga0181517_10005322_pt1 | contig 11407 bp, 11 predicted proteins | sample PEATcosm2014_Bin_31_FD_119748 | JGI IMG/M metagenome (GOLD analysis project Ga0181517, IMG submission 119748) | Peatland microbial communities from MTU Mesocosm Facility, Houghton, MI, USA - PEATcosm2014_Bin01_30_metaG | ecosystem: Environmental > Terrestrial > Soil > Wetlands > Peat | place... | reverse complement strand
GGAGGCGACGCGGATCTTTCACGATGGGGAAATCGTTCGCGTGGACGGTGATCACGGCCGTGTCGAACGGGCAGCCGATGTCGCGGCGACTGAGAATGCAGCGACAAAACCGGTTGATCCGGCGGACACGCATGTCGAACCGAGACTGATTCCGCCGCCGGTTGGCTTCAGAGACAAAGCGGCGGCGCGATGGCGTAACGCGTTTGCGGCCGCGTGGGGAATTTATCTACTGGCGTATTTCCTGATGCCGCAGGCAGGCGTGGCCGAGCCGTCGCTGCGGGCGATGGACAATTTGATCTGGCCGGTGGTTCGCTGGATGGGAAAACCGGCGGCCGTGGCAATCGTGGCTTGCGTGTTGGGCGTGGCGATGCTCCTCGGCGAGAAATGGCTGACCGATTCGGCACGGCTGGTCGAGGTGAAGAAACGTGCGGCGGAATTGAATCGACAGGCGAACAAACTGCCGGCCGGGTCGGCGCGCCGGGCGATCTTGGCGCGTTTGACCGGCGGCGTGCCGATGCGGTTGATGGCAGCGTCGATGGTGCCGGTGGGGATTCTCCTGGGGCCGGTTGTGCTCAGCGTGATGTGGTTCAAGGCGCGGGTCGATCCGGCGGCGGCCAGCCCGCCGGCCGGGGCGTCGGTGCGCATCGTCGCAACCGTCGCCAGCGATTTCGAGCGGCCGGTGAAGATCGACATCCCGTCGCCGCTGGTCCTGGACGATACGACGCCGCTGGCCATAACCCCCCCGCCGGTGCGCCAGACGCTGGAGAATCTGCTGGTTCTCTATCGGCAGCAGCACCCTGACCCGCAGGCGCCGTGGCAATTGCAACTGGCCCCCGATCTGTCGCGGCAGGCGACGGTGAACGATCTGCAGGCGTATCTGGACCGCGGCGTGCCGGCGCAGGAACTCACGTGGGTGATTCATTCACCGCCGGGAACCAGCGGGAGGTATGTCGTGAACGTAACGCCGACGGGACATGAAGCGACGTCGGCGACGATTGTGCTGGGCGAGACGGATGCGCCGGCGGCGCTGTTTGTGAATGGGACAGCGCCGATAACGAAGGTGCGCGTGGTTCCGCCGATGAAGCCGGGCGATGTGGCATTCTGGACGCCGTTGCGATTTGTCGGCGGTTGGAAGTGGCTGCCGATGTCGTCGCGGCTGGCGGAAATGGATGTGGGGTGGGTGTGGGTGTATGTCGTAGCGTATGTGGTGGTGCTGCTGGGAGGGAGGAAAGTGCTGCGGCTGGCGTAACGCAAAGACGGAGCAACATGAAGATCAGGATTACGAGTAAGATAGATGGATGGGCAAAGGATTGGCGATAGAGACCAGTGGGCGGGTCGGGTCGGTGGCGGCCTTTCTTGATGGGCGGCTGCTGGCCGAAGAGACGTTCGAGCATGGGCTGGCCAACGCGGCACGGCTGGTGGTGACGATGGACGCGCTCTGCCGCCAGCAGGGTTGGCGGCCGGGGGATGTGAATGAGTTGTACATCTCGATCGGGCCGGGTTCGTTTACGGGTTTGCGTCTGGCGGTGACGGTGGCCAAGACCATGTGGCTGGCGACGGGAGTGCGCATCGTCGCGGTGCCGAGCGTGCGCGTTCTGGCGTGCAATGCCCCGCCCGAGGCAACGAACCTGATCGTGGTGCTGGATGCCAAGCGCGGGCAAGTCTTCACGGCGAGGTTTGAGAGGCATGGCGGGTTAGTTTGCGTGACCCCAATCTCCCCCTCCCCTTGTACTCAGGGGGAGGGTCGGGGTGGGGCGGTGCTGGTTGATCCTTCAATCCCATTAGCAGCCACGCCTCTCGACCCCCACCCTAACCCTCCCCCTGAGTACAGGGAGAGGGGACAAGAGAGAACAATGCGCGCGGTCGAAGAGGCGCATCTGGATACGCTGGTGGCAATGCTCGCTCGTTCCCCCCGGCCGGTGTGGCTGCTGGGGGAAGGGATCGACTATCACCGGCCGGAGATTCCCGTCACCGGCGATGTGATTGTCACCGACCAATCGCTCTGGCGCGCCCGCGCAGCGGCGGTGGGTGAATTGGGCACACAACTGGCTGCGGCCGGACAATGGGCCGACGCGATGACGTTATCTCCGCTCTACATCCGCCCGCCGGAAGCTGAGGAAAAGGCGGATGCGCGTGCGGCGGCGGAATCGGGTGCGCGCGAAGCGCCGAAATAGGCGATTTGTCGCCGATGGACGCAGTGCTCGCGGCAAAGTTCGCCGCCTCGGCGGCAATCTTCTTCTTGGTGTTCTTGGCGGTTCAGTTCTTTCTCTCGCGGATAGCGCGATGCGCGCTGGGCCGCCGCGGGTCGTCACTTCCACTGGAATGTTTCTCGTTTCGGCCCTAAATTGCCTCATCGCAGCGAGAAGGATCGGCATGGCATTGGATCAAATTGGGACTCGGAAGCGGCGGAGTTTTTATGTGCCGGCGGGAATTGGGCTGGCGATTTTCCTCGATACCGTGGTGCAATTCACATGGAAACAGGCGACGGTGGGCGTGCCGGAATCGGCCGGGGCGATGGCGACGCTGGCGACGGTCATCCGCGAGCCGATGTGTCATCTGACCATCGCGCTGGCGATTGCGCAATTCTTCAACTGGATGCTGGTGCTGGCCAAGGCGGATTTGAGTTTCGCCCAGCCGATCACGGCGCTCAGCTATGTCACGGTGGCGGCGGTTGGGCGGTTTTCTTCGCTGCATGAGCGGATCGGGCCGATGCGTGCGGTCGGGATCGCGCTGATCGTTATCGGTGTCTGGCAGATGAGCCGGACGGAGGCCAGGCCGCCGCCATGAGCTCACAGACAATCGGATTCATTTTCATCGTGGCGGCCGCGTGTGCCGAGGCATTTGCGCAGGCGGCGCTGAAGCGCGGAGCCGGCAAATCGGCTGACATGGATTCCGTGTGGATCAGCGTACGGCGGATCGCGCGGACCGGATGGATGTGGTCGGCGGCGGGGTTTGCGCTCTTTATCGTAGACGCAGGCTTCTGGACGCTGGCATTGCAGCGGCTGCCGGTGAGCGAAGCGTTTCCGCTGCAAAGCCTGGGGCTGGTCGCGATCGCCATCGTCGCCAGGATATTCCTGGGCGAGCGAATCAGTTCCCGGCGGTGGATGGCGATCGGGCTGATTTTGGCGGGCACGGTACTGGTCGGAGCGTGATGCAATGGATCGCCAGTTAACCATCCGCTGGGTAAAGACGGCCGGGGAGATCGACGCCGCGCTGTGGGCGGAATGCTTCGCCCCGCCGCTGGAGGGCCGGTGGTGGTACGAGACCCTGGAAAGAAGCGAACTGGAGGATCAGTTCGATTTTTCGTATGCGATCGTATCGGATGCCGGAAAAGACGTGGGGATTGCGCCGACGTTCCTGATGGATGTGCCGATGGACCTGGTCGCGCCGCCGGCGGTGGCGTGGATGCTGCGGCAGGTGGGCCGGGTGGCGCCGAGCGTGAAATATCAGCGGACGCTGTTCATCGGTTCGCCGTGTTCGGACGAGGGAACGGTGGGGTTGCGGGCCGGCGTGTCACTGGGGGATGTGGCGCTGGCGGTGCAGGAGGCGGCGGCCGAGCGGGCGAAAACTGCGCGGGCCCCGATGGTGGTGTGGAAGGATTTCCCGCCGGAAAACGAGGCGGATCTCGGGGCTTTGGCGCAAAAAGCGGGCCTGTTCGCGGTGGCGAGTTTTCCGGGAACGCGGGTGGCGCTGCCGTCGGGCGGGTTCGCGGGATATCTGGCGGCCATGACTTCTTCCCATCGGCACAACCTGAAAAAGAAACTCAAGCGCGGAGAGGCATTGGGGGCAATGACGGCGTCGGTGATTCAGAATCCCGATCCGGCCGCGCGCGAGGAAATCTTCGGGCTGTTCTGGCAGACGTACGAAAAAGGCGAGACGAAGTTCGAGAAGCTCAACCGCCGGTTCTTCCAGGAGATCGCCAAATTCGACGGGGCGCATTGGGTGTTGCTGCGCCATGTGAGCGACAACCGGCTGGCGGCGTTTATGCTCTGTTTTCTGCTGGGCAAGCGGGCGATCAACAAGTTCATCGGGCTGGACGGAACGCTTCAGGGAGATTGGTATTTGTATTTCCGCTTGTGGCGAGAGGCCGTGGAATGGGCTTCGCAATCGGGGGCCAGCGAATTGCAGAGCGGCCAGACCGGCTACCGCGCCAAGCTCGATCTGGGCCACCAGCTTGTGCCGCTGACGAATTACTGCCGCAACAGCAATCCGGTGACGCATTGGATTTACGCGAAAGTGGCCGGGGGCATCACGTGGGAGACGCTGGACCACGATTTGAAGAACTTCATGAATTCGCGAAGGGGACAGCAACGTGACGGATGATGGCGTACGGGCGGAGAACGGAGAACGCGTGCAGCGAAAGAACATGTTCTGGATGGTGGCCTTGATGGCGGGCCTGGCGGCCTGCGTAACCGGCTGCGCGTCGGCGACCCGCGAACCGGCGATGGTATCGCCGGTCGATGCCACGCAATTCGGCGCGGTGGGCGATGGTGTGACGCTGAACACAGCCTCGCTTCAGCGGATCATCGACAAATGCAGCGCCCAGGGCGGCGGTATCGTACGGCTTGCGGCGGGTCGCTTTCTGACGGGGACGATCCAGCTCAAGGACAACATCACGCTGCAGTTGGATGAAAAGGCAGTCCTGCTGGGCAGCACCAAAGCGGCCGATTATCGCAATGTCGATCCGTTCATCGACGGCTCCGGCCACGAGATGGGCTATGCCCTGGTGGCTGCCGTCGGAGCCAGGAATGTCGGCATCGACGGGCCGGGAACCATCGACGGCCAGGGCAAGGCGCTGTCGCAGGCGCAATCGACGTACACGATCCGGCCGTTCCTGGTGCGGTGGGTGCGCTGCACGGATGTCACCGTGAAGGACGCGACGTTGCTGAATTCGGGGGCGTGGGGGATGAACTTCTTTCAATGCACGAACGTGACGGCCGGCGGGCTGACCATCCGCAACCGCTCCGGTCTGGCCAACAACGACGGAATCGATATCGATTCGTGTCAACACGTGTCGATCAGTGGCTGCGACATCGACAGCGGCGACGATGCCCTGTGCCTCAAGACCACCAGCACCCAGCCGTGCCGCGACGTCACGGCCGGCGATTGCAAACTCAAGACAAACTGCAATGCGATCAAAATGGGAACCGAGTCGATCGGCGATTTCGAGCACATCCGCATGAGCCAGTGCCAGATCCGCCAGACGGGAATGGCCGGCGTCGCGGTGTATTCGGTGGATGGGTCCATACTGCACGACGTGACGATTAGTGACCTGACGATGGACACGATCGCCGTCCCGATCAGCGTGCGATTGGGCTCGCGGCTCAAGACGTTCCGGCCGGGCGACACCGCCAAGCCGGTCGGGGCCATCCGCGATGTGACGATCAAGAACGTGAACGCCGTTGGGGTGAAGCAGATCGGGATGCTTATCAACGGAATTCCGGGCCACGCGGTCCAGTCCCTGAGTTTCGAGAATATCAACATCGAGTTGGCCGGCGGCGGATCGGCGGAGGATGCCAAGGTGCAGTTGGCGGAGCAGGAGTCGGCGTATCCCGAGGTTTCGACGTTCGGCAAAGTCATGCCGGCCTATGGCATGTACGCGCGGCACGTGGATGGAGTGAGTTTCAAGAACGTGCAGATGAGTCTGGCCAAAGCGGATGCCCGTCCGGCGGCGGTGGTGTTGGATGTCAAAGGGATGGACCCGGCGGATTTCGCGGCGAACCTGAACCCCAGGCAGATTCCGGCGACCATGCCGTGACGCACGCGCATTGGGCGTAACCGGAGCAACACGACCACTGCGGACAGCGGCGTCAGGGCGAGAAGTATTTGAATGTCGCCAGGCCGCAGCCGATCAGGCCCAGGATCAGGCCCCAGATGGCGAGATTTCGGCCGCGGCCGATCACCGCGTCCTCGCGGCTGGTTTGCATAAGCCCCACGACTCCAAAGATGACCGCCAGAATGGGGACGATGTAGGTGCAGAAGGTGATCAGGCCCAGGATTCCCAGCACCAGCGACGCGACGCAGAACCCGTTGTTGGCGCCGGAGGCTTCCAGCGTTGTGCCCTCCATCGTGAACGGCATGCCGCATTGCTTGCAATTATTGGCCGTGATGGGACTGACCGCCGAGCATCGCGAGCAGACGATCACCTGCTTGCCGTCGCGGTTACGGCGGATGCCCGGCGCGCGTTCACCGGCGGCGGCATAGGCGTGAACGGGATGCGGATCCTGCTTGATGATCTGCCGGGTTTTGGGGTCGATCAGGCGGTTGTACCGATCGAGAATGGGGATGGTGATCTGGTTGCCGCAGGTGGGACATTGCCCGTCCTGGGCGGCCATGGATTCGGTGGCTTCCAGCCGGCTGGAGCAGTAACCGCAATTAAAGCCGTAGCGCCGCCCGGTCCGCCCGCCGGCGCCGGACATCAAAAGGCCTGTGGCGGGCGACAAGGGCGGCGGCCCGGGCGACGGGTCGCCCGCACCGGACGGTACGCGCAAGCTGGACAGGCAGGTGGGACATCGCACGAGCTTCCCCGCCTGAGCTTCTTCCGCGGACAATGGAGTCCGGCAAACCTGGCACGGAAAGACAATCATCTTTGATGGCGTCGATCCTACGGCGCGGGGCGCGGCGGGACAAGGACTCGGGGCGGTTGGCGCGTACGCATCGGACCCGGCGGGCGGCTATACTCTCGCTTGGACGTTCGGTTTCTTTTTTCGGAGCGGATATGGCTTTGGACCGTGAACTGGTTATGGCAGCGCTGCGGCGGGTGATCGATCCCGAACTCGGCAAGGACATCGTGACACTCAATATGGTCAAGAATGTCGCGATCGACGGGTCGGCCGTTCAGGTGACTGTCGAACTGACCACGCCGGCTTGTCCGCTGAAGGAAGTGATCGAACGCGACGTGAAGGCGGCGCTATTGGCCGCGGGGGCCAGCGATGTGAAGCTGGAATTGACCGCCAATACGCGCGGGGCGGCCGGGCCCAAGAAGGACATCCTGCCGCAGGTGAAGAACATCGTGGCGGTGGGCGCGGGCAAGGGCGGAGTGGGGAAATCGACGCTGGCGCTGAATCTGGCGGTGGGCTTGTCGCGGGCAGGTGCGAGCGTGGGATTGATGGACGGCGACATCTACGGGCCGTCGATGCCCACCATGATGGGCCTCAAGGGCGCGACGATCGCGGCGCGCGGGGGGAAGATGGTGCCGTTCTTCGTGCATGGAATTCACGCGGTGTCGATCGGCACGATCGCCGGGGACGAGCAGCCGCTGATTTGGCGCGGGCCGATGGCGACGGGGGCGTTTCGCAATCTGCTGATCGACAAGACGGAGTGGCCGGAACTGGACTACATGATCATCGACCTGCCGCCGGGGACAGGTGATGTGCCGCTGACGCTGTGCCAGCTTGTGCCGCTGACGGGAGCGGTGATCGTGGCGACGCCGCAGCAAGTGGCATTGGACGATGCGGTGCGGGCGGTGCGGATGTTCCAGCAACTGGACGTGACGATCCTGGGCCTGATCGAGAACATGAGCTATATCCCGCTGCCGGACGGCGGGGAACTGGACATGTTCGGCAAAGGCGGCACGGAGAAGGCGGCCGGGCGGTTGGGCGTTCCGTTCCTGGGCGCCATTCCGATGTTCGCGGATTTGCGGGCCAACAGCGATGCCGGAAAGCCGCACGACAATTTCGACAAGAACCCACGCCTGGGCGCGGCGCTGATGCAGGTGGTGGAGTCTCTGGCCGGGCAGGTGAGCATCAAGAACCTGGAAGCCGCGCCGCCGGAGTTGAATATTTCGTGAGGGCGGCGTTCCAGAAAATGGAACTTCAGTCTTGACAAGAGGCCGGCTGTTCCTAAAATTGGAACATGTGCGAATTATTTCGTGGCGGCCATTGCGGGAGTTCGGGGACTGGTTTCCGGCGGCCGCGGGCCCTTTGCGGGACTGGTTCGCCCTGACCTCGCTGGCGACATGGCGCAACTTCGCCGACGTCAAGGCGACCTTCAGGCAGACCGACCGCGTGAGAGTGCGCAGCGGGCAGACAGTATGCGTATTCGATATCGGCGGCAACAAGTTCCGCCTCGTCGCCTTCGTCAGTTACGCCAAGGGCAAGGTCTATGTCCTGCGGGTCATGTCGCACAAGGAATATGACAGAGGCAATCAGCGATGGAAGGACGACTTATGAAGAATACCGCGATCCATATCCCGCGATCCCTTGCCGCGCTGGGCAAGTCGTATTTGCGGCTGCTGGAGGAGTTCCCGCTCTGCCCGATCAAGAGCGCATCGGAATATGATCTGGCCGCGAAGATCGTCGGCCGGCTGGCTCTGCGCGAGGGTGATCTCGCCGCGGGCGAAGAGGCCTACCTTGAGGTTCTGGAGGGACTGATCGAGCGCTACGACAGGGAGCATTATCCCATTAGCGCCGGCGGGCTGACTCCGACACAAGCCTTGCGCGTGCTCGTCAAACAGGCCGGCATGAGCATCACCGAATTGGGCAAACTCCTGGGCAGCAAAGGTGCGGCCTCGGAATTGCTCAGCGGCAAACGCAAGGAACCGAGCAAGGCGCAGATCGCCAGGTTGTGTGCGCGGTTTCGCGTGGATGCCGGCGCGTTCCTGTTGCCGGCGAAACGTCCGGCTCATGCAGCATGACTATTGCATCAGAAAGGGAAGGAGTGGTCGCTGCGGTTGTGGTCTTGCCGCATCGCATTACATGGTGTTTGCAGCATGCATGGCAAATTGGACCCCGATTGGCCCGAGATCATTCAGCGGTGGAAGCAAACGCAGGGGGCACTGCGCTCGCGGCTGATCGTCAACCCGCTTGATCCGTTGCCGGTTCTGGTCGCGGGCGCGGACTGCGCGCTATCGCGCGATCGGATGGCGATCGTGGCGGCGGCGGTGGTTTACGATCGGGTCGAAGGGCGCATCGTGGAAATCCGGCACGCCCGGCGACGGCTTGAGTTTCCTTATGTGCCGGGGTTTCTCAGCTTTCGCGAGGGACCGGCCGTGCTGGAGGCGGTGGGGAAATTGAAAAGCCATTGGGGAGTGATCTGCTTCGATGGCCAGGGTCTTGCCCATCCACGACGCTGCGGGCTGGCGACGCACATGTCGATCCTGCTGGACCGGCCGGGCATCGGCGTGGCCAAGAGCCGGTTCATCGGAGAGTTCGATCCGCCACCGATGACCGCCGGAGCGATGACGCCGCTGCGTGATGCGGACGAGACGATCGGAGTGGTTCTCCGCACGCGGAGCAACGTGAAGCCGATTTTCGTGAGCATTGGCCATCGCGTCGATCTGCCATCGGCCGCGGCATTGACAATGGCGTGTTGCACGCGATATCGCATCCCCGAACCGACGCGGCAGGCGGATATCGAAGTCGCACGGCGGCGAGGATGATTCGCGGGCGGCACCGCCCGATTTGAGTCATCACGGCGGATGGTCTATAGTCTCGGCCCTGGCAGCCACGGGCTGTCGTGCGAGCTCGTAGCTCAGTTGGTAGAGCAACGGACTTTTAATCCGTGGGTCGTGGGTTCAAGTCCCACCGAGCTCAATGCGTCAAAATTCGCCATATTGGGGCAGAAAGGTCGCTATTTCGTGACCTGAATCTGATCGGCCAGACGAATATCGTCCGAGGCGCTGCCGATCATGATGTCGAAAGCGCCGGGCTCAACGACGAACTTATGGACCGTTTCGTCGTAGAAGGCCAGCTTCTCGGCCGGAACTTCGAGCGTGACGGTCTTCTTTTCGCCCGCCTTCAGTGAGACGCGCTGGAAGCCGCGCAATTCCTTGGCGGCGCGGACGACGCTGCTCTTGACCTGATGCACGTACAACTGGGCCACCTCATCGCCGGCGCGTGAGCCTGTGTTGGTGATGTCCACGCTGACCTGCACCTTGCCGTCGTCCTTGATGGTCTTGGACGCCAGTTGCAGGTTGTCGTATTTGAACTGCGTGTAGCTGAGGCCGTGGCCAAAGGCGAAGAGCGGCTTATCCTTGAGGTACATGTAGGTGTAGCCCTTGGTGATGTCGTATTGATCCTGAGGCGGAACCTGCTGCGCCGTGGCGTAGACGGTCAGCGGCATGTGGCCGCTGGGATTGACATCCCCGAACAGAACGTCGGCGATGGCATTGCCGCCTTCCTCGCCGTCCCACCAGGCTTCAACCATGGCGGCCGCACTCTGGGCGATGGAGGGAACGGCCAGCGGGCCGGCGTTCATTTCCACGACGACGGTCTTGGGATTGGCGGCGATGACGGCATCGACGAGTTGTTGCTGATTTCCGGGGAGGCCCAGCGACGGGCGATCGTGCCCTTCGCCTTCGACGTTCAGATCGGTGCCGACATAAAGGATGACCACGTCGGCCTTTTTGGCCAGATCAACAGCGTGATTCAATTCGGCGTTGGCGTCGGTCGCCGGTGCGGCCGCGCCACGGCCGGCTCGTCCGGCGCGAGCGCCGCCTCCGGCCGCAATTGTGCCGCCCTGCGTGTATTGGATATCAATTCCGGCGCCCGCGCGGTTCCTGATACCCTGCAAAGGAGTCACGGGGTTCTGCGCTCGCCCGCTGTATCCCCCGGCCGTGAAGATATCGGCGTGCGGGCCGATGACGGCAATCGATTTGAGTTTGGTTCGATCCAGAGGGAGGAAATTGTCCTTGTTGGTCAGCAGGACGATCGATTCGCGGGCCATCTCGAGCGACAAAGCCCGATGTTCGGGGCTGCAAATGACATCGGTGGTGATCTTGCTGAAGGGAACCAGGGCCGGCGGATCAAAATCGCCCAGGCGGAAACGCTCGTGCATCACACGGAAGACGGCATCATCCAGGCGAGATTCGGTCAGCGTGCCCTGCCTCACGGCGGCGGGGATGTTCTGCTCGAACTCTTTATCCGAGAAGTCGCAGCCAGCCATCAGCGATCTGGCGACGGCATCCTGCACGGTCAACTGGCCTCGCTGGCCCTGCACCATGCTGCCGACGCCGCCGAGATCGGAGACGACAAATCCCTGGAAACCCCACTGATCCCTGAGGATGTCGGTGAGCAGCAGCTTGTTCATGTTGTTGTGTACGCCGTTGATGGCGTTGTACGACGCCATGATCGACTGGGCGTGGCCCTCGACGATGCAATCGCGGAAATGCGGAAGGTAGTATTCGTACAACATGCGTTCGCTGACGGTGGCGGAGAGGTTCTTGCGGTTGTTCTCCACGTTATTGACGGCATAGTGCTTGAGCGTGGCGACAAGTTTGAGATATTTGGGATCGTCGCCCTGAAGCCCTTCGACATAGGCGACGCCAAGTCGGCCGGTCAGGAAGGGGTCTTCACCGTAGCATTCGTTGATGCGGCCCCAATAGGGATTGCGGCTGATATTGATGACCGGGCTGCGGTACATGAGGCCCTTTTTTGTGCCCGTGTAGTTGGGATCGGTGTGCCATGAG
>Ga0181517_10005321_pt1 | contig 11407 bp, 11 predicted proteins | sample PEATcosm2014_Bin_31_FD_119748 | JGI IMG/M metagenome (GOLD analysis project Ga0181517, IMG submission 119748) | Peatland microbial communities from MTU Mesocosm Facility, Houghton, MI, USA - PEATcosm2014_Bin01_30_metaG | ecosystem: Environmental > Terrestrial > Soil > Wetlands > Peat | place... | reverse complement strand
GTGCCGCAAACGGGAACCCCAGAGGGCTTTAGCCCCTGTCTTTTCAGGAGGATGAAATGGATTTGCGCCGGGGTTGCCAAACCAGGGGCTAAAGCCCAGAGAATGCTGCCTGATTGGCACGGCTCAAGCCGTGCCCTGATACAAAACCTGTCATTTCAAGGAAATAGCCTGCGAAAACTCAGTTTATCCGAAGTCAACTTCGCAATTCAGGCTATAGAGCCGCGACCACTGGGGAGCTGTCGAGCAAAGTGACCAAGCGCGAATCATGAGCCGGTGTTTTCCGCCGCCGCGCCGTCCCCTCTCAGGCGCGCAGCGGTCTCAAGATCCGCTCGCGCGGACGAATCGCGCCCGAGCAAGGTGAACACGTGGCTGCGGAGGATATAGAGATGCGGTTCCTCGGGCGCCAGCCGAATCGCCTCCGTGAAGTCTTGGAGCGCGGACTCGGCGGCGTCCGGTTCTCCCAGGCGGACCTGGCCGCGATATTGCCGCGCCTGCCAGAGACGAGGGCTCAGCCGCAGCGCTTCATCGAGCGCCGCCAGCGCGCGGCTGGCTTCCCCCGAGGCCGCCAGCCGTATGGCCTCGTCGAGAATGTCGGCGGAATCGGGGATCGGGGGCCGGCGCGGGCCCCCGGCGAAATAGAGATACCCCGCCACCACCAGGCACAGGCACGCTATCCCCGGCGCGCCGTCGAATCCCCAACTGCCCAGAAACAGCTTGCTCGCCAGCGGCATGCTGCCGAAGAGAAACGCCAGCGCCAGCGCCGCCCGGCGCCATTGGCGAGCCCGGTCTACCGGCGGTTCCACATCCTCATCGTCCCGGGGAGTGGGCATGCTTTCACGATACCCCGTTGCGTGGGGTCAAGCCCGACGGCTTGGCCCCACTTGCGGTCCGCCTCTATGCCGGAAAGGGCCACACGCGCTCGATGGTCTTGCCGAGCATCCAGCTCTTATCGTCGGCGTTGAGAAACTTCATGTCGTCGCGGACCACGGTGAGCGCCTGCTCGTATTTCGCCACGCCCTCGAGGATCGGCCAGTCGGTGCCCCACATCAATCGGCGCGGCCCGAAAGCGTCGTACAGCCGCTTCACCAGCTCCTGCGAATCGAGCCACGGATAAGGCTGGCGCGAAAGCGACCAGGTGTGCGAAATCTTGACGAACACATTGGGGAAACGCTTCAGCGCGATCAGCTTTTCCAGCTCCCGAGGCTGGTCCACGGGGCAATCGGCCATGTGGTCGATCACCAGCGTCAAATCGGGCAACTTCTCCATTAATTGAGCTACCTGCGGCATGCGCCCGATCGCGGCCAGCACCGTCATCGGCGTCTTCAGGTCGAAACAGCGCTTCCAGAGGGGCGGCATCAGCGGCCCCGCGATCCAGTCGCCGGAAGCGCCGTTGCCCGGGCTCAGCCGTACGCCGCTGAATCCGCGCTCGGTGAGTTGGGAAAGCTGGTCCGGCGCCGCCGGGTCCAGCGGGTCCACGCGGCAGACGCCTTTGAAGGTCCCCGGATACTGCTTCAGCACGCGCTCCAGATAGCGGTTGTCGTAGCGGTAGTGAATCACCTGTATGATCACGGTTTTCGAAACCCCGTTGGCCTTCATCAGTTCCAGCAGGGTTTCCGGAGTGGCGTCGCGCGCCGGGACATTGGCCCCCGGCGCGAACGGAAACTCGGGATCGTGTTTCCAAGTATGCACGTGGGAATCGACGATGCGATAGCCGGCGGCCGCCAGGGTGGTGGCAGCGAGCGTAGTCCCGAGGAACGTCCGGCGCGAAACGTCAGACATAGATCGCCTCCAGCTTGTCGACCACGTACGCTCCGCACCGTTCGTAGCTGACGCGCGGGCCGTTGCGGGCAATATCCAGATCCACGATCAGCCAGAGCTTGAGCGAAGCCGACTTCAGCACGCGATGGCAGGCCGGAAAGTCCACCTCTCCGTCGCCCAGGTCGTAGATATTCTGGATGAAGCCGCCCGGGCCCCGCTTGGCGTCTTTGTAATCCGCCAGCATCAGCCGGTTCTGGTAGCGCTGCAATATCTTCGCCGAGTCCATGCCGGCCAGGTGAAGGTGCGCCGTGTCGGGCGATAGCCAGAACAGCTTCGGATCGGTCGACTGCATGCACCGGTCCAGTTCGTCTTCGTTCTGCACCATTTGCCCCATGTGGTTGTGCAAACCCGCCTTGAAGCCCATTTCGCCGGCCAGCTCGCCCAGTTGGTTATAGCATTCGCACATGGTTTTGAAAGCGTCCGGAGCCGCGCCCGCGTTGCGGTTGGGCGAAAACACCACCAGCCGCTCGGCCCCGAAGTTCTTAAGGAAGGTCATCGCCGTCCTGGCGCTGTCGAGGATCTCCTTGCGCCGCGACGCGTCCTGCGCCGGCGCATTGAAAGAGATCGTCACCACGTGCAGCCCGCGCTTGGAAACTTCCTGCTCCATTTGTTCGGTGGTGATGCCGTAGGTCTGCAGGATGCCCGGGAACTGGGTCAGCCGGAGGCCGATAAACCCGGTGTCGCGCATCACGTCGAGGATGTCGGTGAACTTCGAACCCTTGAAGGAATTCCAGAGATTCGACCCCAATCCCCACTTCACGTTCCGGTTGGCGGGAAGCCGGCCAGCCGCCCGTCCCAAGGCGCCTGCCAAGGCTCCCAAGGTTGCTAACAATTCGCGCCGCGTCGTCATAAGCGCCCGTCCCTATTGTGGCGCCTTTCGCGGCCCCTTACGCCTGCCGCAGTTGCTCCAGAACTTCGCGGGGAATGCTCAGATTGCCCTGGCAGCCGCTGCCCAGCCGCACTTCCGGTTTCAGGTCGCCGTGGAAATCGGAACCGCCCGTCACCTTCAGCCCGTAGCGGCGCGCCAGCCCGAGGTATAGCTCCGTCTCGCGGGCATTGTGGTCGCTGTGGTATGCCTCGATGGCGTTCAAGCCCGCCGCGCACAACTCCGGAAGGAGCGCCGGCACGTCGCCTTTCACGCGCGTGGGATGCGCCAGCGAAGCCACCCCTCCGGCCCCGCGGATCCTGGCTACCCCTTCGGCGAAACTGGGCTCGCGGCGGTAGACATAGGCTTTCGCCGATTCGTCCAGGTACTCGTCGAAGGCCTGGCGGAAGTTGGCCACATAGCCTTTCTCAACCATGATCCGCGCGAAATGGGGGCGGCCCGTCATGCCGCGGCCGAGCGCTTCGGCCTCTTCCACCCGAATATCGAACCCCAATTCCCGCAGCCGCGCCGCCAGGCGCACGTTGCGCTCGCGGCGGGACGCCTGCATGTCGCCAATCCACTCTCGAAAATCCGCGAGACCGTCGCCCAATGGAAAATATCCCAGCAGATGCGCGGAGTGGCCGTACAGCCTGGTGGAAAGCTCAATGCCGCATATCAGTGTCACGCCGGCGTTCCGGGCCGCTCCGAGCGCCTGGTCGTAGCCCGCGAAAGTGTCGTGATCGGTGATGCCCAGCGCATCCACGCCGGCGCATTCCGCGGCTTCTATCAACTGCCGGGGCGAACAGGAGCCATCCGATTCATTGGTATGGGTGTGAAGGTCGATCAAGCGAAACCAGACCCGAGACTCTCCAGTGTAGCCCAGATCGAAGCTGGCGCACGGCGCACAAAGCCGCCACGCACAAAGCCGCCCGGGTGCGCAGCGGGAAAGTGGGGTCGGGATTTCATGCTGTCGGGGCGCCCTCTGGGCCAGCTTCTGCCAGGCGTCCCGCGACCTCAACCATATTCCCGTCCGGGCACGACAGCCGGCGGCAGCATGACATCCTGGCCCCACGCCAAGTCAGCGCGTGCGAAAGGCGAACTCGGCGCGCTCTTCGCGGAGCGTTTCGAGATCGAGTTCCTCGGCCATCGACAAATCCAGGACGCGGACGCGCTGGCCTTCCCGCAGTTCCTGGAGCCGCATTTCACGGCCATTAGCGAAGCGCACGGCGTCGCGGTAGCTGTTTACGGCGGCGGAAATCTGAGTGAATGTGACTTCCGCAACGGGTCCGACGTCCAGTTCGGTTTGCAGGCGGACCGGTATGTCCTGCAAACGCAGCCTGGCCCCGGGCGGAATGCACACCGCCGCGATGGCGTCCGTCTTGGGCGTGTTGAAGAAATCCTTGATGACGCGCCAGAGACTCTGGGGCGCCGCGAGGCGCTTGAGGTCGGCCGGGGAGGCCAGACCCATGGATCCGGTAGAAAACCGATGGGCTACCAGGTCTTCATTCTGGCGGGCCAGACGGTTGGGAACAACCATGAGCGAGTAATCACACATTGCAGGAAACCCCTCCTCATTTGAGTTTCGGGGCGCCCAGCCGGAATTGACAAGCCTCATCGCGGCGCCGAGGTTAGAAAGATAACCGTACCGGCGTGCGATCGGTCACGGTGGGGCGGATTTCCCGGCCTGCCCCGAAAGCCAACCTACGGCAGGCCGGGAGGCCCGCCCCACTGGTAAGATGTTCTAAGTGAATCCCGAACCGAACGCGGCGGCGCCGGCCGAAACCCCCGAGCCCAATCTCGCGTGGCGCCGCGTGCAGTTGGCGCGCCATCCCAAGCGCCCGCACTCCCTCGACTATATCGAGCGGCTCATCACCGGTTTCGACGAGATCCACGGCGATCGCGGGTTCGCCGACGATCCCGCCATCGTCTCCGGATTCGGCGCTTTTGAAGACCGCCCCGTGCTGGTGGTAGCGGAACAGAAGGGACGGGACACCAAGCAGAAGCTCTATCGCAATTTCGGGATGCCCAAGCCGGAGGGCTACCGCAAGGCGCTGCGGACCATGCAGATGGCGGCCAAGTTCAACCGGCCCATAATCACCCTCCTCGATACGCCGGGGGCGTACCCCGGCATCGACGCCGAGGAGCGCGGCCAGGCGGAAGCCATCGCCCGCAACCTGCGCGAGATGGCCCGCCTGACGGTCCCCGTGGTGGTGGTGTGCATCGGCGAGGGCGGCAGCGGCGGCGCCCTGGCGCTGGGTGTGGGGAACATCGTCCTGATGCTCGAAAACTCGGTCTACAGCGTGATTTCTCCGGAAAGCTGCGCCGCCATCATTTACCGGGATTCAGGGAAAGCGGAACAGGCCGCCGCGGCACTGCGGCTCACCGCCGAGGACCTGCTGGGCCTGGGTCTGATCGATGGCGTGATCCCGGAACCACCCGGCGGAGCCCAAGAAGATCCGGAGGCGGCGGCGGAGAACCTGCGCGTCGCCCTCCGCCGCGCCCTGGAGCAGTTGGCCGGCCTCGATGCCCGCCAGTTGGTGGATCATCGATACGCCAAATTTCGGCAGATGGGCAACTTCTTCGCCTGAGTGGGATAAGGCTCCAGCCTTGTCAACCCGAGCGAAGCTCGGACACACATGCCCGCCGCGCACCAATGACAGACCACGAAAAACGATGGTCTGCCCCAGCTGGCAATTGCGCGCTAATTTCCGGCCCGCCCCGCACGTCTTCTTCATGGGACGTCGGCCCCGCAGCGGTGGCGCCGGCCGCCGTATCCCCAGAATTTAAAAGACTTTCGGGTGTAAAATGAGAATTGAACTCCCGTCGGCCAATTCGCGTCTAAAGCAGAGACAGGAATAGGGAGAGTTTGCGTCGTGAAGACCAAGTGGAAGATTCTGATTACCGTGTCCGTGGTCGCCGTGGCGGCGATTGGCGTGTGGGCCAGCGTCGTCTACGCCCAGCGTGGCGTGGTCACGGTGCAGTCCGGCCGGGTGGCCCGCGCCGACCTGACCAGTCAGGTGACTGCCTCCGGAGAGATTAAGCCCAAGAATTACATCAATATCGGCGCCAACGCGGTGGGCGAGCTCACGGAAATCCTGGTCCGGGAAGGCGACCACGTCCGAAAAGGCCAGTTGCTGGCCAAGATCGAGAACGTGCAGCCGCTGGCGGATCTCGATGCGCAAAAGGCCACCCTAAGCTCCGCCGAGGCCGATGCCGCCGCCAGCGAAGCCGCCGTGAAGGCCGCCGATCAGAGCATCGAGTTGTCGCAGGCCGCCATCGAGCAGAGCAAGGCCGATCTCGACAAAGCCAAATTGGACTATGATCGCGCCGTGGCCCAATATAACGAGCAGTTGCTCGCCAGGCAGGACCTGGATCTAAAGAAGTACACCTATGAGTCGCAGAAGGCCGCCGTGCCACAGGCCGAAATGCGGCTGGCCCAGTCGCGGGCCCAACGCGAACAGGCCCAGGCAAACCTCGCGTCTTCCGAAAGACGCATCGCGCAGGCCAAGGCTAACCTCACTCGTTTCAACGATATATTAGAGAAACGCAACTCTTTTTCCCCGATCGATGGCATGGTCACGAACCTGCCCGTGCGCGCCGGCGAGACGGTGGTACCCGGCCTCCAGAACCAGGCCGGTACCCTGATTATGACCATTGCGGACATGTCGCTGATCACCGCCGAGGTGAAGGTGGACGAGACCGACATTGTCAATGTCGCCCTGAACCAGCCGGCCGAAATCACCATCGACGCCGTGCCCAATAAGACCTTCAAGGGCCACGTCACCGAGATCGGCAACACCGCCATCCTCCGCTCCACCGGCCAGGCGGCCTCCGAGAGCGCCATCTCCAGCCAGGAAGCCAAGGACTTTAAGGTTGTGGTTGTCCTGGACAATCCCCCTGAAGAAGCCCGCCCCGGACTTTCTTGCACCGCAAAGATAACCACAGCCACCCGTCAGAACGTCCTTACTATTCCGATACAAGCGCTGACTGTCCGCCAGAAGGGCGAGCTGGAGCCGAAAACCACCGCGTCCGGCGGCGCGCAAGCGGCCACCAAGACCGATCCGGCCGCGGAAAAGGCGAAAAAGGAAGAGATTCAGGGCGTTTTTGTCATCAGCGGCGGAAAGGCCACTTTCCACAAGGTGGAGACCGGAATCACCGGGGCAACAGACATCGAGGTATTGAACGGCCTGAACGCGAACGATGAGATCATTACAGGGACGTATCAGGTGATCCGGACCATCCGCAACGAGACCCAGGTCAAAGTGGATAATACGACTCCGGAAGAGCAGAAAAAGACCTAAGAAACGAGAACCTTTCAGATGGCAGTGGTGGCAGAAAAGCAAAACAAGAAAGAGCTGTTGCGGCAGGGCGAGCAGCTAAAGCGGGACGGGGTGGTCATCCGCTGTTTCGATCTGCGGAAGACCTATATCATGGGCGATCAGGAGATCCACGCCGTGTCGGGCGTCGATTTGCTGATCAACAAGGGCGAGTATTGCGCCATTATGGGCCCGTCGGGCTCCGGCAAATCCACCCTGATGAACCTGATCGGCTGCCTGGATACCCCTTCAAGCGGTCTGTACTATATCAACGGGAACCTGGTCAGCGAGATGTCGGACGACGACCTGGCGCGCATCCGGAACCGGGAAATCGGCTTTGTGTTCCAGACCTTCAACCTGCTCCCCCGCGCCACCTCGCTGCACAACGTGGAACTGCCGCTGATCTATGCCGGCCTGTCCGCCGAGAAGCGCATCGAGCAGGCCAAAATGGCCATGCGCGCGGTGGATCTGGAAGCGCGCATGTATCACAAGCCCAGCGAGCTATCGGGCGGCCAGCGCCAGCGCGTGGCCGTGGCCCGCGCCCTGGTGAACAACCCTTCGATTCTGCTGGCCGACGAGCCGACGGGGAACCTCGATACGGCGACCGGCAACGAAATCATGGGCCTATTCGAGCGGCTGCACCAGCAGGGCAACACCATCATTCTGGTCACCCATGAGCACGACATCGCCCTCCACGCTCACCGCGTAATCCACATCCGCGACGGAAAAATCGAACGGGACGAAAAGATCAAGGACTAGAGTTCGTGGCGCACGCACTCATGCGTGCCGCGTCCCCACTCTTGGGGACGCTTGGTTGTGATTCGCAAAGCGTGTCCGCATGAGTGCGGACACGGCACGTTGAGAACGTGCGCCACATCGCGGCTCCGGCGTCCTGGGAATGCCAATCTCCGGATTGGCGGGTCTGGTGGCGGAGGGGAAAACGCCAATCGGGAGATTGGCGTTCCCCGGGGCTACTGAACCACCTTGGCCATCAGCACCAGGAACAGCGCTTGGTTGGGTCCGGTGCTCTGTTTGCCGACAACTACCTTCTGGCCCTCTTTGATATCCACGTCGGTAGTGATTCCCACCGGGGTGGTTTCCGCAACGCCCCGAACCCTGGAGTTTGCCTGCAAGCGATTGATTCGGATGGTCCCGTCTCCCGCGATAGTTGTCGAGCCGATCATTATGCTCGTAGCCACGAGGACGCGATTGGGAGGGGCGTCACCGGAGCCACCGGAGCTGTTGAGGGTCACCACCTGGCCGGTTCGCGTACGCATGGTCAGCAAATCCCACAGCCTGTAGGCCTTGTAGGGGAAGTTGTTCCTAAGTTGTTCCACGACGCTGTCCAGTTCCTTAGGAAGAGGAACGACGGCAGTGCTGTCGTCGCCCCCTGCAACCAGATACACCGTCAGGTCGATGTTCTGAGGCGCCGCCGTAGGCACGTCGAGGCGCTTGATGGCATCTTCGATCGCCGCCATGGAGCTGGCCGTCGCCGACACGGTCAGGGCGTGCAGTTCGGTGTTCGTCCTGACCGTGCCCATGAGGTTCAGCAGGACACTCATCTGGATCGGGTCGGCATATTTCAGCACGAAGAGCTTTTGGACCTGCGGTTCAGGCGGTTTCTCATCTGCCTTCTTCTGCTCCTGGGCCATCGCAAGCGGGGCCAAAAGAAGCAGCGCCATGCAGCCGAACATACCCCCCCGTAGAGCGGGCTGGAAGCCTGCTCTACGATGGCTCTGGGCCATTGGTTCCCCAGGGCTCTGTAGCAATAATCTCTTCATCTCCATCTCCTTTTCAATCTGCAATCCAATAAATGATGACGTTGGGGTCGTCGGTGAGCAGCTTGACCACCAACGGCTCCATCGGCCGCTTCTCGGGCTTGGAAACCACCGCGCGCGCCACCGCTCGACGGGGGTGCACTACCCGCGCCGGCGCCACCGGCCTCGGCCTTTCGATGTTCGGCGCGGCGGGGCTAATGACCGCTATTTCGATCCGCTCCGGCGTGTGCACCGGCCTCGGCCACAGCAGCAGAACCGCCGCCGCGGCAACGGCAACCAACCCGCCGACCCAAATCCGCCGCCAGGCCGGCCGGCGCTCGCGCTGCAATTCCGACAGCACCCGCGCCCGCACCGCGGCATAATGCGCTTCGCCAAGAGGCTCCCGATGCGCTTCCCGCAACAACTCGATTCCCGCCCCATACGCCGCGGCGACGCCCCGGCAGTCTTCGCACGCGGCCAGATGCGCTTCCACCTCCGCTGCATCCGCCGCCGGCAAGTCGCCTCCCGCGTGGAGGGCGATCCGTTCTTCCCAATCCCTGCAAGTCATGAACGCCTCCCGAAGTAGCGCTCCAGAAATCCCCGCATTTTCACCCTCGCCTGGCTGATGTGCGATCTCACGGTGGCTTCGTTCACGCCCATGGCGAGAGCCGCCTCCTGGGTCGAGATGCCTTCCAAATCCCGCAGCGTCACGGCCGCCCGCTCGCGTTCGGAAAGCAGCCGCAAGCTCAATTCGAGCGCCCGGCGCCGTTCCGAATCCGTGAGTGCCTGCTGCGGATCGGCCGCACGATCCGGCGCCTCGCCTGCGTCTTCCACGGAAGCTTCAATCGGCCGCCTGCGGCGAGCATCGTGGCAGACGTTCACCGTCACACGGTAGAGCCAGCCGGTCAGATTGCCCGCCCGCTCCAGCTTCCCCAGGTTCCGGTAGAGCTTGAGAAACACCTCCTGGGAGGCGTCCTGGGCGTCTTCCATGCTCCCCAGAAGGCGCAGCGCGGTGACCAGAACCAGCCGCTGGTACTGGCGCATCAGCAGGTCGAAAGCGGCCAGGTCGCCCGCGCGGGCGGCCGTTACCAAACGGAGCCGTTCGTCCGGTCCGTCCGTGGGCACTGCCGCCGCCTCTAACGCCAGGGCTCTCATCCTTTCTATTAAAGAGAACCGGCAAACCCCGGAAAACGTGCAGACGATTTTTCTTCCTGGTACTCTGTCGGTTTGCCTATGTCCGCGAACCTCGCCCCCCCGGCGGAGCAGATCCGCTCGCTGGCGCAAGCCGCCGCCGAGGTGATGGCTTCCTATTACGATACGCTCGCCTGCCGCCCGGTGCTGGGCCCCGTGACCTCGGAGGCGATCTGCGCGGCCCTTCAGGAGCCTTTGCCGCGCGACCCCACGGATTTCGCCGCGCTGTTAACCGTATTTGAGGATGTGATTCTCCGTTATAGCCGCCACAGCGGACACCCGCGCTTCTTCGGCTTCATCGCCTCGCCGGGGACGCCGGTGGCGGCCATCGGCCAGATGCTGGCGGCGGCGCTCAACACCAACGTCACTTCGTGGCGCTCCGCTCCCGCCGCCACCGAGATGGAACACCTGACCATAGACTGGCTGAAGGAGATGCTGGGCTATCCCGCGGACGCCGCCGGCCTCTACGTGAGCGGGGGCTCGATGGCCAATTTCGCCGGCCTGGCCGCGGCGCGCAGCGCCAAGTGCCCCGAAGCGGTTCGGCAGGGCGTGGCGGCGGCCGGGCGGCGTATGCGCGTCTACGTTTCCGAGGAAGCGCACCAGTCCATGCGCAAGGCCGCCGGAATGCTTGGCATGGGCGAAGAAAACGTGCGCTCGGTGGCCACCGATCAACGCCTGCGGATGGACGTGGCGGATCTGGAGCGGGTGGTGGCGGCCGACCTGGCCGCGGGCCATCTGCCGGCGTGCGTTTCCGCCAGTCTGGGCACCACTCCGAGCGGCGCCGTAGACCCCATCGGCGATATCGCCACGGTGGCCCGCCGCCACGGCCTCTGGCTGCACGTGGACGCCGCCTACGGAGCCTTCGCGGCCCTGGCGCCCTCGTGCCGGCCATTCTTCGAGCACATTGGCGAAGCCGATTCGGTGGCCCTCGATCCCCATAAGTGGCTGTATCTGCCTATCGGCTGCGGCTGCATCCTCTACAAGGAACCGGCCGCCGCGCGAGCGGCGTTTAGCCACGACGCCGAGTACCTGCGCGTGATCGGCCGGGAGCGCGGCGAAGCCTTTCCATTTTGGGATTACGGCCCCGAGCTTTCGCGGCCCTTCCGCGCGCTCGATGTGTGGCTGATGCTGAAATTCGCCGGAACCCGCCTGCTGGGCGAGGCCATCGAGAAGAACATCGCCTGCGCCAAGTACCTGGAGCGCCTGGTGGAGTCGAGCGACGATTTCGAGATGCTGGCGCCGGTGGAGCTTTCGGTGTTCTGCTTCCGCTACGCGCCTCCCGGATTCACCGGCGACTTGGACGCCCTGAATCAGCGCATCATGGTGGACTTGCAAAAGGAAGGCGGCAGCTATCTCTCGAACGCCCGAATCCGGGGCCGCTTCGCCCTACGCGGCTGCGTCCTGAACTACCGCACCACCGAGCGGGACATGGAGATCCTGCTGGAGGACGTGAGGCGCGC
>Ga0181517_10005320_pt1 | contig 11408 bp, 7 predicted proteins | sample PEATcosm2014_Bin_31_FD_119748 | JGI IMG/M metagenome (GOLD analysis project Ga0181517, IMG submission 119748) | Peatland microbial communities from MTU Mesocosm Facility, Houghton, MI, USA - PEATcosm2014_Bin01_30_metaG | ecosystem: Environmental > Terrestrial > Soil > Wetlands > Peat | place... | reverse complement strand
GTGGAGAACTTCGAAGAGGGCCTCGCGGTAGCCAACAACACCGAGTACGGCCTGACCGGGGCGCTCTATTCGAGCGACCGCGCCAAGCTGGACCGCGCGCGGCGGGACTTCCACGTGGGCAATTTGTACTTCAACCGGAAATGCACGGGAGCCATGGTGGGCGCGCATCCCTTCGGCGGGTTCAACATGAGCGGAACCGACTCCAAGGCCGGCGGCCCGGACTACCTGCTGCTGTTTACCCAAGCCAAGAGCGTGGCGGAACGTCTGTAGATTCTGATGATTTCGTGCTTTCCGAGGTCCCCAAATTGAGTGGAAGGGCTGGTGCGGCACGAGAAGGCGGAATTTCTGGGCTGGGAAATACCGGAGGGCCGGGAGGCCCTCCGGACAGCCGACCGGGAGGTCGGCGCTACTTTTATTCCCCGGCGCTTCGTTCCTTCCCCGCTTACTCTACGAACACCTGCTCGGGCGCGTAGACCTTGGCTTTGACTCCATCGAGATGCAGCTTCAGAGTCGCCATATCAGGCTTTTTGCCGGGCTGGGCGGTAAAGTTCAAAGCATACTGATTGCGCAGGCAGCGGCGAATGTCGGTAAAGAACGGGTCGAAGGAAACCGGATTGCCCATGCCCTGCCAGTAGCTCTGCCCACCGGTTGCCGCGGTAACCATTCCCAGCAGGCTCTGGCCCGCGTTAGCGCCGAAAGCGGAGCTGTCGGCTCGCCCCAGGACGTGCCAGTACATCGAATAGACCACCAGCCCCGCGCGCACGGAATCCCGGATGGCGCTCTGCACATAGGGATCTTCGGGATCGAAGCCGTGCTGATAGGGGTCCAGACCATCGGTGATCATCACCACCACGCGGCGCGCCGCACGGTTGGTAGAGGGCCAGTGCTGGGCGAGGTCGGAGAGGCAAAAGTAAGGGCTGGCGCTGGAACCGGATGGCGCGCCAGGCAGATGCAGCTCGCGCAGCACCATCCCGGAATCGGAGGTAAGCGGCCCCGCCAGAGTGGCGCGGCCGTTTTCCATGTACGCGATGGTCAGCTTGGATTCGCTCGGCATCTCCTTGATGAAACTCTGCATTTCGCCGAACTGCGTGCCCAGGCTCGAGCGCGCGCCGCCGTCGATCAAAAGCACCATTTCGACGGGACTGGCAGCGGTGGTGAGATGCGTCCAGCCGGTCGCGTCGGAGTCCTTGCCATTGATCTTCACCTTGAGGTTCTTCAAGCTCACGTTGACCTTGAGGTCGCCTTCCTGGGCCGGGAGAACGGTGACCACCGCCCTGCCCAGGCCCTTCGGGCTTTCGCTTTGCGCGAATGCCGAAGCAGAAGCGAACAGCATCCCCGCGACGATCGTGATTCCCAGCTTGTTCATCGGTATTGTGACCTCCAGATTGGGGTGGCGGGCGTCCCGGTCATCCCGGAGGCCGTCCCGCCCGCACCCTGATAAATGCAGTTCCGCGCAAAATGTTGCGCAGGCGGAAGAAGTTTCTTCGTTTGGTCCCCGCATCCGCGACCCATGCCGTTGTTTCGATGCGGGTTGCACGGCCCTTCAAGACACTGGCCAAAGTGCGGGCCGCCCGCCAGGCACGACGCGGCGAAAAGCGCTGGGGCCGGGAAAATACCGGGGAGCGCGAACGGACAAAGTCTATCACCCGCCCTAATGCCGCCTGTAGAAGAGGCCGCGCGGACCGCATTTTCAGGTGTGCGAAGACCACAAAGAATACGAAATCAGAGGCGCGGCGGGATTATGATGGGCGTCATGGAAAAGAAGCTGCGCTGGGGAGTTTTGAGCACTGCGAAGATCGGCATGAAGAAGGTTCTTCCGGCGATGCAACTGGGCCGGTACAGCACCGTGACGGCGATCGCCTCGCGCAACCGCGCACGGGCAGAGAGCGCTGCCGCAGAGTTGAAGATCCCCAAGGCCTACGGGTCCTATGAGGAGTTGCTGGCCGATCCCGAAATCGACGCGATCTATAACCCGCTGCCCAACCAGCTGCACGTGCCGTGGACGATCAAGGCGGCGGAGGCGGGCAAGCACGTGCTGTGCGAGAAGCCGCTGAGCCTGACCGTGGCCGAGGCCAATAAACTCCTCATGGTACGGGCCACCAGCGGCGTCAAGATCGGCGAGGCATTCATGATTCGCTGCCATCCGCAGTGGCTGCGGGTGCGTGAGTTGCTGCGGGCCGGGCGAATCGGCGAACTGCGCTCGGTGGTGGGCTTCTTCAGCTATTTCAACACCGACCCGGCGAACATCCGCAACCAGGTGGAAACGGGCGGCGGCGCGCTGATGGACATCGGCTGCTACCTCATCCACGCGGCCCGCTACGGATTCGGGCAGGAGCCGACCCGCGTGGTGGCCAGCATCGACAACGATCCGGCGATGCGCACCGACCGGCTGACCTCGGCGCTGCTGGAGTTCCCCGCCGGGCAGGCCATCTTCACCTGCAGCACGCAACTGGTGCAATACCAGCGCGTGCACTTCATTGGGACCAAAGGCCGCATCGAGATCGAGATCCCCTTCAACGCGCCCAACGACCGGCCGACGCGGATTTTCATCGACAGCGGAGACGTGTTTGGCGACGGAATCGAGATCGAGAGCTTCCCGGCCTGCGATCAGTACACCTTGCAGGGCGATGCGTTCTCGCGCGCGATGCTGGAGAACACCGAGGTTCCGGTGCCGCTGGAAGAGGGCATCCGCAACATGGCGGTGATCGAAGCCCTTTTCAACTCGGCCAAGAGCGGCCAATGGGAGAATCCGCGGCCGTGACGCATTTGGGGAACCGCTTCTGAATCGATAACTTACGGCGGGTCTTCTGACGGAGCTGAGTGGGCGTGGAGCTGAGTGAGCGTGGCGCTGAGTGGGCGTGGACCGGGAGGTCCACGCTACAGCCGGCCAGGAGGCCGGCGCTACTTGTTCTTGCTGCCAGCGAAGAAGCACTCAATACGAATAGTCAGACGAGAAACATCAGGCGCGGCGGGGCGGGGAGGCGGCGCGCTTCATTCCGGCATTGGCGAAGAGGAAGCTGCGGAACTCCTGGGCAAGTCCCTGCACACCAGGGCCTTTGGCGTTGGCGACGAGGAATTCGCGCTGGATGCGCAGACCCTCGACCTCGACGATGCGGAAGCTCTGGCCGAGGCGCATGTCCTTGGCAATGGCCCAGCGGGAGACGAAACCGACGCCCAGTCCAGCTTCAACCGCCGACTTGATGGCTTCGGTGGAGTCGAGTTCCATCACTACCTGCAAAGCACTGAGGCGGATACACTGCTTCTCCAGCGCTATCTCGATGATGTGCCGGGTTCCGGAGCCGCGCTCGCGCATCAGCAGCGGGACCGAGGGCATTTCAGAGCAGGTGACCGTGGCCCGCTCGGCCCACTCGTGCGCGGCGGGAACGATCAGCACCAGCTCGTCCACCAGGAACGGCTCGGTCTTGACGTCGCGGCTGCGCGAGGGGCCTTCGATGAAGCCGAGGGCGATCTTCTGGCTCTCGACGGCCTCCACAATGTGCTCGGTGTTGCCGCTGATGAGCGTGGGGCGGACGCGCGGATGGCGGCGGCAGAATTCGCCGATCAGCCGCGGCAGCACATACTGCGCGATGGTGGTGGATGCGCCCAAGGTCAGGCTGCCACCGTGGACGCCGCTGAGGGCGGCGATCTCCTGCTCGGCCTGGGCCAGCAACTCGCTGGAACGGCGGGCGAAGCCCAGCAGCAGTTCCCCGGCCACGGTGAGGCGCGAGTGCGCTCCGGAGCGGTCGAAGAGCTGCACGCCGAGATCCTCTTCGAGGGCCTTGATTTGCAGGCTGACGGCCGGCTGGGTCAGATACAGCTCTTCCGCCGCCTTGCGGAAGCTTTGCTGCTCCGCCACGGCGCGAAAGACGACCAGCCGGAAATTGTCGAGACTCGCCATACCTTCCGATCAGGACTGAACGGCGGCCGTCGCGGGAACGTCGAGTTCGATGGAGATCTGGGGCGGATGAAGAAGCGTGTTGTGGACCAGGCAGCTTTTCACCGAGCGCATCAGGCCTTCGTGCTGGTCTTCGCTCAGCGGAACGGGGCAGGTGACGCGGATGTTGAAGTTGCCCAGGCGCGCCGGGGGCTTGAGCTTGTCGGCGGTAACCGAAATTTCGACGCCGGTGTCGGCAAGGCTGCGCGTCTTGAGGTACTGCATGGCGTAGAAACCGGCGCAAGAGGCCAGCGACGCGAGCATGAATTCGGGCGGCGTCATGCCCTGGTCTTCACCGCCATTGTCTGCCGGCTGGTCGCAAAGGATGGTATGAGAACGGGATTGAACGCTGAACCGGACGCCATCGAGATGGGTTACTTTGACTTCCATTTAAAAATCCTCACTTCCTGTATCGGAAGAAATCCTTAAAAAGGCCAGTTCGTTACAGGTTTGCTGAAATCTTTTCCGTGTTGCCCATTCCGGCCACGCTTGGGGTGCGTTGGCGCGCGGCAGACCGGCCGCCGAGTGACCCCGGCCGCACGGAAAAGCGTTCCAATACCAGAGCCAGTATACGTCCCCGCGTTTCGGTAGATCGGGAGTAGCGCGGGCCGGTTTGGAGGTTGAGCCGCGGGCCTAACCGGCAGCAATCGAAATGTTTACGTTTTCCGCGTCATTCGCGGCGATTTGCCCGGTCGCCGCGGCAGGAATCGCGCTCCTGAAGGCGGGTTCTGTCCGATACAATTGCGTCTGACAACCCTTCGTCCATGGATTGCGTCTGGAAGCGAATGGCCGCGCGCTTGCGCCCGTTCGGTCGCGGGCAGGCAGTAAACGCCCCGTCTGGAGCGAAACCAAAGTGGCCGTGCCCGGGAAGTTTGGTGAAGGGTCGCCGCTCCCTGGGGGTCGCGTCGACCAGGACGCCGCGGTTTCGGGATACAGTCACACTGGTTTCAGTGTAATCTCTGGCCGGTTTCCACCGATAAAGGAAACAAGTGCGTCAGTTTGGGGGAGGAAAATGGGCCGAAGCTCGGCATCGGGGGCGAGCCGCCGCCAGACTGTTTGGCTGCGGAAGTACGCGTTCGGCTTGCGCCTGGGGACCTGTTTTCTTTTTGTCAACCTAACGACACTGTTGGTTCGCTCGGCATTCGGGTCCAACCTGATCTGGCTGTCCAACGGCGTATTGCTTTCCTTTTTGCTGCTCGCGTCCCGCCGGCGCTGGCCTGCTTACATGGCCGTCGGCCTGGTCGCACAGCTCACCGCATACGATCTGGCAAAAGTCTCCTGGCAAACGAACGCTCTGCTGCTTGTTCTGAATATGCTGGAGGTGCTGATTGCCGCGCTTTTGCTGCGCCGGCGATCGACCGCCCCTCCCCGCTTTACCGATTCCAACTACCTGATTCGTTTTGCGTTCTTTGGCGTCCTTGCCGGCCCGATTGTGACCGGCCTAGCGGGAGCGGCGATCTCGGCGCTGTGGCCGGGGGTCTCGACCGGAATTACGACCAGCCACTGGATCGCCTCGGACGCGCTGGGCATCGTGATTGCCACGCCGGTCTTCGTGGCCATCCTGCTCGCCCGCTTCCGGCGCTCTATCGCCATGGGATGGAACTGGCTGCTCCCGCTGGTCTGCGTGGCGCTCACGCTGACCGCCTTTATCCGCACCGGCGCGCCGCTGGTCTTCGTGCTTTTTCCCTTGCTGGCGCTCATCCTGGTGCGGATGGGGATGGGCTGGGCGGTGATTTCGATGATTTTTGTGGCCTGGGCGGGCGGCTGGGCCACGCTGCGCGGCCTGGGCCCCATCTACTATTTGAGCCTGCACACGCCGCTCCAAGCCTCGGTGCTGCTGCAGGTATTGATCGCCTCCGGGGTTTTCATGCTCTACAGCGTCACGGTGGTGCTGGAGCGGGAACAGGCGGTTATCCGGCGTTTGGAAGAGACAGCCTCGTTGCTTGAATTGGTCAGTCAGAACTCGCGCGACGCGATCATCGTCGCCGACCTCAGCGGGCGGCGCAGCTATGGCTCCGCCTCGGCCCAGCACATCAGCGGATGGAAACCCGAAGAACTGATGACCGAAGCAGGAATCGAGCTGATCCACCCCGACGACCGAGCCCGCGCCCAGGCCATCATGGAGGAGTTGAACACCGGCACAGAAGGAGCCACGATCGAGTGCCGGGTGCGCAAGGAAGACGGCACGTACATCTGGGTGGAAGCCACCCTGCGCGTCGTCAAGGGCCAGGCGGACGGCGAGCCGTCGCGGTTTCTCAACATCGTTCGCGACATCTCCGAGCGCAAGGAAGCCGAACTGAAACTGCAAGCTGCCTACCAAGCCGTCGAGGCGCTGGCGGTGACCGATGCGCTGACCAACCTGGCCAACCGGCGGCGCTTCGACCAGTACATGGCCACCGAATGGCGGCGCAGTGCGCGCGATCGGCAGCCGCTTTCGCTGATCATGATGGACGTGGACAAATTCAAGCCTTACAACGACGCCTATGGCCACGTGCGCGGCGACAGCTGCCTGAAACAGATCGCGGAAGCCTGCATGGACGTGGTTTCGCGCCCCGGCGACCTGGTATCCCGCTTCGGCGGCGAGGAGTTCGCAGTCATCCTGCCCAACACAGACAACGCGGGCGCGATGAAGGTTGCCCAGGAGATCTGCGACGCGGTGAGCTACCGCCGGCTGCCGCATGAGGGCAGCTCGTTCGGCGTGGTGACCATCTCGCTGGGCTGCGCCACCGTCGTACCCAAGTTCGGCAGGCATCTGCATGAGTTGCTGGAAGCGGCCGACGCGGCGCTCTACAGCGCCAAGGAAGCTGGCCGCAACCAGGTGCGCAGCGCCAACGAGCTGGCTCGGGAGGCGGCGGCAAAGCCCCAGGCTTTGGATGCGCCACCGGCAGGCTGATCCCTGGGCCGCCCACCGCAGGTGGCCCGACGGGGATGCAGCAGCGCAGGTGGATGTAGATAATAGGAATATGTCGAAACGCGAATTTCAGACCGAAGTCAGTCAACTGCTGCAACTGATCATCCACTCCCTGTATTCCCATCCGGAAATCTTTCTGCGCGAGCTGATCTCCAACTCCTCCGACGCGCTGGACAAGCTGCGCCACCTGTCGCTGGTGGAAGAGGCCTACAAGGCGCTTCCCTTCGATCCGCGCATCGATCTGGAGCTCGACGAAGAGAAGCAGACCCTCAGCATTGCCGACACCGGCATCGGCATGAACGAAGAAGACCTGATTTCGAACCTGGGCACCATCGCCCGTTCGGGAACCAAGAACTTCCTCTCGCAGCTTTCCGGCGACGCCCGCAAGGATTCGAATCTGATCGGCCAGTTCGGCGTGGGCTTCTACAGCGCCTTCATGGTGGCCGACAAGATCGAGGTCGTCTCGCGCAAGGCCGGCGAGGAAAAGGCCTGGCGCTGGACCAGCGACGGCTCGACCGGCTTCGAGATCGAGCCCGCGGAACGCTCCGTGGCCGGCACCACCGTGCTGCTGCACTTCAACGACGAAGGCAAGCAGTATGCCAATAGCTGGCGGCTGCAGGAAGTGGTGAAGAAATACTCCAACCACATCGCCTTCCCCATCTTCCTGACCTACGACAAGAGCGAGTGGGACGAGAAGGAAAAGAAGTCCAACAAGACCCGCACCACCGAGCAGGTGAACGTGGCCAGCGCGCTGTGGCGGCGGCCCAAGAACGAACTGACCGACGAGGACTACAAGGAGCTGTACAAGTCCGTGGCCGGCGGCTGGGAAGATCCGCTCTTCTGGTTCCACACCAAGGCCGAGGGAAGCCTGGAGTACACCACGCTCTTCTACATCCCCGCCAAGGCGCCCATCGATCTCTATCACAACGACTACAAGCCGGGCATCAAGCTTTATGTGAAGCGCGTCTTCATCATGGACGACTCCAAGGAGCTGCTGCCGCAGTATCTGCGCTTCGTGCGCGGCATCATCGACAGCGAAGACCTGCCGCTCAATGTGAGCCGCGAGATTCTGCAGCAGAACCGGGTGCTCACCAGCATCAAGACCGCCAGCGTCAAAAAGATCCTGACTGAGCTGAAGAATATCGCCGCCAACAAGCCCGAGGAGTATCTGAAGTTCATCGGCGAATACAACCGTCCGCTGAAAGAGGGCCTGTACAGCGACTTTGCCAACCGCGATACGATTCTCGATTTGATCCGCTTCAAGTCCACCAAGGTGGAAGGACTCACCAGCCTTGCCGATGTCATGTCGCGCATGAAGGAAGGCCAGAAGAGCATCTACTACATCACCGGCGGAGCGGAAGGATTGCTGCGCACCTCGCCGCTGCTGGAGATCTACAAGAAGAAAGACATCGAAGTACTGGTCCTCGACGACGAATTCGACGAGATCGTCTTCGCGGGCGTGGAAAAGTACGGATCGATCGACCTGAAAGCGGTGAACAAGGCCGCCACCAGCGAAGACCTGAAGGACGAAACCGAACCGGACAAATCGGAAGCCCTGAAACCCCTGCTGGAAAAGCTGAAGACCATGCTCGGCGATCGCGTGAAAGATGTGCGCGCGTCGGTGCGGCTGGCCGACAGCCCTTCGTGCATCGTTTCAGACGAGGCGGAGCCCTCCATGCAGATGCAGCAGATGCTGCGCGCCATGGGGCAGGATGTTCCCGCGCCCAAGCCCACGCTGGAGATCAATCCCGATCACGAGATTGTGAAGAAGCTGCAGGCGCGGCCGGACGACGCGGTTGCGCAAGATGCAGCCTGGCTTCTGCTTGACCAGGCGCTGCTGATGGAAGGCGTTCCGCTGGCGGATCCGGCGACCTTTGTGCAGCGCCTCAACCGCATCCTCGGCATTTCCATCTGAGCCGAACCCAACCCGCAACTCCCGCCGCTGCTGCCTTCATCTCGGAAACGAGACTTCGGACAGCGGCGGTGTTGTTTGCGACGGAGACGGGCTGAGGCACAAGGATTCCCATTGCGGGTCCGGAACCATTCCCGCGCGCTCTGCGTACCTTTCTGCAAGATGGAACGACGATTCGATGATCGCTGGGTAAAAGAGCAAACCGAACAGACCGTCGCCGTGTGGCGTGCTTGCGCGGGAGATCTGCAATACCAGCTGCCGCAGTTCGACACCAGCGAACAGCGGAAACGGGAAAAGGCCTACGACGACGGACTGCGCGCTGTGCAGCGGGAGGCCCGCAAAGCGCCGCGCAATGCGGCGGAACGCTTGCAAACGCGGCAGCGCATTGTCGAAGTCTTTCCACGATTCGCAGCCATTGCACTTGGCCTGGAGGGCGCAGCGATCGAACTGCTTACCAATGGCTTTCTGCCTGCCGGGACGCAGCTTGCCCAGTGGGCCAGGCGCTACGACCCCACCCTGAGCTGCGAAGACACCATCCAGGCCTGCCGCAATGCGTGGACGTCATGCGGCTTGCAGGAGCTGCTTGGCGAACCGATGGGCATTACGCCGTCGATCTTCGGATACAGCATGCTCTACCCCTACAGCGACAATTTTCTGGACCAGGAAGCGGCGTCGACAGCCGACAAACTGCGCTTCAGCGCGCGCTTCCGCGAGCGGCTGCTGGGGCATGAACCAACCGCTGAAAGCCCGCGCGAAGCAGCGGTGTGGGCGATGGTGCAACTGATCGAACAACAGTATGCGAGGCCGCGGTTTCCGCAGGTCTTCGACTGCCTGCTGGCGATCCATTCGGCGCAGGAGCGGAGCATCGCCCAACAAAAGCACGGCATCCGCGACGGCGAAGAATTGCTGCAGATCAGCTGCGCGAAAGGCGGCACATCGGTGCTTGCCGATGCGTGCCTGGTGCGCGGCTCCCTCGACGATGAGGAGAGCCGGTTCGCCTTCGAATGGGGCGCGCTGCTGCAACTGGGCGACGATTTGCAGGATGTACGCGACGACTGGCGCAACGGGTCGAGCACATTGTTCACGCAAGCCGTGGCCGAGGGCAAACCGCTCGACAGCCTGGTGAATCAACTGCTCAACCTGAGCCAGCACGTCGTGGCGGGCATGGATCGGCTGCCCGGCGGCGACGCGACACTGCGGGAGTTGCTGCGCATGAGCTGGCGCTCGCTGATCGTAATGGCTGTGGCCAATGTGCCGGAGTACTTCACTCCGCAGTTTCTTGCCACACTCGAATGTTGTTCGCCCTTTCGCTTTGCGTTTCTGCGCAAGCGCAACAAGCGATTCATCGGGCAGAAGGGCCTGTACGAAGTTCTCTTCGATGCGTTTGTGGAAGCGGGCGAGGAGCCGGCGAGCGTGTTGCCGCGACATCATGCGATTGCCAATACCGTGGGCGATGAGGATATTGCGGCGGAGCTTGCCGTTACCGCAGCATAGTGCGGCGGCGATTTGGAAGTGCTTCGCGAGACGGGTCAGCAAGCGATTCCGGCAGCAGTCGCGGGCTGCGGTTCTGCCGGAGGACTGTTGGCACGCAGTTACATGATTGCTTCAACTCACCGATTTGCGTGGGCTGCATGGCCCCAAGAGGCGTGGAGGCTTCACCCCACAGACGAAGACCTGTCTGTGGGGTCCGTGTGCTTGAAGTTCGTGCTTTCCATGTCCCCAAATGCGGGGGACATGGGGCACCCAGTTCTAGGGCAGAACTCGCTCCTGGAGTTCCCCCTTGGCTACCTGCTTATTCGGCTGGGGAAGGAACGATGGTCTGCGGAGCGATATTCCAGCCGTCGATCTCGACAACAGTTTGCGCGGGCGCGTTCTCAGGCAGCAGCGCGGTCAGGGTTGTGGCTTCGCCGGGGGTGAGTTCGATCCAGTTGTCGGACCAGAAGATAGGCGCGATCAGATCATGGTTGGCAGCACGCACGGCGGCATGGACTTGAAAGGCCAGCGCTGCTTGTGAATTTTGCAGGTGAACCGCGACTTCGCGCCCGCGCGCAGTGGTGCGAATCGTCGCGGTGGCTAGCACCTGCGCCTGCGGCAAATGCGTGAGCGCGGCCAGATCTTCATGACGCTCGGCGGGCGTATGCGTGTAGTCGGTGGCCGGCCAGTCGAATGTTGTGAGCGTGCCCGGCACCCAGTAGAAATTGCGGCTGACAACCTTGCCCGCGGCGTCGGTGAGCGTGAGATCGATGAAGAAGATACGCTCCGCACCAGAGTAGAGATTCGCCGGAATCGCGAAGACGCGCTGCGCACTGTCGGGCCCTGCATTCACCGCCGCCTGCGCGCTGTATAACTCCTTCCATCCGATGCCGTGCACCGAGACGCTGGCGTGCAGCGCTCCCGCTGCTTCATAGGTGCTGTTCACAACCACAATGGCCCGGTCGTCGTACGAGTATTGAATATGCACGGGCTCGCATGCCTTTTTGGCGGCAAAATATCCCGCACCGGCATCGAGATAGTAATCGTACAAATGCCAGATCATCGACGGCCAGGCGTTGTTGAGCATCCACTGAATCACGCCGGTGGAGTTGTATTTGTTCTTGCTGTAGGCCTCGAACATGGCGCGTTCGGAGTCGTACTCCATGGTGTGCGCCATG